>FTJU01000383.1_pt4 | contig 19233 bp, 18 predicted proteins | sample 1658961 | NCBI WGS metagenome assembly FTJU01 (sample SAMEA3914878, study PRJEB12502) | metagenome | biome: forest; material: soil | place: USA | collected 2012-03-12 | depth 0.3 m | reverse complement strand
TGGACCGAGACCAACAGCTGGAAGGTCAAGCGGTTGCGCAACAATCCCGCCGTCACCCTCCAGCCGTGCAACCCGTCGGGTAAGCCGCGCGGTGAGGTCATCGAAGGCACCGGCCGGGTGCTCGATGCCGCTGACACCGAACGGGTGCGCAAGCTGATCAAGAAGAAGTACTGGCTCCTCGGCCCGATTCTGGTGACCGCGAGCAGTATTCGCCGCGGGAAGTCCGGCACCATCGGCCTCGAGATCACCCCGACTGCCTAGTCTGCGGCTCCCGTCACGGGAGCCGCAGACTAGGCAGTCGGGGTGATCTCGAGGCCGATGGTGCCGGACTTCCCGCGGCGAATACTGCTCGCGGTCACCAGAATCGGGCCGAGGAGCCAGTACTTCTTCTTGATCAGCTTGCGCACCCGTTCGGTGTCAGCGGCATCGAGCACCCGGCCGGCGCCTTCGATGACCTCACCGCGCGGCTTACCCGACGGGTTGCACGGCTGGAGGGTGACGGCGGGATTGTTGCGCAACCGCTTGACCTTCCAGCTGTTGGTCTCGGTCCACACATACAGCTTGCCGTCGTCCTCGGCGGCCCAGACGGCGGTGCCGACCGGTGTGCCGTCCTTGCGGAAGGTCGTCAGCAGCACATAGTCGGCCTTGCCGACCGCACCCAGGGTGTTCGTCATGCCGCCAGCCTATCCGTCGTCTAACCGCCCTGCGTGGCCCGACCAGCAGTCCGGCATGGGTCTTCACCCGCCTCTAAACGCTCGAGTACGCCACCGGCCCACTGCGGCAGGTTGTCGGATTCGCCACCCCACAGCTCGAGCAGATCGGTCGCACGCGGCGGTTCGTTCCGGCCCGGGAAGGTGGTGGAGTCGACGCTGACCACCGCCGCATCCATGAGTGTGCGGAACTCGACCTCCCCGCCGCGGTCATTTCGAACAAGGTCCGCCCCTGCCCATGCGAACTCCCTTCGGTGCCGGACGCGCTCAATTTACCTTCCTGTGTCAGCTGTTCGAGCGCGTGATAGATCGACCCCGGCGTCAGATTGGTGCAGGTTTCTTGCGGCCCTGACATCGGGTACTCAAAAGCGCCGCCGCAGATCTCGCGGACTGGCTCTCCGAAACCGATTGAGGAAGGCTACGCGGCGGCGGTCAACACTTGCGGCCCATCCGCGGTGATAGCGACCGTATGTTCGGAATGCGCGGTCCGCGAACCATCGGCTGAGCGGATCGTCCAACCGTCCGGATCCGTATAGATGCGGTCGGTCGTGCGCGCGAACCAGGGTTCGATCGCAATGGTCAAACCAGGTCGTAACGGATATCCGCGACCCGCACGTCCCACATTCGGCACATGCGGATCCTCGTGCATCGTCCGCCCGAGCCCGTGCCCGCCGAATTCGGTATTCACCGGATAGCCGTTCGCCCGCGCAACCGCCGCGATGGCCGCCGAGATATCGCCGATCCGATTGCCGGGCACCGCGACCGCGATCGCGGCCGCCAGTGCGTCTTCGGTGGCCTTGATCAGCCGCAGATCCTCCGCATCGGCGGTGCCGACGATCATGCTGGCGGCCGAATCGGCGACCCAACCCTCGATGCCCAGCGCCAGATCCATGCTCAGCACATCACCGTCGCGCAGCGCATAGTCGAACGGAAGTCCGTGCAGGACAGCATCATTCACCGAGAGGCAGATCGTATTCCGGAACGGACCGCGGCCGAACGACGGCGCATAGTCCCAGTAGCACGACACCGCGCCACGCTCCCGAATCCGCTGCCGCACATGCTGTTCCAATTCCAGCAGATTCACCCCGACCCGGGCGAGCGCACGCACTTCCGCCAGGACTTCGGCCACGAAACGACCCGCCACCCGCATGCGTTCGATCTCCTCCGGAGACTTCAACTCCACCACACCCAACCTCCACTTCGGTATTTTAATACCGAGCATAGCGGCGGTCGGTATTAAAATACCAACCTCCCCCATCGACCAGGCGATATGTTATGTTCGCGACCGCGAGAGAGCACTGGTTTGTTTCGTTGTTCGCCGCCCGCAGCGGCACGCGTTCCGCCCGATCGACTGCCCGATAGCGAACGTAGAGGAGCATGCGATGAGCCTGCGCCGCAAGGCGCTCGTCGCCGCCGTCGCACTGGCCATGGGACTGGCCATTCCCGCCTGCGGCAACGAGTCGACCAAGAACGAGAACCAGTCGAGCACTGCGGCGGGCCCCGCCCGCAATCCCTACCTCGCCGCCGCAACCTACGGACTCACACACATCGATCCGGGCCAGTCCGACACCTTCCCGTACCAAACGCCGCAGGGCGAATTCCATTTCGACCCGAAGCAGCAGCAGCGCATCACTTCGGGACCGGTGAACATCATGACGCTGGCCGCCACCGATCCGGACCATATGTGGGTCTCCTCCACCCAGGGGGTGGTCTATGTCCAGGTCAGCAATGGCATGTTCCACGAAATCGCGCGCGCGGACGCACCGGGTGTGAAACCGGTGGCGCCACCGGCGTTGAACCAGGTGCTCGACCAGAGCTTCACCGACGTGGGGCAGGTGGAAGCGGCCGTACACAACGACTGGGGCGTCGATTGGACGCGCATCGCCAATGGCGTCTACAGCCTGGTGGACAAGGACAATCGGGTCTACTACGTCACGCAGAACGCGCAGATCGTGGTGTTCGGGCTGACGAATGCGAACAATCCCGAGGCGGGCGTGCGGATTCTGCGCACCCTCGACTTCAGACCCTGGCTGGGCGCCGGGCCCGGTCTCGGCGGCCAACCCGAGTCCATCGTCGGTCTGAATATGACCTATGACGGCAAATTGGCCATCCTCAGCACCCGCGGCCTATCGATCATCGACCGCACCCTGCAGGGCGAACCACAGCAGCTCAACTTCGGCGCCGACGAGATCGTATCCAATGCGATGGCCGTGGACGACAAGGGCGGAATCTACGCCGCTTCCGACAAGATCATGCGCAAGATCGTGTGGACCGGCTCCAGACTCTCGACCGCAGCGGCCGACGGAGCGTGGGCATCACCCTATGATTTCGGACGGCAGCCGCCCGCGGTGAAATTCGGTATCGGCACCGGCTCGACGCCCACACTCATGGGCTACGGCACCGACGACCGGCTAGTGGTGATCACCGACGGTGCCGACCGGATGAAACTGGTCGCGTTCTGGCGCGATGCCATTCCCGACGGGTTCCAACCCAAGCCCGGCACCAAATCCAATCGCATCGCCGACCAGATCCAGGTAACGGCCGGTCTGAATCCGCAGCCCGAGTTCATCCAGAGCGAGCAGTCGGTCGTGGTGGACGGCTACGGCGCATTTGTGGTCAACAATGCCCGCCCGCAAGGCGCACCGGACCGTCTCGTCGATGTGCTCGCGGGCGGTCCGGTGTTCGCCCCACCGTCGGGTATCGAGCGATTCCAATGGGACCCGGCCAACCACAGCTGGTCATCGGCATGGTCACGTCCCGACGTGGTCTCGACCAGCATGGTGCCCAGCGAGAGCACCAAGTCCGGTGTGGTCTTCGTCAACGGCTACACCAAGGCCGACGGCTGGGAGGTAACCGGTTTGGACTGGAAATCGGGAAAGACGGTGCACCGCACCATCTTCGGGCAGAGCAATCTGGGCAACGGCGCCTACGCGCTGGTCCAGTACTTTCCGAATGGGGATCTGTTGTTCAACAGTATCGGCGGACCGTTCCGGGTGAAGTACAACAGTTGAGCTTGCGGTATTCGAATACCACCCATGATTCGATGACAGCCTGAGGCACCGACCTGTTCATCGTCGCCGACACAGTCGGGTTCGATCGCATCGAATGACGCTCGGAGGGGCAGATTTCCCCAAGAATTCCCCAGAATCTCCTGGCGTCGCCTAGGTCACCCACTACTGGCTACTTTGCCCGAATCAGCCATATAGGGAGCCGACGACCTCGCTTCGACGTGGGGTTTCTCCCCCCGGCGGGGCGGCCGAAGGCTTGAGGTGCCACCTCGGTCAGTGCCCGAATCCGACGACAATCAACTACAGATCAGCTCGCTCGGGATGCCGCGCAGACCGAAACCACCGACCGTTGGCGATGTCTGCGACGGCCTCCGCCGTGGACGCGAAGACCTTGCTCATCGGACGTCCCCCGTCGCGGGCAGGATGCGGGCACGGACCTCACCGAAGCCGATGCGGCCACCGCTCGCGCCGGGCGCGGTCGCCGAGATCGAGATCTCGTCGCCGTCCTCGATGAACGTGCGCTGCCCGTCACCGACAGTGACGGGCTCGGCGCCACCCCAGGTCAATTCGATGAAGGCACCGCGCTGTGCCTTCTCGGGACCCGAGATGGTGCCGGACCCGAACAGATCGCCCGTGCTGGCGGCGGCACCGTTGACGGTGGTGTGCGCCAGCATCTGCGCGGGCGACCAGTACATCTGCGCATACGGCGGGCGGGACACGACGTGACCGTTCCACTCGACCTCGAGGTCGATGTCCAGGCCCCACTTCTCCTCGCCCTGCAGATACGGCAGCGGAGTCGGGTCCTGCACGGGGGTGTCGATGCGGGCGGCCTCGAGCGCCAGCAGCGGAACAACCCACGCGGAGATGGACGTCGCGAAGCTCTTGCCCAGGTTCGGGCCCAGCGGGACGTACTCCCATGCCTGGATGTCACGCGCCGACCAGTCGTTGAGGATCACCACGCCGAAGCAGTGCTCGGCGAACTGATCCGGCGTGATCGAAGAGCCCATCGGCGAGCCGACACCGACGATGAAGCCCATCTCGGCCTCGATGTCGAGGCGGATCGACGGACCGAACGACGGCACGGCGTCGGCGGGGGCCTTACGCTGCCCGCACGGACGGACGATATCGGTGCCGGAGACGACGACGGTGCTGGACCGGCCGTGGTAGCCGACCGGCAGATGCTTCCAGTTCGGCATCAGCGCAGCCGAATCCGGACGGAACAGCCTGCCGAGGTTGGTCGCGTGGTTCTCAGACGCGTAAAAGTCGACGTAGTCCGCGACTGCGATGGGCAGGTGCATCGTGACGTCGTCGATCGAGAAGACTGCGTCGTCGGCGATCTCACCGGACACCAGCTCGGTGATCTGCGCGCGGACCGCGACCCACCGCTCGCGGCCCTGGGCCATGAACGCGTTGAGGGTCGGGCGAGCGAAGACCTCGTCGCCAAGGGCCTTCGCGAGGTCGACGACGCTGTCACCGACGCGCACACCGACCCGTCGGCCCGCGTCGGCGGTCGAGAACACGCCGTAGGGCAGGTTGTCGACACCGAACAGAGAATCGGCGGGGATCGAGATGACGTTCATGCGTGGGGTCCTTCCTCGGTCGAGGGGGAGTCCACCGAGCCCATAAGCCCGGAGGGCTCGGTCGAAGCTTGGGGCACCAGTCCGAGGCCGACCAGTTCGGTCAGCGGATCGCTGATGCTGCAGGTGCCGAAGGACCGGAAGTTCGCGCGCAGCGCGTCCACCGCCTCGGCAGACAACCCTGCCAATTCCTCGGCGAGGCTCGTTCCGTCACGATCGGCGAGCGTGGCGGCGATGTCGTCGACACCCGCCCCATCGGCGGCCCGGTGGGCCGCGAGCATGACGTTGAGGAAGCCGTGCTGCTCGAATCCCGTGTGCGGGTCCGTGTTCCGCACCGCATGGTGCAGACCGGCGGTTGCCTTGAACCGCACGCCCGCACCGACGACCGCGTGAATGGCGGCGGCAAGCTCAGCCTCATCCGGGTAGGCGGTGGCGACGATGCCGCCTGTGCGGAACTTTGCCGCGTACGGCGTCCGCGCGAGGTGGGACAGGATCTCGGCACGGCGGTCGTCGCGCGGGACCTCGACGAAGATGTCGACACCCTGTGCGGTCGAGGCGATCTCGTCGAGCGCGGTGAACAGCTCGTCGGGAGTCTGCCCCTCGGGCACGGCGATCTCCATCGCGACGAGCTGCACGTCGTCGATGCCGCGCAGCTGTTCGAGCGCACCGGGAACGGCAGCGGTGCCGCCGGGCACGGTGAGACTCAGCTCGAGCCGGCCGTCGGTCGCAGCGAGGATCACCGGCAGCTCGCCCAACCGCGGCGCGGGAAACACGAACGGCCCCACCAGCGCAGCGTGGTCGCTGCGCTCGTGCGCGAAGTGCGCGGGGACCGCTTCGCCGATCGGGGCGTTCCCCGGCGGGAACAGCGCCGCATCGTCGCACAGGCCCCTCAGCAGTACAGAGATGGTCATTTGTTCGGCCCCCTTCCAGACCAACTCCAGGCGTAGGCCTGGTCCTCGCATGCCAACGCACCCTCACCGAGCTCGAGCGGGCGGAACGTGTCGACCATGACGGCGAGCTCGTCGAAGAACTCGACGCCGATGCTGCGCTCGTACGCGCCCGGCTGCGGGCCGTGGGCGTGGCCGCCGGGATGGATCGATACCGAGCCCTGGCCGATGCCCGAACCCTTACGGGCCTCGTAGTCGCCACCGCAGTAGAACATGATCTCGTCGGAGTCGACATTGGAGTGGTAATACGGCACCGGGATCGACAACGGGTGGTAGTCGACCTTGCGTGGCACGAAGTTGCAGATTACGAAATTGTTGCCCTCGAACGCCTGATGCGCTGGCGGCGGTTGGTGCACGCGGCCGGTGATGGGCTCGTAGTCGGCGATGTTGAACGTGTACGGGTACAGGCAGCCGTCCCAGCCGACGACATCGAAGGGGTGGTTCGGGTACACCATGCGGGTGCCGGCGATCCGACCGCCGGCCCGATGCTTCACCAGCACCTCGACATCGGTGCCCTCGGCGACGAGCGGCTCGGTGGGGCCATGCAGGTCGCGCTCGCAGTACGGTGCGTGCTCGAGCAGCTGACCGTACTTCGACAGGTAGCGCTTGGGCGGGACGATGTGACTGTTCGCCTCGATCGCATACGCGCGCAACGGCTCCGACCCCTGCGGCACCCAGCGATGGGTGGTCGACATCGGGATCAGGACGTAGTCGCCCCGACGGGCGCGCAGGGCACCGAACACGGTCTCGACGATCGCCTCGCCCGATTCGACGTACACCATCTCGTCGCCGAGCGAGTTGCGGTACAGCGGGGACTCCTTGACAGAGACCACGTACGAGATGCGCACGTCGGCGTTGCCGAGGATCAGTCGGCGGCCGGTGACGACATCGGCCTCGGCCCACGTCTTCTCCGGAAAGAGGTTGTGGAGCTCGAGGTGCCGCGGCTTGAGTGGATGGTTGGGGGTCGTGCTCTGGTCACGCAGCTTCCACACCGTCGCGTCGACGATGGCCGACGGGATGTGACGGTGGTACAGCAGCGACGAATCCGACGAGAAGCCCTCCTCGCCCATCAGCTCCTCGAAGTAGAGCCGGCCGTTCTCGTCCCGGTGCTGGGTGTGACGTTTCGGCGGGATGTTGCCGAGCTGTCGATAGAACGCCATGACCGGCCTCCTGATGTGTTCGCGCCCGGTTCGCTCCGGGCTGTGGTCGTCGCCGTCGGCGGAACATCGTGGCTGCGATCGTCAGCCCCTCACCGAAATTAGTAAACATATTAACTAATTTCAGCCCGTGGGCGCAACCAGATGAACGGTCGCGCCTTCGCACACCCGCCCCGCCCCACGATGTCCTTGGATGCCGATGAGTGCGCACTACGCGAGACAGTGGCGTCAATTGCGGCCGCGAACGTCGAACTGGCTGCTGCGGTTGGTGATCAGCTTGTCGAGCAGCATAACGAGAATGCGCTGTTCAGCCTCGGTGAGTCCGCTCGCCCACGCATACTCGCGCTCGTTGTGTTCCCGGTAGGTGGCAGCCATCTCGGCACGCCCCTTCTCGGTGAGCGACAGCTGCACCGCGCGCCCGTCGTGCTCATCCGGCGTCCGCTCGAGTAGGCCGCCCGCTTCCAGCGTCTTCGTCAGGTTCGACACGGCCGCGCGGCTCATTCCGGTGAGCTTGGCGGCACTCTTCGACTCGATCGGGCCGGCGAGCCATGTCACGAACATCAGCCGGAACGCCGACCACGACAGCCCCCGGGGCCGGTGCACCGAGGATTCCAGGTCGTAGGTGACCACGTTCGCGGCCCGGTTGAGGGTCAGCAGAACCTGCGTGGCCAGCTGGTGCGTGGAGCCGAACTCGGTGCTCAGCCGCCGATTCGCGAGGTCGATGAACGACCAGAAGTCGAGCGAGTCGGGCGTCGCCGAATGCTCCACCGCGCTGCGTCTTTCGTCCCCGCTCATGCGGCCGACCCTATCGTGCCCGGCAGTGGATGCGCGCAGCGCGGGCGGTCCCGGATACTCACAAAATTAGTATATCTGTGAACTATTCACGTATAGCTGATCGCCGTCCCCTGATCAGGCCGATCGACCACGGCGAACGCTGCGCCCCAACGGGTTACCGCTCCGCGCCGGAAATTCTGTACAAAGGATTCGAACCGACGAGCCCGCACGACGACACCGAAAGGACGCGCATGAGCACGCTGCAGACACTCGACCGTGGGCTACGCGCGCTCGACGTCGTCGCGCAATCGCCGTCCGGAATCTCGGTGGCCGACTTGTCCAAGGAACTCGACGTCCACCGGGCCATCTGCTACCGGATCGTCGCCACCCTCGAAGCACACTCGCTGGTCACCCGTACCGCCGACGGCCGGATCCGGCTTGGCGTCGCTGCCGCCGTGCTCGCTTCGCGGTTCGAACCGCAGTTCACGAGAGACGTCCAGCCCGTCCTGCACGCGCTCGCCAACGAAACGCTCGCAACCGCGTTCATCTCCGCAGCCCAGGGCCAGAACTGTGTGGTGATCATGGTCGCCGAACCCGAGGGCGCTCTGCTGCGGGTCGGTTACCGCGTGGGCAGCAGCCACCCGCTCGAGCGCGGCGCCGCCGGCATCGCGATCCTCGCGCTGCGCCCGGAAGCGCCCGGCGACTCCGATGCCGTCCGCCGAGCCCGCGCCGACGGCTACAGCCTCACCCGCGGGCAACTCGAGCACGGCGCCGTCGGCATCGCGTCCGGCATACCCCTCCCAGAGGGGGTCAACTCGAACACCGGCCTCGAACGCAGTGTCGGCGTTGTCGCGATAGACGGGCTCGACACCGGCCGGGCCGCGGAAGCCGTGATGCGCACCGCCCGCGAGGTCGAGCACCTCATCGGCGTCTGACGCTCCCTTCCCTCCCTCTCCCGCCCGTTTCGCGAGCCTGCCACACCCCCGGTGCACAAATCGCGAACCGGGCGACGGCAATTAGGCCATCCCGAGGAACTCGGAACAGGCCATCCGCACCGTTATCCAAGCCGTACTTGACCTCGAATGTGACCGCGCTTACTCTGTCCGAAGTTCGCTCACCGATACACGATGTGCGTTATTAGTAACTTCGCATTTCAGCGCAGTTCAGCCAGACGGAGATGCAAGTCATGAGCGTGTGCCCGATCGACCACACCGCCCTCCAGAACACCGGCCGCTCCACAGCCTTGCCGACCACGGGCTGCCCGGTTTCCGCGAATGCCGCCGCCTTCGATCCCTTCACCGGCCCGTACCAGATCGATCCCGCGGCGTCGCTGCGTTGGTCGCGTGACGAGGAACCGGTGTTCTACAGCCCGGAGATCGGTTACTGGGTCGTCACCCGGTACGAGGATGTCAAAGCGGTCTTCCGCGACAACATCCTGTTTTCGCCGTCGATCGCACTCGAGAAGATCACCCCGGTCTCCGACGAGGCAACCGCGATGCTCGTCAAGTACGACTACGCGATGTCGCGCACCCTCGTGAACGAGGACGAGCCCGCGCACATGCCGCGGCGCCGCGTGCTGATGGACCCGTTCACCCCCAAGGAACTAGTCCACCACGAGCCAATGGTCCGCCGGCTCACCCGCGAGTATGTCGACCGCTTCATCGAGTCCGGCAAGGCCGACCTCGTCGACGAGATGCTGTGGGAGGTCCCGCTCACAGTCGCCCTGCACTTCCTCGGTGTGCCCGAGGAGGACATGGACACGATGCGCAAGTACTCGATCGCGCACACTGTGAACACATGGGGACGTCCGGCGCCCGAACAGCAGGTCGCGGTGGCCGAGGCAGTCGGCAAATTCTGGCAGTACGCCGGACAGGTGCTCGAGAAGATGCGCAAGGATCCGTCCGGACACGGCTGGATGCCGTTCGGCATCCGCATGCAGCAGGAGCAGCCCGACGTCGTCACCGACTCGTACCTGCACTCGATGATGATGGCGGGAATCGTTGCGGCACACGAGACCACGGCCAACGCGTCGGCCAACGCCTTGCGCCTACTGCTCGAGAACCGCAGCGTGTGGGAGGAGATCTGCGCCGACCCGAGCCTGATCCCCAACGCCGTCGAGGAGTGCCTGCGCCACTCCGGTTCGGTCGCCGCGTGGCGCCGCCTGGTCACCGATGACACCACCATCGGTGGCATCGACATCCCCAAGGGCTCGAAGCTGCTGATCGCCACGTTGTCCGCCAACCACGACGAGCGCCACTTCGACAACGCCGACGACTTCGACATCCGCCGCGAGAACTCCAGCGATCACTTGACATTCGGGTACGGCAGCCACCAGTGCATGGGCAAGAACCTCGCCCGCATGGAGATGCAGATCTTCCTCGAGGAATTCACCAAGCGCCTCCCGCACATGGAACTGGTCCCCGACCAGGAATTCACCTACCTGCCCAACACGTCGTTCCGCGGGCCGGATCACGTTTGGGTGCAATGGGATCCGGAGAAGAATCCGGAGCACGCCGATCCGTCGATCCTCGAGAACCGCCAGCCGGTGCAGATCGGTGAGCCGTCGAAGACCAATATCTCGCGGACCGTCACGGTGGACGCGATCACCCCGGCTGCCGACGGTGTCGTGCGCGTGACGTTGTCCGATCCGTCGGGCAAGCCGCTGCCCAAGTGGACCCCGGGCTCGCACGTCGATGTCGAACTCGGCGAACTGTCGCGACAGTACTCGCTGTGCAGCGACCCGAACGACCTGTCGCACTATGAGATCGCGGTACTCGAGGAGCCCGGGAGCCGCGGCGGCTCACGCTACGTGCATCGCACCCTGCAGACCGGCGACATGCTGAAGATGCGCGGACCGCGCAGCCACTTCAAGCTCGACCCCGACGCCGAGCGCTACGTCTTCATCGCGGGCGGCATCGGCATCACCCCGATCGTCGCGATGGCCGACCACGCCAAGGCCGCCGACAAGGACTACGAGATCCATTACTGCGGACGCGATATCGCGACGATGGCGCTGCTCGACCGGCTGACGGCCGACCACGCCGACAAGCTCCAGGTGCACTCCAGCGCGGCGGGCAACCGGCTCGACCTCCCGGCCCTGCTCGACATCCCCGTCGACGGGACGCAGATCTACTCGTGCGGCCCGCAGCGACTACTCGCCGCACTCGAAGATGCCACCGCGCACTGGCCGGAAGACTCACTCCACGTCGAGCACTTCACGTCGAACCTGGCGACGCTGGACCCGGCCAACGAGCACGCGTTCGAGGTCGAACTGCGTGACTCCGGTCTGACTATCCAGGTCGCCGCAGACCAGACGGTGCTCGACGCCCTGCGCGCGTCGAACATCGACATCCAGAGCGACTGCGAAGAGGGGCTGTGCGGATCGTGCGAAGCCCCCGTCCTCGATGGCGCGGTGGATCACCGCGACATGGTGCTCACCAAAACCGAACGGGCTCAGAACAAGTCGATGATGACGTGCTGCTCGCGTGCATGCGACAACAAGATCACCCTCGCGCTCTGACCAACCTCCGCAGCATCTCTTCAGCACCCGAAAGGATCCGTCATGGGATCTCCGACCGTCCCCGCGCCCGCAGTACCGCCGGGCACGTCTGCGATCGACCAGCCACCCAAGTCCAGCTTCACGCGCGTCCTCACCGGCAGTATGGCCGGTGCCGTACTCGAGTGGTACGACTTCGCGATCTACGGCATCCTCGCCGCAACCGTCCTCGGGCCGCTGTTCTTCCCCGGCGACAGTGGCATCGCGAAGCTGCTGTTGGCCCTGGCCACGCAGGGCCTCGGCTTCGTCGCCCGCCCGTTGGGCGGCATCGTCTTCGGCCACCTGGGTGACAAGTTCGGGCGCAAGCCGATGCTGGTGGTCACGTTCCTGATGCTGGGCACCGCGACCGCGGCGATCGGCCTCCTGCCCACGTACGACCAAATCGGTATCTGGGCCACCGGCCTGCTGGTCGGTCTTCGCATGATCCAGGGCTTCGCTCTCGGCGGCGAGTTCGGTGCGGCGGTGCTGCTGGTCAGCGAGTACGGCGAGCCGAAGAAGCGCGGCTTCTGGGCGTCCTGGCCGCAGGCCGGCGCCCCGCTGGGTACCGTCCTCGCCACCGTCGTGGTCTCGGTGATCGGATTGTTGCTGTCCGACGACGGGTTCGACCAGTGGGGTTGGCGAGTCGCGTTCCTGTTCGCGATTCCGCTGCTGATCATCGGCTTCTGGGTGCGCCGCGGCGTCGAGGAGTCCCCCGTCTTCAAGGCCGCGCAGGCGGCGGACCGTGAGGCACCGGCGGCCCGGGAGCGTTCGTCCATCCTCGAGGCGCTGTCGCGCCCACGTGAGGTCCTCACCGGCCTGGGCATGCGCCTCGGCGAGAACATCGCGTTCTACGTCTACACCGTCTTCGTCATCGCATACGCCACCACCTACTTCCACTTCCACCGCGGCGAAATCATCATGGCCGTCACGTTCGCGTCGCTGTTCCAGTTCGTCGGCATGATCGGCGGCGGCGCGTGGTCCGACCGAGTGGGCCGCAAGAAGGCTCTGCTGGTGCCCGCGATCGTCCTTGTGGTCTGGGCGCCGGTGTTCTTCTGGCTGGTCCAGTTGCAGAGCCTGCCGATGCTGTGGCTCGGCGTGTGCGTGGGAGCCTTCTTCCACGGCATGCTCGCCGGCCCGGAGGCCGCCTGGATCACCGAACTGTTCCCCACCCGCTACCGCTACGCCGGTTCGTCGCTGGTGTTCCAGGGTTCGTCGATCATCGCGGGTGCCCCGGCGCCGTTCATCGCGGTCTGGCTGATCAAGAACTTCGGTGTCGGTACCGTTGTCGGCTATCTGGTGGTCACGATGGCGATCACGGTGATCGCCATCTCGTTCAGCCGGGAAACCAAGGGCGTGGATCTCGACGACGTCGCCTGACCGAGACCGTTCGGTCGGTCCACACGACCTGACATCTGGGCCTCGGTCCCGCCCCGCCCGGGTGGGACCGAGGCCCGACTCGTCTGACGTTCAAGGCACCAGGCGCGCCGGCGACCAGCATCGAAAGGGTGTTCTACCGGCTGCAGTGAGCAATGCAACGCCGGCGCCCGCGGACAGGGTGGACAGGTGAATTCAGGCAGTTCCAGGCGAATTCGGGTGTCATTCGGCGCCCCACGTAGCGATTTGTGCAGACGAAAAACACTTCGGTGGTCAGAGGGGCGGGCCCGACCGGTCATCGGCCCGCCATAGGCAGTTATCCGTTGCCAGTTGAGGTGACGCGGGTCGTGTGTGGTGAGCAGGACTGCGTCAAGTATCCGGCAGAGCGTTAGGTCGGTTTTCCGCCGGTTCAGTAGCGCAAGTCAGAGCTTCGACGCCCTGTGGTGGTCCATTCGCCTGAGCTCAGTCCAACCGCTCCAGCCTCGCTTCTCCAGTAGCTCGGTCAGTCGACGGGCCGGCGGCCAGGTGTCGAACGCCAGCGCGTCCAGCAGTTCGACCAGCGGTGGTTCGATGTCGGGATCATTGAGATAGTTTTCGCCCTGTTCGTCGGCTATCTGCGTGATATATGCGGCCATCTTGTCGGCCAACTCGGCAAGGTTTCGATCATCGGTCTGATCCAGAGCCTGGCCCAGCGTGAGATAGAAGTCGATCAGCTGTGGGTCGGCGATCTGTTCCCGCTTGCGTGTGATCCACCCCGGGACCCGCTCGGGTGAACGCGCGATAAGCGGGATCCAGCCATCGCGCTCGACCTGGATGATCCGCTCGTCGACTCCGAGCGCCCGCAGTTGGTCGAGAAACTCGACCAACTCCGGAGGCAGTGCCAGGTTGTCCCCGGCAGCGAGGTGGGCGATGCGATTGCGTAGCCGCTGCCGCTGCCGAATCTCTGCCCGCAGCTGCTTGTCGATGTCGGCGACCGCCGCCGCGAACTCCTCTGCGCCGGCCTGTAGGAGCTCCCGGACGCGCGCCAACGGTACCCCGGCCTCGGCAAGTGTCCGGATCCTGATCAGCTCGACCACAGTAGCGGCGTCGTACCTGCGATAACCGGAGTGGTCGCGCTCCGGCTCCGGTAGCAGCCCCTTGGTGTGATAGTGCCGCACGGTTCGTACCGTCACTCCGGCGTACGAGGCCACCTCGCCGATGGTCAGCATAGGGCCAGTCTCCTCGACCTGGGAACTGCTACGAAGTCACCTGGCAGGCTGGGCCCTGCGTATTCCGGATGATCCGGGCGATTTCCTGCGCGTGGGTGACGACCAGCTCATGGCCGGCCTCGAGCCACGTTGTGGAGATGTGCGGCTGCTCGCGGACCAGCCGCTCGATACCGGCCCGCCAGTTCTGATTGCGCCATGGTGCACGCCCTTCGCGGCTGTCGCCGGCCATCGACGTCGACATGATCAAGCTGATCGGACAGTCGATCTTCCGATACCGGTCGAGGATCGCAGACCGCACCACATCTACCTCGAGATTCAGGTCGAGCATTTCCTGTGGGGTGAGCAGCACCTGACGCGGGGTGCCCTCGACGCCCTCGGTCCACGTCGCGAGGCTGTCGAACATTGCACGGAACTCCGGCAGATCGGCCTCGGTGATGAATGGTTCGGGCACCGGGTTCGCCCCGTCGATGAGAACCATCTCAGCAACGATGCCGGGATGCTCGCAGGCGTAGTGCACGACAAGGTCCGCGCCGAGCGAGTGGCCCACGAGCATGGGCGCCGAGGGCAGGTCGAGGCGTCCCACCTCCGCCATCACAGCGACGAAATCGGCCAGGAACCCCTCGAAGGAGTACCGGTCGGCGGCCGAGGAGACGCCATGGCCCCGCAGGTCGAAGGTCACCACGTCGTGATCGCGCCGCAGCAGCTCGGTCAGCTCGTGAAGATCGGCCTGTGTCGTGAGAAGCCCGGGGCACAGGACCAGCGGTCGTCCCCGACCGCCGCGAGACACCGCAATCGTGACGCCGTCGTGACGGACCATGAAGTGATTGGTTTTCGCAGTCATGCCGATCATGCTGAGGGGTTGACCCCGCGTCAGGGTCAACTGTCGAAGGTCATCCGCTCATCCAGGTCAGGGCTTTCCGGTGAAGACCGGGTCCTCGAAGGACCGACGTGATCGGACCCAGACAGTGGCCAAGCCGTCCACGATCTCGTCGGTCACGGACTCGTCGAACACGACGATGCGGTGCGCGATGCGCCACTGCCCGTCGCGCCGCTCGAAGCGGTCGACGTAGCGGCACTTGATGGTTGCGCGCGACTGCGACGCCCCCGGCCGCGCCGGGGCTTGCCGCAGGTAGCACAGGCAGTACGACTCCACGTTCGCCGTGTCGCCGTCCAGGTCGATCAGCACGTTGGTGATGTAGTGCAGGGACGAATCGATCGTGGTGTGCCGGGACTTCATGTCCTCGATCAGACCGTCCACGGTGCCGACGTAGCCACCGTGGTTGTCGATCGCGTCCGGGAAGTAGCAGTCGGCCACGCGGGCGAAGTCCTTGCGGTCCACCGCCCGTGCGTAGCGGTAGAGGACCTCGGTGATCTCCTGCTTGTCGATCAGCGACATGTGCATCTCCTGTCGAACGAGCAGGCCCTGCCGATGACGCCACCGGCAGGGCCCGACCGAGCCGTACTAGTCGGCGCGTAGCTCGATGCCCTTGGTCTCCTTGACGAAGAACACCGCACCGAGGGTGAGCAGCGCGCAGAACACGAAGTAGCCGGCCGGTGCGAGTCTGTTACCGGTGATGTCGATCAGCCACGTCGCGATGAATGGCGCCGTACCACCGAGGGCCATGTTGGTGATGTTGTTGCCCAGGGCGAGACCGCTGTAGCGGACCGACGCCTTGAGCATCTCGACGTACGTCACATACGACGCACCGTTGACCACCGAGACCGCAATGAACAGCACCGACTGGCCGAGGACCGCCTGCCAGATGCTCCCGCCCGCCATCAGCATGAACATCGGGACACCCAGCACCACGGCAGCGATACTGCCGACGAACAGCACCGGCTTGCGGCCGTGGCGGTCGGCCAGGGAGCCCGCGATCGGCAGCGTGGCGACACCGAGGATCAGCGCCAGGGACGTGGACAGGAACGCGACGGTGGACGATTGCCCACCGGCCTTCTGCAGGTATGTCGCCGCGTACACCGAGGCGATGTAGTAGCCGCCGGTAATGAGCGCACCGAGGAAGATGATTTTGACGAGGGCGCCGCCGGAGCTGGTGATCAGCTCTTTGACCGGGACCTTCGCGGTCTCGCCTTTGTCCTCGAGCTCCTTGAACTGCGGGGTGTCCTCCATATGGTTGCGGATCCAGACGCCGACCACACCGATCACGACACTGAGCAGGAACGGAATTCGCCACGCCCACGACATGATCTGGTCGTGCGAGAACATCGAGGTGAGACCGAGCGCGATCAGCGACGCGACGAGCGAACCGAGGTAGGTGCCCGAGTTGACCATCGAGGTCTGGAAGGCGCGCCACTCGGCGGGAGCGGACTCGGACACGAAGGCGTTGGCACCGCCCAGTTCACCGCCGGCTGCGAAGCCCTGGAGGCAGCGGGCCAGTACCAGGATCGCCGTCGCCCATACACCGAGCGTGACGTAGGTCGGCATCAGCCCCATCGCCGCGGTCGCGACGACCATCAGCAGGATCGTCCAGGAGAGGGCGTTCTTGCGGCCGTACTTGTCGCCGATGTGGCCGAAGAAGATGCCACCCGGCACGCGCAGGAAGAAGGCGACGGCGAATGTCGCGAACGTACCGAGCAGCGCGGCGGTCTCGTTCTCCGAGACGAAGAACAGCGATGCGATGATCGTGGCCATGTAGCCGTAGATACCGAAGTCGTAGTACTCGACGACGGTACCGACGATGGCGGCCCGAACCACCTTGACCGTGGACTGCTTCTGCTCGGCCGGCACGGGAGCCGGTCCGCGGGCGGGCTCGGAGTTACGAGCCGCGGGTGCCACGGTGTCGTTTATTGCCATGGGTGGTCCTTTGTCAGTGTCTAGCACGCAACACGCTCGGTGCTGCGGTTGTTATTGCCGTCGATGTCATCGACTCGCCGCGCGCGGTACGTGCGGCGTTTATTCCGGCGATCCGGCCCATTGTGAGGGCGTTCGCCACGGCGTTGCCGCCGCCTACATACCGGAGGCCGAGGATGCCGGCTCCGGCTTCTCCAGCCGCGAACAGTCCGTCGACCGGACTACCGGTCCGGTCCAGTACGGCCGCGTTGCTGTCGATCTCGACGCCCGCGTGCGTGCAGACGAGCTCGGCAGGCAGCAATCGCGCGGCATAGAACGGCCCCTGATCGATCGGATCCGGGTCTGCGGTGGAACCTTTGTTCGCCAGCGTGCGGTGACGTAGGAAGTCATCGTCCACGCCGTTCGGGAGCTGCGCATTCCATCGCGCGACGGCCGCCTCGAGAGCATCGGCCGGCACGCCCATCTCCCGGGCGAGTTCCGCGATGGTATCGGCCCGCAGCGTCCGTCCGGAATCGGCCTCTTCGAGAATCCGACCGGAATCCCAATCAGCATATCCGGCAGGAAGATTCAGGCGAGCCCTGTCGTCGAACACGACCCAGGCGCCACCCTCCTGTGCGTCGATTATCCCGGTCGAGACCGCATACGACGCGTCCTCGTCCATGAACCGCCGGCCCCGGCCGTTGACGTAGATCCGCGACTTGGGCGGGAAGCCCGACTGCCAGTGGTGGTACCGCTGGAAGTAGACCGTCGGCAGCATCAGGCCCCAGCCCGCACCGGCGACGGCCGCGCCGACTTGCGCGCCGAAGGCCAGGTGGTCACCCTGGCTGCCCGGGGCGGCCACGACGAAAAGGGAGTCTCCGCCTCTGTTCGCGAAGGGGTACAGCTGGTCGACCAGGCCCTTGTTCTGCGCGAACCCACCGCTCGCGATCACGACCGCCGACGCTCGGACCTCGATGTCGTCGGCGACGACACCGACCACCCGGCCGTCCTCGACGAGCAGCGACTGCACACGGGTATTCACGACGGCCTCGACGCCGCGTCGTCGGCGCGCCTTGTCGAGCGCCTGGACCAGCCCGTAGCCCTGGTCTTTGGGCACGTGGCCGCGCCAGACGTCCTCGACACCAGCCTGACACAGGCCCGGCATGTGCGCGTTGGCCGACTCCCGAGCGGGGATCTCCACGCCCAGGCCGATGAGCCATTCCAGCGTCGGCCCAGTGTTCTCGCAGAACGCCCGAACCAGGCCCGGCTTGAGCATCCACTGGTTGAGGTCCATGTAGTGCTGGAAGAACTTCTCCGCGGAGTCTTCGATGCCGAGGCCGCGCTGCACGCTGGTCCCGGCGGCAGTGAACAGCCCCGCCGACAGTTGCGTCGAGCCGCCCAGTTCGGTCTGCGACTCGAACAGCAGCACCGACGCGCCCTGCTCCGAAGCGGACACGGCGGCCGCGAGTCCCGCTCCGCCGCCGCCGATCACGACGACGTCCCAGGTATCTTCACTCATGAGAGGACCCCTCCCGTCTCGGCGACGATGCGGTGGTACAGCCCGTTGGATACCAGGCCGCCGTCCACCGTCACCTCACTGCCGTTCATGTACGTGGACCGGTCGGACAGTAGGAACAGCACCGCGTTCGTGATCTCGTCGACGGTTCCCATGCGGCCGGCCGGAATGCTGTCCAGTGAGGCCTTGATGAAGGCATCCGCTCCCCCGACGAGAGCGGTGCCAACCAGTCCGGGATGCACGGAGTTCACCCGGATACCCCATTTCGCGAGCTGTCCCGCCGCCGACTTCGACAGCCCGGTCAGGCCCCATTTGCTCGCCGCGTACGCGGGCGAGAAATATCCGATCTGCCCGGAGATCGACGAGATGTTCACAATCGATCCACCCCCGCTCCCCCTCATCAATGGAGCGGCGGCCTTGATCCCGTAAAACGGCCCGAACAGGTTGATCCGCATGGTCAGTTCCCAGACGTCGTCCGGGGTGTCCATGAACTCGCGTCGACGGCTGATGCCAGCATTGTTGACCAATCCGCCGAGTTCCCCTGTGGTGGAACCGATCTCGTCGATCACGCGGGTCCACGCGGCAGCGTCCGCGACGTCGAGTTCGTGCGCCGACGCACTGCCGCCGGCGGCCTCGATC
>FTJU01243423.1_pt1 | contig 19257 bp, 30 predicted proteins | sample 1658961 | NCBI WGS metagenome assembly FTJU01 (sample SAMEA3914878, study PRJEB12502) | metagenome | biome: forest; material: soil | place: USA | collected 2012-03-12 | depth 0.3 m | reverse complement strand
TCAGCCGACTCGAAGTCAGCCATCGTCTTCCTTGGCGCGGCCGGGGCCGACGGGGCAGGAGCAGCCGGGGCCGACGGAGCAAACGTAGGAGACTTCCCGACTCGGGACATGTGGCTGCGGTGGATCTCCGCCTTGGCAGTGTCGAAGTGGGATGCGAGATCGGCCTGGAGTCCTGCGACGTTCTTTCGGTCCTGGGCAATGAGAGTGCCCCGGTCCCTTCCCGAGGCGCGGTTGGCGTCCTTGATGATGGCCTTGCCCTCCGGGGTCTTGGCCTTGTTCGGGTCTGTGCGGGCGAGCAGGTCGGCTGACCGCGCCATGACGGCATCGAAGTGGGCGTCACCGGCCGTCTGCGGGCCGGATGGCTTCGGTGCAGCGCTGCCGCGGGTCGCCTTGGGCTGGCCGGTGTTGCGCGGCTTGGCGAACTGGAGAGGGCTCAGGTGCTGCGCCTTGAAGTGGGCCGCGAGAGCGTAGATGTTCGAGACGTTCATGGTCGTGCGTCCCTTCGGACGAAGTAGAGGTAGCGGTGTCCGGCCAGGAACGAGGCCAGGAAGCCGACGTTGATCAGGGACCGGGGGGTAGTGGCCGAGGTGAGGAACACGGCCGTGAACGCGGTGACGTTGGCGCTGTAGAGGAAGAGCGCGGCGGCTAGCCACTTCTCCCCCGCACTCAATCGGTGCCAGACCGGCACGGTGGCGCGCAGCAGCAGTGCTGCGAACGTGGCGCCGGTCAGTACCGACAGCACGCGTGCGACGCCGATGACCGAGGCGTAGCTCACAGGACCTCCATGTTTGGGCGCTTGTCTTCTGCGTGTAGTGCTCGCTGTCGTTCGACCTCGTCCACCAGCGCTGACCAGGGAGTGACGGTCTCGTGGTAGTCAGGTCTGAATCGGGGGCTGCTGTAGTTCGGGTGCAGATAGTTGAGGACGCCTACGCCGCTGGCCATGACGTGCGCGGCGACCTTCGGGTCCGGCTCGATGACCAGCTCGACGTTGCAGCCCGCTTGCCGGAGGCGGGAGATCTGCCGCATCCTTCGCTCGCCCGGGTCTTCTGGGTCCGTGACCTGCGAGGGCATGAGGTAGGGGTGCTTGTTGAAGCCGTTGACGAGGAGCCAGTGCTTGACCGGCTCGACGTCCGTGCGGTCCGTGATCAGGGCGACCCGGTAGGACTCCATCAGGCCCCAGTACAGGCGCTGGCCCTGGGGGATCACTCCCTCTCCGACCTCCCGGGACAGTACGCCGTCGATGACGATGGCGACGGTTGCGGACATCGTCAGGTCACCCGTGCTCGTGATCGTGCAGGCCCTGGCGGTGCTCTGCTGCGTGTGTTTCGAAGGCGTCCTTGCGCCCCAGGAAGTGAGGGCTGTAGTTGTGCGCCTTGACCAGGTGGTCGGCGATGTCCTCGTTAGGGGTGCGCTTGCCTATGTACGCCTCTGGCCGGTGGGTGAACTGATCCAAATTCAGTACCTGGGCACCAACGTGTGTGTCTCCCCGGCCGCGGGCCTCCGCCAGGCGGTGGTGTCCGTCGGCGATGAACGAGTTGCCCCCCTGGACGACGACCTTGACGTGCGGATGGTCGTGGGCCAGGGGGCCGGTCACGTAGGAGTGGGAGCCGGTCTCGTCGACACTCTGACCGGTATGAAGCACGGCGGAGGTGCTGATGCTCTGGAACTTGGCGTGCTTGTTCCAGAACGCCTCATTGCTATAGGACATCTGTGGGCCGTGCTTCTTGAACCAGCGGCCGGAGATGCTGCCGCGGTCCAGCACGTTTCCGTGGGCGTCCAGGACACCGAACTGCTGCGGGTTGTGTGGGGGGCCCATCACCATCTGCCCCTTGGCCTGGGGGTAGTCGCCACGGTCCTCGGGGTGGCTGAGGACGTCATCGTGTCTCGACGCTCCGAGTTCCGTGACCTTGGTGGATATGCCGCCAGGGTGAGGTACGGGGTGACCTACGTAGAGGTCGCCCGGAGAGAAATGCGTCCGCATGTGCAGCGGGGTGTCCTTGGTCAGGTGGTACTGTGCCCGGAGCTGATCGCGATGGTGTACGGAGGAATCTTCAGAGGGCTTTATCGGCAGTTCCGTCTGCTCGAACTGAGGCCCGAGGTTTGACGCCACGGTTATCTCCTGTAAGGGGTATTCCAAAGAGCTGCCTTGGCAAGTGCCGTGGCAGCGTCATCGAGAGGAGCCCCGTACAGTTCCGTTTGTTCTTCCTTGCGGGCCTCGGTATCCATCTGGGCGAGCGTGTTGAGGGCCTGGACTGTTCCGGATTCCTTATGTGCTTGCCAGCGGAAGTTGTAGTAGTCGCCGTATCCCTTTCCTCCCGCCCCGAAAGCCTGGTGGCGGCCTAGGTGGATATCGTCGAACAGCGTCTTGGCCTGCTCGACTACCAGCTTCTGGGAGGACAGTGTGTTCTTCCAGGCCGCGGAATTGGGGTGCAAGTTCACGGCCTGCGAGCGGAGGGTGTTGTAGCGGGAGACGAGGGCGCGAGCGTGGTCCTTCTCCGCATCGATGGTGTCCCACCACTCCTTGGCGTACAGCTTGCGCGGGTCGGCGGGCAGCTCCGGCGGCCGGATGTCCCAGCGGTCAGCGGTGAGGTTGTAGGCAGCGTAGGGGTGGATCGCCGCGATCGAGTGGGAGGTCGTCCCGGGGTTGAGGAAGTACGTCACTTCGTACGTCTGGCCGTGGAAATCGGTCTGGGCAGTCCGAGGCCAGAGGTTCGTTCGCAGGTCCGAGTTCAGCAGGTCTGCGAATTCCGACTCGGAGATCCCCTGGTATGTGGGGTTGGACGCGTAGAATTTCGGGAAATCCACGCCGAAGAGGACGTCCAGGTCTCCGTTTCCGCGGTCTCCGGCCCACTGGAAAGAAATACCGGACCCGGCGAGCCAGGCGGCGAGCCAGGAGCGGACGCCATGGTAGTGGGCGTCCAAGTAGGTATGAAGTACGCCGAGGATGCGGTCCCGGACGTCGGGCTTGATGTGGTCGCCGTCGAAAATGTGCGGATCCAGCCCCTTCTGGGGCGCGCTGAAATACCCGGAGGCCCCTGAGTGAATGTCGGGTTGGGTGCCCTGGGTTACCGCTCGATTGAGATAGAACTCGTATCCGGCCATGTTTCCGATTCTAGCTGGAAATGAGAAAGCCCCCGGAATCTGGATTACATACCGGGGGCTTTCTAGTTGGTATTTCTCTTGTCAGCCCTTGAGGTTTCCGAGGCGCTGACGGATTGCGGCTTCCTGAGCCTGATGCTGCATGGCCGCACCCATCATCATCATGGCCTGGCGGGTGCGATGGGCCGTCTCCATGGAGGTGATGTCCTTCTGCACGACGGCCGACGCGCCGTAGATGTCATCGGGGGTCGCACCGCGGGTGAGGACGAGGTCGTGTGCGAGGGCGATGTTGCTGTGGGCTTCCACGGCTCCGTCCTCGCCGATGATGACGATGAAGGCTGTGGCGACCTTCCGTCCCTCGCTCGCGGTCAGGTCCACGCCGCTCTCCTCAGCCATCTTGGCCAGTCGCTCACGCTGCTCGGTCGTGAGTTCGTCGGTATGAAGTGTGCCGGAGGTCTGGCCGAGGATCGGGATGTCAGGCATGTGTGCTCCAAGTGTGTTTCGGGTGTGGTTACTTGTCGTACATGCCCGCGCGCTTTCGGGCCTCCGTGACGACGAGGCTATGAACCGGACAGAACGTGCATAGGTAAACGTCCTTCGGGCTCCGGTACTTCGGCAGGCCCGCGGCCTTTCGCTCGGCCGCCGTGTCCGGTGTGAGTCGTTTGCTGGACGACATGTAGTCGTTGCAGCCGGGGTTGCGCAGGTGCGCCTTCCAGCAGGCGTGTGCGTCTTCCTGGAAGGTGTTCTTCGCGTTGTAGAACGCCGGGTCGAGGCCGGTGTGCCCGGTATTCTCCCGGATCTGCGCGATGATCGCCTCTCGGGTGGACGGGCTGTCCCAGTGCTTCTTCTCCACCCGCAGCATGGGATGTGCGATGTGGTCGGGGTGTCTCTCGACGAGCGTCTGGAGGAGGAAGTCGCCCTCCGGCCTGCCTTCGTAGTCCGGCAGCTCCTCCATCGTGCCGCACGTTTTGCATAGGAGGAGTCTCACGTGCTCCGTGGCCATAGTGCCTTCCCGGTGGTCCGAATGATGTGCAAAGAATAGCATCCCTGGTATCGATTCAGAAGAGATACCGGGGATGTGGTTACTTGCCGGTGGCCAGGTACCGACCGAGCAGCACGTAGGAGTCACCGGCCGAGGCGCCCATGATGGCAACTTCCTTGCCCTGCACGACGACCTGGCCCGCCTTGGCGTGCTTGAAACCCAGCGCAGTGTTGGCTGGACCGCCCACAGCGATGACGATGTCACCAGCAGCCAGCGCGTCCTTCGCCACGTCCAGACGGCCAGTGGAGACCGTCGCGTGGGGCTGGAACGCGTCGCACGCAGCAGCCGCGGTCAGGGTGTCGAGGTTCTGGCCGAAGATCACCATCGTGTATGCCTTCGCAGGAGTCGGAGCAGGAGCAGGCTTAGGAGTGGGCTTGGGAGCAGGCAGCGGCTTGGGAGCGTGACTGGCCCACGCGGGGTCAGCCGACTGGATCCCTTCGGCGTAGTTCGGATACCCGTAACCGGCGACGTAGTTGTCCCGTCGGGCGTGCTCGCCGTAGTAGACGCCGTCGCCCTCCGAGGAACCGCTGTTGTTCGAGTTGCCGGAGACGTAGTACACCGTGTCGTTGTCGTACTTGTATACGATGCCGGTGTGTGAGCCTCCCCCGGGCCCGAAGAAGACCTGCGCGCCGATGGCGGGGAAAGCGGACCAGCGGCCCTGTTTCTTGTACCAGGCGACACCTTCGGAGCACGACGCGGTGTTCGGGAACAGGTTGAGCAGTCCGGCCTTCCAGGCGCACCAGGCGACAAACACCGCACACCACGGCTGGCCGTCGCTCCAGGCCTCGCCGGGCGTCTGCTCGCTGTATTTCTGGATGTTGTCCCAGTGGCCGTTCTTATACCCCTCCTGGTAGTGAATGTCGGCCTCGTGCTTGGCGATTGCGAGCACCTTGTCACGCTGGTACTCGGTCACCGGCTGCGGGGACGGCTTCGGAGCGGGGGCAGGAATGGCCAGAGCGGCCCAGGTATGAAGGTCGCCGGTCAGGACGTTGTTGTCGAGGCCACCGACGATTCCGTACTGGTGGATCGCCCACGACCCCCATCCGCCAACATTGGGGTGACCCGCGGGGTTGTTGGGGTCGGCAATCCAGAGCGGGTACGACGTCAGTGCAGCCTTCTGCGCCGCGGTGGCGACCTGGAGGAGGGACTGCACGTAGGAGGTGTACGTGTAGAAGATCGGGTGCGCCCCGGTCTTCCCCTTCACGTACGAAAGCCAGCTCAGCGCGTACTCCAGACGCTGCTGCCAGGTCCCCTCACTCGCCTCCAGGTCCAGCGCCAGGACCTCGCCCGGCTGTGCACCGGCATGCGAAAGGAAGTTCTCGGCCTCCGTGTGCGCGTCCTGAGTGGGGTGGGCGAAGTGGTAGTGCCCGACCGCCTTCCTCACGACGCGGGAAGCCTTGACGGTGGCGGTGTGAGCCGAGTCGCCTGTGTGCTCACCCTCGCTCGCCTTGACGAGGATGAAGGCATTGCTGGGATTGGCGACGGCCGCAGCGACGTGCGCGGCGTCGTTGTTGTTGCTGAGGTCGGCTCCGTGGAGAGACATCAGAATCCGATCTGACTCGTTGCGGTAGGGACGAAGTTCGGGGTGTGGACCGGCTTGCCGTCGGGACGCAGCTTGACCGGCTGCTCGTGAATGCCGTACCAGACGTCACTCAGGTCGGCACGAGTGCGAACCGTCAGGGTGTCCGTCACGCCGATACCGCCGCGGTCGCGGATGACCTTCTTGTGCGCGCCGTCGGTGGCGCCTTCGTTCAATTCTGCGTTCATCGACCTAGAGGGGGCATATGCCATTACTTTGCTCTCTTCCCATTTCCGTTGAACCCGCTGCGCCTGTCATGAAACATGTGCATGACCGCGGGCTTCGCGGAGCCTACAGAGCCCACGCGTGCGGTACGCGGGACGTTGTGAGAAAGGCCGGAGCCACGCTTGTCGTCGGCGCGGTGGGCCTTCTTGTGCTTACCGGCCATTAGAACCCCCCAATAGTTGACCGTGGGCTTCCAGAGTATCCGCCTTCTGTGCCTGTGTAGAAGTTCGTAGAAGGCGTGGGGTATTGGCGGTCCACCTGAATCACGTCCATAATTCCCAGGGCCGTGGTCCTGTATCCGAACCGCGGCGGAAAGAGTGGTCGGACAACCGGGGGAGGCGGACTCTGAAGGGCGAGCACGTCGCCCGGAACGTCGGCAACGCCAAGAGAGTCCGTGACGATCCGCTCGGGAAGGGATTGCCACGGACTCATCCGGCTGTACACCGAATCGGCATTCTGCATATCAGCCTCCGGCCGACTGTGTGCCCTTTGCGGCCTTGATGGACTGCATCGGACTTTTCGGGGTGGCCTTCTTGATCGCCTTTATCTGGCCCTGAAACTCCGTCTTGCGTCCCACGGCTACCTCCACTGGTCCGGAGAGTTGTACGGGGACGCGGAAGGCAGAAGCTTCTTCAGCCGCTCGGAGCGAATAGGGTCGATGTCCGCCATGACCTCAGACACTCCGTACTTCTGCTGGAGGGCTGCCATCTCGGACGGACTCAGAGCCGCGTTCTTCCCCATATGGGCCAGGCGCTCGGTGACGTCGCCCTTCTGCGTCCACTTCAGGCCCCGGGCCTCGTAGACGAGACCGGCCTGAGGGTTGACTCCGCCGACGTCCGGCCACATATAGTCGGAGACGTCGACCTTGTCACCCTTGTGCACGCCCCGCTGGTAGCTGCGGTCGTTGGCACGCTTCTGGACGCCCTCAAGGACCCTGTCCCGGCGACGGTCGGTGATCGTGCCGAGGTAGCCGTCAGGGTAATCGGCAGAAGGCGTACGGGCACCCATGGCAGCACGCCGGGCGTCGAGCGGGTCGCGCCACTTGAGGACGTCGGTCCCGCCACCACCGTTCGCACGCACCACGGAGCCCGGCTGTCCGTCGGCGAGGTACTGCCAGTTGCTGGACACGGCTACCTACTTACATGCCTTGACGAGGTATCTGTAAGCCTTCATCACTATCTCCTGGTCTTCCTGAAACTTCCCGAGGCCGGTATTGCAGTGGCTGCAAAGCAGACCGCGCACGCACTTACCGCAGACCTTCCGCCCAGGGCAGCAGTTGTGGTCGTGGTCCACATGCCACGTCCCTTTACCGCCTGGCTTATCGGTCCCGCAGATTGCGCAGCCGCCGCCCTGCTTCTCCAGCAGCGCGACGAACTTCTCCTCTGTTAGGCCGTAACGGTTGAGTGTCCCTTTACGGGCGCTCGGCTTAGCGCACTCTCGGCAGTAGGAGTGGTATCCATTGGGACCGGAGTGATGCTTGTTGAACTCTGAAAACGGTTTGACTTCCAGGCATCTAGTGCACTGACGCTTCCCTGCTTCAGGGTCTATCAGCATCCCGGTGGCCACTACGCGCAGCGGCGTGAGGGGTACACCTCGACGCTGCTGCATGTAGTGACCTATGCAGAGGCCCTTGGACCTCAGAGGCTTACCGCAACCTTCAAATCCGCACGTTTTCTCCATGATCAAAACTTAGTCGATCACGGCGTGGAATTTCTAATTCCCCTACATTCCTTGACGATACTGGCGCCGAAGGTAGAAGTCGCGGTTGCCGACAGCCGACGGGACGGTCTGGACGTTGCGCTGTACGAGGTCGGACTCAGCCGCGTTCGCCTTGTAGAGGATGGCGGTCGGGTGCAGGGAGGCACCGTTGCGCTCCTGGATGTTCGCTCGGTGCGTAGCGGTCGCGGCCTCCAGGAAGCCGCCCTTCGCCTGGCCCGACTTCTTCACGCTCTTGCCCTTGATCGGCTTGGCGACGTTGCTCAGCCGGGAAGCGTTCGTCCCCATGGTCGGCCGCAGAGACGGATCGTCCGTCGTCACAGGCCCTGCGTTCTTCTTCGCCACTGTGGGCTCCTTTTAGCCACCGATGGTCCGGTATGGGTTCTTGTCGATCCACAGCCGCTGGTCGTAGGTGCCGGATGAGGCGCCGTTCATGGACGGGGCGAAACCGCCACCGATCCGCTTGCGCTCGTAGTCGCCCGACGACAGACCATTGCTGGAACCGCGAACCTGCGTTTCGTCGAAAACGGAGGTGGGCTGGAAACTCGGCACCGGCTGAAGGTTGAGCGACGGGTACTTCGTCTCCATGGCGCCTGTAGTAAACGCGTTAGCCCGAGTAATGGGCTTGGGTGCCTCACCGTTCATTTTCTCCTCCACAGGGTCTCGTCCAGTTTAGGGACGGAATGCCAGCGGATGAGAACTGTCAGTGGACCAAGATTCTCAGGAGCAATGCTGATATTTCTCCGTCGGGCATGGTCACCGAGGTGAAACCGGGGCGACAGTCGAGTACGATCCCCCTGGGCGCCACGAAACTGTTGGCGATGGCGATGGCCTTCATTGACTGGTTTACGGCACCGGCACCGATAGCGCGCAAAGTAACACGCTTCCCGTCATAAACGGCGTGCGAGATAGCGCTGGCCAGGCTAGCGGCGGACGAAGAACTCTTGACGCGGAGAACGGCCTCGTTACCGGCCCCCTCGTCGTCTATCTGTACTCCCATTTGTGACTCCTATGTATCCGATTCTCATCACATTTCGAGAATAGGGAGGCATAGGAATCCCTTGTTAATGACAACAGGCCACGGGGTCCGCCTTCACCCGTGGCCTGCTGCGTTTCTAGTTGTTACTTCTTGTTGGGCCACGTCCTGCCGTAGTGGTCCCAGTGGTCGTCCTTATGCCCGGCCTCGTTTCGGCACCGATCCCAGGACCGTCCTTCCGGCCGATTCTCGCCGCAGTACTCCAGGAAGACCTTGTTCTGCCGGAAGGCCTCTACGACGGCCGGGTTGCTGCTGAACTCGTACAGGGACTCGGCGTAGGTGTCCCAGTCCTCGCCCCGAAGGTTCCCGATGGTCTTGGCGAGGGTCTTGGTGATCACCTCGTCCGGGGCGCCCGACTCGATCAGGGCGTCCGCCATGTCGTTGAATATCCCGCTCGCGCTTCCCCAGCCCATTACTTCTCCAAGATCACTCGTGCCGGTGGATTGATCAGGTACTGCTTGGCTCGCTCGAAGAACTCTGTGTCGTCTCTCGCGTGGCCGAGGAGGTTGTTGCAGGGGCGGCAGAGGAGCCCTCTCACTTCGCCCGTCTTGTGGTCGTGGTCGACCGACAGCTTCCGAGTGGCGCCCGTGGCCCGCTGGCAGATCGCGCACCGGCCGCCCTGGCCCTTGTAGATGACGCCGTAGTCGCCGTCACCGAGCCCGTAGACGTTCTGGACGCGCTTCTCGTGCGCGGCCTGCTTGCGCCGGTTCTTCTCGACCCGCCAGTGCGTCGCGCATCGGGGGCCCGGGTGGGGTGCAGGACGCTTACCAGACGTCTTGGGCCGGGGAAGGCCAGCGGAGTATCCACCGGCCTTCTCCCACGCCTCCCACTCGACCGCGCAGTCTCTACAGATCTTCTGGTCCGTCACGCCCGCGCCAGGATCTCGCGGACCTTGGTATGAAGGTCCTCGATCGTGCCGTTGTTGTTGATGTGTGCGTCGAACCACTTGTCCGGCAGCGGCTTCTCGGACTTGTGGTCGTTGGCCGGTCCGACTCCGGGACGTTCCACCTTGATCAGCAAGCCGATCTGGCTGTCAATCGCTTGGTGCTCGTTCTCGAAACGGACGTCGGTGAAGACGTAGCGCTTGTCCTTGTCAAGCCCCTTGAAGGTCGCGTCGACCCAGACGTCCTGGCCGATCATCTCCCGGCCCACCTCCGTTCCGAGGACCTGGAGCATGCGGCGGATCTCCTTGTACTGGCGCTTGGCCTGGTCCCACCCGAGCGCGTCCACGATGTGCTGTACGCGGACGAAGTCCCCGTCCTCCTCGTGCACGGTCTCGTCGAAGAGGATGACCGGGTTGAGTACGTACAGGGCCTCGCGCAGCTTGTCGGCGAAGGCGACGCGCTCGTAGCCGTACTCCTTCAGGATCTCCGCGATGGTGTCCTTCCCGACCCCGGCGTAGCCGTGGAGCCCAATGAACCGCGGCAGCCAGGAAGTGACGATCTCGGGGAGGTCAGTGTCAGTGGGAGTGGTGGTGGTACTCACTTGTCGATGTCCTTCGGGGTGTAGGGCTGAACCTGAATGGGCTGGGCGAACCCGTACGGATTGCGACGGGCCTCCCTCTTGACCAGCGGGAGTTCATAGAGGGCCTTGCGGGCGGCCTCGACGTCCCGGTTGCGCTGGTTCTCCAGGTTAACCAGGGTGTTGAACTGCCCGCCCCATCGGCCGGTCATCCAGTCCGTCTTGGCGATGAGCGGCGCGGTCTTGACTACGTAGTCCTGGACTCGCAGCTCGGTCCGGATGATCTCCTCCTCGACCTCCCGGAGCTTCAGCCGCTCCTTGGCCAGCTCGTCAGTCTTGCGGTCGAGGTCGGCACGCATGTTGATCAGGCACCACGCGACGTAGAGGATCGCCGCGGTGTATCCGAGGGTGATGGAGAGGATGATGGCCGTCATCGGTGCATCAGGCACCGGGCGGGCACATCCTTCACGGGCGCGAGGTCGAACCAGGAACACGGGGCGTCCGCCCTCACCCAGAACCCGAAGGTGAGGAACGCGATCAGCGTGATCAGGAGCGCGGCCCCAAAGACGTAGTCGAAGAAGCCGCGGCGAGTTCTGTTCATCAAGGAGCACACCTTCCGTTGCGGTCCCAGACCTCCCACGTGAGCGGAAAGGCCTTGGCGAACGCGCCCTCCATGTCGAGGGCGACGTCTTCGATCTCCTCCTGGGGGAAGGAGGGGAACTTCGCGTACGTGTTCTTCGTCCGCAGGCTCAGGAAGTGCATGAGCGAGCGGGGGTTGCAGGTGGCGTAGAACGAGGTGAAGGTGCCGACGGGCAGGACGTTGCGGGCCACCTCGCGGGCGATGCCTGCCTCCAGCATTTCCTGGTAGGCACCCCAGGCCCACCGGTAGGCACCTGCGTGGCTCCATCGGATCAGTTCCTTCTGGGGCTCGCTGCCCTGAACGAACTGGTACTCGCCTGGCTTGCCTTGCTGAACTAGCGGACGGTGCTCCGGAGGCACGTAGAAGACAGGCTCCAGCTCCCTGTACCGGCCGCTGGTCTCGTTGTAGGACCACCCTGCCCGGTGCCGCATGAACTCACGGGCTACGAAGATCGGGGCCTCGACGAGGAAGGACATCTGCCCGTGCTCGAAGGGGCTGCCGTGCCGGTTCTCCATGAGGAAGTTGAGGAGACCCCGGGCCTCCCCCGACCCCGCCGCAGCGGAGCCGAGGGTAGACACACGAGCCGCGGCACAGATCTTCGCGTCCGACCCGGCGACGTTGTCCTCGTCGAGGAAGGCGGAGATGTTGGAGCGGAGGGTGATACTCACTTGCCGGACACCTTGCTCTTCGGGCTCTCGTCGTTCTTGAGGGTCGCCTTGAAGTACTGGTTCGCGGCCTCGTGGTAGACGACGACACCCTCCGGGTTCATGAACCCCGGGGCGATGAGAGAGCCGCTGTGGCTCAGGGTATGAAGCGCAACCTCCACGGCGTAGTTGAGGTCCGTGCCGTTGCCCACGATCATGGCCGGGACCACCGTGACGACCTCGGGGGCTGCCTGCGCCTTGGGGAACATCACCTGGAAGCGCTCCAGGTCCTCGGGCTTCTGGATGTCCGGGTTCCGCGGGTCGTACCAGCGGTTGACGTTGAATAGGGCGAAGCGCTTCTCGTCGAGCCCGTAGCCGGACTGGATGCCCTTGCCGAACCACTCACCGTAGTGCTTGCCCTCACCCAGGCCCTCGGCGAGCCGGACGGCGTTGTACCAAACCCAGCGGGCGAAGCCGAAGTTGTCACTGTCGGGGGTGAGCCAGCGGTTGCGACTGCCTGCCCGGACGATGTACCGCTCGTAGAACCCGGTGGTCTCGTTGAACAGCGAGACGCCCACACCGGTCGTCCCATCCAAGTACTGGGGGTCCATCAGGGGGACGACGTCGGGCATCTTGGTGATCTCGATCAGGCCGTTCGAGCCGTCGATCTTCTCGGTAACCACCACGCGGCGGTGCAGGCGCGGGATCGAGCGGAACTTCGGGTAGGCAGGGGCTTCGGTGGTGACAGTCATGTGGTGTTACTCCTGTTCGTGGACCGAGTAAGCAGCGAGTGGGACAGCGATGCGGACGCCGTCGGGGGTCTCCACCTCCCGCGCGGACTGCACCGCTTCCTTCTGGGAGATACGAAACACCCTCTGGCGCCGGTTGTCAATCGCTTCTATCCAGTCAATTGACGCGCGGATGAGGGCCCATTCCTGCCCCGGCTCGTACAGCACGTGGCCGTCCCAGAACAGGGAGGACTCGGTGATGCCGACGTGCTGGTACAGGCGCAGGAGCCAGTCCCTCTGGCCCACCTTGTAGGCCCTCTCCCCCCGCCGGACATAGACCGGGTCTCGGTGGGAGGAGAGGCAGGTGCGCGGGGCTCCGGTACGGAAGCAGGGCCGCCACGTCCACGGAGGACGGGGCTGATCGACCCTGGTTACCGTTCTCTGGACGCGCCTCATGCGTTCATCCGCCCGGCGCGGTTCTCTCGGTCGCCGCGGCCGACACGGCGCGTCAGCTCCCGGCTCAGGAGGGTGTTGCGCAGCTCCGCGGAGTTGTGGAGGGCCAGGAGCATGCGCCGGTAGGCGAAGGCCTCGCGCTTGTCGTCCTCAGCCTTCAGGTACTCGTCGTCCTCGTACACCTTGGCCTTGGCCGCTGTTACTGTCTTCTCGCCGTTGTTCTTGACGGCGGATAGGGCCTTATACCTTTCGAGTGTGTCGGCGCACGACTTTTCGTCCACCTCCGCCGCTGCCAGTCGGCTTCCCGTGTACTCCACCCACGCTGTCGTCCTCGCGAACAGCGTCATCAGTTCGCTGTCGCTTAGCGCGGTGGGATCCTCGGGCAGTTCGGGGACGTCTCCCTCCGGCTTCTCCGGCAGGTACAGATCCTCCCGGCCCAGTTTCCTGGTCGCCTTCTGGCTGGGCGTCTGAACCGCGTCCCAGCCCCTTCTCGCTACCTTCGCCATTCTCTGCTCCGTAGCACTCTTGGAAGAACGGACACTCCTTGCAGGTCTTCGTGTCCTGCCCGGTGAAGTCCGGTCGTGGTGGTGGTTTGCCCTTCTTCAGGGCGTACTTGATGTCCAGGGCCGTCTCGAACAGTGGCTCTGAGATCTCCGGGTTGTACTTGATCACGAACTCTTTGTGGGCCTGAGTCGCCTTGTACTCGTAGAGGAAGATGACCTGGTCGAACGGCAGGCCCATCTCCTTGCACAGCCGGAGGTAGACCTGGGTCTGCCGGATGTGGCTGCCGAAGGGGCGCCGGATCGACTTCCAGAGCCCGTCCAGGTCGACGACCGTCTTGCCGTCCTCGGTCTTCACCGTGTACTCGCGCAGCAGATCGGGGTTGTCGAACCGAACGGTGCCGATACCGATGGACTTGATCTCGACGAGGGCGTTCAGGTCCTCCACGGCCCCGTCCTCGTGCCCGGCGATCAGGAACTCGTGCTCGGCCGCCAGGGGCACCTCGGCGTACTCCAGGTATACCGGGTAGCCCGCGAGGTCGGAGCGGTTCTTGCAGGACGGGCAGGCGAGCCGTCCGGCCGTTGCCATCTCCCAGTAGTCACAGACAGGACACTTCCACTTGCCCCACAAACGGCCCATCTGCTGGAGCCATGTCTGCCACTTGGAGTGGATGCCGTGGCCCTCCATGAAGATGGCCTCCAACTGCGCGTTGAAGTTCCTCCCCTTTTCCGGGGAAACCCCCGCCAGCCTGTAGTAGGTCTGACGGGGGCACCAGTCGGCCTTGGCCATCTCGCTGGGGTGGATGATGTCCTGGCGACGGTCGGTCGGCTTCTCGTGCTGTGCGAGGAGGTGGGTGTGAATGTCGCCGAGGAGGACGGTCTTATTCTTCTTCGTCTCCGCCAGGGCCGCCATCTTCCCCGTCGTCTTCAACGTCGAGGAGGTCGTCTTCGCTTTGCTCTGCGTCTTCCCAGTAGCCCGGCGGTATGCGGTCCGGCCACTCCCTTTCGAGGTCTTCGCGGGTCGGGGCACGGTCAAAACTCCAGTCCTTCTTGTCCTTGACGAACTTCCTGATGTAGGCGCGCTCCAGGGCCCGCAGGCCTCCCCACACGCCGTAATGCTCGTTATTGACCAGAGCGAACTGGAGACACTGTTCCCGGATGGGGCACACCCGGCCGGTATAGGTGCCGTTGCAGATGTGCTTGGCCTCGGTCTCCTTGCCGGTACCGTCTCCGAAGAAGTCGTCGTGATCCCTCGTCGGCCGGAACTTCCGGCAGGAGGCCTCCTCTTCGGGGCTTCCTCCGCCATCCCAGGCCGGTGCGTTGATGCGCAGGCGCATTACCACGGCAGCACCTCGTCCTCGTCGGCCTCCGGGAAGGCCTGGGTATGAAGGGTGAGGAACGTCTCCTCGGACATCACGATCCAGTTCCTTCCGCTTTCCATCTGGATCCCGAAGAGCATTTCCCTGCCGTCGATGAGGGACTGCCTCTCTGCGGTGGTTAGTTCTGCTTCTTTGAGCGCGTACTGCTTCTTGCCGGTGACTTTGTACTCGACTGAGTACTCAGGAGTCCTGACGTCGTTCTTCCGGACCCAGCCGTTTCCGCTACCAGCGTTCACTGTCCCCCCGAGGATCTGCGCTCCCCGCCTCTCCTGCTTCTGGGACTTCTTGAGCATGTCCGCCATAGGTCTTCTCCAGGAGATTGGCGAGTAAATCGAACTTCTTGTGGGCGCGCTTCTGACGCTGGGAGTGCCGGACACCGAGAACCACGATGTACACAGCAGCTAGAAAAAGGAGCGTTGCGAGTTGGGCCACCATCAGGCGGCCTGGGTATGAAGTTCGTCGGCCTCTTCCTGCTTGGGCCTTCGGGATACCTTCTTGGTGCCCGCGTTCTGAGCGGCCTCCAGGTCCTCCTCGGTGATGGACCGCTCGTCGACCTTCTTGGATGCGGCGAGGACCTTTTCGTACAGCGACTCCTGGAGGTCCAGGTCCTCTCGAATGGCCGCGAGCATGGGGTCCTTGCCCTGCCATCGCAGTACCGGCTTGCCCTTGTCGTCGTACTCTCCGTTGTCGATCTGGAAGTACGCTCCCTTTCGCTCGATCACGTCGAAGAGCACGCCCATCGTCATGATTTCCTTGGCGGTGTCGTACTCACCGCGGGCGAAGTTCAGGTACGGAGCGGACCGGAAGTACGCGTCGATGGTGGCGACCTGCTGCGGGGCTGCTGCCTTGTTCTTAACGGTCTTCACCTTGATGACCTGGCCGACGTTCACCTTGCCCTTGCCCGGTCGGGCCTCCTGAATCCACTCATCTCGCCGGACTTCCACGCGGACGTAGAATGCATAGTTTTTCGCATTTCCACCGGGAGTTGTGGTCGGGGTTCCGTGGGGGCTGAACTTGCCGATGGCGTCGCGGTACTGGTTGATGATGACACCGAGAATGGGGCGGTCATCGGGGTCCGTCATGCTGCGCTTGGTGCTCGCCCCCGCCTTGCGGAAGAACTTTCCGGTGAGGCGAGCACCGAGTGCCATGACTGCCTCATCCATGTCTTTCTCCGCCTCTTCGTCGGCAATGAGTGCCGGGTAGGAGTCACAGACGATCATGTCGACGGACCGACTGGACGCGAAATCCAGCATCGTCTGATAGGCGAATTCCATGGCCTGCGTCGGAACGACCAACACACGCTCGTTGTCGACTCCCAGGGCCTCTGCCTGGTCAACGTCGTAGTGCTCGGCAGCGATCCACAGCGTGGTGAATGACGGGTCGCGTCGCTGGTTGGCCGCGATGGTCTTGAGGACCAGAAACGTCTTGCCGTGGGACTCCTTACCGATCACCTCGACCCACTGGTTGCCCGGCCAGCCGCCCCCGAGGGCGATGTCCAGGGAGAGGGAGCCGCTGGTGAACCGGCGGGGGATGCGCATCTCGGAGGCCATGCAGATGGCTCCGGGGTGCTCCTTGTTGATCTTTGCGACGATGGCGAGGGCTTCCTGGTTCACAGGGAGCCCCCGTAGGTATGAAGACGCATGCAGTGTTCTCCTAAACCGATACTCGTCAAGCGAGAAAGCAGAACCGGTAGCTCCCATACCATATCTGGGTGGGAACTACCGGTCCACTGATGTATCAACTAGCCGTTGAAGATCTTTTGAGAAATCTCAGACGGTCACGAGATCGACGTCCTCGCAGCCACCGTCCGCGGAGCACGCCAGCGTGCTGGAGCCCTTGGTCTGGTCGTACGTCTCGTAGAACGCGAGGTCGCTCCACTCGACGCGGTGGTTCCTCGACGCCAGCGCCTCGTACAACTCCTGCGTGCACTCCTCGTACGGAGCCTGCACGTAGGTGTGGTCGGAGTACGGAAGGAAGGAGACTCCGGAGATCTCGTCCAGGTGCTCCCACACCCACTCGCCGACCGCGTCCCACTCGTGCTCGCGGACGCTGATGGTGACCGACGGCTTGTGCTCGCACCAGTGCCGCTGGTAGGCCAGCCACAGTTCCAGGTGCTCGACGGCCGAGACGTCCTCACGCACCAGTGCGTCGTCGCTGGCCCGCTGGGCGAAGGTGAACACCCACGCAGAGGAGTTGTAGGAGTCCTCCTCGTAGGGGAGACCTGCGTCGATCAGCACGAACGAGATCGGGTCCTTCTTGTCCACCCGCACCCGGCGGAAGTAGAACTTCGCGTGCTTCTGGTGCAGGCCGGACTCGCAGTCCACCAACTGGGAGACCGTGCCGGAGGGCTTGTTGCAGGTGGTCGCGGCCGACTGCGGGATGCCGATACGGGCAGCCTCGGCGGCGTTGGCCTCCACCACGTTCTCGCGCAGGTCCGCCAGCAGCACCTCGGTCGTCTTGAGGTTGACCGTGCCGTTGGTCCAGCGGTTGCCGTAGACCCCGGTGAGGGAGACACCCAGCAGGCGCTCCTCCTCCGCGTTCTTGCGCCACTCCTCGCGCAGGTACGGGTAGTCCGTCAGCGTGGACTGCCAGGTGCCGAGGACGGCCGCGATGCGCACCTTGCGGTACAGGTCCTCGGGGGTGTCCTCCGGCCGGACGACGACCTCGGACAGGTTGCAGAAGGAGAACGGGCGCAGAATGATCTCCGAGCACGGGTTGGTCCCGTAGTCGACGTCCTGCTCCCGGCGCCCGTACTTCGCGGCCTGACGCTGGGCTGCGCCACGGTGAAAGATCCCGCGCTCACCGCTGCCGGAGGCGACCAGGGAGTCCCACTCGGTGCGGAACTCCTCGTGGCGCATGCCGTCGGTGTAGACGGCCGAGTTGTTGGCGAGAGCGCGGTAGGGGTGCTCGACCCACCACTCCCCCGATTTCGCCTCAGCCATCTCGTGGTCGTCCAGGTCGCTCAGGCTGATCATCGCCGACCGGCGGACGCCACCGACGACCACGACAGACGCTATCTTGCAGGCGATGTCATGAACCTCGATCGGCCGGAACTTCCGCCCCGCGGCTTCCCGGAACTTCTGCACGGTGAAGACGAACAGGTCGTTCAGCGGCTCGGGACCGGAGGCGCGGCCTCCGAAGGTATGAAGCCGCGCACCAGCCGGTCGCACCTGGTCCAGGTTCCACTCCGGCTCCACGCCACGCCACAGGCAGTTGAGCAGGGCGCGGAAGGCATGGCCCCAGCCCTCCTTGGAGTCGGCTACGTGGATCCACGAACCGTCCCGCTCCAGCGTCTCCGGGACCTCCGGCAACTGGTCGGTGTACTTGCGCTCGACCGAGTAGCCGACGCCCGTGCCGTTCATCAACACGTACAGCAGCTCGTCCAGCGCGCGGGCGTCCTTCAGCGGGAGGTAGGAGCAGTTGAACCCGGCGATGTTCGAGCGGTCCAGGGCGGGCCCGGCCGTCATGACGGCGCGCATGGACGGCATGACCTCGTGGTTGAGGATGGCCGCGTGGATCTCGTCGACCACCTTCGGGTAGGGGGTGTAGCCGTGCTTGTCCTTCAACTGGCCGAGCATGAACGCCATGTATCGGGCCACGGTCTCGCGCCAGGTCTCACGGCGGCTCTCCTCGGGGAGCCAGCGGGAGTAGCGGGACTTTGCTATGAAACTCCTGTAAGGGTCAGCGATGTCGCCGGAGGGGGTAAGCAGGTCAGTCATCGGGGTTAGCCTCTCGGTGCCGGACTACCGTCCTGCACAGTTCCAGGAACCACTTCTCCGAGTGGTCCCACTTCATACGGTTAATGTCTTTGTGAACGAATTGAACGTTTCCGGGGATGTAGCCCTTGCCGGAGTCGATGCGGTCCAGCGAAGCCGTCTGCTCCTGGCCGTACTTCCCCTGCTTGCCGAAGGACAGTGACCACCCGGTGTAGGCGCAGAGGCCTTCCTGCTGCTTCCACAGGTCGTCCAGGTACTCAGTGGTGAGGGACCACTCGATCTCCCTGGCGCGCGTGCCACTGTGGTGCTTGAACTGGGCGATGAAGTAGCCGGGAACGAACTCCCCACCTTTCCAATGGGGGCTCTTGTTCCCGGCCTTCCTCTTCGCCGAGCACTTCGCGCACCCGTCCTTGGCTTCCATGGCCCGTTGAGCCGTGGTCTCTCTGAACTCCTCGCAGTGGATGCACTGCAACGTCCACCTCGGCTGAGTGCGGTCGTTGGCGTACCTGTAGGTCCCGCTCCGGCCGAGGATGAGGCTTCCCCCTATGACCTTTCCGGTCTGGTCCTCGCCCTTATGTAGCGCGGGCAGGTACTGGCCCGGCTCCGGGTCAGATATCCACTGCATGTTCCCCCCAGGGATTTAGTTGTTATGCGGATCAGACTGTGCCGTCGGCCTTGATGATCATGTGCGGGTTGTAGTTGTTCCGGCCTCCGGCACCACCGTTCGCGGTCTGCTTCGCCGGGGTCGACGGACCCGACTTGTCTCCCGATGGCAGGCCCGCGGCAGTCTGTGTGAACCGAGGGTTCGATCCGCACTCGTAGCACTGGGGCATCGCGTTGGGCATACCGTGCGGCTTGAAGAAGTTGTCGCCTCCGCACTCCGGGCAGATGGTGTTCTGCTTGGTCACCATCGCCTTCGCGGGAACCTTCTCCTCCCGTGGCTGTGGCACTGTCTGTGGCGCCTGCTGAGGGGCGGGGGTAGGTGGTCTCCACCAGGCCCCTCCCGAGCCCTGCTGAGGGGCAGGGGACGGGGCCGGGG
>FTJU01085895.1_pt1 | contig 19272 bp, 19 predicted proteins | sample 1658961 | NCBI WGS metagenome assembly FTJU01 (sample SAMEA3914878, study PRJEB12502) | metagenome | biome: forest; material: soil | place: USA | collected 2012-03-12 | depth 0.3 m | reverse complement strand
AATTTGTATGGTCCGACCGAGGCTGCGGTGGATGTCACCTATCACGAGGTGACCGATGCGGATGTGGCGGTGGTGCCGATTGGTGCGCCGGTGTTCAACACGCGGGTGTTTGTGTTGGATGCGCGGTTGCGGCCGGTGCCGGTGGGGGTGTCGGGTGAGTTGTATTTGGCGGGTGTGCAGTTGGCGCGGGGGTATGTGGGTCGTGTGGATTTGACTGCGGATCGGTTTGTGGCGAATCCGTTTGGTGTGGGTGAGCGTATGTATCGCACGGGTGATTTGGTGCGGTGGTCGGTGTCGGGTGAGTTGGAGTATTTGGGTCGTACTGATTTTCAGGTGAAGTTGCGGGGTTTGCGGATCGAGTTGGGGGAGATCGAGGCGGCGTTGACCGCGCAGGAGTCGGTTGCGCAGGCTGTGGTTGTGATGCGTTCCGATGAGCGGACCGGTGATCAGCTGGTGGCGTATGTGGTGGCCGGGGCTGGTGTCGAGTTTTCTGTCGATGATGTGAAATCGGTTCTGGCGCAGCGTTTGCCGGGTTATATGGTGCCGTCGGCGTTTGTGGTGTTGGAGGAGTTCCCGCTCAATACGTCGGGCAAGCTGGACCGTAAGGCGTTGCCCGATCCGTACGCCGTTGTCCGGGCGTACCGGGCTCCCGGCACCGCGGACGAGCAGGCCATCGCCGAGGTGTTCGCCGAGGTACTCGAGCTGGACCGCGTCGGCCTGGACGACGACTTCTTCGCGCTCGGTGGCAACTCGCTGTCCGGGATCCGGGTCTGCGCTGCCCTCACGGCCCGGCGCGGCGCCCCGGTGTCGATGCGCGTGCTGTTCACCCACCCCACCGTCGAGGCGTTGGCCACCGTGCTGCGCGACGGCACCGACGGCGTCGGCCGTTCCGAGAATGCGGGCGTCGTCGCCGATACGGTGCTCGACCCCACCATAACGGTGGCCGGTTGTACTGCGCCGCGAACAGGAGAACCGGAATCGATCCTGCTCACCGGCGCTACCGGCTTCCTCGGCGCCTTCCTGCTGCGTGAGCTGCTCGAGCGGACTACAGCCACCATCTACTGTGTGGTCCGCGCGGACGACGCCGCTGCTGGAGCGGCCCGCATCGACGCCGTTGCGCGCCGGTACCGGGTGGACCTCGATGCTTACCGCGACCGGATCGTCGCTGTCACCGGTGATCTGGCCCGTCCCGAGCTCGGGCTCGGGCCGGCCCGGTTCGCCGACTTGGCCGACCGCATCGACGTGATCTACCACAACGGTGCCCAGGTCAACCATCTCGAGCCGTACGCCCGGATGCGGGCGGCAAATGTTGGCGGCACCACCGAGGTGCTACGACTGGCGAGTACTACCCGGATCAAACCGGTGCACTACGTGTCCAGCGTGTCCGTACTGGCGGGCCCGCCGCAGGACGACGGTGTACCGGCTGGGCTGGAAGGGTACGCGCTCAGCAAATGGGTTGCCGAACAGTTGGTGTGGGCCGGCATCGAGCGCGGTATTCCGGCCACGATCTACCGGCCCGGCTTGGTCACCGGTGATTCCCGCACCGGCGCCGCCCCGGTCGACGACGCCGCAACGACGATGATCCGCGCCATGCTGGTCTTGGGCGTCTGGCCGGATCTCGGAGATTTCGAACAGCCGATGGCGCCGGTCGACCACATTGCTGCCGAACTCGTCCGGCTCGCATGTGATCCGAGCCCGCAGCCCACTGTCCATCACCTGATCGGATCGGGACACGGGGTCTGGCGCGCGATCGTGGAGGAGGCCAGGCGGCGCAGCTATCCCGTGACGGTGGCCGAGCCGAAGCAATACGTCCAGGCGCTGGCAGACGTGGCCGAGAATGCGATCGCCACTGGCGATGAAGCGATGATTCGCGCGGCGGCACTGAGTATCAATTACTCCGACGCTTCCGGTGCGCAGGCCACCGCGCCCGGAATCGACCTGGAGCCGATCCTGCCCTCGATCGATGCGCCGATCGTCGCTCGCTACTTCGACTATTTCACCGAGGTCGGTTTCTTCCCCGCACCGGTGGGGAGTGGTGCGGGCGGGAACGCGGAAAGGGAAAGCCGATGAGTTTCCTGAGTCAACCCCTACGCGGTGATCTGCTGTTTCACCGGTTCGTGTCGGGTGGTGTTGTAGGGCGTTTTCTCGCGCCAGCAGGCCCAGATGATGCGCAGCCAGGCGCGGCCGAGGGTGCGCGGGGCGTGCGGATGACGCTGCCGCCCTCGGCCCGGCAGGGCTGGCGGTACTCATCGTGGCCATCGAGTGGCTCGTGCACTGGGCCATGCCCCCGCCGGGACCGAGAGGTCACAACCCTACCTATTCGGGCTGCGGAAAGGATGGTGCCCTAGTGAGCGATGCACAGCTGGTGGCCAATGATGCCCAGTACTACTATCTCACTCGCTCAGCGCGGGACACCGACTGGTCGATGTGGTGGGTGTTCGATCATTCCGACGGCCCACCTCCCGCTGCCACCGAGATCGTCCGCCACGTCCTGGATCGGGCCGGGCAGCTGGCCCCGTTACGCCGCCGAATCTACGAGGTGCCAGGCGGGTTCGGCCATCCGTTCTGGGGTATCGACGACACCCCGATCGAGGATCATCTCGCCGTCTACGCGGATGTACCCTTGGACTGGCGCGGTTGCCTCGACCGGATCGGCGAGATCCTGGGGCGGCGGCTGAACGCTGATGTGAGCGCATGGAAGTTGCATGTATTTCCTGAGGTGTCCGGAATCCCGACACGAAACGAGACCGGCTCCGGGACCGTAGTGCTGATCCAGGTCAGCCACGCCTTGATGGCGGGTCCGGCCATAACGTCGTTGTCCGAGGCGCTGTTCGCGCCGGCCGGCGAGCCGGTGCGAATCGAGGGGCTCGTCCCCGCGGCGGTGCGGCCGCGTGTGAACCTCGCCGCACTCGTCGGTCTGCTGCGCTTGCCGTGGCAGGTCTGTCGATTCAATGCGGCTGTGTTAAAAGAGAATCGACGCATCGCGCGGGCCGGTGACGACAGCGCGGCGAGTCCGTGGTCGCGGGGTGACACCATGCTCAATCGGCGTACCGGCCTGGACCGGGCGATGCGCACCGCCCCCTTGGATCTCGCGACAGTCCGCCGACCGGGCCTTACGGTGACGGCCGTCGGTCTGACCGCGATCTCGCGCGCGCTCGAGCGGTATCTCGTCAAACGCGGCGATCAGTGCCCCGACGATCTGGCGGCGGCCGTGACGATCGCGGTGCCTGACGCGGAGGTGATGGGGGTCAATCGCGTCGGCAACGCCTTTGTCGACCTGTGGCCGGGGGAGCCCGAGCTCGCTGGTCGTGCCCGGAAGGTCGACGCGACACTACGGGTGCGCCGCACCTCGGCCTCCAGTGTCCGGGAGCTGAACCGGATACGGATATTCGGGATGCTGCCCAGCCGGGTCTACCGGACGCGGTTCGGGTCGCACCGGGAAGGGGTGCATGCGCACACCACCCTGACCAGCATCAAGTGCGATCCGACCGCGGAATGGTCGTTGTGCGGCAGGGCATTTCACTTCGCGGGCATGCTACAACCGGTCTATCCCGACATCGCGCTGGTCCACTCGTTCGTTGGCGTCGGTGACGCCTTCACAGTGTCGGTGGGCTGCGACCCGGCGATCGTGGCGGACCTCGACGACTACTTCGACATCCTGCTGGAGTCGTTCCAGGATGTCTCGCGTCAAGTAGTTGGCAAGTGATGTAGAGGCTGGTGTCGCGAAACGTCTGGAGCGTCAACAACTCATGTACCGAGGGAACCGCCGATTCCATTTCCTTGTCGGAGAGCAAGCGATGTACACAACGGTGGGTACCGAGGGGGTAATGGCCGGGCAGCTGGACCGATTGCTTGCCGTGACCGGGCTACCCCGGGTCACACTCGGAATCGTGCCCGCTACGGCGGAGATACCTTTCGCGCCAACGAACTTTTCGATGTTCGATCGGAAGATCGTCCTTGTTGAGGCGATCCCCGCCGAACTGACCGTCACCCAACCTCGGGAGATCGCTATCTATGCGCGAGCGTTCGAAACGCTCGCAAGGCAATCTTTGACCGGCAAGGATGCTCGGGCGCTGGTCGGGGCCGCGCTCGACCGCTGGCGTAGCAAGCCTTAGTGAGCATCCGCGAACCTCGCTCTCTGCCAGACCGTTCCCAACCAGGTAGAGCCCCTGCGGGCCTGGTATGAAGACAGCTGTGGCAACTGAGCTGACTGTGTTCTCCGACGACCGGCAGATCCACCTCCTGGATAGCGGCTCGTCTGCTGAACTGGCAGACCTATGGTCGGATTCCGCACTGCTCGACTACCTGGCGCTGGCGGACGATGCGATCGGCATCTGCACCGGAGTCAACGGCGACGTGATCGTTACCATCGATGTGACCGACGTGGCTCCCGCCGATGAGACGGATGCCTTCGACACTGTTGCGGAATGCAGCCTGCGAGCCGCGTCCGGCGCGTTGAGGCTTACTTCCCCGACCTACGGCGAGGACGACGGTGATCTGGTGACAGTTCCGAGGGGCTGGTTGCGGTTGCGCGTGTCTCTGACGCGGTCGCCTGATGACGAGGAATACGACGAGGACTCCGATGATCCCGCCGATTGGCAGCACGTCCGGATTCAGTGCTGGCCCGCCGAACCCACCGATGCGGTCTTGGTCAAGGGGTGGAATCCCGAGACGGGCTCATCCCACCCCGTACCGGCGAACTGAGCTCCGTCATGGTCAACTCGCACTTCGCGTCGGCACGCCGCACGCGGCAGCTGTAGAACGAATTACGAAATACCGCAAGCGAATCCAGTTCGGATGAGCGCGCCAGCCCGACCGAACCCAATTGGCGCGTCGAGATCAACCCGTTCGAAGGCCAGCGCACCGACGAAAAGTTGCCGGACCTGGTCGCACCCCCTGGGGCGGAAGACGCCTACGAATGGACGCACCGGGTGGCGGCCGGAGATGCCGTCACCCTGCCTGGTCCCTTCGAATTCACCGTGGAATCGGCGTCGCTGACGCGCTGAGTCGGATATCAGGGGCTGGCCTGCTCACCGCTGGCAGAGTGCATGACCTGATGAGCTTCGGGCGTGCGATGGTCAGTGCTGTACTTCGGTGCTGGGTACCAGCGCGAGAAGTTCGTCGACGGACCATTGGTCGTCGGCGTGCTCCCCGAGTTTGCTGGCAATGACACGTCCGCTGGGTGCGATGAGGAAGTCGCCGGGGAGGCCAAGGCGGCCGCCTTCGGGTTTCGCTGGGGGAGCGGGCTTTTCCTTGCGGCGGACGGCCATGGTCGCGGTGGTGACGCTGCGGATGATGGTGGGCCAGGCGCGGGGGTCGAGGAGGGCGCGGGGTTTGGCTTCGATGCCGAATTCGCGGTAGAGGGCACGGGTCGGGTCGGCGATCAGGTCGAACGGGAGGTCGCCTTCGTAGGTGCGCAATTCGTCTGCGCTGGAATGGAATACGACGATCTCGCGGATATCGGCGGCGAGGACTTCGGCGTGCCGGACCGCGAACGAGCGGAGGTGCAGGTTGCAGATCGGGCAGCCGGCGAAGCGGCGGAATTGCAGGTGAATCAGGCAATCCTCATCTGGAATCCGAATTGTGCTGTCGGTGATGGTGAGCAGTTCTCGGGTGGGCACCGTGGTCGGCAATGGCATGGAAACTCCCTTCGTAGGTGTACGTCGTACGCCTACGACAAGTATGCGCGTACCTTGTACGCTGTCAACCCGTGCCCCGACCTCGCTCGCTGACCAGCCCCGCCATCGCAGCCGCCGCCGTCGCGGTGCTCGACCGCGACGGTCTGTCCGGGCTCACCATGCGCGCGGTCGCGAAGGAACTCCGCATTGCCACGATGGGTCTGTACCGCTATGTCGCCGACCGCGACGAACTCGAGATGCTGGTTGTCGACCATCTTCTGGCCGATATCGACCTCACGCCACCGACCGACCCGGACTGGCGCGACCGCGTCGCGGCCTTACTGGACCGGATGCGCGCGACAGTATCCAGTCATCCGGCGGCGGTTCCACTCGTCGTGCACCACCGCCAGTCCGCTCCGAACAGTCTGCGTTGGATCGAAGTAATGCTGACCGTCCTCACCGACGCGGGCTTCACCGGTATCGGCCGAGCCCTGGCCCAGCGCACCCTCATGGCCTTCCTGCTCGGTTACCTCCAGAACACGCACTACGGCCCACTCTCCGGTCCGGGCACCGCCGCGATGGCCCGACTCGCACCCACCGACTATCCGCTACTCACCGCAACCGCCACCGACGCCCAAAAGGTCGATGCCGATACCGAATTCCGTCTCGGCATCGAAATCGTCCTGCGCGGCCTGGCCCCCTAAACCAGGGCTACTGCCGCGCATCGATTCGTGCGCCGCGCAGGTTTTCACCCGGCGAATTCGAGCGCGGCGTGCGAAAAGGTGGGCGGCATGGTCTCCGTTGCCGACGCGCACAGCACGGAGGGAGAACTCACGCTGGGCCGGGTTCAGCTAGCTGTGGCCCGGACAATGCGGTCGGCCAGGTCTTTCGAACATGCGATGAGCTCGGCAGGTGCCTCGATGGTGTACGGCTCGCCGACTGCCGCTAGCGCGACCGCCAGCCATTCCCACGAGTCGACGCTGGTGACATAGCGGCAACTGGTGTCGTCGATGGCCTCGAGGGCTCCTGCCTCGGCGCCGAGTCGTTCGGCGACCACCGACACCGGCGCGGCGAAGCACACCACCCCGCGTTGGGCGGTGACAGGCAGCCGAGTGCTGTCCTGAACGAAGCTGACCGAGTCATCGGGCGGAGGTTCGCGAGGGACGAAGGTGGTGCCCGGTGTAGTGACCGCGCTGATCCGGTCGATGCGGTAGGTGCGCCAGCCCTCGCGGTCGCGATCCCAACCGAGCAGATACCAGCGGTGACCAAGTGCGACCTGCCGATGCGGTTGTACCCGTCGCTCGGTGCGCCTGCCTGCGCGGTCCGTGTATTCGAAGCGGATGTCGAGATGCCCGTGCACTGCGGAGGCGAGCGTCTGCACGATCCGGGGATCCAGTGCGCGCATGGCGCGGGAGCCGGCCTCGGTGGAGGCGGTCAGCGCGTGGATGTGGGAGCGCAGCCGAGTGGGCACGTTGCGCTCGAGCGTGCGCAGTGCACCGTCGGCGGCCTCGCCCAGGTGGGTGAGAGCGGCGATGCGTAGGCCGACGACCAACGCGACGGCCTCGTCGTCGGTGAACAACAGCGGCGGCATGGCCTGCCCCGCCGCGAGCCGATATCCACCGCTGCGTCCACGGGAAGCGGACACCGAATAGCCGAGCGTGCGCAGCCGGGAGAGGTCCCGGCGCAGGGTCCGCGGCGAGGTGTCGAGCCGCTCGGCCAGTTCGGCGGCCTGCCAGGTTCGGTCGCGCTGCAGCAGGGACAGCAACTCCAGCATTCGCGCACTCGGATCTGTCATCGGATTCCAAGCTGCCTTCCATTGTGGTCAGGATCCGGCCACAATTGCTCCTAGTGTCCGTTGTATGACACACATCGGCAAGAAGATCGTCGTCACCACACCGACAGGACACGTCGGTTCCCGAGTTGTGCGGTTGCTGCTGCAGGCGGGTGTCCGGCCGACCCTGCTGGTGCGGGACCCGGCCAGGCTCGATGCGGCAACCCGTGACCGCGTCGACATCGTCCAGTGCGACCAGGGCGACTCCGACGCGGTGCGCCATGCGACGCGCGGCGCGAACCGTCTGTTCTGGGTCAACCCGCCCGCCCCGGCGGACAGCGACCCGATCGCGCATTACGTCCGAATGGGCACCAACGCGGCACATGCCGTCGAGGCCAACGGTATCGGACACGTCGTCTTCCTAAGCAGTGTAGGAGCGGAAAAGCGAACTGGCGCAGGCGAAATCGACGGTCTGGCCCGGACCGAGCTGCTGCTGGAGGAGACCTCGGCTGAGGTTGTGCACCTGCGCTGCGGCTACTTCTTCACCAACCTGCTCATGGATCTCGCCGGCCTCCGCGCCGGGCAGCTGCCCACCTCATGGCCGCTCGACTACCCGATGGCCTGGGTGGATCCCCGTGACATCGGCGAGGTCGCGGCCGCTCGTCTGCTGTCGGACTGGTCGGGTCGGCAGCGGCAGGCCGTGCACGGCCCACAAGACCTGACCTTCGCCGAGGTCGCCGCGATCCTGAGCCGGGTGCTCGGACACCCGGTCCGCGCGACGCGCATTTCCCACAACGACCTTCGCACCACCCTGCGCGCCGCCGGCCTGAGCCCGGACCACGCCGAGGGAATCGCCGGAATGTCGGCCGGCCTGAGCGAGGGTTTCCACCCCGAGGATGCGCGCTCGATCATCACCACGACTCCCACTGCCCTTGCCGCGTGGGCGCATGAGCATCTGGCGCCCCTGGTCGGGACCAGTTAGCGCCCAGCGGGTTGTCTTATGTGGTTGTGATTCGTCGACGGGAGGAATGATCAGCCACCAGTCGGACCTCGGAGAAGCTTTCCGGCGCGGCATCGAAATCGTCCTGCGCGACCTCGCGCCTAGGTAAGCCCCGGAATGGAGATGGTCGTTCCCATGATGCGGTGACCCGCGTCGTTCAAATGCAGACCGTCGCCACTGTCCAGATCGGGTCGAATGAAGTCGGGATCATTCGGATTCTCGACGGCGGCGGCGACGTCGAACACCGCATCGAAAACCCTTGTGGTGCGCAGCCATTCGTTGACCGCACGGCGTACCACCCGCCCCTCGGCGACATTGAGGTCCGGATAGACGGCGCCGGCGAAGGGGCCGATGGTATCGGCGTACACCGCGAGCCCGGCCGCATGTGCGCGTCCGGCCAATTGCCTGAAACCGGAAATGAGCGCATCGGCCGACGACGTGCTGTTGTCGAGGATCAGATCATTGATACCGAAGTTCAGCACAACGTGGGTCACGCCGGGCACCGCGAGCACATCGCGGTCGAAACGGGCCAGGCCGTGTACGCCGATCTGGTCTGTCAGCAAACGGTTCCCGCCGATGCCCTGATTGAGAGCCCAACCGGAGGTGAGGTTTTCGTTCAGGACGTCGACTGAACGACGGTTCGCGCCCGAGGTCGATCCGACCCCTTCGAACCAGGAGTCACCGAATGCGACGACGATCGGGCCGTCCGTCGAGGTGAGCACGTCGACGCCGGTCACATAGAAGCGCGAGGCGGTCTCCTGCGCATCCGACAGTCCGACAGCGGCCACCTGATCACCGGCGGACACGAAACCCGCTTCCATCGGCAGATGCGAAAAGGGTGCCAGGCCAGTCTCTTCCGGCAGGTACAGGCTCAGCGCAAGATCCGTACCCGCCGTCGTCACGAAATCGATGGGATCGCTGACGATATCGGCCCCTGCGGGAATGATCACGTGCGCCTTGCCGTCGAAGCGCAGCTCGGTATCGGTCTCCACGACGATCTCGGCCCCGGATTTGCGCACGGCGATCCGGGCCGCGCCGATCGTCACCGGTGTCGAGCTGTAGCGGTTCGTCAGCCGCACCCGCAGCTGCTCACCGCCCCCGGCTAGGTGGAGCACCTGACGCACTGTCTCATCGGCGAAGCCGCGCGGCTCGGCCAGGCGGATCCGCTCGGTGGGGTCGACCAGCGTGCAGCGGAAGCCCGCGACCCAGCGCGAAGAGGTAGTCATCGGATTCTCCATTTAGTTGCGGTGAGGAATGTTGCGGTGACAACAACCTAGCGCACATATTCCGCGTGTCAACTATCCTCATCGCAACTATTTCGGCTAAGCTCGGCACGTGTACGCAGAACTCTTCGACGATCCCAGGCTCACCACCATGGGCCTGTTGTACGAGGCGTACGACGGCCTGACCCGGAAATTGGAACCCACCTGGAAAAAACACGGTCTGTCCAGTCTCGACGTCAACGCGCTCATGCGCCTGAGCCGCTCACCGGGCCGGCGCCTGCGAATGACCGATCTCGCCGCCCAGACCAACCTGTCCACCAGCGGCGTCACCCGACTGGTCGACCGCCTGCAGCGCAACGGTTTCGTCCGCCGAGAACTCGATTCGGTGGACCGCCGCAGCTCCTACGCCGTGCTCACCGCCGCCGGTGCGACCCGCTTGGCCCGCGTACTCCCCGAATACCTAGAGGTCATCGAGCGTTGGTTCACCAGCCTGCTGACCCCCGACCAACTCGACGCGTTCGTCGCCGGTCTGCGCACCATTCGCGATCACGTGAGTCCGGAAGCCACTGCGCGCGAAGTCGATTGAAAGGTGCGGGGCCGACGGCCGAATCCGCCCACCATCACCGGCGCCGAGGTGACTGGACTCGCCGTGCCCGGGGCGGTTGTCGAGGTCGAGGCGATTGCCGCCGTTGCGGTGTGACCGCTACTCGATCGCCGCGTTTAGGCGATCGGTGAGTTCGCGGACATGGGCGATCAGCTCGGGCGGTTCGTGGATTCGGCAGGCGAAGCCGAAAACCGCTATGTGGATGGCGAGTTCGTCCAGGGAGTTGCCACCCGTGCGGAGTATGCAGCTTCGGTCGTCGATGGCCTCGATGACGCCGATGGTCGGGGCAATGCGTTCGGCGGCGACCTGGGCGGACACGAACAGGGTGATGCGGGCGGCGTAGCGGTATGGGGAAGTTGTCGTGCCGCTGGTGATGTAGTGCGCCAGGTCGTCCTCGGGTGGCTCACGCGGGATGAAGCGCGGGCCAGTGGGAATGCGCGGGTGTAGGCGGTCGACGCGATAGGTCCGCCAGTCCGCGCGGTCGATATCCCAGCCGATGAGATACCAGTGCCGACCGGTGTGGACCAGGCGGTGCGGTTCGGTGGTCCGCAATGCTGTTGTGCCGCTGTGGGTTCGGTAGTCGAAACGCAAGCGGTGGTTGTCGCGGATGGCACCGGCGACAGCTGTCAGCACATCGGGATCGACAGTGGATCCCGCGGAAGGCACTGTGACGGTGACCGCTTGGAGCAGACTGACCCGATCCCGCAGCCTCGACGGCAGCACCTGCTCCAGCTTGGTGAGCGCGCGCAACGAGCTGTCCTCGATGCCCGCGATGGTGCCACCCGCCGCGGTGCGCAACCCGACGGCCACGGCCACTGCCTCATCGTCGTCCAGCAGCAGTGGGGGCAGCTTCGCACCCGCCCCGAGGCGGTACCCCGCGACACCGGCGGTCGCGTCGACCGGATAGCCGAGATTGCGCAACTTATCGATATCGCGCCGCACCGTGCGCACGTCGACCTCGAGGCGCTCGGCGAGTTCGGTGCCGGTCCAGTCGCGAGGCGTCTGCAAGAGCGACAGCAATCGAAGCAGGCGCGCGGAGGTTTCCAACATGACGAAAGTCTGTCGTATAGCTAGGGCCGAAGCTGTCCTAGGCGGCTCATAACGTGGTTCGCATGAGCACAGACATCACCTCGTTCCGCATCGAAATCCCTCAGCAGCAGCTCGATGACCTGCGCAATCGTCTCGACAATGCGCGCTTGCCCGCACCGCTGCCCGGCGACGGCTGGGACATCGGTGTGCCGACCACCTGGTTGCGTGAACTGGTCGACTACTGGCGCACCGACTACGACTGGCGCGCCGCCGAGGCGCAGCTCAATACCTATCCGCAATTCACGACCGAGATCGACGGACAGCGCATCCACTTCCTGCACGTCCGCTCACCCGAGCCCGATGCCCTGCCACTGCTGATGACGCACGGCTGGCCTGGTTCGATCGTCGAATTCCTCGACGTGATCGGACCGCTCACCGACCCGCGCGCCCACGGCGGCGATCCCGCCGATGCCTTCCACCTGGTCATTCCGTCGCTGCCGGGCTTCGGCTTCTCCGGACCCGTCAGCGAGGCAGGCTGGACCATCGCGAAGATCGGAGCGGCATGGGCGGAACTCATGCGCCGACTCGGCTACGAGCGGTATGGCACCCAGGGCGGCGATCTCGGGGCGTCGGTCAGCCCGGCCGTCGGCCGCGCGGCGCCGGAACACGTTGTCGGGGTGCACTGCAACGGTGGTCCCGGCCCGATCCCACCGACACATCAACTGCCGGAAGAAGAGTTGGCGACCCTGACCGATCTCGAACGCGACCGGATACGGCGCATTCAGGCGTTCATGCGGGAGGAGTTCGGCTACATCGCTATCCAGTCCACGCGCCCGCAGACCTTGGCGTACGGGCTGGTGGATTCGCCGATCGGCCAGCTTGCCTGGATCATGGACAAGTTCCGTGAGTGGACCTATCCACGAAATGTGAACCCGGACAAGATCATCGACCGGGATCGGCTGCTGACCAATGTGATGCTGTACTGGCTCAACGGCACCGCGGGCTCGGCCGCCTATATCGGTTATGCACAGCGTGGCGGCTGGGGTACGACCAATCCGAACTCCGGTGTGCCGACAGCGGCCCTGGTTTTCGCCCACGACATCGTCATTCGCCGTTACTGCGAGACCGAGAACACCATCATCCGCTGGGTCGATGTGGATCGCGGCGGACATTTCGCGGCGCTGGAGGAACCGGTGCTGCTGATGGATGATATCCGCGAGTTCTTCCGCGACCTGCGCTGAAAACATGGCCAAGGGCGTTGGCGCGCTTGCGACCGAATAGGCCACTGCTGTCTGTGCGGTGGTCCAATTCAGGTTCACCCGCATGGTTCCCGACGTCGTACCGTGCTTGGTCAGGGAGACTGTCGGCGCTTCCTTCGTCAGCGAAACCTTACTGAGATCGACCGACGTGCGGGAAGCAGGCGGTGCGACCGCGCGGCCCGGCTATCCGCGGGTGGGCGGTGCGATCTGCCAATGCTGTTGCAGCGCACCGACGATCTCCGGCAGCACCGTGACCGGCACGCGCTTGCGCCGCAACATCGCCCGAATCTCGTTGACCTGCTCGCGTTTGCGCATGTCGTACGCACCCGCGACCGGCCGCCGCACCGGCGGGATGGACAGCAGCACGAGCTCGCCGTGTCGCTCGTCACCGCCGATCAGATCCAGCGCCAGTGACCAGCGAGCCCGCTCGTCGAGTGCGAACCGTCCGGCCACGACCCGCTCCCAGTCGATACTCGATTCCCGCCACGGGGTGCGCTGGTAGATCGCTCGCTCGGTGAGCACGACGACATCGCGCCCGAACAACGCCATCAGCATTGCGATGCCCGCGACCGCACCGGTCAGCAGACCGGTGAAGAATCGGTTGACCCCGAATCCGGACACGATCGCACCACAGACCAGCACGGTGACCGCGATCCCGAGCGTCGCGTACAGCGTCGCTCGCCCGGTCGGCACCACACCCGCTCGCACCATCGTCATCTCGACTTCCTGCATACCGCCCCAAACCTAGTCGGTCGGTTGACCGGTTGTTTCCCGCCGCGGGCGGGTTCCCGATATCAGGACGACAGTGCGACCGCCGCTTCGCCGGTATAGACGAGGAACTGCAGACTCTGTTGGAAGTAGAGCCGCACCGATTCGGCGTCGTGGGTCTGATAGCCGATAGCGAGGTCCTGGCCGAGCTGCAGATCGAAGTCGCCGCCACGCGTGGTCAATACGAACGCACCGTCGATGGCCGGTGCCCAGATGATCTCCCCCTCGGGGATGAGGCGTTCGATATGGGTGCGGATCGGATGACCATGATCAGAGGTTTCACTGACCGCCGTGTACAGGTCCGCGCTCAACAGCACCGAATACGGACCGTCGACACCCGCCAACCGCAGCGCGCTCAGCGCCTGGGCGACAGACTCCGGTACCAGTCGCGGATCGCTGGGCAGCGTGATCGGTGAATTGGACGAACTCGCCCGAATACCGGTGATATTCGCGGCCTGATAGCCCTCGAAAATGGCCCGGTCCTCGGCGAAGGCGATCTTGCGCGCGGCTTCCTTGACCGCATCCAGATCGGTGTCCTGCGCGCCGCGCTCGACATCGTCGAGTTCCTCACGCGACAACGTGAACGGCACCCGCAATTCGACCAGTGGCGCGACCACACGCTGGCGGGCCTGCACACCTTCATCCGGTGCGGTGATGACGGTGGTGCGGCCGAGGCCGACCGCGGAGTAGTCGGTGCCGTGCGGCCCGGAAAGGTCGACCACCCGGCGACCGGCGATATGGCGCTTGAAGGTGCGCGTCGCCTCTTGTTCGATGGCCTTCCATGCCTCGGCGGTGATCGGCGCGAGTTCTCGATGAAGGTTGTTCATGACTGCATGCTCCTTTTCAACGTGCCGATACCCAGAGAACCGTCACTGCCAACAACATTCGGCGATAAAGATTCCGTGAGCGGTCTCGCGGCGACCTCAGGTGCGTCGGGGAGGTCGTCGAAGAAGTCGAGGGGCGGCGCGAAGAAGAGCGTGCCGGTCACCGCGATGGAGAAATCCAGGATCCGGTCATAGGCCGCCTCCGCCGTCCCGATGAACATCCGGGACAGCATGGTTTCGGTAATGCTCGGCGTGGCCGCGTAGGCGACGTAATACGTGCCGAACTCGCCGTCCTTGACGCTGCCGAAGGGCATATTGGCGCGCAGGATCTTTCGCTCCGTGCCGTCCTCGTCGGTGACGGTATTCACCGCGATATGTGAATTCGCGGGCTTATCCGCATCGGCGAGTTCGAAATCGTCGAGTTTGGTGCGTCCGATCACCCGCTCCTGCTCGGCCACCGACAGCGCCCGCCACTGCGCCATGGTGTGCAGATATTTCTGCACGATGACATAACTGCCGCCCGCGAACTCCGGATCCTCGTCACCGATGACGGCCGCGCTGAGGGCAGCGGCGCCCTCCGGATTCTCCGTGCCGTCCACGAAGCCCAGCAGATCGCGCTGCTCGAAATACCGGAACCCGACGGTCTGATCGACGATGGTGACCGCGCCTTGGAGCCGGTCACCGATCGTCATCGCCAATTCGAAGCAGGCGTCCTGGAATTCGGATTTGATGTGGAAGAGCAGATCTCCCGGCGTGGTCGGCGCGCTGTGGTGCTGGCCGACGAATTCCGGCAGCACATGCAGTTCGGCCGGTCGTGGGCCCGCGAAGAGGCGATCCCATGCGTCCGACCCGATCGATGCGACGCAGGTGAGCCCGGCACCGGGCAGACGAAAGCCGACCGAACGACGTAATCCGGGGAGATCGGTGAGCAGGTCGCGCACCGCTGCCTCGCCACCCTCGTCGATCGTGGCGACGAGGAAGAGCGCGGCCGGTGTGAGCGGTTCGAGAATCGGCTGCGGCTCACCCATGCGCTCCACCCTAAAGGGCAGCGCCGAGAAATCGGCCACGCGGTGCGGTTCGTTGGCTACTACTTGGCGACCGTCAGCAGGAATGCGACATCGTCCACGGCCTTGACGCTGTGCCGCGCCTTGGGCACGACCAGCAGGTCTCCAGCCGAGCCCTTCCATTCGTTGGTGCCGCTGATCAGGTTCAGAGTGCCGCTGAGCACCAGCAGGGTGGCCTCGCCCATATTATCGTGTTCAGCCAGGCTCTGGCCCGCTGACAGTCCGACCACGGTCTGCCGGAGCGCATTGGCATGACCGCCGTATATGGTTTGCGAACTGCGTCCGCTCGTGGCGCAGGCGGCCAACTTGAGCTGTTGGCGTGCGACCGCAGTCAGCGATTTCTTGTCCATGGACCGCCTTTCGCAGATGCAATCAGCCGGATCAGGGCTGGTGACACGGGCTGATATTCAGGAGTATGCCCGAATGGCGGGTCACGTGTGTCCGGTTTGGCCGCCACGCCGGTACGGGGTGTGTTCGCTGCCGGTCGATATTCGAAGGGGCCCGAATACGTGATGTGGAGAGTTTGCCAATTCTTGGCTTACCCGCGGATGTAGTGACGAATCCGGAAGCGCAGGCCGGACTTCGACTCCTGCCATGGCTCGATAGCATCGGCCTGCCATTCGGGTCCGATGGCGGGTGCGTAGGCGTCACCGTCGACGGCCGCATCCACCTCGGTTACCAGCAGGTCGGTCGCGAAATCCATGGCGGCCCGGTAGATTTCGCCGCCGCCAATGATCCAGATATCCTGCGGCGCGGTCACGGCCATGGCTTCGGCCAGCGATGCGGCGCGTTCGGCACCCGCACCCGACCAGTCGGCCTGCCGCGTCACCACGATATTGCGGCGACCGTCCAGCGGGCGGAACCTGGCGGGTAGGGAATCCCAGGTGCGTCGGCCCATGACGACCGGATGCCCCATCGTGACGGCCTTGAAATTCGCCATATCCTCGGGCAACCGCCAGGGGATGGTGTTCTCGAAGCCGATCACCCCATCCGGAGTCTGTGCCCAGATCAGACCGATGATGCGGTCATGCCCGCCCATCGCACCACCCCGCACCGAATCGCTACGCGGTGCCGCATTCATACCGCGACCGGAGCCTTGATCGCCGGATGGTGTTGGTAGCCGACCATTTCCACATCTTCGTAGGTGTAATCGAACAACGTCGGCGCGGGCCGCAGATTCAAGGTCGGGAACGGGTAGGGCTGTCTGGACAGCTGCTCGATGACCTGCTCGACATGGTTGTCGTAGATATGGCAATCGCCGCCGGTCCAAATGAAATCACCGGGTGCCAGCTCGGTCTGCTGGGCGACCATATGCGTGAGCAGGGCATAGCTGGCGATATTGAACGGCACGCCGAGGAACAGGTCCGCGCTGCGCTGATAGAGCTGACAGGACAGCTTGCCGTCGGCCACATAGAACTGGAAGAACGCGTGGCACGGTGCCAATGCCATCTTGTCGAGTTCGGCCACATTCCAGGCCGAGACGATGATGCGCCGGGAATCCGGATTCGTGCGCAGCGTGTGCAGTACTTCCGCGATCTGGTCGATATGGGTGCCGTTCGGCGTGGGCCAGGACCGCCATTGCACGCCATAGACTGGGCCGAGTTCGCCATGGCGATCCGCCCATTCGTCCCAGATGGTCACGCCGTGCTCATGCAGCCAGGCCACATTGGAATCGCCACGCAGGAACCACAGCAATTCGTAGACGATCGACTTGAGATGCACCTTTTTCGTAGTGATCAGCGGAAAGCCCGCGGCGAGGTCGTAGCGCAGCTGATGCCCGAAGATACTGCGGGTGCCGGTACCGGTGCGATCCGCCTTCGCGGTGCCGGACTCCAGGACCAGCCGCAGCAGGTCCTCGTACTGGGTGTCAGCGTTATCGGCCACGTCTGGCGAGCTTACCCATGTCCGGTTTGGCAAGCTCGAGCCATGCGCAAGCTCTACGTGATCGGCATCGGTGCCGGGGATCCAGACCAAGTGACGGTGCAGGCGATCAAGGCCATGCGGCAGGTCGAGGTGTTTTTCGTGATCGGCAAGGGGGCCGAGAAACAGGAGCTGGTCGACGTGCGCACATCGATCCTCACCGAACACCTCGCGCATCCGTACCGCGTCGTGGAGATCGCCGATCCGCCGCGCGACCGGGATCCCGCCGATTACCAGGGCGTGGTCGAGGATTGGCACGATCGCCGTTCGGCGCTGTTGGCGGATGCCTTCGCGCAGGTCGATGGTGTCGGCGGCATTCTCGTCTGGGGTGATCCGTCGCTCTACGACAGCACGCTGCGCATCGTCGAACGGGTGCTCGAGCGCGGTGGACAGAGCTTCGAGTACGAGGTGATTCCGGGCGTCACCAGCGTGGGGGCTTTAGCGGCTCGGCATCGGATGGTGCTGCATCGCATCGGCGAGCCGGTGCACATTACCACCGGGCGTCGCCTGCGCGAGGACGGACTCAACGGCTCGACCGTCGTGATGCTCGATGGTGATTGCTCGTTCACCGAGGTATCCGGCGATGTGCACATCTGGTGGGGTGCGTATCTGGGCATGCCCGACGAGGTATTGATCGAAGGGCCGCTGCGTGCGGTCGAGCAGGAGATCATCGAGCGGCGCACCCGGCTGCGTGCCGAAAAGGGTTGGATCATGGACGTTTACCTCCTGCGTCCGGGCTCCTGACGCGAGACGGCCTGCACGGTGGCCAGCACGGGTGCGGTCGCCGAGGTGTGAATGGTCTCGAATGCACCGAGTCGGCGGAGCGCGGTAGTGGTGCAGGGCCTCGGCGTCGAAGTACATGGTGTGCCCGCTGCCCGACGTCCAGCGCCCGATCAGGATCAGGTGGAATCCGCGGCGGCATCCCCCGCGCGAGGACGCCCGCTGATCTTGACCGACCCACGTGGGCGTGAACTGCGCCGATGTCGGTGGGTCCGAGTAGCCTGAGCATCGTGCCCGAACTACCGGAAGTGGAGGCGTTGGCGCAGTTCCTGCGGGAGCACGCGGTCGGCGCCGTGGTTGGGCGTGTCGATGTGGCGGCCCTGAGTGCGGTCAAGACGTTCGATCCGCCGGTTACGGTGCTGTCCGGACGGGATGTGACCGGAGCGGGCCGGTGGGGGAAATTCCTCGGGCTGGAGTGCGACGGGCTCTGGTTGATCACGCATCTGTCGCGCGGCGGCTGGTTGCGGTGGATCGATGAGCCGAGCCAGACACCTCCCAAACCGGGCGGCAAGAGCCCGCTTGCCCTGCGGGTGCATTTTTTCACCTCCGACGGTATGACTCCCGCATTCGACCTGACGGAGGCGGGCACCAAGAAGCGGCTCGCGGTCTACATCGTCGACGATCCCAAACTCGTACCCGGCATCGCGCGCCTCGGTCCCGACGCGCTCGAGGTGAGCGAGGAGCAATTCGGCGAGATCCTGCACGGCGCAGCGCAGCGCATCAAGACCGCGATCGTCGACCAGTCCTTGCTCGCCGGAATCGGCAATGCCTACTCCGACGAGATTCTGCACACCGCCCGGATCTCGCCCTTCGCCAGTACCAAAACCATGTCGGCGCAGACCATTTCGGTGCTGTATGCGGCCATGCGTGCCGTTCTCGCCGACGCCGTCCAGCGCTCCGTCGGTCAGGATGCCGCTCGCCTCAAGGGCGAAAAGCGTTCCGGCATGCGGGTACATGCCCGCACCGGCCTGCCGTGCCCGGTATGCGGTGACACCGTCCGCGAGGTCTCTTACGCCGAGCGCTCGTTCCAGTACTGTCCGACCTGTCAGACCGGCGGGAAGATACTCGCCGACCGCCGCATGTCGCGCCTGCTGAAGTAGGTCAGATCAACGTCGGCACCCGGATTCCCTGCCAGGCATGTCGTTTGGCCTTGTCCGGATCGTGCTCCAACCGGGTGATCTCATCGATGATCAGCGTCGTGCGCCGGTCCTCGGTATAGGCCGGCCAGGAGGTCAGTGGTCGGCCGGTCTTCGCGAAGGCGAGCCAATTGTCCTGGAACTGCCTGGTGACCGACACTAGTCCACGCCGTCCACCGGCCGTGGTGAAGGCCCAAGGCCGGGTAGTTAGTGTTTTCGCTGGTGGCGCAAGCGGTTTGAGGATTTCGGGCATAGGGCAACGGAGCTCGTTGGTTC
>FTJU01001209.1_pt2 | contig 19662 bp, 13 predicted proteins | sample 1658961 | NCBI WGS metagenome assembly FTJU01 (sample SAMEA3914878, study PRJEB12502) | metagenome | biome: forest; material: soil | place: USA | collected 2012-03-12 | depth 0.3 m | reverse complement strand
CGGGGCGCGGGGCTGGTGATGCGGGCCTGATCGATCGCTCCGGACTCGGCGCGCTGCATGCGGAACTCGCGGCGGCGACGGCCGGGGCCGAATCCGACGGCCGCGTCACCGCCGTGACCACGCGCGTGCTGACCGATACCCGGCGGCGGATCGGCGAACAGGTCACGGTGCTGCGCTCCGGCGCGGAACCGTTCCAGTGGCGCGAGGAACGCGCCGTGCTGCTCGCCGGCCGCGATGGCGGCCGTGCCACCGCCATGTCCAGCCTGCGCAGCCAATTGCACCTGGCCAGGGTCGATCTGATGACCGATATGGGGGCCAGGGTCCGCGCGCTGCACGCGGCCGCCCGCAGCGAACTCGACCGGCTGCGCCGCTCCGAATTCGGCGCCTATCCCGAACGCCTGCAGCAGGCGGTGCACGACTTGACCGTCGCCGTAGACGGAACCATCGATCAGCGGCTGTCCGAGCTCACCGATCGTCTCGGTGCGGCACCGGATAACGACCGCGGTATACCGCCGTGCCGACGCGATCCGGCCCCGCGTGTCGGCCCGGACCCGGAGCCGCGGCATCGCGGTGTCGAAGATCACCTCATGATCGCGCTCGGCGCATCCGCCGGAGTCGGGATCGGCCGCCTACTGGTCGCCCCGTTCTCGATCGTGCAGGCTCTGGATTTCGCGACCGTTCCGGTGACGCTGCTGCTAGGAGCGGGTGCGGCGGCCTGGGTGGTGCGGGCCCGCGGCCAGGTCGCCGACCGCGCGCACCTCCGTCAATGGGTCTCCGACGCACTGGTGAATGTGAAGGCCCAGTTGGAGCAGCGCGTCGTCACCGCACTGGTGGAATCGGAGACCGCGCTATCGGACCGCATCGTGCGCGCGAGCACCGAGCGAATCGTCGAAATCGACCGTCAGGTGGCCGAATTGGAGGCCAGACTGCGTCGCGCCGCGGCGGAGCAACCGGGACAGCTCGCTGCCTGCGAACGTGATATCGCCACCCTCGACCGGTATCGGACTTCTTTTGATTAGATAACTTGGTGGGTACTCCTGTTTGAACCCGATTCCGTACTGGTCGTCACATCGCGTTAACCTCTAAAGCAGGAACCTGGGCGTCCGCTTCGTCCTTGTACGCGGTCCAGCCATGACGCGCTTTCGACTGGTCGTAGCGGGTGCCTTCCCGCCAACGGTGGCGCTCGGTGTGTTCGCGCTGGTCATGGGCCTATGGGCCAGGCGGAAACACTGTGAGCTACCCATCTCAGGAGAGTTTTCATGACCTCAGCGACCATTCCTGGTCTTCGCGATTCCGACGGCAAGCAGCCGACCGAGCACAGCGAACTACTCGCCTGGGTACAGGACGTCGCAGAACTCACTCAGCCGGAGCGAGTGGTCTGGGCGGACGGTTCCGACGAAGAGTGGGATCGGCTGACCACCCAGCTCGTCGCGGCGGGCACCTTCAAGAAGCTCAACGAGGACAAGAAGCCGAACTCGTTCCTGGCCCTCTCCGACCCCTCCGATGTGGCGCGGGTCGAATCCCGCACCTATATCTGTTCGAAGACCGAGGCCGACGCGGGCCCGACCAACAACTGGGTCGACCCCACCGAGATGCGCGCCACCATGACCGAGCTGTACCGCGGCTCGATGAAGGGCCGCACCATGTACGTGGTGCCGTTCTGTATGGGCCCGCTCGGTGCGGAGGACCCCAAGCTGGGCGTGGAGATCACCGACTCCGAATACGTTGTTGTCTCGATGCGTGTGATGACCCGCATGGGCACCGCCGCGCTGGAGAAGCTCGGCACCGATAAGCCGTTCGTGAAGGCGCTGCATTCCGTCGGCGCCCCGCTGGCCGACGGCCAGGCCGATGTGTCGTGGCCGTGCAACGACACCAAGTACATCACCCACTTCCCCGAGGACCGCGAGATCTGGAGCTACGGCTCCGGCTACGGCGGCAACGCGCTGCTCGGCAAGAAGTGCTACTCCCTACGCATCGCCTCGGCCATGGCCCACGATGAGGGCTGGCTGGCCGAACACATGCTGATCCTCAAGCTGATCTCCCCGGAGAACAAGGCGTACTACATCGCCGCGGCGTTCCCGAGCGCCTGCGGTAAGACCAACCTCGCGATGATCCAGCCGACGGTTCCCGGCTGGCGCGCGGAGACCCTGGGCGATGACATCGCCTGGATGCGTTTCGGCAAGGATGGCCGCCTGTACGCGGTGAATCCGGAGTTCGGGTTCTTCGGCGTCGCGCCGGGCACCAACCGCAGCTCGAACCCGAACGCCATGGCGACCGTCGAGGCGGGCAATACGGTCTACACCAATGTCGCGCTCACCGATAACGGTGACGTCTGGTGGGAGGGCCTGGAGGGCGAGCCCGATCACCTGATCGACTGGAAGGGTAACGACTGGTACCTGCGGGAGACCGAAACCCTTGCCGCCCACCCGAACTCGCGGTACTGCACGCCGATGTCGCAGTGCCCGATCCTGGCCCCCGAATGGGACGACCCGCAGGGTGTGCCGATCTCGGCCATTCTCTTCGGCGGACGCCGCAAGACCACGGTTCCGCTGGTGACCGAGTCCTTCGATTGGCAGCACGGCGTCTTCATGGGCGCGACCCTGTCGTCCGAGCAGACCGCCGCCGCCGAGGGCAAGGTCGGCACCGTGCGCCGCGACCCGATGGCCATGCTGCCGTTCATGGGCTACCACGTCGGTGACTACCTGAATCACTGGATCAATGTCGGCAAGAACGCCGATGCGAACAAGCTGCCGAAGATCTTCTACGTCAACTGGTTCCGTCGCGGTGGCGACGGACGCTTCCTGTGGCCCGGATTCGGCGAGAACTCCCGCGTGCTGGAGTGGATCGTCGGCCGCATCGAGGGCTCGGCGCAAGCCGAGCCGACCGCGATCGGCAATGTGCCCACCGCCGCCCAGCTCGATCTCGACGGGCTGAAGGTCGACCCCGCCGATGTCGACGAGGCGCTCGCCGTCGACGCCGGGGAATGGCGCAAGGAGATCCCACTCATCGAGGAGTGGTTCGAATTCATCGGTGACAAGCTGCCTTCCGGTGTGCGCGACGAGTTCGAGGCTCTGAAGGAGCGTCTGGGCTCTGCTTGATTTGCAGCGCCTCCGGCGCATGCGCTTCGGCCACTCGGACGCGAGACGGGCCGCGAACGTCGCTCGTAAGACTCGCTCCGTGGTGGCGGAGTAGTCGGCGGAACTCGCGGCACGCCTGCACTGTCTCGCGATGGTGCGGGCGGTTTTGTGGCGGAATGCTGTTCGGAGAACAGCGCTCGGCTGATGAGCAGTCGGATGCCTGCGGTTCGCATGAGCAATTGGGTGCGTCGGTCTGGCAATAGTCCGCATCATCTTTCGGATGGTGCGGGTGGTTTTGCTTTGTGGCGGAGCGCTATTCGGAGAACGGTGCTCGGCTGATGAGCTGTCGCCAGCTCGTCGTCGTATCGCGTGCCGTCGAATTCAGCCAGCGCCCGCCCGAAGAAGTAACTGCGGTACGAATGCTCCAACACATGAATCGAAAGACATTCCCGCGGTTCCTCTTCCGCAGCCTTGGCAAGCTTCGAATCCGGCAGTTGGAGTTCCGCGAAATCCACCCGCCCGCTTTGCCGACTACCGAGCGCCAACGTGCTGGTTATCGCCGGTCGTTGCGACGCTAGCGAGTCCTTGTCGGTGTATGCGCGTGCCGGGTGGTATCGGCTGATGTTTCCTGATTGCCGGATCTGGAGCCCGCCGTTGCGTTACGGTTTATTTGCCCGGGCGCATTTCGTAACACAGCAAATCCCGTCCGGGAGGGGTCTATGCCTGGCGCGCTTTCCGTCTCATGACCGACCAGTTCGATCGCCAATCATTAACGCAATGACTTAGATCGACTGAACTATTTCCCTTTCGACTCGTGTATCCGCATATCCGCGGCCCACGATGAAAGTGACGAGTGAGAGGTGGTTGGCCCATGACAGATTTGGAAATCGGCCCGTCGGCAGTGCCGCGGACGGCCGACATCGAGCCGGCGGCCGCCAGCACACCGCTGCGGCGTGCTGTCGGACGTTTGCAGGAGGCGCTGCCATCGGGTTGGCAGGTCGAGATCATCGATGCTCCCGATGCGCCGAACATCGTCGACGCATTGGGCCGTCAGCCGGTATTCCGGGTGGTTGTGCAGGGGGCTTGACTACCCTGTCCACCCCATCGGCATCAGCAGGGACTTCTGCTCGCAGAATGCGTCCAGACCCTCCGGTCCGTTCTCGCGGCCCAGACCGGAATTCTTGTATCCGCCGAACGGCGAGCTCGGGTCGAACGCATACCAATTGATCGCGTAGGTTCCGGTGCGCACCCGTGCCGCGATTTCCGCACCGTGTTCGATATCGGCGGTCCAGACCGAGCCCGCCAGGCCGTATACGGAATCGTTCGCGATGGCCACCGCTTCGTCCTCGGTCTCGTACGGGATCACCGATAGGACCGGGCCGAAAATCTCCTCCTGCGCGATTGTCGACTTGTTGTCGACATCGGCGAAGATGGTCGGCTCGACGAACCAACCGCGGTCCAGATCCGCCGGGCGACCGCCGCCGAGCACCAATCGCGCGCCCTCTTCCCTGCCCTTGGCGATATAACCCTCGACGCGGTCGCGCTGCCGTTCGGAGATCAGTGGGCCGAAGGTCGTCGCCGGATCGGTGGGATCGCCGGTCTTCAGCGTCTTCACATGCTCGACCAGTGCGTCCAGGATCTCGTCATAGCGGCTGCGTGGCGCGAGAATGCGGGTCTGCGCGACGCAGCCTTGACCGCTGTTCATCAGACCGGAGAAGGCCAGCACCGGGATGTTGGCGATATCCATATCCGGCAACAGGATTGCCGCAGATTTGCCGCCTAGTTCGAGCGAGACGCTCTTGAGCTGTCCGGTCGCAATGGCGCCGATCTTGCGCCCGACCGCCGTGCTACCGGTGAAGGTGATCTTGTCGACGCCAGGATGGGAGACCAGATACTCGGCGGCATCGGCCTCGGCGGGCAGGATCGACAGCACCCCCTCGGGCAGGCCCGCCTCGGTGAAGATTTCCCCGATCTTGTTGGCGGTCAACGGAGTAAGCGGCGCGGGCTTGAGTACCACGGTGCATCCGGCGAGCAGTGCGGGGGCGAGCTTATTGGCCGCGAGGAACAGCGGGACATTCCATGCTGTGACGGCCGCGACCACCCCGCGCGGTTCCCGCGAGACGCGCGAGGTGCCGAACAAGCCGGTGCGCGTCTCATGCCAGGGGAAGGACTCGGCGAGTCCGGCGTACGCGTCGAGCGCCGCCACCGCCGGAATCTGGTTGAGCGTCATCGCGATCATCTGCGGTGCGCCCATTTCCGCGGTGAGCGTGGCCAGCAGATCGGCCGAATGCTCCTCGATCAGGCGGGCGGCGCGCGTCAATACCTGGGCGCGCTCGGCGGGCGGTGTGGACGGCCACGGACCGTTGTCGAAGGCGTGCCGGGCGGCGGCGACGGCGGCGTCGACATCGGCGCGACCGACTACTGGGACGCTGCCCACCGGCTCGACCGTTGCGGGCGAGATGACCTGGAGGCGCTCGGTGGCGGCGGGCGCGGTCCAGCGGCCGCCGATGAACAGGCTGTCGTAGTGCATAAGAACACGTTACAGTTTTACGCCCCGATTGTCTGCAACGCGTTTCAGTTCCACTGCTCGGTCGGTATTCTGAACAGCGCGAATTCCAACCTCCCGGTTCGCTTTTCAGAGAACGCACTATTGCGTTCTATTGCTGCAACGGTCATGCTTTAGCTACTGATCAGCTCGCTCGATTCATGAACCGATTACCAGTTGGGGAGTCAGAGCCATGGCGGTGCAAGTGATCGGCCGATCGCTGATGACCAGCGACCAGACCGAGCATCAAGCTAAAAGCGTCGGCGCGGGTGGATGGGTGGTTTCCTTCCTACCCGGCCGGACACTGACCATCGAGCAGGCCACGGCCGCGATGCAGGCCGCCGAGGCGGTCGCCGTGGTCGGGATGCTGGCTGATCAGGTCGGCCTGACGACCCTGGAGACGGTCGGTCTGGCCATTCAGGAATCACCCTGGCCGGCAACGGTCAACGCGTGCGGGCGCCGGAGCTGGCGCCCGGGCTGGCTGGAGAAGTAGCGCTACGGCTTGGTCGCCACGACCACCAGATTGCTCACCAGTAACTCTCGCAATACGGGTATGTGAACCACCCACCAGGCCCAGCGTGGGTGGTAGCGCGGGAACAGGATGTGCACATCTGCGGAAGTGCTTGCCGCCCAACGCAACCCGTCCACGGCGCCGACCGCGAACAACGATTTGCCGAAGCGGTTCTTCGGTTCCCGGCCGGTCTTGCGACGGTATCGGCGCGCGGCGTACTCGCCACCCAGGTAGTGCCAAGGACCCGTTTCGTGGCCACCGAAGGGGCCGTGCCACACCGTGTACGACAGCACGATCAAGCCGCCTGGCCGGGTCACGCGCACCATCTCGTCGGCCATTACCCACGGCTGTGACACATGCTCGGCGACGTTCGACGAGAAGCAGATGTCGACCGCGTTATCGCGGATCGGCAGCGCCATACCGGATCCGCGGACCGCGCCCGCCACCGAAAGCCCGGCGGCGTGCATTTCCGATGAGTCGGGCTCGACAGGGATGTACCGTGCACCGGTCTTGACGAATTCGTCGGCGAAGTAGCCGGGGCCGCCGCCGACATCCAGGATGGTCGCGCCTTCGAGGCCGTGTCCGGTGACGTCCGCGTAGAAATCGCCGATCATCGCCGCGCTGTCGGCGGCCAGACCGCCGTAGAACAGTGCCGGATCGGTCTGCTCGAACCGGAAGCTGCCGAGCAGCCGCAGCGACCGACGCACGGTCGCCCGCCGCGCGAACCGGGATATGGCTCGTACGGGCCGGGCGGCGGGGGCCGCTACGACCACGGCTGGCTCGGTTTCAGCTGTCGGCACGGCGCAGAGTCTCGCACAGCGCGGGCGATGCCCCGCAGTCCCGCCTGCCTGGGGTGGGAATTCTCGCGCGTGTCGGTTGCTGTTAATTCGGTGCGCGATTGCTGGTAAGGGCGCGGTGAAGGCCGGTCGACCGGGTACCCGAGTTAGGGTGTTGGGCAACATCCGTGACCTGCTGACCGAGAGAAGCTCCAACCGTGCGCGAAGTCCTCATGCTGTGCTGGCGTGACACCGGGCACCCACAGGGCGGTGGCAGCGAGCGGTACCTGGAACAGGTCGGCGCTCAGCTCGCCGCGCGTGGGATCAAGGTCACCCTGCGCACCGCGCGCTATCCGGGGGCACCGAAGCGGGAGCGGATCGACGGCATCGATATCAGCCGGGCGGGCGGGCGGTTCTCCGTCTATCCGCGGGCGCTGGCAGCGATCGCACTCGGACGGCTCGGCATCGGACCGCTGCGGGGTCTGCGGCCCGATGCGGTGATCGATACGCAGAACGGGATTCCGTTTTTCGCGGGTGCGGCGGCCAAGGCGCCGTCGGTGGTATTGGTGCATCACGGGCATCGGGAACAGTGGCCGGTAGCCGGACGGTTCGTCGGACGGATCGGCTGGTGGATCGAATCGCGGCTCTCGCCGCGCGTGCATCGGCACAACCAGTATCTGACCGTTTCGCTGCCCTCCGCCGAGGAATTGGCGACGCTGGGTGTGGACGGTTCTCGGATCGCGGTAGTTCGCAACGGCGCCGAACCTGTTCCCGCGGACGCGCCGACCGGTTGCGCGGAGACGCGCACCGTGGAACCGCGCATCGTGGTGCTCTCGCGATTGGTGCCGCACAAGCAGATCGAAGACGCGCTGGCGATTGTCGCCCGACTACGAAGCCGGATTCCTGCCCTGCGGCTCGACGTGATCGGTGACGGCTGGTGGGCGGACAACCTGAAGGCAGATGCTCACGACCTCGGCATCGCCGATGCGGTCACCTTCCACGGCCACGTCGACGAGGGGCGCAAACACGAATTGCTCGCGCGCGCTTGGGTGCATGTGTTGCCATCGCGCAAGGAAGGCTGGGGCCTCGCGGTCATCGAGGCCGCACAACACGGCGTACCGACGATCGGCTACCGCAGTTCGCGCGGACTCACCGATTCCATTGTCGACGGGGTGACCGGGGTGCTCGTCGACGATGTGAGCCAGCTCTGCGTATCCGTCGGTGAACTCATCGATGACACGCAAGCCCGCGCTGTCATGGGAGAGAAGGCCCGAGCCCGTGCGCACGAATTCTCTTGGGAGCAGACCGGGAACGGTGTTTATGAGGTACTCGCGGCGGCGGCCCGAGGAGAGCACACCTCGGGGCTTATTCCGCCCGGACCCTGATCCGGCTGCGATCGCGCGACGCAACGCGTGTTTTCGGGGTGCCTGCGCCGTCGACGGGTTGGGGCAATATGGCCCCCAGCAGCAGACCACCGACTAATAGGATGGCCCAGAGGATGTGGGCGGCGTAGGCGATCGCACGGTGTGTGGACCGCGACTCGTCGAAGTGGTTTGTGGCGCCGGGGACTCGGTACAGGGCGAGTTGAGAATCGGAGTAGACCGAGTCCAGCTGGGCCAGTGTTGTTTTCGAGTCGCCCAGTGGTCCGGGTGTGGTGCGTTCGACGAGGACCCAGCCGACACCCAGCTCGCTCAACCGCTGCGCCGAATCTCCGTGCAGTAATGCGTTTTCCGCGTCGCGCGCCCTGGCGCCCTCACCGGCCACCGTCCGGCCGTGCACCGGAAGCTCACCGGTCTGCAACACATCGCGCGGAAGCATCCGTGGTGCCGGATCCAATACCGTCACCTTGCCGCTGTACGGAAACTGCCGAAACATCCCGCCAGGCAACACCGCAACGTCCCCGGGCCCATCGATCCGCTCCGTGACGCGCTCCCAGCCGAGCGGATATTGCACCGGCTTCAGCGCGCCGCCAACGCCCCAAGCCGAATCGAACAGCGGCAGTACCAGCAGTGCGATGAATACCGTTGCGGTCAATGCCATTCCAGCCCGCCGTGAGCCCGCGGGCTCCTTCGCCGCGAAGCGCGCTGCGACGGCTCGGCACCCGGCGGCAGCACACAGCGCATAGGCGGGCATGGCAAGCGCTACATACTTCTGCGTATCGCGCAATAAACCCGCTCCGGGCACATGAGCGACAAGCCATTCCATGCCGCTGATACCCCACGACGTCGCCCCCAATGCGGGCAGTACGACAGCTGAGGCCGCCAGTACCAACAGCCCACGACGGACTCGCACGGCGCGGTCGTTGTCACCCGTGGAAGCGACGTTCGCTCGGCTGATCGTGGCGATTTTCGCGGCGGCGGGGTGCTCCGAATGGGTTGTGGCGATATCGGATTCGTCGTCATCGGAAGGACTGATTGTGGCTCCGTCGATCGCCCGGACTCGGGGTCGCGACGATTCGGTCGCGGCCGTGTCGGGCTCGGTGTCTGTGGCACGGAGGCGGAGGCTCGCGGTGTCACCGGAGATGGCACCGGAGGCCGGCGAATGGATTGCGGCATCGGATTCGATGTCATCGGCTCGGCGTCGGATAGCGGCGGTCTCGAGCCCGGCGGTGGTGCGGATGCCAGCGGCCACCGCGGCGAGGAGTAGGGCGGTGCCGATCAGAGCGAGCGGAGTGGTGCGCGAGTCGGGGACGGCGTCGGCGTTCCAGATTCCGCCGAGCCCGGCCAGGGAGCCGAGGGTGCCGAGGACGGGTTCGGCGCGGGCCGCGAAGGCGGCGATACCGGCCGGGTCGGAGGGTTCGGACCCCGCGCCCGACAGTATCGTCGCGGTCAACCAGGGCGCGGACGTGGCCAGTAGCAACGCAAGCGTTCCGAGTAGGTTTCGACGTCCGACCAGAACCAGCGCGGTGCAACCCGCCAACAGCGCACCCGTCGGGGTGAGTCCCGCCGCCGCGAAGCATCCGGCCAGAGCCGCCCACGAACCCACCGCACTGCTCCGCGACGCGGTGTCCGAGCGACGGGTGCGGATTCGGTAGGCGGCCAATGCGGTCCAGGGCAGGGCCGCATATCCGGTCAGGAGGCTCCAGTGGCCTTGCAGCAGTCGTTCGGCAACATATGGATTCCACATGGCGACGGTGACGGCAACCAGTTGTGGTCCGGTCGATACCCGGAGCAGTTCGCGGCACAGCACCGCGGCACCGAAACCGGCCGCCCATAGTGCGACGAGCAGTATTGCCTTGACGATCGAACCGCCGTCGACGAGTGGTGACATGGCGGCGAGCAGTGCGTCCTGCGGGACTGCGCGCGGGGCCGCATCGCCGAGACCCAGCGCCGAATCCGTCAGGTATGAGCGCGGTGTGCTCACCGCATCGCGCAGCAGGAGATAGCCCGGCCCGAGCAGTGGACCGCTGATGAGCAGCGCCAGCAGTCCGCTGTAGCAGGCTGGTGCGAACCGCACCAACCGTGCGCGCCGAACCGGGCTGTCAGTCACGCGTGCACCCTACGTTCCGAAGGCAAAGCCGTCCGCTCCGGGCCAGTGGGGTCGGTTCGCTCTGGATCGCAACCGAAACGCCGGGCTCATCGCGTCGGTCGGCGGCATGCGGCAGAACTGGGTGCTGCGGGTCACGTCGATTTCGCCGGCGGGCGCTTGCGGGGCGAGTGGTCGTGGGATGGGACGATTGCCGCGTGCCTGCCGTCCGTCGTCTCCCTGTCGTGGCGGATCTGTCGCTGGTCACGGCCGGGGCGATGACGGCCAATGTGGCGGGATATCTGCTGCAGGTGTTGGCGAGCCGGTGGTTGGGCGTCGCCGGATACAGCGAATTCGCCAGCCTGCTCGCGGTGCAACTGCTGTGTGCGGTGCCCGCGCTTGCGCTGCAGAACGTGGTGGCCAGGGAACTGGTGCGCGGTGCGAGTGTCGGGGTGCTGCGCGGGTTGCAGTGGCGGTGTGCGGCGATCGTCGCGGTAGTCGCCGCAGTGCTGGTACCGGGTGTGACGGCAGTACTGAATGTTGGCGTACTCGCCTGCGCGGCCGCCCTCGGCGCGGCCCCTGCGTTGGTCCTGCTATCCGGTGAACAGGGAATCCTGCAGGGCAGCAGGCGGTTCCGAGCCTTGGCCGTAGTCCTGGGCGCGGCCGGAGTAGCGCGCGTGGTCCCGGCATTGGTAGTCCTCGCAGCGGGGGGCGGCACCGCTGCCGCACTGTGGGCCGCCGCCATGGGAATCGCCGCCGCCGCCGGGTTCGCCCGCTACACCGCAGGCTCGTCCCGCGTTCGTCCCGCTACTGCCTCAACGACGCAACTGTCGGAAGGTTCACCAGGTAACGCCGCCGGACCGTTACCCGGATTTACGGTCGAGGGACCGGCACCTGGAGCCGCGGCCGGAGCAGGAATTCGAGATGACGGTCGGTCCGGCGGTGAGCGGCCGCAATCTCACGGCGACGATATTTTCGAGGATGAGTTCGCGCGATCTCGGCGTGAAGAGACCGCGGAGGGTCTGGGATCCGTCGGCGTGCTGCCGGTATTGCGGGCAGCACAGGCACAGGCGGCGTTGATGGCGCTGTCGTCGACGGATCTGATCATCGCGCGGATCGTATTGGAGGAGGCGGATGCGAGCCGATACGCGCTCGGGGCGATCGCGGCGAAGATCGCGTTCTGGCTGCCGCAGGCCGTGGGTGTAGTGCTGTATCCGCGGATGGCGCAGCCGACGCATTCGGCGCGCGCGATCCGTGACGCGCTGGCCGTGCTGTCCGGCATCGGAATCGTGGCGGTACTGGGCGCGGCTATTGCGGCACCGGTCGCGCCATTGTTCGCGGGACAGGATTACGCGCCGATCCAAGGCTTGCTCTGGTTGTTCGCCCTGCAGGGAGCAATACTCGCGGTGCTGCAAGGTGCGCTGCTTTCGGCGATCGCGGTGGACCGCACCGCCCTCGCCGCGGTGACCTGGCTCGGCCTGGCAATCGAGGTGGTCCTCATGACCTGCTTCGCCCGCTCGGTACCGACGCTGATCACCATCGCGGTCGGTGTCGCGGCCGCCACCACCACGCTCGTGGCGGTGATCGTATCGCGTACCGCCGACCACTCCGGGACGGCCGAACCGCCGAGCGCATCCGGCTGAGCACGCGCACGCAGATCCGTCGTACCGATAAGCACGCACGTAGCGCCGTCCGCTCACCTAGCATCACCAGCATGATCACCGCTGTGCACACGCTGGTCTACGCGGAGGATCCGGACGCGGCTCGTGCCTTCTTCCGTGACGTTCTCGGCTGGCCGAATGTCGACGCCCACGGCGGCTGGCTCATTTTCGGCACCGGACCGAGCGAACTCGGCGTGCATCCCGCGGACGGGCCGCCGCGCCACGAGATTTCGCTGATGTGTGATGACATCGAGCAGACGATGGCGGAATTGGGTGGGCGTGGGGCCCAATTCGTGGGCGAGGTCGCCGACCGTAGTTTCGGGCGCTGCATCGATATGCCGGTTCCCGGCGCGGGCGTGATGCTGCTGTATCAGCCGTCGCATCCCGTGGCCTACCCACTGCGTCCTGAGTTCTGAACCAACCGTGCCGAAAAACGAACTCGGCTCCCCGGCGTAACGCTGGGGAGCCGAGTATCGGACCAACCGTCAAAGATCCTTCTGGATCCTGATCTGCTCGGTCGGAGCGTCATCCCCACCGGGAACAGGCCCGCGCCGACCCGCGCCTACGGGAGCGGACCCGCCGCGGATCCCGAGGAACAGGCCACCGACCACCGCGATGAGACCGAGCACACCGAGCACGATCGGCATGATCCGGCCGTACAGCGACAGCTTGTCGATGTTCTCCTTGGCCACCGAAATCTGCGATTCGATGGTGTTCTCGTCGAAGACGAGGTGCGACTTCAGCGCGGTGACATCCGGGTGGTCGCCGCTGCGCGCGTAGTACAGGTGGAGCTGCTCGCCGCCCTTGATCACGGTGCCGGTCTGCGGCTCGACCCACAGATCCCGGGTGTTGGTGTAGAAGCGGGTCATAGTGACCGGCTCGTCGCCCTCGAGGCCCCACTTGGCTGCGGGCAGGCTCAGCTTGTTGGACGGCGCCTGGATCACGTCCCACAAGTTGGTCGCGGGGACCGTCATCTGGAAGTGGTAGACCTTCATGTTGTTGATCTCGGTCTCTTCCATGAACTTGGCATCGTAGGACTTACGCGAGTTGATATCGAAGTACGGGTAGGTCTTCTTCTCGGTGCCGATCGGGAAGCGATATTGCAGGCCGGTGTGCTGGACGGGGTCGGCAATGCTCTGTAGGTCCTTGTTGACCGTGACGGCGATCGAGCCGTTGGGGTCCTTGTCCACCGGCGCACCGGATTTGCGGTCGATGGTGACCCGGTCCACGTTGGCGGAGATCAGGCCGGTGTCGCCCTGCTTATCGATGCGACGCAGCGTCTGACCGGCCTGGACGGTCATCTCGGTGGCGTTGGAGGGCTCCTCGACGGTGAGGAACCGCTGCGAGATCAGCGGCACATTGGTGTCGATCTTGGCCGCGCCCTCCGGTGCGGTGAGCGACTTGGCATCCAAGACCAGGCTGTCCTCGCCCGGCTGGTTCGTCGCGATGGTTGTGATCTCGAGGTCGAGTGGAGTTTTGGCTAGTTTGCTGACGGTGTAGGTCGGGATCAGCACTGCGGCGACGATCAGCAATGCGCCCAGACCCACGAGCAGGCAGGCCACCGTCCTTCTGGTTCCGGCACTCAGTGCCATGCAAACTCTCCTCGTCGTAGAACACAGGTCTGTACGGCGAGTACTGCGGGCGCACCGCGGCACTCGTGAGCCCCGACACTAACAGTCCTTTGTCGTACCACGCGGTGTCGAGGCCGGATTCGACTCAGAAATCGCCCGAGTTCAGCGCGAAATCGAAAACGGCTAGTTACCGGCCGGTAGGCGATATCCATAGCGATTGCTTGCAGGTCGCTCGAAAGGGCCTGCAGACTGGACCCGATGACCGCTACCCTGCCCGCGCCGACCACCGGCGCCGCCGCGCGCACCCGCGGTTTCGTGCCCGCCCTGGAAGGGATGCGCGGCATGGCGGCACTCGGTGTGCTGCTGACCCATGTCGCCTTCCAGACCGGCGCCGCGAATACGCCGGTGCTCGGCCGGATTTGGGAACGGTTCGATATGGCGGTCGCGGTGTTCTTCGCGCTGTCCGGCTTCCTACTGTGGCGTCCGCATGCGGCGGTGGCCCGCGGACTGGGGACCGCGCCGCCGGTCGGCCATTACTTCCGGCATCGGGCGGCGCGCATTCTGCCCGCGTATTGGGTTGTGGTCGTCGCGGTGCTGATCCTGGTGCCGAGCGCGGCCGATACCGCGGGCCTGCGGGTATGGGTGTCGAATCTGGCATTGACGCAGGTGTTCGTGCCGCTCACGCTCACCGATGGGCTTACTCAGATGTGGAGTCTTTCCGTCGAGGTGGCCTTCTATGTCGTGCTGCCGCTGCTGGCCTTCGCGGCGGTGCGACTGCGCGGCGCGGCCGCGCGCTGGCGCATCCCGGCGATCCTCACGCTCGTGGTGATGAGTCTCGGCTGGAACTTCCTTCCGGTGCCGACCCCCGACGCGATTCACGCCGACAACTGGCTGCCCGGATATCTGCCATGGTTCGCGGGCGGCATGTTGCTCGCCGAACTCGCCGACATCAGAGAACGGCTATCACCCCGGCTTCGGCTGCTCGCCAATCAGCCGGTGATGTGGAGTGTCGCGCTGATCGCCTTCCTGATCTCCGCCACCGACCTGGGCGGCCCCGCCGGTCTGACGCGGGCCGAGCCATGGCAGTACGCGGCGAAGATGGGTTTCGGCGCGATCATCGGTTTCGCACTGCTCGCCCCGCTGGTGCTGCGCCCGACCGGGGCCCGTCCGCATCGCTGGTTGGAATCCGCGGTGGCGGCGATGATCGGACGCTGGTCCTACGGCATCTTCCTCTGGCATCTCGCGGTGCTTTCGATCGTGTTCCCGATTTTCGGGCTCCTGCCCTTCAGCGGCAATTTCGGCAAGGTGCTGATGCTGACGATCGCGATCACGCTGCCGATCGCCGCCGCCAGTTATGCGCTGATCGAGGAACCGGCGCGCCGTTTCGCGCGTGAACGGGATCGCGCGAAGGCCGCCCGCGCGGCCATGTCGGTGACGGAAGCGCGCGACGAGACGGTCGGCTGAACGGATTCGGTCCTGCGGCAAGTGAATTACTCACTTCCGGTTCGGGTGGCAGCAGAACTCGGCGTCTGGTTGAGGAGCTGGTCAGCCGTCGAGCCGGCGGTGGATGTCGAGCAGATGATGCCGGAGCTCGTGCAGGGTGTGCAAGGCGAGCCAGCGCAGTGGGCGTTCCTGGCGCTGCGGGAAGTTGTAGATGACGGTGCGGTCCCAGTCCGCGCGTGCCAGTCGATCGAGGACGTTGGCGAAGAGCAGGGCCGCATCGTCGAGCTGTCGGGCGACATCGGTCGGCCGTTGCTCGTTGTACCCGTCGTGCTCGACGCGTTCATCGCGACCCATCGGCTCCAGCGCCGGTGTATCGACCCTGCGCGCGAGCAACACCCGTTCCCGTTGTGCGAGTAGGACATCCCGCACATGGCACGCATATTCCAACGGCGACCACACACCCCGCGCCGTGCGCTGCCGGAGTATCCGATCTTCAGTGGTGAGTAGTGCCGCGTATTCCGCCGCGTGCACCCTGGTCAGCGTCGATACCTCGGGAACCAACCCCGGGTCGTACTCGAATCCGCACTCCGCGCAATCCGTCACCTGTTCGAGGCTAGCAATCGGCCGAATCCCTCAACGAGGTTCGCTTCGCGCGGGCAGAGCGGCGACGCCGACGGCGATGACAGAGAGCAGTGCGGGTACTTGCACCCACAGTGAGCCGCCCATGTATCCGCCTGCGGAGCGCCATGGGCCGGTGGACAGGGCTGCGGCCGAGGCCGCGGTGCCGAGGCCCGCTATGGCGGCAAGGACTTTCGGCGTCATCCATGTGGAGAACCGAGTGGCGGCGAGTGCGAGCACGGTCAGCACGGTGCCGACGGGTCCGGCGATGACTGTTGCGACGGTGGCGATTCCGAGCGCGCCGAGAATGCGATTGCCCCAGGTGGTCGGGAGTGGCTCGCCGTCGATGGAGCGATCGGCTGCGTTCGAATCGGCTTCGGCTGTATTCATGTTGGGGTCGGTTCGGTGTGCACGGGTGTTGGCCGGGTGCGCGTTGGTGTCGGCACGGCTGCGCGAATTTCGGGTGGCGTCCGCACTCACACGTGAATTCGGTTCCGGGCCAATGACTTTCGAGATTCTGCGCTTGCGGGGGATGGCGAGTACGGCCAAGGGGATCAGGAGGAGCAGTCCGCCGAAGATGCTGAGGCGGTACCACCGGTCGATCGGGTAGGAAACGGTGATGGGATTCGATCCAGCGGCGTAGTTGTCCGGAAGCAACCAGCCTTGCTGCCAACCGTTGACCACGACCGGCTCGAGGTCTCTGCCGTCGGCGGTGCGCGCCTGCCAACCGACATTGGTGCTGAGCGGCAGGACCAGGAGCTGCCGCGACCTTGTTGTGGGGGTCGGGGCGGCCGAGTCGAAATCAGTGCGGTTCAAGCGAAGTCGGTCGACGAAGAACAGATCCGTCGGTGCGACCATCACGTCCGCTCGGCCTGGTGCCACCGCGATCGCAGCGGTGGATTCAAGACCGGTGTCGCCCGAATCCGGGTTCTGAGCCGCACCTGTGCCGAGGGCGGTAGCCGGGCCCGCGGCATCAGTTGAACCGGCGCGGCCGGTATTCCCGCTGTCGGCCGATTCGGGAGGAAGTTCCGAATCGGCGCATACACGAGCGGGAACCGGTGCACCAGAACGCAATTCATCAGCGGTCGCCGTGACAGACGTATGCACGAAGCGCCCACCGAGCGCAATCGTCGGGCCCTGCGCGCACGGGACCGTGATCAGACGATCGGGTGCGGCGGGAGCGGGGTAATCGGGGCCGAGCACCGACAATTCGGCGAGACCGGGCGGTTGTGCCTGGGCGAAACCTAGGGCGGTGCGGTCGAGTACCGGCCGCCAGGTGTGGATGCTCAATTCGATGCGGTCGGTGACAGTGGGCTGCAAGGAGATTCGGGTCGGTTCCCCCGGTTCGAGCTCGCGGACCTGTGGTCCGTTGCCGAGATTGACCGCCACCGATAGGGGCGCGGCGGGTAGCCCACCGAGCGACGGTGTCACATCGAGACCCGTTACCAGTGCCGGTTCGGGCAATTCCAGTGTCAGGGTCGGTTTGCCGCCCGCCAGATTTCGTACCGAATCCTCCGGCGCGGTCCAACTCGTACGGGGGTCCCCATCGGTCGCCGCGAAGGCGGAACCGCGCAGGTCACCGACGTCGGCCTTACCCCGAGCGACGGGATGTGTGTGGTCGGTGAGCAGCGCCTCGAGCGTCGGCCCCTGCCGAGTCCGGACGGTCAACTGTGGCGTGACAGTCACCGGCTCCGGCACCGACAGCGTGCGTTCGAATGCTCCCGGTTCTTCCGGTGCCAGGGCGAGTCCCTTACTGCAACGCACCCGGTCCGGCGCATCGAAACACGCACTGCGCCCGGGGAATTCCTGACCGAGATCCCAGGCCCGCACCTGCGCGCCCGCCGGGGTGGGCGGCAGTACGGTCCGATGTCGAATATCGACCCGCACCGGCGCCCGGCGGTCGGTGTAGTCGTCCAGCGTCAGGTCGCTGATCCCGAATTGTCCACCGCGCGTTCCGCCCTCGGTGCGGATGGCGGTGATGGTGAGCCAATCGGTTTTGCCCACGGGCAATGAAATCGATACCGGCCTACCGGGTTCGGGAATCCGCGCGGACACACTGCCGTTAGCGGTCCGAACCTCGACCCATTTCACCGGATCGCCGATCGCGGCCGCACTCGTGGTCAACTGCAGCAGCCCGGAGCTGATCGGATGGTCGAGATCGAGTCGAAGCCATTGTCCCAGTGCGTGTTCGGCGCCATTGCTGATCCACGCGGTCGACGGATCGCCATCCACCGCCGCCGCGGTCGAACTGCCGGGCGCGGATCCGCCCAACTGCGTGGCGTCGGCGGCGGAACTCGATGCGGTGACCGTCGCCCCCGACCATTCTCCGCGCACCAGCTCCGCGCCCGGCACCCGATAGTCGGGCACCAGATTGTGCGTGCGGCGCGCATCCTCGGGGGCGCGTAGCGCTGAATTGTGATTGTCCACCCGACCGAAGTCGGCCTCGCGGTCCATCGGTGTATCCGTCACGGTCAGCGGCCCGATCGGCAGTCCGGCCGCGGCCGCATCGGAGGCGAGAAGTATCGGTGCGGTTGTGCCATCGCGGCGCAACCGTTCGAGCACCTCGGGCCCGCCCTGAACCGTCCCGACCGACGTCATGGGCACTGTGAAAGCACCCGGAAATGACGTCGGTGCCCCGGTGCCGCTGTGAATTTCGATGGGGGTCCCGGCGGGCTTCGCCTCGACCCGATAGATCTCGACCGCCGGATAGGCGGGCCGCAGATCACCGTCCGCGACCAGATCATCGGACATGACGGCCGTCTCGATCGGCGGGCCGAATTCGGCCACCTTGTGTAATCCCGGCGACCCGTCGATCGCCTGATGTGCCAGCATCGGCCGGGTCGAACGTGAGGTCTCCGGATCGAGATCGTTGCGCAACACCAGAATTCCGATGCCCTGTTCGGCCAGCGTCGCGGCGAGGCCCGTCGACGGTCGGCCGTCGGCGATCAACCGCTGCACCGAATCCATGGCCCGGATGGTGCCCGGCGGATTCAGTGGCACCGCATCGCGAATCGCCCACGGCGTACTCGCGAGCGCCTGTAGCGGTTCGTCGCGGGTGAGCCCCCACACCTGACTGCCGAAGGGTGCGCCGGGCACCACCAGCGCTCGGGTGTCGGAGGCATGCTGGGACAACCACTGCGCCGTCTGCTTCCAGTAGCCGGGCACTTCGTCGTAGGCGCCGCGCGGTGCGAGGTTCCCGGTCCAGGCCAATGAGGTGGACAGCGCGAGCGCGGTGAGGATCAAGGCGGCGACGGCCACCGACTTGTCGCGTTCGGGATGCGCGAAGGCATTACGCCACACCGGCATCGGGACCGACGCGGGCAACGGCACCTTGCGCAACAGCTGAGCGAGGCCGAGGACCAGCGGAATTCGGATCAGCGGTTCCAGCTTGTGCACATTGCGCAGCGGCGCACCCCCGGCATCCAGGAACACGCGCGCCGAATCCGCGAACGGCCCACTCAGCTCACCGACGAATCCGGCACAGATACCGACCAGCCCGACCAGCAGGATCAGCGTGAGTCGCCCGCGGTACGGCATGGACCGCATTGCCAAACCGGCCATACCCGCCGCCGCGAGCAGTCCGGTGGCCAGCACCGCGGTGGGTTGGGTGACCAGCACCGCGCCCGCGATCCGCTCCGGCGAGACGAATGGTGTCCAACTGTCGGTGCCGCGCAGCACTTCACCCAGCGACGCCCACTGCGTGGTCACCCCTGAGGATTCGATGTAGTCCAGGAACGGCGGGCTCACCCTGCCGAGCAGTAGCAACGGCACCGCCCACCAGAAGGTGGCCAGCACGAGCAGCGGAATCCAGGCCCGGGTGAACCGCCACCAGCGCCGGTTCGGCCGATACGACGCCCACCACAGCATTGCGGGCAGAAATGCCGCGACCGTCGCTACCGCATTGACCGCGCCCATCAATGCCACGGCCAGCGCACTACCGGCGGGCGAGGCCGCACCGCCGCGCCGATTCCGGTAGGCGGTGCCCAGTGCGGCGG
>FTJU01002308.1_pt1 | contig 19675 bp, 20 predicted proteins | sample 1658961 | NCBI WGS metagenome assembly FTJU01 (sample SAMEA3914878, study PRJEB12502) | metagenome | biome: forest; material: soil | place: USA | collected 2012-03-12 | depth 0.3 m | reverse complement strand
GGTCGCGATGATGCGGACGGCGGCGCGGTCGGCACCGGCGAGGCGGCGAGCGTCGGCGATCACCGGGTGGGCGCGCACCACCTCGAGAAAGCGGCCGTAATGGGTGACGCGTGCCGTGTAGATGAGTTCGAGGATGGGAGCGGCGAGCATCGCGACCAAGGTGCGGATCTCGTGTGCGGTGCCGTCGGCCTCGGATCGGGCGAGCAGCCCCATTCGGCGATCTTCAAGCCAGTTCATCCGGCGGTCGACGATGGCCTCGAGCAGACCCGCGCGGGAGTCGAAGTAATAGTGCACGGCGGAGTTGTTGCGTTGGCCCGCGGCCGCGGCGATATCGCGGAGCGCGACATCCACGCCGCGTTCGGCGATGAGTCGTTCACCCGCGTCCAGTAGTGCGGCACGCGGATCCTCGGTGGCCATATCAGCACTGTACTGAACCCAAGTATTGACGATATTAAGCATAAGTGCTTAATTGGGCCCTGATTCCGGATGCGTTTTCGAACCCATGGCGGTAGGAGCCGAACTCCCCGAGCTCGTTGGCGAACCGGTCGAGTGCGGTGCGACCGCGGATGCGATCGTAGTCGGATTCGCCATCGCCGGAGCCTGCGAACAGGGCGCACAGCGCCGAAAAAGTGAAAGGCGATTGAGATGCGATTCACCTATGCCGAAACGATGACGGACCCGAGTTTCTATGTGCCACTGGCGCAGGCGGCGGAGGCAGCCGGGTATACCTCGATGACGATCGCCGATAGTCTGGCCTATCCGAAGGAATCCGACGCGACCTACCCGTACACCCCCGACGGCAATCGGGAGTTCCTGGAGGACAAGCCGTTCATCGAGGTCTTCGTGCTGTCGGCGGCAATCGCGGCGGCCACAACCACGCTCCGGCTGACGCCGTTCGTGGTAAAGCTGCCCATCCGCCCACCGGTGCTGGTCGCCAAGCAGGCCGCCTCGATCGCGGCATTGAGCGGGAACCGGTTCGGCTTCGGTGTCGGCATCAGTCCGTGGCCGGATGATTTCGAGATCATGGGTGTGCCGTTCGAACGTCGCGGCGCCCGGATGGACGAATGCATAGATATCGTTCGCGGGCTCACCGCGGGCGGCTATTTCGAATTCCACGGGGAGTTCTACGATCTGCCGCCCATCAAGATCAGCCCGGTGCCGACCGAGCCGATTCCGATCCTGATCGGCGGGCACAGCGGCCCGGCATTGCGACGCGCGGCTCAGCGCGGCGACGGCTGGATGCATGCCGGCGGTGATCCGGCCGAATTGGGCCGCCTGCTCGCGAAACTCGATGTCCTGCGCGCCGAATACGGCACCCGCAAGGATTTCGAAATCCACGTCATCTCGCTCGACGGATTCACCGTCGATGGTGTGAAGCGCTTGGAGGACAAGGGCGTCACCGATGTGATCGTCGGCTTCCGCTACCCGTACACCACCGAACCCGATACCGAATCGCTGGACACCAAGATCGCGCACCTGTCCCGGTTCGCGGAGAAGGTCATCGCGAAGACGAGCTGAACCGCGGCAAGGCCCGCGGCGCTCGACGTGAGATGCGGTGCGACCCATGCCACGGGTCAGAATCGGCCCGCGGCCACGAAGGCGGCCACGGCGAGATAGATCATGTTGACCGCCATGACCTTGGCTTCGCCATCGCGGAAATGGGTGACCATCGCACCGACCATCAGCAGAATCCAGCAGACGGCGGTCACCGGCACCATGACCGGTGCGATGTCGAGCGCGGCAGGCAGGATCAGTCCCGCCGCGGCCAGCAGTTCGAGGATGCCGAGGGTCTTGACGAAGCCGGCGCTGCAGTTTCCGGTCCATCCCGCATAAGGGATTTCGGTCAGTTTCTGCTTGGGAACAAACGTCTTGCTGATGCCGCCGGCCAGGGCGACCACGGCCAGCAGTCCGGCGGCGATCCACAGTGCGAGGTTCATGATGTTTCTCCTTTGCGATCGGCGACTTCGGTCTCGAAACCGGGTCGCGGTCAGGGCGTGCATCAGACTCCGCTGCCTCGACTCCTGTGACAACGCGGCGCCGTGACGCCCGTCACAAGCGCCTGGTGTCACAGAATGTGGTGGTCCGGCGTCTGGTGAGCGACGCAGTCGACATCGCAGAGACAGGAGCCATCTGTGGCCATACACTTCCGGATGCCGGGAGCGCCGTCGTGAGCGCGGACCCGGCCACCGAAGCCTTTGTCGCCCACCGCAATCTGCTGTTCACCGTTGCCTACGAGATGCTCGGCTCGGCCGCCGATGCCGAAGATGTCCTCCAGGAGACCTGGCTACGGTGGGCCGGTGTCGACCTCGGCACCGTACAAGACCACCGGGCCTACCTGGTCCGCATCACCACCCGCCAATCGCTGGACCGACTGCGTACGCTCGGGCGCCGCAAAGAGTCCTACATCGGCCCCTGGCTCCCCGAACCGCTGCTGACCACGCGCGACGTCGCCGAGGATGTCGAACTCGCCGAGCACGTCTCGATGGCGATGCTGCTGGTACTGGAAACGCTCGCCCCGACAGAGCGTGCGGTATTCGTACTGCGCGAGGTCTTCGACCTACCGTACGACGAAATCGCCGAAGCGGTCGACAAAACCGCGGCCGCGGTCCGCCAGATCGCCCACCGTGCCCGAGCACATGTGGCTGCGCGCCGACCGCGCGGGACGGTTTCGGCGGCCGAAACCCGAGATGTGCTCATGGCGTTCCAGCGGGCGCTCGAAACCGGCGACATCCAGGGTCTGCTCGATCTGCTCGCGCCAGATGTCGTATTGCTCGGCGACGGTGGCGGGATCAAACAAGCCCTGCCACGGCCCGTCACGGGAGCCGACAGAGTTGCCCGCCTGTTGGCCGGCTTGTCGGGCAGGATCACCGCCCTATCGCTGCAACCGGCCCAGATCAATGGCTATCCGGCGCTGATTATCCGGCTCGACGGCGAGCTCGACACGGTCATGGCGGTGCGCATCGATGACAGCGTGATCACCGGTATCTATTCCGTCCGCAATCCCGAGAAGTTGTCGCATATGCGGACGGAAACCGTCCTGCGCCGCTGAGCGCGTAGCCCTTGGACCGAGAGCGGTCCATCGGCGAGTCGCTGTCGGGGCCGAGGCGGCGTATGGCGGCGGGTGTCGACCGAGGCGATGTCACTGCCGTCGATCACAAACAACGCACACAGCAGAACAATTCGACCACTGCGTGCCAGGCCTCATCAAGACGCAGCATTGAGGCGCTTCTTCGTCTCCTCATCGGCCGGGAAAAACGATTCGATGGCGAGTTCGGCGACGGTCACGTTCATCGGTGTACCGAATACGGTGGTGACGCTGATGAACGACAGTTCGTGGTCGTCGTGGCGCAAGCGTAGCGGAACGACGGCCTGGTCGGGTTCGGGGAGGGTGAGATCGACTGTGCCGCCCGGATATTCGCGTAGTTCTTCGCGGAGATCGAGCAATTCCGGCGAACCGGTGACGTCGATCTGGCGCGACAGGCGCTCGAAGATATGCCCACGCCATTCGGCCAGATTGACGATGCGACTTGCCATACCGTCGGGGTGCAGGCTCAGTCGCAGCGCATTCACCGGTGCGGCGAGTAGTTTCGGATCGATACCCGACAACAGCAGTGCCACACCGGAATTGGCGTCGACCATATTCCAGCTCTGGTCGATGGCCAGCGCGGGATAGGGGTCGTGACCCGCGAGGATCTGGCGCATCGCACCGCGCACCGCACCCATCGCGGGTGTATCGAGCGACGGCTCGGCATAGGCGGGTGCGAATCCGGCCGCGAGCAGCAGCCGATTGCGCTCCCGCAACGGAATCTCCAACTGCTCGCAGAGATGGACGAGCATGGTGCGGCTCGGATTCGCGCGACCTGTTTCGATGAAACTCAGGTGTCGCGCGGAAGTTTCGGCGCGCCCGGCCAATTCCAGTTGGCTGAGCCTGCGCTCGAGCCGCCAATGGCGCAGCAGGTCACCGGCTGTCTGCGTACTCACCCTGTCGATCCTACGAAGCGCACGACTCCGACACGATTACCTGACGGGTAATCGTTGTGCGGCGACTCAGAGCCGCCAGCGAGTCGCGCCACCAGGTTCGACGGTCGAAAGCGCCGTGGCGGTGAGCGCGGTGCCCTCCCCGACCAGATCGAATTCGTGGGTAGCAATGCTCATTGAGCAACGCGGATCGCGAGCGAGGTTGCGGCCCTTGCGGCTGCGGGCGCCGGTCGTGAACCAGAAGGCGATGTCCACCCCAGAGTGCGCCGACGGCGGTGACGTGCGGGCTGGCATCCGGATCGACCGTGGTCAGCCAGCGGGTGTGCCGGTCGAGGCCGCCGGTACCGGAGCTGTTCGGTGCCCGCGTCGAGTCGCTTGCGAATGCTGCCCCAGTCGCTGGGCGGCAGCTCGTAGCGCTCGGCGGTTGATTGTGTCCGTATCTGTAGGACGGTCCAGGTCCGAAGAACGCACCGGCGTCAGAAGACTTCATCGCCGATGAAGGCCTGCGCCGACTGGCCCGCGGTGAGCTCCGCACCGATCGCGTCGGTGAATTCGGTGAGATCGCCGGGACTGCGGGAGGTGATCAGCGGCCAGCCGTTCTCATCCGAACGCACCACTGCACGGTCGATCCATTGCCCCTCGGCATTGAGGATATCGGTGCGCAGCGAGTGGTAGGACGTCAAGGTCTTGCCCGCGACGACATCGGCCTCCACCAACAGCCAGGGACCGTGGCAGATCGCCGCGATGGGCTTTCCCGCACGCACGAACTGTTGTGCGACTTCCACGGCGCGATCACAGACACGCAGCTTGTCCGCGTTCACCGTGCCGCCCGGCACGACGAGCAGGTCGAAATCATCGACCTCTAGATCGTTGAGTGCCGCATCCGGCTGGACGACCTCGTCCTTGTCGACATCGTGTCGAAAAGTCTGGACCTCGCGGCGTTCGGGGGTCGCGTGCACGACGACGGCGCCGTGTTCGCGCAACCAGTCCAGCGGTATCCGCAGCTCGTCGTGTTCGACGCCGGTATTCGCGGTGATGACCAATGCGCGCGCACCACGCAATTCCTCGGACATTACCGGACCCTTTCTCGCCGATCCTTCACTACGGTCGGCCTACCCCGCCGGTCGGCGCTCAAACGATTCCGGCCACCGTCCGGACCGGCGATTTGCGCAGTAAAATCCAGTAATGGCCGCGGTCGCTCCCACTGTCGGTGTGGAAGAGGAGTTCCTCCTGGCGGATCCGATCACGGGTGCGCCGAGTCCACGGAATGTCGAAGTCGCCGCGGCGGCCGCCGATGTTGGCATCGATCTGCAGTTGGAGTTGACGCGCTGCCAGGTCGAGATCAATACCGAGGTGCACACTCGGCCCCTCGAACTACTCGATGAACTGCGTCGACTGCGCCGCAGCGTAGCGAATTGCGCGGAGAAGCACGGCACGCGGTTGCTCGCCGTGGCGGTTCCCCCCGCGGTGCCGGAGACGTTTCCGGTCACCGACACCCCGCGCTATCAACGAATCGAGGACAATTTCGGGATGCTCGCCCATGAGCAGGGTTTGTGTGGCTGCCATGTCCATGTGGGGGTGCCGTCGCGGGAAATTGCGGTGCGGGTCGGGAATTATTTGCGGCCCTGGCTGCCGGTGTTCTTGTCACTGACGGCCAATTCTCCGGTCTATCGCGCGACCGATACCGGATACGCCAGTTGGCGCAGCATTCAGTGGCAGCGGTGGCCGAGTGCCGGTCCCCCGCCCTTCTTCGATTCCGCCGCGGATTTCGACGATATGGTGCGGATGATGCGCGTCAGCGGCAGCATTCTCGATACGGCGATGGTGTATTGGGATGTGCGGCCCTCGGTCACGTACCCGACCGTCGAGATACGCGTCAGTGATGTGCCCGCGACGGTGGAGGAAACAGCGCTGTTGGCGACACTGATTCGTGCGGCGGTCACCACGGCACAGGTGGCGATACGCGATGGGCTGCCACCACCCTCGGTGCCCACCGAGGTTCTGCGGGCCGCGTATTGGAAGGCCGCCCGATCCGGGCTGGACGGCGACGGACTCGACACGATCAGCGGCCGTGCCTTTCCGGCCCACACCCTGCTCGCCGGGCTGGTCGACTATCTCGGTCCCGCGCTCGAGCAGTCGGGCGACCAGCAGTTCGTCGCCGAAACGGTCGACGCGGTGCTCGCGCGTGGCAACGGCGCCCGGCGCCAGCGCACCGCGTTGTCCGCGCACAACGATGTCACCGATGTCATCGATGTGGTCGCCACTGCGACCCTGGAAGGGTGCTACTGACCGGCCCGAGCGGGCACTCGGCTATCCACCCCGCGATCGCCCACATGATATGGATCCTGCGCCCATCCGATTCGCCGGCCGACCACCGATCGCACCCTCCCCGATCGTCTACTCACCTGAGTTGATACGGCGGTGACGGGAAGGTGCTTCCATGGTGGTATGCCCCTGCTCGTCGGCACGTCGGGATGGCAGTACCGGGACTGGCGTGATGTGCTGTATCCGAAAGACGTTCCGCAGCGCGTGTGGCTCGAAACCTACGCCGCGTGCTTCGCGACGGTCGAAAGCAACAATGCCTTCTATCGACTGCCCAGTGGCGAGACCTTCGCGGCATGGCGGGATCGAACACCACCGGACTTCTGTTTCGCGGTCAAGGCAAGCCGCTTTCTCACCCACGTCAAGCGGCTGCGCGAACCCGAGGAGCCGGTTGGGCGGCTGATGGAGCACGCCTGCGCTCTGGGCGAGAAACTGGGGCCGGTGCTCCTGCAGCTTCCGCCGACGCTGCGGGTGGATCCGGCACTGCTCGACGCCTGTCTACGCTGTTTTCCGCCTGAGGTCCGGATCGCGGTCGAACCCCGGCACGATTCCTGGTGGATTCCGGAAGTTCGTGCGGTGCTGACCGAACGCGGTGCGGCGCTGTGTTGGGCCGATATCCGGTCCCGCCCGGTTGCCCCGCTGTGGCGGACGACGGATTGGGGTTATCTGCGACTGCATTCCGGACGTGCGACACCCGCACCGCGCTACGGACGCACGGCACTCGCCAGTTGGGCGCGACGGCTGGCCGACACCTGGCCGGATCGTGCGGACGTATTCGTCTACTTCAACAATGACCCAGGCGGTGCGGCGGTCCGCGACGCGATCGTCTTCGCGCGCACCGCCGCTGCGGCCGGAGCCGCTGTCAGCCGAACGCCCACAACGGTTTTCAGCCGACGATAGCGTTCATTATGGTGCCGGCGCTGGACGCGATGACACCACCGAGCATCGCGCCGGCGAGCATCTTCGGCGAGTCCAGGGTGCCGCCGCTCCACTTCTCCCAGGCGAACCTGCCACCTGCGTAAGTGATTCCGCAGACACCCGACAGCATGACAAACCAAGTCAGGTAACGGACCATCTGCAGGATCTTCTCCGAATTGGGCGGCGCCTCGGGCGTTGGATCCCCGAGTTGAGCAAGGACGGTCTCGTGCAAGGTAATCAGCATCATGGGCGCGTACTCATTCCAGGTTGAGGCGGGCGATGAGCGGCAGATAACCGAGCAATAACCAGTCGGTACCGCACAGTATGGTCGCTGGCCGCGATTTTCGGGCGGTGTCGGCGGAAACCTGTCTGGAATGTCCGAAGCCGCGGCCCGACGCGCCGCGCGGGTGTAGCATTTCGCCCGAACGACCCCAGCGCGGGAGCTCGGGCACGGCCGGGCTGAGAGGGCGAACCCCACGTTTCGCCGACCGCATGAACCTGTCCGGGTAATGCCGGCGTAGGGAGAGCGGTACCGGGATGTATGCACCCACCCTTGATCGATCCGAGCGGCGCGAAGCCCCGCTGACCTTGGACCAGCCCGCGCCGAAGGTCCTGTCGTTCTGGGATCAAAGCGCATTCTGGGCAAACCTCGGAGTGAGCCTGTTCGCATTCTCCGGCGCATACACGGTACTGGCGCCGAATACCGATGGCACCGCACAGATCTCGATCGCCGCAGGCATTCTCGCGATGATCATCGGAACGGTGGTCGGCGGACTCATGCTCGGACTGGCCGCGGTACCCGGGGCCGAGACCGGTAAGCCCGCAATGATGTTGCTGCGCGGACTGTTCGGCGCGAAGCTCAGCTACCTGCCTACGGTGCTCAATATCGCGCAGCTGATCGGTTGGGGCACCTTCGAACTGATCGTCATCGGCGATGCCGCAGCGGAGTTGTTCGACGGTGGACCACACTGGGCCTATGTGGTCGCCGCGGGCCTGCTGACGACGGTGTTGACGATCTGGCCGCTCGGTTCGGTGCGGATGCTGCGGCGGTTCGTGACCGTCGGCGTGGTGATCGCGTTGATCTGGTTCTACATCCAGTTCGTCCGCGCGGGCCTGCCGGATCTCACCAACAACTCGGGGCCCAAGGGCGGCGGGCCGTTCGGCGTGGATTGGAATCTGTTCTGGATCGCCACCGATGCGGCACTTGCGGTTTCGATCTCCTGGGTGCCGGTGGCGGCCGACTACACCCGGCACTCGCGCAGCACCGGCGCGGCGTTCGGCGCGGCCAGCGGGGCATATGCGTTCACCCAGATCATCGCCTATGTGCTCGGACTCTTCGCGCTGGCACTCGCGTCCGGCGACGGCGGGGTGTATTCACCGTTCCTGAAAGTCACCCTCGGAGCGGTGTTCTTCTTCGTCTTCGTCTTCCGCGAGGCCGACCAGTCGTTCGCGAATGTGTACTCGACGGCCGTGTCGATTCAGAATCTCGCGCCCCGGGTCGACCGCCGGGTGCTCTCGATCGGTCTCGGCGTACTGATCACACTGCTCGCACTGCGGCTGAACATGGCGAACTACTTCGGCTTCCTCGGACTGATCGGTTCGGTCTTCGTGCCGCTGCTCGGCGTGCTCGTCGCGGACTTCTTCCTGCGAGCCCGCGAGCACTGGGATACCTCGGCAACCGCGCCGTCGCGGTGGGGCATGGTTTTCGCGTGGCTGGTCGGGCTTTCCGTCTACCAGCTGATCAACCCGGGCGACGCCGGAGTATGGACCGACTGCTGGGTGGACGTGCAGGAGAAGCTGCACTTCACCAAGCAGGCGTGGATGAGCGCGTCGCTGCTGTCTTTCGTGGCGGCGGTCGTCGTCGCATGGGTAGCGGGGCGTCTCTCGATGCTGCGCAAGTCCGCGTAGTCTCCGAACCAACACGCGGATACCGCGACGATCAGCCCCAACGTGCGCGACGCCGTCCCCCGATCGTCATCCCACCGCCGGGCACCCTCGCACAGAGCTCGGACCTACCCAGCGCGGACCGCGCACAAGCTGTGGCTTGTGCGCGGTCCGCACCGGGTGTGCGAGACCTTCATGAATTCCGTGGCCGGGTCGGCCGACTCCGCACCGCACCGCACCGCACCGATTCGTATGCCGTTCCCCGCCCTCGCGACGCCCAGACGCCTCGGCCGGCTGCGTGTACCAGATCAGCGATTGGCGCGGGACAGGCATTGGCGCGGGACAGGTTCCAGCCCTGCCACGTGTCGTCGTGGAGTCCCTTGCGGATCGGGCCGAGTATCTCGACATGATGTGGCTGCGGAGTCGGTCGATAGCGGAGGAGTCAAGGGGCCGGGAGAACCACGCGAATGCGGGATCCAGGATCGGCGACGGCTATGGTGCCGCCGTGTAGATCGACTATCCAGCGCGAGATGGCAAGGCCGAGGCCGGTACCGCCGCCGTCGGTGCGCCCGCCGCGCGTGAAACGGTCGAAGATGGTGGCGCGCTCGGCGATCGGGATGCCGGCACCTTGGTGTTGGACGTCGATGACGAGACCGCCGCGGTCGAGGCGGGCCTCGATGCGGACTTCACTACCGGCGGGTCCATGCCGGGCGGCGTTGTCGAGCAGGTTGAGCAGCACTTGATGCAAACGTGCACGGTCTGCGAAAACGCTTGCGCTGCTTGGTTGCACCTCGGTGCGGAACCGCACGCCGCGCCCGAGCGTCGCCGCGGCCACCTCGGCCTCGGCGGCGACCTCCGCCAAAAGCGGTGTGACGCGGAGTTCTTCGCGGTCGAGTGCGCGAGCGCCGGATTCGATGGTGGACAGGTCGAGCAGTTCGGAGATGAGACGGCCGAGCCTTTCGGTCTGGGCGAGTGCGGTGCGCAGGGTTTTGTCGTCGGGTTCGGATACCCCGTCGACCATGTTCTCCAGCACCGCATTCAGCGCGGTGATCGGGGTGCGCAGTTCATGGGAGACATTGGCGATCAGATCGCGGCGCTGTTGATCGGCGGCGGCCAGGTCGGCAGCCATCTGATTGAAGGCGACCGCAAGTTGGCCGACCTCGTCGCGGGAGCTGGCGCGCACCCGGCGGGTGTAATCGCCATGTGCCATCCGCTTGGCCGCCGCCGTCATCTCGCGCAGCGGCCGCGTGGTGCCGTGCGCGAGGATCTGCGAGGTGATCAGCGCGATCACCGTCGCCGCGATCGTCGTCTTCGGCGGTAGCCAGCCGATCCGCAGCCGGAAGAACCCGAACGCCACCCCGGCCGACCCGAGCATCAGAATCGCGAACTTCAACTTGATCGATTTCACCGGATCCAGTGGTCGCGGCAGCACCTCCCCGACCGCGTCCGATACCGCGCGCAGCTTTGGCGAAACAGCCGCGCGCCACGCCCTACCAGCGCGCACCACCACATCCTCGGTAGCCCTGTTCATCGCGCATCCAACGCATAACCGATACCGTGCACCGTGCGGATGACATCGGCACCCAGTTTGCGGCGCAGTGCCTTGATATGACTGTCGACCGCCCGCGTGCCCGCGGCGTCGGCCCAGTCCCAAACCTCTTCGAGCAGCCGTTCCCGGGCCAGCACTACGCGGGGCCGGCGGGCCAGGCGAGTCAGCAGGTCGAATTCGAGCGGAGTGAGTTGTGCTTCGATTTCGGCGCGCCACACACGGCGCTGCTCGACATCGATGCGCAGGTCACCGACGATGACGGTGGCGCCGACATTGTCTGCGCAGTGGCGGCGGTGCACGATCCGGCCGTCGCGATCGATATCGATGTGATCCTCGGCGAGATGGATCGGTCGGGTGGGGTCGGCGCCGGATTCCGGCCGCTATGAGAACCCCTGGTTCCAATTGCGGCCTGCCCGTGAGATATTCCTGCGCCGACCTTCGACCGGCAGGAGCCGATCGTGGAGCCGAGATCTAGCGCGCGCCACGGCTCGACGAGCAGTTGTCTCGGTCGAATCCGACATCCGGTCCGCCCACCGCATTCGACCAGAACACCGAACGTCGATATCCAGAGTGTGCGCGGCGAGCCAACCACTGCGGCCGATTCCTTGTAGCCATAGCACCGCCACGGCGAAAAGATCGGTCCCCCTACCGGAAATACCCCCGCGGCCGCCGCGGGAAGCGACGGCCGCGGCACATCGGAGATCTCAGACCGCGGCGACCTTCTTCGCATCCTTGCGGACACCGAACGAAGTGACGATCTCCATGATGCCGATGATGATCAGCCACCACCCGGCGACCAACGCCAGCGTCGCCACTGATGCGACCGGCCACGCGATCAACACCACACCACCGATCGCGGTGATAATTCCGAAGAAAGCTTCCCAGCCTCGACCCGGCAGCGCAGGTTCCGAGATCGCCGCCATCAGCAGCGCGACACCGCGGAACAGCCAGCCGATGCCGATCCACAGGCCGAGCAACAGAATCGACTCCAACTCGTCACGGAAGCAGAAGACACCGATGATGATCGACAACACGCCGCTGATGAACGCCAGCACCCGTATTCCGGTGCTGGTGTGCGTGCCGAATGCGGCCAGCAGCTGCAGGAAGCCGCTCACCACCAGATAGATACCGAAGATGATTCCGGCGGCCACCAGTGTCACATCGGGCCAGACCAGGATCATCACGCCGAGGACTACCGACAGGATGCCGGTGACCAGAACCGATTGCCACGCAACGCGCGCAAGCGACTGCAGAGGACCCTCTAGCACGCTGTTTGTCGTCATGACGTGATGTTAGGCCCTTTAACAGCGGTTTTCTGAATATTTGCTCGACGAACGCGCTGAGCGGCGGCCCCGTCTCAGGCAGGCATTGAAATATTGACCATCCAGGCGACACCGAAGCGATCCAGGCACATGCCGAATTCGTCGCCCCACATCTGCTTCTCCAACGGCACGGTCACGGTGCCACCGCCGGACAGCTTGTCCCAGTAGCCGCGCAGTTCCTCGGCGTCGTCACCACTGAGACTGATCGAAATGCTGCTTCCTGGTTTGTATTCCATACCTGGCGGGGTGTCCGATGCCATCAGCGTAAACCCGCTCGGCGTCTCGAGCACCCCGTGCATGATCAGCTCCGCGCCGGGCGAGTCCCTATCCCCCATATCCCCGAATGTCTGGATGGTCAGCGTGCCGTCGAACACATCTCGATAGAACTCCAACGCGGTACGCGCCGAATCCGAAAAGCTGATGTACGGGTTGAGTCGGGAGGTCATCGGAACACTCCTTCGTGGTAGTAGCCGCCATCGCCGAGGTTAGTCTTCCGGCTCGGACATTGGGCTCGATAACGAGCTGCTCGCTCACGTTTATCGCCGAAAGGGCTCGGGTAGTCCCCGGTAAGTGGCTCTCGTCGTTGTGCACCCATGGGGTGAAGCGGGTGGGTCGGGTTCGCGAGTCTCGGGTGGCTAGGAGAAGAGGGTGGCGGTTGTTCTCGTGCTGCAGGCACGTGGCCTCGGTGATCTGCTCACCGCGGTTCCCGCGTTGCGCGCCCTCCGACGGGCCAAACCCCACGATCAGATCGTCCTGGCCGCGCCGCACCGCCTGAAGCCGATCGTCGACCTGGTTGCCTCCGTTGATTCCATGATGCCCACCGCCGATCTCGGCAACCTGCGCTGGGCCGCTCCCGAACCAGCACTCGCGGTGAATCTGCACGGACCGAGCGCCGAGAGCATCGTCGCGCTCACCAAGACCGAGCCCGGGCGCATCCTGTCCTACCGCAATCCGGCCTTTCCGGAGCTGGAGGGCCCGGAATGGCAGACGGATATGCATCACGTCGAGCGCTGGTGTCATCTTCTCGAATCCGACGGCATCGTCGCCGATCGCCGCAATCTCGGACTCGTCCCACCGGTCGCCACCACCAGTCGCCGCGATTGCGTGGTGGTGCACGTCGGTGCGGGCGCACCGGCCCGCCGCTGGCCTGCTGACCGGTTTGCCGCGGTCGTGCGGCATCTGCTGGTGCTCGATCGCGAGGTGGTCCTCACCGGGGATGAATCCGAGCGCGATATCGCCCTGAATATTGCCGCCCGCGCGGGCCTATCCGTCGGCCGGGTGCTCGCCGGCGAGCAGAACCTCATCGAACTCGCCGCCACGGTCGCCGAGGCCGCGCTCGTCGTTTGCGGCGATACCGGCGTCGCGCATCTGGCCACCGCCTTCGGAACCCGCACCGTATTGCTGTTCGGTCCGACACCGCCGCGCTGGGGTGGGCCGCCACCGCATCTCCTCGCCAGGCATGCGGTGCTGTGGGCCGGTCAACTCGGCGATCCGATGGCCGATACGCCTGATCCTGGATTGCTGCGGATCGGCGTCACCGAGGTGATCAGCGCGGTCGACAAACAGCTCGCCAAGCGAGCGTGGAACGGAAACAACAATCGCGGACGAACGGCGTATCGCCGCGTGGGTTGACCAAGACGTGCCGCGTGCGGGTGCGGCAGCGCCGAGATGCGGAGACAGGGTCGACCGCGCGTAGTCCGCAGTGGTGGGCAGTTACGAATCTCCCTCGGCGCGGGCGCGCTGGGCCAGAACTGCTCGAGAGCGGCAGAACAGGCAAGTTCGCCCGCCGCTGACACAACCAACTCAGCCACCGGCGCAATCGGTGTTCGATTTGTAGTACCTCGGTATCAGCCGCGAATGGCGCCGCAGTGCGACGTGGCCAAGTGTTATCGATTCCTATCGTCGGATCATGCCGACGATCAATACCCCTTCCGCCCGTGGCGATTCCGCGCGCCACCGCCGTCCTGCCGTCGTCCCGGATCTACCGCGCGGCGGTCGCCTTCATCGCCCACTGCTGTGGATGGTGGCCATCATGGCTGTGCTGGTCCTGTTCTCCGCCGGCGGCATGGTGTTCGACGACCGAATGCTGCTCGACGAATCCGTGTGGCTGAAGCCGTTCAAGTTCGGGCTCGCATTCGTGCTTTACAGCATCACGCTGGCATGGCTGCTGTCGCTGCCGCACAAGGGAAGCCGGGTCACCTGGTGGATGGGAACGGTGTTCGCGGTCACCGGATTCGTGGACGTCGGATTCATCGTGGTGCAGGCCGCGCGCGGCACCTACAGCCATTTCAACAACCAATCCGACGCGGTGAATTCAATCGGCCAGCCGGTATTCGCGTCCGGCGTACCGGGCTTGTTCCTCGCGAATCTCGTTATCGTGCTGATCCTTTCGTGGCAGCGGCTGGTCGACCGGCCGACCACGCGGGCCATTCACGCCGGACTAGGTCTCGCTGTCGTCGGAATGGCGCTCGGGTATCTGATGGGGTTCACCGGAAAACAGCTGGTGCGCGACACCGACGGCAAGGTGGTCGAGCTGATGGCCGGACATACTGTGTTGGCGAACCCGTCGCCAGAAGCACGTGACGGTGTCGGCGGTATGCCGATCACGCATTGGAGCACGATCGGCGGGGATCTGCGCATCCCGCATTTTCTCGGGCTACACGCCATTCAGGTATTGCTGCTCGCGGTTGTCGCGTTGGCCTGGTTGGCGCCGCGCTACCCGTGGCTGCGAGCCGAACGCACCCGCGCCGCGCTGATCGGTGTGTTCGCATCGGGCTATGCCGGGCTGCTCGCGATCGTGTTCTGGCAGGCGATGCGAGCCCAGTCGCTGGTGCATCCGGACGGTCCAACGCTGTTCGCCGTCGGCGCATTGTTCTGGGTGGTTGCACTGCTGACACTCGCCATCTACTCGCGAGCCCGCGCCGCCGCAAACCACGGCCGCAACGCCCCGAGCGCGACGCGACTGTTCGCCGCGGGCACGCACACCCGCGGGTAGCCCCAGCCCCTGCGCCGAGATCGGTCATCTCATCTCGAGAAGCCCGCACCGGGTGCGGTCTTACACCGAGCCCATCGACTTGGGCGCTCGCGGTCAGGGGACCGAGCAGTGGGTGGCGCAGGGTCTCCTGAGCGGACTTGCGGCGCGCTACTCCGCAGCGGTTCCACATTTTCGCGCGGTCGGGATAGATCGCCACCCGAACACAACGCGCTCTGCCACGCGCATCGGACTCCCCCACACAGACAAGCTGTCGATGGATTCAGCCGTGCGGCAAACACCTGACAGCGATGCGGGGTCGCGAGCACTTCGAGGTGTCGTGTCATTGCCGGTAGATCTACGGTGGAGGTATGACCGCCTTGGAATATGAGCATGTGCTGGTTGCGAGAGATGGCGACACGGTGCGTATCACCATGAACCGGCCGGAGCGGCGTAATGCGCTGTCGGGCGAGCATCTCGCCGAACTGCTTGCTTCGTTCCGGGCCGCGGGCGAGACCGACGCCACCGGGATAGTGCTCGCGGCGCATGGTCCGGTGTTCTCCGCGGGGCACGATTTCGCCGACGTCGCCGCCCGAGACCTGCTCGGCGTGCGAGAACTGCTCACACTGTGTACCGAGCTCATGTCGACCATCCAATCGGTACCGCAGGTGGTGATTGCGCGTGTGCACGGCTTGGCCACGGCCGCCGGCTGCCAACTGGTGGCCTCATGTGATCTGGCCGTCGCCGCGGAATCGGCCGGCTTCGCACTCCCCGGTGGCAAGGGCGGGTGGTTCTGCCACACCCCCGCGGTGCCGGTGGCCCGCGCCGTCGGACGTAAACGGCTGATGGAACTCGCCCTCACCGGCGACCCGATCGATGCCCGCACCGCCGAACAGTGGGGCCTGATCAACCGCACAGTGCCAGACGCCGAACTGGATACCGCCGTAGCCGACTTGCTCGCCCGCGCTACCCGAGGTAGCCGAGCCAGCAAGGCACTCGGCAAACGCACTCTCTACCGCCAACTCGACCGACCCGAAGCAGATGCCTACGCCCTCGCGCTGGAAGTCATGGCCGCCGCCGCCCAACTTCCCGGCGCCCGCGAAGGCATGGCGGCTTTCCTGGCGAAGCGCCCACCCGTCTGGCGCGATTAGTGCCGCCAGGCGACGCTGATCAATGGTGCCCCGCGCCCATCAGCCGATAGCGGGGCGGCGTCATCGGCGCGAGCGACCGAATCCTCGAGGCCGCCCCAGGAGGGCTGTCCCGCAACGGTTTCCGCACGTCCGATCGGGCGAGTACGGTGAACGGCCTGCTCGGCACCGAGCAGGTCGGCGATGGGCGCGGACTCTGCTGTCCACAAATCCCCGACCACATATCGCGTTGATTTCGGGAGCCGGAGTGATCTAGCGGATTCGGAGCACAGACTGATGTCGAACGAGGTAAGTACGGACTGGTCACGGGGTAGACGGCAGGAGTCGATGGTCGTGTGCACCGCTCGAGAAGATGCCGTTCGGAACCGCATTTCGAACGAACCGGCAATCACCGAGACCCTGTCGCGCTAGCCTCGCCCTGGGCGTGCTGATCAACAGGGCCCCACAACTCTGCGCACTCGACTGGCGCGCCCCGCAACCGCAGCTTGCACAGCAACGGGATGCTCATCGCGGCGATCGTCTGCCCGAACGTCCCGGGAGGGTTGGGATGTGGTGGAACCGGTGAACCGAAAGCGCGGGCGATGAGTGAGGATGGCGCTTCGCCCGCGACCAACGGTGCTGTGCCCCGCTTTTCGCGACGCGGATTGGGCGTGGCGGCAGGCGCATTGGCTGTGGCGCTCGGTTTCGGCGGACAGATCGCCGCCGAGCCCGTCGCCACGCGGTCGGGCGCACCCACCGGCCCCGCGGGCTCGGTTCGATTTCCCGATGGCTTCCTCTGGGGAACCTCCTCGTCGGCCGAATCAGTAGAGGGCGCGATCACCGAGGACGGGCGCGGACCATCGATCTGGGACACCTTCAGCCACACTCCCGGTAACACCGTCAACGGCGACACCGGCGACGTCGCCTGCGACGAATACAGCAGGTACGAGCAGCATTTCGATCTCATGGCCGCCCTCGGGTCGGGCACCTATCGTTTCTCGGTCTCCTGGTCACGCATCATGCCGACCGGCACCGGCCCCATTAACGCCGCTGGGCTCGATCACTACCAGCGCGTGGTCGATGCCCTGCTGGTGCGCGGTATATCGCCCTTCATCACGATCTATCACTGGGATCTCCCGCAGGCACTGCAGGACTCCGGCGGCTGGACGGCGCGCGACACCGCCCAGCGCTACGCCGATTTCGCGGCCGCGGTCTACGAGACGCTCGGTGACCGGGTGCCGCATTTCGTCTGTCTCAACGAGCCGAACTCGCAGGCGCTGCTCGGCTATGGCACCGGGCAGATCGCACCGGGAATCGCCGACCCGCGCGCAATCTTTCCCGCGGCTCACCATCAGTTGCTGGGCCAGGGGCTGGCGGTCCAAGCCATGCGTGCGGTCAACCACCCGGACGCCTTCATCGGGACCACGCTCAACATCAGCGATATTCTTCCCGCGAGCCGCAGTCCGGCCGACACAGCGGCCGCGAAGCTCTTCGACGGGATCTGGAACCGAACGTATCTCGCACCGATCTTCCAGGGCACCTACCCGGCCGACGTACTGGACTACTACCGCAAACTCGGCGACACCGCCCAGGTGATCGAGGCGAACGACCTGGCGACGATCAACAGCCGACTGGATTTCCTCGGCGTCAACTACTACACCAGCAACACCGTCGCCGCGGACCCCGAGCCGCCCGGCTATCGAATCGTCCCGCCGATCTCATCACAGTCACAGGTCGGGTCGAACAGGCCCGAGATCACCGCGATGGGGTGGAAAGTCGCTCCGCAGGGACTGACCTCGGTGCTGCGCCGGGTCCGCGACGAGTACACCACGATCCCGCTCTACCTCACCGAGATCGGCGTCGCCTACCACGACTATGTCGGACCCTCCGGTGAGATCCGTGACGGCGACCGAATCGCGTTCCTCGACGCGTACCTACGTGCGGCCCACGACGCGATCGCCGACGGCGTGGATCTGCGCGGGGTGATCGTCTGGTGCTTCCAGGACAACTTCGCTTCGACCAATGGCTACTCGATCAAGTTCGGCCTTGCCTGGACCGACTTCGTCAGTCAACAGGTCACACCGAAGCAGAGCGCCTTCTGGTACCGCGACGTGATCGCGCGCAATGGCCTGACACCGTATTCCTGAGCGGCCACGAAATCCCCGATAAGCGCCACACCGACAACCGCCGCACGCCCCCAGGCGCGATTTCGGGGGGACTGCGTGTCGAAGCGGGCAATCGTGTGTTGATCTATACGCTCGTTCACGGTTGTCACGGTGTCGGATCGGATATGAGGTGTTCGATGCGAGTTGTCCGTACATGTCAGCGAGCGGTGGCTGGGGTCACGTTGTCGGGCCGGTCTCGCGCTCTCGATGCACACCGTTCCAGCGCACGTGGAAACCCCGGGAACCCTCATCATGGAGTACCCGCTCCCCGAAGGTACGCGCGGGATATCCGCCGCCGACGGCTCAGTGGACCACCGTTCCCTCTCCGCTACACGGCGCACTCGTCGCCCAGCTCGCTGCTGCGGGCGTCGACTTCCACACCGTTCTGGGCACCGGCAAGCACACCGAACTCAACCCTTCAGATGTGGACCGCCATCGAGCAGTTCGTGAGCCGCGCCCAGTCCGAGCCGTAGACTACCCACGCGTCACAGCCCATTCACGGGCGCATCCAGACGGTCGGACGCCGTCGCCATCGGTGTACTGATCTGCGTGGCGGCTCTCTTGTCCGCGCTGTCTACGACTGGACGCGGCGAACCGCGATGCCTCGTGCGCCCTGCGGCTCTGCACTGCAGGCACGCACACCCGGCCGACGGCAGCGGCGTTAAGCTCCTGCTCTTATGGCCCTCAGCGCGACACTGCACAACTTCACCGTCCAACTCGCCGACGTCGACCGTGGCGTCTATCAGGAGTTGGAGCTGCGGGTCGCGCGCCATCCATCCGAAACCGCCGAATTCATGCTGACGCGACTGCTTGCCTACTGCCTCGAGTACGAGGAGGGCATTGCCTTCAGTGACGGCGGTGTTTCGTCGACCGACGAGCCCGCGGTGCTGGTGCGCGATCTCACCGGACGGCTCACCGCCTGGATCGAGGTCGGCGCACCCGATGCCGATCGGGTACACCGCGGCAGCAAATCGGCGGAGCGCGTTGCCATCTACACCCATCGCGACCCGGCCAAGCTGCTCGCGCAGCTCAGCCGGAAGCGGATCCACCGCGCCGAGACGATTCCGCTGTACAGCTTCGACCGCGACTTCATCGATGCCGCGGTCGCCGCCATCGAGCGCCGCAACACCGTGACGCTATCGATTACCGAACGGCTGCTGTACCTCGACCTCAATGGCACGGGCGGGAGCACATCGGTCGAGGAGCGCAGACTCGGCTAGGGTCTGTGTCGAAGTGTGGTGAGGGCGGGCTGTTCGGCCCGCTCTCACTCGTGTCGTAGCCATTGGTTGATGGCGGCGATGTGGATGGTGGCGAGGTAGCGGACGGCGAGTTTGTCATATCTGGTGGCGACGGCTCGATGCTGTTTGAGCTGGTTGATGCCCCGTTCGACCACGTTGCGGTCGCGGTAGAGCACCGGGTCGAAAGCCGGTGGCCGACCA
>FTJU01000372.1_pt2 | contig 19819 bp, 16 predicted proteins | sample 1658961 | NCBI WGS metagenome assembly FTJU01 (sample SAMEA3914878, study PRJEB12502) | metagenome | biome: forest; material: soil | place: USA | collected 2012-03-12 | depth 0.3 m | reverse complement strand
ATCACCGAGAACAGCGACAGGATCAGCTGGCTCATGGTCTGCTGCAGAGTCTGCGACACATTGTCGACGTCATTGGTGACCCGGCTGAGCAGATCACCGCGCGGCGTGGAATCGAAGTAGCGCAGCGGAAGTCGATGGATCTTGTCCTCGACTTCGCCGCGCAGCCGCTTCACTGTGCGGTTGATGACGATATTGAGCAGGAAGGACTGCAGCCAGCTGAATACCGCCGCGCCGATATAGAGCAGCAATACCAGCATCAGCACCCGGCCGACCGCGCCGAAATCCACACCGACACCCGGGGTGACATTCATCGCGCCGAGCATGTCGGCGAAGGTGTTGTTGCCCGCGGCCCGCAGCCGCTCGATCGCCTCTTCCTTGGTGATGCCACTCGGCAGCTGGCGGCCGACCACACCGTCGAAAACCACATTGGTGGCCTTACCGAGAATGTATGGCCCGAGCGTATTCAGCACCACCGAGACGATCGCGAGCGCGACGATCACACCGACGTATATGCGCTCGGGCGCCAACCTGCGCAAGAGCCGGCGCAGCGACGGACCGAACGATTTCGCCTTCGCATCCGGCGCACCGGGATTCACCGCTCCGGGTCTCATCGGATCTCCTCCCGCCGGGTCCGATAGCCGTCACCGCTCGCCTCGGGCGGCGATCCATTGCCCTTGGCCAGGACGACCGCGGCCTCATCGGCACCGAGCTGCGAGGCGACGATCTCCTGGTATTCCGCGCAATCGCGCATCAACTGCTCATGGGTGCCGATTCCGGCCATTACACCGTCCTCGAGCACCACGATCTGATCGGCGTCCCGGATTGTGGTAACCCGTTGCGCCACAATGATTACCGAGGCGTCCATGGTCTCCGGCCGCAAGGCCGCGCGCAGCCGGGCATCGGTGGCGACATCCAGTGCGGAGAACGAATCGTCGAACAGGTAGACCCGCGGTTTCTTCACCAGCGCCCGCGCGATCGCCAACCGCTGTCGCTGTCCGCCCGAAACGGTAGTGCCGCCCTGCGCGACCGGCGTCTCCAGACCCTGCGGCATATCGCGCACGAAGTCGGCGGCCTGCGCGATCTCCAGACATCGCCACAGTTCCTCGTCGGCGGCATCCGGATTGCCGTAGCGCAGATTACTGGCGATGGTGCCGGAGAACAGATAAGCCTTCTGCGGCACCAACCCGATCTGCGCGCGCAGCGCTTCGAGGTCGATATGACGGACATCGGTACCGCCCACGTACACCGCGCCATCGGTCACATCGATGAGTCGGGGAATCAGATTGAGCAGTGTCGTCTTGCCGGCACCGGTGGAGCCGACGATCGCCGTGGTCGTACCCGGCTCGACCTGGAATCGGATCGCCGAGAGCACCGGCTTTTCCGCACCGGGAAAGGCGAATTCGGCGAATTGCAGATCGACCTGCGCCGGATCGCTCTTGAACGGCTGCGGCAGCCGCGGCGGCACCACCGAGGTTTCGGTATCGAGCACCTCACCGATCCGGTCGGCCGAGACGGCCGCGCGGGGTGCCATCATGGCCAGAAACGAGGCCATCATGACGGCCATCAGGATCTGCATGATGTAGGACAGCATCGCGGTGAGCGAGCCGATCTGCATTTCGCCGTCATTGATCAGATGGCCGCCGAACCAGATCACCGCGACCGCGGTGACATTGCTGATCAACATCACCAGCGGGAACATCAGCGCCATCAGCCGCCCGACCCGCAGCGAGGATTCGGTGAGTTCGGTATTGGCCAGCCCGAAGCGCCAGATCTCCTGTCGTTCGCGCACGAAGGCGCGCACCACTCGGATACCGATGATCTGCTCGCGCAGCACCCGGTTCACCGCATCGATCCGGTGCTGCATATCGCGGAAGCCGGGCACCATCTTCGCCACGATGACACCCATCGAGACGGCCAGTGCGGGCACCGCGATGAGCAACAGCCACGACAGCCCGAGATCCTCGCGCAGCGCCATGAAGATACCGCCGACACACATGATCGGCGCCATCACCAGAATGGTCGCCGACATCACGATCAGCAGCTGAACCTGCTGAATATCGTTGGTATTGCGCGTGATAAGCGAGGGCGCGCCGAACATGCCGACCTCGCGCGCGGAGAAGGTGCCGACCCGATGCAGCAGCGCGCCGCGCAGATCCCGGCCCGCACCCATCGCGGCCTGCGCGCCGAGATAGACCGAACAGGCCGACGCGATGATCTGCACGCCGGTGACGGCGAGCATCCACAGTCCGGTGCTCCAGATATAGCCGATATCACCCTTGGTGACGCCGTTATCGATCAGGTCGGCGTTCAAGGTCGGCAGGTACAGCATCGCGATGACCGAAATGAGTTGTAGGCCGACGACGCCCGCCAATTGAGCCCTGTACGGGGCCAGATGAGTGCGAAGCAGTCTGATCAGCATAATGGAAAGGAGGCTACCGTCATTCCTCGCGGTCGGTCGCGAACATTCCTGATCAGCAGCGATGTTGGCGCGCGAGGGTTTCGGCCCGCACGACTCGAGGCGAATCAGCGCCGCGCCCAGGCACCGGGATCCTCGATGAGCGTGCCGATGAATCCGGGCAGCCGATCCTGGGCGATGTCGTCGATGGAGACATTCTCGAGTACCGCACGGATATTCACCCGCAGTGCGATCCACACCCGCTGCAGTGGTTCGCCCGCGCCCGGATAGCGCACATCCTCCGGACGCTCACCGCGCACCGAGGCGAGCGGGCCCTCGATCGCGCGGATCACATCGGCGATGGAGATCTGCGCCGCCGGGCGGGCCAGCCAATAGCCGCCATCCGGGCCGCGCCTACTGGTCACCAGATCAGCTCTGCGCAATTCGGCGAGTACGGTCTCGAGCACCTTGGGCGGGATATGCTGCGCGGTCGCGATCGCCTCGGCCTTCACCACCGGCGCGACCTGCACCGCGACCGACGCATGGTAGGTCTGCGGTGCGCGGGCGATCTCCAATAGAGTCCGCACGGCGTAATCGACCCTCGCGGTGATGTGCACGGCGGCTACTCCCTGGCCTCTTCGATGTTCGAACGAATCTACGCGCTGTGACAGCCGGTAAGAACACAGGTGGCCATGTCCAGCAGCGTCCGTTCCACGACGGAATCCTCGACACCCGGCACGAGTTCGGTGGACAGCAGCGCGACCCCGAGCACCTCGAGCGCCGCACTGGCACGCAGCTTGGCGACATCGTCGGCGTCGGGTCCGGCGAGCCATTCGCGCAGCACCCGACTCGAATCCAGCATGTCCGGATACCGATCGGCCATGACATTGACAATGGCGGCGGTGTCGCGGACACACAGCGCGCCGGCGTCACGATGGCGGATCATGCCGCGCAGATAGGTGCGCAGCACGGCGCGCACGCCCTCCGCATCATGCGGGACCGCATCGATATCCTCGATCACCGAGCGCAAGTGGTCGACAATCGGATCGACGATCGCCAGTAGCAGATCGAGCTTCGAGGCGTAGTGATAGTAGAGCGAAGCCTTTGTGATTCCTACCGCATCCGCGACCTCGCGCAGGCTCGTCTGTTCGAATCCTTTGGCCCCGAATAGCTTCACCGCGGCATCGCGGATTGCCGTTTTTGTACCGCCACCTGCGACAACGGCGTCGCCCGTGTCACGAATGGTCATGGGGATGATCCTCTCATCACTTATGCGCTCGGCTGACGTTGCCACCAGAATCGAGGTTGTACCTCCGCTTAGCCCCTGGGTAGTCTACCTACCGCACGGTAGGCAAAAGGCGTCAATGGAGGCGGGGTCGGCAGGGCAATCCCCGCGAGTGCTTGTCTACGTGCCGCGAATCAGCACGTAACCAGCCACCCGCTAGGAGAACCCTCTCGTGTCCGTTTATCTGTATAGATGGGGAAAGTTCGCTTTCCGCAGGAAATGGATAGTGCTTCCGGTCTGGCTTGTCCTGTTCCTGCTGCTCGGCGGCCTAGGCGCGCAACTGAAGGAGCCGATGACCAATGACTTCAGCATGCCGGCGCTGCCGTCCGCCCGTGCCAATGACATCCTCGACAAGCACTTTCCCGGCGCCTCCGACGCCTTCAAATTCGACGCCGTCACCGGCACCTATGTCATCGCCGCACCCGAAGGCCAGAAGCTGACCGATCCGGCGAACCGGGCGGCGCTGGAGGCATTCATCGACAAGCTCGGCACCCTCGACATCGTCGACCACAGCAAGCCGGTGATGAATCCCGTCGCGATCGCCGAGAAGACGGGCTGCATCGCCGACCCGGACCCGTCCAAGTGCAGTGGCGCACCGCTGAACGTGCTCAGCAAGACGGCTCCCGATTCGGTCGCCTTCTTCAGCGTCCCTTTCACCATCAAGAAGTTCACCGACGTGACCGCCGCGCAGCGCCAAGCGGCCTACGACGTCGCCAGCGATGCTCGCAACGCCGGGCTGCAGGTGGAGATGAGCGGCTCGATCGCGCAGCAGAACGCGGCCCCGAGCGGTAAGTCCGAGCAGATCGGCATGGGCATCGCGTTGGTCGTCATGATCATCGCCTTCGGTGCCATCGTCGCCGCCTTCGTGCCGATCATCACCGCGATCGTCGGCCTCGGCGCGGCCACCTCGCTGATCTTCCTCGGTACCTCGATCATCGAGGTGCCCAGCTTCACGACCTTCCTCGCGTCGATGATCGGTATCGCCCTGTCGATCGACTACGCGTTGTTCATCGTGTCGCGCTACAAGCACGAACTGGCAGTCCAGGATTCGCCGGAGGAGGCGGCCGGCACCGCACTCGGTACGGCGGGTTCGGCGGTGGTATTCGCGGGTCTGACCGTCATCATCGCGCTCGGCGGACTCAGCATCGTCGGCGTGCAGTTCATGACGTTCATGGGTCTGGGTGGTGCGATCGCCGCGGCGTTCGCGGTGCTCACCGCCATCACGCTGATGCCTGCGCTGCTCGGTGCGTTCGGGCGGTTCCTGTTCAAGCCGAAGCTGCCGATCGTGGCCCAGCACGATCCCGAGGACGACAAGTCGGTTACCAATGGCATGCGCGTCGGCCGTTTGATCGGCAAGGCGCCCGCGGTAACGCTCCTGCTCAGCGTCGTTGTGCTCGGTCTGCTCGCCGCACCCGCCGCCGGTCTGAACCTTGGCTTGCCCGGCGATGACAGCCAGCCCAAGACCTCCACCATCCGCAAGGCCTACGAGTTGCGCACCGAAGGCTTCGGCGAGGGCAGCAACGGCGTGCTGAACGTCGCGGTCGATCTCACCAATGTGCCGGCCGACCGGCGCGAGGCCGCGGTGAACGCGCTGCGGTCCAAGCTCGCTTCCTACTCGGGCATGGATTACGTGACCGAGCCCAAGTGGAGTGGTGCGGACAAGGCGGGTGCGCTGCTCGACGGTGTGCCGAAGTCGGGTCCGAACAATCAGGCCACCAAGGACCTGGTCAGTGACGCCCGTGATGCCGAAGCGCAGATGCAGTCCGAGTACGGCATCGAATACGGCATCACCGGCACCACGGCGATTTATGCCGATGTCGACCACGTGCTGCTGAGCAAGATCGTGCCGTATCTGGCGATCGTGGCCGGTGCCGCATTCCTGCTGCTGATCCTGGTATTCCGCTCGATCCTGGTGCCCCTGACCGCGGCGCTCGGCTTCCTGCTCTCCATGGCGGCGACCTTCGGTGCGACGGTGCTGATCTTCCAGGAGGGCAAGCTCGGACTGATCGCGGATCCGCATCCGCTGGTCAGCTTCCTGCCGATCATGCTGATCGGTCTGGTGTTCGGTCTGGCCATGGACTACCAGGTGTTCTTGGTGACCCGCATGCGAGAGGAATTCGTCAACGGCAAGTCGCCGAGGGATGCGATGGTCGCCGGTTATCACCACGGCGCCCGGGTTGTCACCTCAGCCGCGGTCATCATGATCTCGGTGTTCGGCTCCTTCCTGCTGGAATCCGATGTCACGGCGAAGTCGTTCGGCTTCGCGCTGGCGGCGGGTGTGTTGATCGACGCGTTCATCGTCCGGATGATCCTGATCCCGTCGCTGCTGGTGCTGATGGGCAAGTGGTCCTGGTGGATTCCGAAGTGGCTGGATCGTATCCTGCCGGATATCGACGTCGAGGGCGCGAAGCTGCGTGAGTTGCAGCAGCGGTCGGCGGAGACGGTGCAGGTGCCGGTCGGCGTGAGCTGATCGGAACAAACCATTCGGCCCCGCACCCGGATTCGGGTGTGGGGCCGAATACGTTTCGGGGCGACCGTGCTCCGATGACGGCGGCGTCTTGATCTTGTGCGCGGCGCACGTCTCCCCGGCACGCCCGATCCCACCGAATGCAATGGCGCGCTGCTGCATCCGCTGAGGAAGCCCGATCCGGATGGCACCCGACGCCATATGGCAGCGCGTATGGGGCGGCCGTTTTTCGAATTCTAAACGCGCCCAATGTAATTCACCGCCGACAAACCGAATTCCGGTGGGCGCACGGACGATTACTGGCTGGGCTGTGGCAGGTTACATTCGTCGACCTTCGGGTTCACGCCCACGTAGTTGAGTGGACCGGCCAGCGCCGTCACGGCAATGGTGCCGAAACCAGCGCAGTTGATCGGGGCGGTGTCGAAATTATGGCGCTGAACTGCGGCGACAAGGCCGATAGCCAGCCAGATCAGCAGGAGCATTCCTAGCAGTCGGATCCCAGCGGAAGGCGCCGGTCTACGATCGGTCACACGCTCGCGCATCGTCATCGCTTCCTTTCGCACTCGCGTATCACTGCGGATACCCGAACACGAGACGAACACTCTCCCGGTCGCTGAGCGCTTGTGCCGATCACCACATATCGGGCATCGATCGGCAAGTAAGCACCCGTTTTCGAAAAACCGACCGGACAATTTACTTAGGACACCTGGCTTCCGGGCTGTGCAGGTTCAGCCACGGGCGGCTCGCGTGGTGCCCGCGCCCATCCTCATCCTCGCCGCTATGGTCAGTATCCAACTGGGGGCGGGGTTGGCCAAGTATCTGTTCGGCATACGCGCCGGTACCGCGGTGAGCGTGCGCCCGGCCTTCGCCGGCGCCATCGCGCTGCTGCGGCCCTCGCCGCATGTCGATCGCGCGGCACTTTCCGGACATCATCGGACTTCGGTGTGGCCTTCGCGGGTGTCGTCTCGCCCATATCTCTCCCGCGAATCGCGCAAACGCGGTTGATGTTCGGCGAATTATCGCATCACGCCGGGATCGCACTCACACATTCCGCACATATCGCATGCGCGGGCGGGCGCGCCCCACCGCACGGCATGTCGCCGCCCGACAGAGCACGCCCGGAGCCGCGAGGGCGGTCTGCCCCTCCGAACTCAGCACTCGCGCATTACGAACTGGGTTGCGGCACCTTGCAATCGGCGATCTTCGGATTCACGCCCATATAATTGAGCGGACCGGCGATCACCGTAACCGCGATCGTGCCGAATCCGGCGCAATTGACCGGACCACTGTCGAAATAGTGCCGCTGCCCGGCGGCGACGACGCCGATCACCAGCCAAATCAGCACCAGCAAACTGCCGAATCGGAAATAGGGCTCTCTCATCCAACTCTCGCGCATCAATCCCGCGCGGCTCGTACTGCACCACACCGTAGCGGCACACCCTCCCCGCGCTTACCTAATCGCCGTATACCCGAACACCGCCCCTTTACCCAGGAACTAGCAACGGCAGGGCTCTGCCCCACAATTGCCAGGCACACGAATGCGCACGGCCGGGGCATCCCTTTCTTCGCTGCGACGGGTGCGTCACAGCAATAACCATGCCGGCCGGTCGTCGACCCACACGGCAGGCCGGGCAGTGGGCTCACTGTGCCCGACACCACCGCTTGCGGCGCATAATGACTGCGGCTGTGATGATCGCGCACACCCTGACCTGACAGCCGTTCTTCTCGTGCCACTCCCATGCACGGTCGGCGTTGGCATCGGAGTAGTAGGCGTAATGCGGGTTCAGGTGGTCGGTCGGCGGCCACTGGTGGGCGCGATCGTAGCGGGTCTACCGCTCGCTGATCGCTTGAAAGCACCTCGCGCCGAGGCTGTTTCGCGACTACTCACCGAACCTATGCCGCCAAGTCACCGGGCATTGGCTCCGGTCACTCGGTCATCCGGACCAACCGTGCACCCGTCCGCACGGAAAGCCCGGTCACGCGGGATCAGTCCAACGAAACCCTCCTCGTACGCGCTGTGGCTGGCGAGCCACTATGCCGGAACCGTGGGTTGTCGGCGGTACGCAAGAACATGGGCCGCGACTACTTGGTCTTCCCAGACCCGAACGATTCTGATCTCGACAAGGCCGCAGCACTCATGCACGACGCATACGCGGACCTTGGGAAAATCGGTTTCCCAACGGGATCCGTTAGGAACTAAAAAGCCCCTGACCTGGCGATTCAGGTGAGGGGCTTTGGCGGTGGCGGAGGGATTTGAACCCTCGGAGGGGGGTTACCCCTCACACGCTTTCGAGGCGTGCTCCTTAGGCCGCTCGGACACGCCACCGCCGACAACCATACCGGACGGGGGGCTGATCGCTAAATCGCCTGCAGAGAGGTGGGAGCGGCGGTTTCGACGGGCGTTCTGATCGGAGCCGCGATCGAGGGGACGGCTCAGCGTTGGGCACGGAAGAATTCGTCCAGCAGTGCCACGCATTCGGCTTCCAGGATGCCGCCGCGGACTTCTGGCCGGTGATTGAGACGACGGTCACGGACAACGTCCCAAAGGGAGCCGACGGCACCGGTTTTCGGTTCCCAGGCGCCGAAGACCAAGCGGCCGACGCGGGCGAGCACCAAGGCGCCCGCGCACATGGTGCACGGCTCCAGGGTCACCGCGAGCGTGGTGCCTTCCAGACGCCATCCGGCGCCGACGACCGCGGCGGCGCGGCGCAGGGCGAGGATCTCCGCGTGCGCGGTCGGGTCGCCCAGGGCCTCCCTGGCATTGGCCGCACGCGCGAGCTCGCGACCGTCGGCATCGAAGACGACGGCACCGACCGGTACGTCGCGATCGCCCGCATCAGCGGCGGCGGCGATCGCGGCGCGAACCATATCGGTGTCGTCGGTATACAGACCCACGTCAGCGGGGCAGCTTGTCCAGCACCGCCGAGAGTTCATTGGCGAAGCCGAGCCGCTGGGCGATCATGCCGAGCTGCTCATCCGGATAGAGATCGGTCTCGGCGAGGATCACACTGAGCACCGGTTCGGGCAGGCCGAGGTCGGCGAGAACACCGAGGTCGCCCTCCTCCCACGGCTCGATATCGTCGAGTTCGTCCGGATCGATGTCGGGGATTTCGACATTGAGGGCCTCGAGTACGTCGGCGGCGATGTCGTAATCGATCGCGGCCGTCGCATCCGAGACCAGCATCCGGGTGCCGCTCGGTGCGGGCCGGAGCACGATGAAGAACTCTTCATCGATGTCCAGCAATCCGAACACCGCACCGGAACTGCGCAATGCCTTGAGTTCTGTTTCCGCCGCGGACAAATCGGTAAGCGCCGCCTGACTCAGCGGACTGCACTGCCATTTTCCTTCTTCGCGGACAACCGCCACTGCGAACCCTTCCACGTCGTCGAAATCATCCGACGCAGCCTTGTTCGTGCCCGAGCGCTGTGCTGCCATGGCCGCAACGGTAGTCGGCTCGAGCCGAAATGTTGAAGTCGTATGCGAATCTGTTCCGATGACTCCTGACCAGAAAGCACCGGTGTGTGTCCTCGGGACGGGCTTGATCGGCGGTTCAGTGCTGCGCGCCGCCGTCCGTGCGGGGTACGACGCCTGGGGCTACAACAGGTCAGAGGCAGATGCACAGGCCGCGCGGGCGGACGGATTCGATGTCACGGAAGATCTGCTCGAGGTGCTGGCCCGCGCCGCCGATACCGATGCGCTGATCGTGGTCGCGGTGCCGATGCCCGCGGTGGACCACATCCTCGCCGAGGTGGCCGGCTTCGCACCGCGCTGCTCGCTCACCGACGTGGTGAGCGTCAAAGCGCCGGTGGCGGAGGCGGTGCGCAGGCATGGGCTCGCGGCCCGCTATGTCGGCGGGCACCCGATGGCCGGCACCTCCGAATCCGGTTGGTCGGCTACCGATTCCGGCCTGTTCCAGGATGCGGTGTGGGCGGTCGGCGTGGATGCGGGCACCCATCCCGAACCGTGGCTTCGAGTGGTGCGACTGGCGCTGGCCTGCGGTGCGGTGGTCGCGCCGGTGATCGCGGACGAGCACGACCGTGCGGTGGCCCGGATCTCCCATCTGCCGCATGTGCTGGCCGAGGCGCTGGCCGTGGCCGGTGCGGCGGGCGGGGAGCTGGCGTTGGGTCTGGCCGCGGGTTCGTTCAGCGACGGCACCCGCGTCGCTGCCACTGCCCCCGATCTGGTCCGCGCCATCTGCGAACCGAATGCCACCGCCCTGCTGGATGTGCTGGAGGAGACCCTCACCGTGCTGAGTGCGGCGCGCGACAGCCTCCGCGTTGGGGGCACGCTGGTCGACCTCGTCGAAGCCGGACACGACGGCCGGGAACGCTACGAAACCGCGCGGCGCTGGGAGATCACCGACATCCACCCCGGCGACCACAACTGGCTGGAAACATTGCGCGAGGCAGGCCGGCGCGGCGGAGTGATCACCGAACTGGACTGAACGCAACGCCCCACACCCCGCACGCAGAGGCCACTGACCAACTTGTGCGCGGCATCGGGTCAGATGCGCTCGGCGAGACCCGGGTAGTCGAGGAGGAAGCCGTCGCCGTCGACGGTGACGGTGGCGCTGGAGACGGGGGACAGCACGCTGATGCCGGTTGCGCCGCTGCTGTAGGTGAGGCTGGCTTCCTGGACCAGGAGGTCGGGGAGGCGGACGTAGACGACGGGGACCTGGATGTCGTCGACGGCGTTCTGGAGGGCGAAGCGGCGGATGGGGAGGGTGTTGAAGAACGGGCTGAGCACGACGTCGACATCGAGGGCGCCCGCGAAGGTGGAGCGGACGTGCCCGCCGCCGGCGTCGACGAGCCAGTAGTCCTCCTCGTCCCTGGCGATCGAGGCCTGACGTTCCCCGGCGGCGGTTGTGCTGCGCAGGGATAGGCGCTTCGTCACGCCGTTCTCGTCGGTGACCAGGTCATAGGACGCACTGAATGCGGGATGGTCCGCGCAGGCGCCGCCGATCATGCGACCGGCTGCGCGGATGCGGTTGCCATTGAGCGTCACGCGGACGGACTCCATCCGCGGGGCGTTGTGCGCGCGCCACGTGAGGATCGACGGCCACCGCGATGGCGCCGGCTGGCTGTCGGGGCCGAGGTCTGGGTTCGTCACATATCTACCGTAAGCGACGCGGCTACGCGCCGGCATCACACCAGCGACTCACGCCATGCCGCATGCAGCCTGGCGAACCGGCCGGTGCCCGCGATGAGCTCGCTCGGCGCGCCGTCCTCGACGATCCGGCCCGATTCCAGCACCAGCACGCGGTCGGCGATGGCGACGGTGGAGAGCCGGTGCGCGATGATCACGGCGGTGCGGTCGCGCAGCACCGTTTCCAGTGCCCGCTGAATCTGCCGCTCGCTCGGAATGTCCAGGTTCGAGGTCGCCTCGTCCAGCACGATCACAGCTGGATCCGCGAGGAACACCCGGGCGAACGCGACCAACTGGCGCTGCCCCGCCGACAGCCGCCCACCGCGTTTGCGCACATCGGTGTCGAAGCCCTCGGGCAGCGCGGTGACGAACTCGTACAGTCCGACCGCGCGCGCCGCCGCGAATACCTCCGCATCCGCGGCCTCCGGGCGACCGAGTCGAATATTGTCGGCCACCGACCCGGAGAACAGATACGACTCCTGCGTGACCATAACGACATTGCGTCGCAGATCAGTGTCGGACAGCCGCCGCAGATCGATTCCGTCCAAGGTCACTGTGCCGCCTGACGGGTCGTAGAACCGCGTCAGCAACTTGGCCAGGGTGGACTTGCCCGCACCCGTCGCACCGACCAGCGCGATCACCTGTCCGGCTGGGATCTCCAGGGAGAACTCCGGCAGCACCGGGCGCTTCTCGGATTGCCGTACACCACCTTCGATCTCGGCACCTGCCCCACCGCCCAGTGTCGCCCCAACCGAGGTCGGCGGTGCCGGGCTCGCCGCAACAGCCTCGGCAACCGCCACGCCTGGCGTCGCCCCAACCACGATCGACCGCGCAGCCCCATGGGCCGCCGATCCGATCTCCGCGAGCGAGCGAGCAGCGGAATCGGACAGTTCGAGATCGGCATGCCCGGTACCATCCACTGCCGCCCCATCCCCGCTCGGCAACGCCGCATCGGAGCTCACCGGCGCAGCGCCGGAATCCGACTGGACGAGGACCGAATCCGAAGACTCCGAAACCTCCGAAGCCGCAGATCCGTAGCCGAACCACACCCGGTCCATGCGCACGGCACCGATCGCCTTCGCCAAGGCGATCGGCTCCTCCGGTTCCCGGACCGAGGGCTCCTCCTCCAGTACGCCGGAGATCTTCTCCAGAGCCGCGGCCGCGGACTGGTAGGCGTTGAATACCTGGGCGAGTTCGTCGAGCGGGCCGTAGAATTCGTTGAGATACAACAGGTATGCCGCCAGGACACCGACGGCCAGATTGCCCTCGATCACCTGCCAGGCGCCCACCACGATGACGATCACCGTGGTCAGATTGCCGAGCAGTTTGGTGAGACCGGCATAGTCACCCATACCGCGCATAGCGGCCGTGGTCGCCTGCCGGTATTCGGCATCCTCGGCGGCCAGCACCGATTCATTGCGGGCCTCGCGACGGAAGGCCTGCACCGCGCGCATGCCGCCCATCGACTCCACGAACTGCACAACCACTTTCGCGATCGCGCCACGGGTGCGCCGGTAGCCCGCCCGCTGCCTGCGCTGCGCCCAGCGGGTAACCATGGCCAACGGCACGAATCCGAGCAGCACGATGGCGGCGAGCGTCTGATCGAGGTAGATCAGCAGCACCGCGATGGTGAGCACCGAAAGGATCGCGCTCAGCGCCTGATTCAGCGCGCTCTCCAGCAACTGCTGCAGCGTTTCGATATCACCGGTCAGCCGCGCGACCACCTTGCCGGAGGTGTACTCTTCGTGGAATGCCACGCTGAGCCGCTGCATATGTGCGAACAGCCGGACCCGCAGATCGAAAAGCACACTCTGGCTGAGTCTTCCGGAGATCCGCAGGAAGACGAAAGTGGTACAGGCACCGATGCCGACCGCACCGAGATAACCGGCTACGGTGAGCGCCAGGGGCGCCCAGTTCCCAGCAACACCCTCGGCGATGCCGACATCGAGTCCGTGCGCGACGAACAGCGGCGCCGACACCCTCGCGGCATTGTCGAGCACGATCAACAGCAGGGCGAAAACCACGAGCCTGCGATACGGCCGGACCAGGCTCAGCAGCAGCCGCCGAGACCGACCGGCCAGCACCAGATTTCCGGTCTCGGTGACCGCCTTGTCCTCGTTGGCGATGCCACGCCAGTGGGCGGCCTCGTCGCGGTCGGCATCGTCGGCGGGGACGGTGGTTTCGGTTGCGGTCATGATTCACCTCCCATCAGCTCGCGGTAGCGACTGCTGGTCTCGAGTAATTGCTCGTGGGTGCCCTCCGCGACGATTCGGCCACCGGCGAGCAGCGCCACCCGGTCGGCGAGTGCCGCGGTCGACGGTCGGTGCGCGACAAGCAATGTCGTGGCGCCGCCCAGCACCGTGCGCAGGCGGCCCTGCACGCGCTCCTCGGTCTCCACATCGAGTGCGGACAGCGGGTCGTCGAGCACCATGATCCGAGCCAGCTCCCCCGCGCTGTCGCGCGCCAGCACCGCACGGGCCAGGGCCAGCCGCTGGCGCTGGCCACCGGACAGGCTCAACCCCTGCTCGCCGATTCGGGTATCCAGTCCCCACGGCAGATCGTGCACGAAGTCGGTGGCCTGGGCGACATCCAATGCGCGCCACACGTCGTCGTCGGTGGCCTCCGGATCGCCGAGCGCCACGTTCTCCCGCACACTCGCGGAGAACAGCACCGGTTCCTCGAATGCCACCGAGACCAGCGAACGCAGATCCGACACCCGCATCGATGCGATATCGATACCGTCGATGGTGATGGCACCGTCGGTCACGTCGTAGAGCCGCGGAATCAGGTTGAGCAGCGCTGTCTTTCCGCTACCGGTCGCGCCGACCAGCGCGACCGTCTCACCCGGTCGCACCTTCAGCGAAAGATCCCGCAGTACTTCACCCTTCGCGTCCGGGAAGGCGAAACGCACTCCGTGCATGGTCAGTTCACCGGCCATCCACTCCGGCAGCTCTATCGGATCGGCGGGATCGGTGATGTCGACCGGGGTATCGATGATCTCCCAGAACCGATCCGCCGCCGTGCGCGCATCGTTCCACTCGGCGAGCAGGAAGCCGGTCCAGACGATCGGCCACTGGAGGAAGGTCGCCAGCGTGATGCAGGCGACCAGGGTGCCGAGCGTCATCATGTCGTGTGCGACGGCGTAACCGCCGTAGCCGAGCGCGAAGGCGATGGCCAGCTGCGGCAGGCACACCATCGCCGACCACAGCGTGGCGTCCAGCCGCACCTTGAATAGTTCGGTCTGCTGCAGTTCCCGCGCCTGCGCGGTGAACCGCCCGCCGAAGAACGCGCCGCGACCAAATGCCTTCAGCACCCGGATACCCTGCGCGGACTCCTCGGCGGTGGTGGCCAGATCACCGGCCTGATCCTGGGAGCGCCGCGAGGCAACGCCGTAGCGCCGCTCGAACCGTAGGCAGACGTAGAACAGCGGAAGGGCGATGGCGGCGAAGGTCAGTCCGATCCGCCAGCTCAGCGCGAACAGCACCACCAGACCGATCGGGATCACGATGAAATGGATGATCAGGAACGGACCCGCGAATGCGACGAACCGCTTCATGGTGCTCATATCGTCGACCGCGCGCGAGAGCAACTGGCCGGACTCCCAAGCATCGTGTCGACCGATCGATAGCGTCTGCAACTTGCGAAAGATTTTGGCGCGCATATCGATCTCGAACTGGGCCGCGGGCTTCGCGATCAGCCATCGCCGCCCCCAGACACCAATCGCCTCCAGGAGACCGAGAAACAGCACGAGCAGCACCGGAAGTACGGCGCCGCCGAAATCGCGCCGTTGGATCGGACCGTCGATGATTCGCGCGATGACCAGCGGAATCATGATCGCCGTCAGGGTGGCGAGCACCGCGAGCGTGGTCGCGCCGAGCAGCGCGGCCCGGTGCGGCCGCAGATACGGCCAGAACCGACGGAGCGAGTGCAGGCGGCCCGGCGCCGGTGCGGCGGGCCGCTCCGGTCTATCGACCTCCGTGTCGGCCGACGACGTATCGAGCGTGACGGACAAGGCTCCCCCTCGTGATCGGCGTAGCTCGGCTGTGTCGCGAACGGATCCCGGTGATGTTCGCATCGGGGTCCGATATTTCAGCGTGGCATCAGTCCCGGGATCGGCCAACCGATTTTCCGCCACGTCCACAGCCGACAACCTCGAGTAGTCTCGAGGTCGAGAACCCCTGCGATACCTCCGATCGATGCGGAGTCACCGACCGCATACGACATCGGCGCCCTGATCCCGGACGCCGATGGCCGTCGCTTAGAGCACCGAAAACCGAGCTCAGACGGTCGAAGGGTCCTGCTCCACCGGCACATCCGGGAAGTCCTGCTGCTGATAACCACCGCGCAGCGTGCCCTCCAAATACGCGGCGCGACAGGCCCGTCGCGCGATCTTGCCGCTGGACGTCCGCGGAATCGAACCCGCCGGAACCAGCAGCAGATCACGCACCATGACGCCGTGGCGCTGCGCGATCGCAACGCGCACAGCATCGGCGATCGGCTCCGGATCCAGCTTCGCCGCACCGGTGCCGCGCTCGGCCACGATGACCAACTGCTCCGAGGTGTCATCGGCATCGAAGGCCAGTCCGGAACGGCTGCCATGTTCGAATATCAACGCGGGCAATTGATTCGCCGGCACCGAGAATGCCGCGATGAATCCGGGCCGCACTGCGGTGCTGGCTTCCTGTGCCGAGAATTCCAGATCCTGCGGATAGTGGTTGCGCCCGTCGACGATCACCAGATCCTTCACCCGGCCGGTGATATACAACTCGCCGTCCAGGTAGACGCCGAAATCACCGGTGCGCATCCACTTCGCGTCCGGATCCGTGCCCTGGGCATTACTGCCCACCGGTAGTCGCCGGGCCAGCGTGTTGTGGAAGGTCGCGACGGTTTCATCCCGCCGGCCCCAGTAGCCGATGCCCATATTGTCGCCGTGCAGCCAGATTTCGCCGACCTCGCCGTTACCGCGTTCGATGCCGGTTTCCGGATCGACGATCACCGCCCACTGCGATAGCGCCACATAACCACAGGACACCTGCGCGATCGAATTCTCCGTGCCCTTCGGCACTTCCACCATCCGCCCGGCGTTGAGCTCATTGCGATCGACGTAGACGACTTTCGCCTCGTCCTGCGCCCTGGTCGCGGAAACGAACAACGTCGCCTCGGCCATGCCGTAGCACGGCTTCAGCGCGGTCTTGGACAGACCGTACGGCGCGAATGCCTCGTTGAATTTCTGCATCGACGACACCGAAACCGGCTCGCTGCCGTTGATCAGCCCGATCACATTCGACAGATCGAGGTCCGTGCCGGCTTTCGGCTTACCGCGGGCCGCCGCATGCTCGTATGCGAAATTCGGTGCGGCCGCGAAGGTTCCGGCGCCATCGGAGGCCGCGGCCAATTCCTTGATCCAGCGATACGGCCGCCGCACAAACGCGCTCGGCGACATTATCGTGATGAAGCCGCCGCCGATGGTCGGCAGGATCACACAGAGCAGACCCATATCGTGGAACAGCGGCAGCCAGGTGACACCGCGCGAATTCTCCTGTACCCCAATCGCATCGATCATCTGCAGCAGATTGGTGCCGACCGCGCGGTGGGTGATCGCGACACCGGCCGGGGTCCGCGTGGAACCCGAGGTGTACTGCAAATAGGCAACGCTGTCGATATTGATTTCCGGTCGGACCCAAGTCGATCCGACACTGTCGGGAATCGCATCCACCGCAATAATGCGCGGACGCTGTGGCGCCGGAAGATACCGGAAGAAGTTCCGCACACCCGCCGCGGCCGAACTGATGGTCAGAATCGCCGATGGCGCGCAGTCATCGAGCACCGCGTGCAGACGGTCGGTGTGGCCCTGCTCGTCCGGATCGAACAGCGGGACAGCGATATTGCCCGCGTAGACCGCCGCGAAGATCGAGACGACGTAGTCAAGGCCCTGCGGGGCCAGCACCGCCACCCGATCACCCGGCTGGGTGACCTGCTGCAGCCGGGCCGCGACGGCACGCAGCCGAATGCCGAATTCGCGCCAGGTCAATTCGATGTACTCACCGTCGCGCTCGCGCGAATAGTCGATGTAGCGGTAGGCGAGCGCGTCGCCATTTTCCGCGCTGTGTTTGTCGACGAAGTCGATCAGAGTCTTGTCGTCCCGGATTTTGATATTGCCCTGATCGTCCAAATATTCGTCGAAGGTCTCGTCGATCATCGCCTTATCCTTTTGCCAACGCAGGCACTCGGGCCGTGCGGTTACACCGAACACAGGTCGATAACGAAGCTCGGAAAGGCTAGCAGGTACACCTTTCCGAGTTGCTCAGTACCGCCCGAAGGCGAGCGCAACGTTGTGTCCGCCGAAACCGAACGAGTTGTTCACGGCGTAGTCGATTCGTCCCGGTCGGGCCCGGCCCTTGACCACGTCGAGGTCGATTTCGGGATCCTGATTTTCCAGATTCAGTGTCGGCGGAATGATGCTGTCACGCACCGAGAGCACCGTCAGCACCGATTCGAGGGCGCCGACCGCGCCGATCGAATGTCCCAGTGCGGATTTCGGTGCGTAGACCGAAACATGGTCGCCCACTGCGGCATTGATGGCCAGTGCCTCGGCGGTATCGCCGATCGGAGTCGCGGTCGCGTGCGCATTGACGTGGCTGACATCGCTTTTGGTGAGACCGGCCTTCTGGATGGCCCTGGTTATAGCCCGCGCGGCACCCTTGCCATTGACGTCGGGCGCGACCAGATGAAATGCATCGGAAGTGATCCCGGCACCCATCAGCCGCGCGTGAATCTTCGCGCCGCGCGCTTTGGCGTGCTCTTCGGTTTCGAGAACCATCATCGCGCCCGCCTCACCGAAGACGAATCCGTCGCGATCCTTGTCGAACGGTCGGGAGGCGGCCCTCGGATCCTCGTTGCGGGTGCTCATGGCGCGCATCATGGTGAACGCCGCGATCGGCACGGCCTGGATGGAACCCTCGACACCGCCGGTGACCACCATGTCGGCATCGCCCATCACGATCATCTGCCAGGCATGCGCGATCGCCTCCGAACCCGACGAGCAAGCCGAGACCGGTGTCACCACACCCGCTTTCGCACCGAGCTCCAGGCCGACGCAGGCGGCCGAACCATTCGGCATGATGCGCTGCACGGTCAGCGGCGACACCTTGCGGTAGCCGCCGTTCTGCAGGCGGTCGCGCGCGGCCGTGATGTATTCACCGCCGCCGAGGCCGGTGCCGATGCAGACGCCCAAACGGTTCTTGTCCACCTCCGGATTGCCCGCGTTGTGCCAGACCTCACGGGCCAGCACGACTGCCATCTGCTCCACATAGGACAGGTTGCGCGTCTCCTGCCGGGTCAGGCAATCCGACGGCTTGACCTTCAGGTGCCCGCCGATGCGCACGGGTAGGTCGAATTGCTCGATGAAGCTGTCCTCGAGGACCTCGATACCGCTCTCACCGTTGAGCAGTCCCTTCCAGGTGGAGTCGACGTCACCGGCGATCGAAGTCGTCGCCGCCAGACTGGTCACGACAACGTCGGGATAGTTCCCGTTCTTGGTAGACGGAATCTGCATTTCGCTCACTTTCCTGGCGTCACTCTTGGGGTAAACCGGGAACTGCGCGTCGACGCTGGAGCGTCGGAAGGGCATCGAACGACCGAGCAAACCGCTATCCGACCGTGAGCATTATTGGGTCATCCGGTCGGATCCGATGCGCGACACACTACCGTGGCCGCCGCTGGTCGTCGCATTCACGGCTCGAGTAACCTGCTGAGCGGATACGCAGCGCTGGTGGTTTCGAGCGATCCGCGAGCAACCGCGAGAAGGGATGACTGTGAATGGCGGGCGGATGGTCGGGCTGTTCGCCGGTATCGGCGGGCTGGAGCTCGGCCTTGGCCACCACGGCTGGCATACCGAGCTGCTGTGTGAGATCGATCCCGGTGCGCAAGCGGTACTCGCCGCGCGGTTTCCCGGAATTCCGTTGCGCGGAGACATCACCCGGCTACGTGCCCTGCCCGCCGGGACCGAGCTGATCGCCGCCGGATTTCCGTGCCAGGACCTGTCGCAGGCCGGACGCACCGCCGGCATCACCGGTAAGCGCTCGGGTCTGGTGGACGAGGTGTTCCGGCTGGTGCGCCGTCGGCGTGGACCGCGCTGGCTGTTGATCGAGAATGTGCCGTTCATGCTGCAGCTGGGACGCGGTGCCGCAATGCGGCATATCACCGGCGCGCTGGAGGAGCTCGGCTATACCTGGGCATACCGGGTGGTGGACGCGCGCGCGTTCGGGCTGCCACAGCGCCGGCAGCGGGTGCTGATGCTGGCCTCGCGCACCGAGGATCCGCGCCGGGTGCTGTTCGCCGATGATGCCGGACTGCTCGATCTCGGTGACCCGGAACAGGATCCGTGCGGCTTCTACTGGACCGAGGGTGTGCGCGGGCTCGGCTGGGCGGTGAATGCCATTCCGACCCTCAAGGGAGGTTCGGCGCTGGGCATCGCGAGTCCGCCCGCGGTGCGGTTGCCGTCGGGTGAGCTCGTCACGCCGGGCA
>FTJU01000487.1_pt2 | contig 19831 bp, 24 predicted proteins | sample 1658961 | NCBI WGS metagenome assembly FTJU01 (sample SAMEA3914878, study PRJEB12502) | metagenome | biome: forest; material: soil | place: USA | collected 2012-03-12 | depth 0.3 m | reverse complement strand
GCCGTTGAACGAGCCCGTCGAGCCGTTGAGCGTCTCGCCGATGCACGAGGCCTCGCCCTGCGCCGACGAGGTCCAGGTCTGGGTGGTGTAGAACTGTATCCAGGCCCCGACCGGATCGTCACCGGCCCCGTCGAAGGCCGCGCCCCCAATGCCCCCGATATTCGTCTGGCTGGGAGTGGCGCACGGAGCCGCCTTCGTGCAGCCGTAGTTCTCCACCGTCACACCGGAGGACACGTCATTGCCGCCGCCGTTGTTGAAGGTCACGAGGTCGATCAGGTCCCCGTTTCCATCGGCCGCTGTGGCGCCAAACATCGTATAGTTGCGATAGCCGGGGCTGCCGCTGGAATTGTTGGAGATGTAGATCCCGTTCTGAACGTTGATCGTGCCTGCGCTGTAGGACCCAGGAACGGACGTCCCGAACTCGGTCGCGCCAGAGAAGGTGTTGTTGCCGTTGAGGAGCGGGACGGTCGCTCCGGAGCTTCCGATGCTGTATCCAGTCGAGGTGACGTTGCCCGAGGCATTCGTCTGGAGGAGGCCTGCGGTCGTGTAGGTCGGAAGCTGGAGCGCCCCAGCGGGGCTGAGCACAAGCGCCTCGATGGCTGACCCGGCGTTCCGCGTGTAGAGTTCCAGGTCGGAGTTGTTGGTCGCGCTATTGGCGACCGCGCGCAGGATCGAGCCGCTGGAAGCGGTGCTGGGGACAAGCCGGATGTCAGCGCCCTGCCCGGTGGCCCACGTCCCGCTATTTTCGAAGTAAGCGACCGACCCGATGGCGCCGGCGTTGGTGACGGCGAAAGTGTCCAGCGCGCCGGAGGTCGTGATACCAGCATTGAAGGCCAGTGTGCCCGAGAAGGTGCAGTTGGCGTTCAGGAGACAGAGGGTCGTGCCTGACGTGCCAGTGTTCACCGTGGCCGAGGTGCCCAAGCCACTGATCTGGGCGGCCGAATAGTCGCCCGACTGAGCCGTGACCACGCCAGTGCGGCCAAAGACGGAGGTAACGGTGCCCCCGCCGCCACCAGCGCCGCAGTCCGCGCCCATTCCCGACACGACGCCCGCACTGTTGACGTGCAGGCACTGGTTGGAGCCGGTGATGTTCGAGAGGGTGAGGCCGCTGAACTGGCCAGTGGACGGGGTTGTTGCACCGACCGTCGTTCCATCGATCGAGCCGCCCGTGATGGCGACGCTCTGCGCCGGCGTGTAGGCAAATGCGCCGCTCGCGATAGCCCAGATGCCGAGGATCGGAAGAAGGAGCTTTCTCATGCGACGGTGTTCCAATAAGAGCCGTCGTCCACCACCGCCCGAGCTTCCCCGGGGCGGATGGTGATTGACGTGACAGTGGAGAGGTCGAAGATTTCGTCCGAACCGGCGCAGCTCAGCGTCAGATTTGCCGTGCCCTGGTTCTTGACCCAGATGATCGCGGCCGAGTTCCCGACTACCGGCGGGAGCGTCCAGGTCGCCGCAGAGCCGCCGGTGAAGAAATTGGCGCTGTTGGGTGTGAGTACCTGCGCGGTCGCTTCGCGCGTGACCGTCGAGAACTGCGCGCCTGGCGCACCCGTTGCGCCCGTCGCGCCCGCAGGCCCGGTAGCGCCCGGCGCACCTCGAGCCCCACTGATCGTGACATAGACCGGCCCCGAGCAATCGCTCACCACGTCACCCCTTCAGCGATGATGATTGAGCCGTAGAGCCACGGGGTCGCGTCGCCGCCGGGCTCGGTCAGCACGAGGTCGTAGACGAATTGCCCGGCCGCTCCGGTCGTGGTTGGGACGGGAAGCGACTGGAGGTCCGACTGTGAAAGGTAGAGCTCGAGAGTCCCGTTGACCGGGTCAGTAAAGGTGATCTCGGAGCCGCCAGCCGTTGGAGCGCTGGAGGTGACGGTCAGATTTACCGTGTCCGACCCGATGGAGGGTCGGAGCTGCATCTGGGCCGAGTAGCCGGCGAAATCCAACGCGCCGTCGTCGTCGGAAAAGACGAATTCTCGCCGGAGACACCCGTTACGTTGCGCGCTCAGGATGACGTACGCGGGCAGCACGCCGCCGATCACACCCATGGGCGCCCCTCTTCAATCTTGGTCTGGAAAGGCGTAGGCTTCGCGCCGCCGGAGGACGGGATGAACTGGGCGCGCGGGTTATTCAGGGTGTGGGTGGTCGGAGCCGTACTGTTTGTACTGATAGGTCTCGCAACCTTTCACGCTGACCCGACTGCAGGCTCTGCGTGGATTTGGCGCGTACCGCTTATCGTTCTGGCGGTCGGGGCGGCGGTCCTGTGGGCCTGTCGTGGCGCGTCGCGATTTCTCGCGAACCGATGAACCGTCGTTTTCCTGGCGCCCCGAGGGGCTGGGCCCCCGATCACGCCCGCTGGACGCGCAAAGAGGTCGCGGCTTCCCTGATCTTCGGCGTCCCGATTGTTATCCTGCTGCTAGGAGTTGTCCTGGCGCTTGGGCAGTTCCTTCTGTCCGTCCTTGCGAGACCGCTCCACTAGCCGCGGCCGGCGCCAGGTTCGTTCGGACGCGCCGCATGAACTCGGCGCGGTAGCGCTCCACTTCGGCGGCGAGGGGACTGTTGTCATTGGCGTACTGAGCGAACGCGCTGTCAGCTGTCTTTGTGGCGCCCGCGCTATCTGCCCTGGCCGCCCTCAGGACGAGCCTCGCGAACCCTGGAGAGGCCAGCAGATGAGCTGCTCCGTGACCGAGCGCGCCTAGGGCGGCAATCGCCGCGACATGATGCAGCTTTCCCTCCGCCAAGGCCTCCGTCAGCCGCTCGCCGACGACTGCGCTCACGGCCAGGTGTCCGGAATTGCTGTGGTTGTAGAATTTTCCAGCGCTGACTTGCTGCTTCGCCACCTTGGCGAGTGCGTTCAAATCCTTGGCGTCCGATCCGAACAATGCGTGCTTGGCTTCTGGCGTCATGTTGCTGAGATCGGTCGCGAACTTGGCGGGGCTGAACGCACCCTCCGCATTGCGGCCCATGTGCATGATCAGGCCAGCCCTTAACTCGCCCCGGGCTTCATCGTTGACCGAGCGCATGAGCCGCTGGAGTGTGCCCACGTCCGCGCGGCCAGTCGCGCTGCCCATCGCAAGCACCTTGTTGAAGGCCTTCTCGGGACTATCTGCATTGATGAACTGGTCGAGCGTGTCGGCCACGCGCTGGCGGACGCCCGAATTATAGGCGTCTGCCCTCAGAACGGCCTCCTTAGCTCCGGCGCCCCCGAGTTGCTCAGCACCAGCGTAGTAGTCCTGACTGAGAGCGCCGTAGATCTGCTTCAAGCGCCCCTGATCGACGTCTGCCAGCGTGTGATCCTTCAGCATCGTGCCGATGTCGGTGCGGAGCGCCTTCATCTCTCCGAACGTGATCGCACCATTTTCCCCACGCGCTGCGGCCTCATCCAGCGTCTTCTTCAGGGCCGCCACCTTTGGGGCCTGACGCTTCAGCCACGCCTGCATTTCCGGGGTGGGATAGCGCTTGAAGATCCTCGCGAGCGCGCCCTGGGTATTCGTCACCGGAAGCGCTGTCGGATTGCTCTCCAACGGCCCTGTGGTCCGGTAGAGCTCGCCGAGCTTAGCCTTATAGGCGCCTACGGCCTTTTGCGCGCCGCGCTGCAGGGCCGATCCGGCCTCGTAGGGCGTCCTGGCCGAGCCGGCGCGTTGGGCCGCAGCTTGTACGCCCTCGTTGAGTTGGGCCGACGTCCGCGCTGCCGCCTTGACCAATGGGAGACCGACGCCCGGAATGCCCTTGATCATCTGCGCGATCTGCTGGAGGGGTTGGGGACCGCCAACAGCCAGCATGGGATCAACGCCTGCGGCCGCATGTTCGGCCAGCGTAGCGCGTATCGGAGCGGCCGCTGCTGCTCTAGCGCCAAGTACAGCTCCAAGCGGAGCGCCCAGAAGGGCGCCTGTGGCCATGCTCGGGACCGCTTTGGCCGACTCCTGGGCGAGGTTGCCCCGCGCGCCACCCAGGGCGTCTACACCTCCCAGGAGCGCGCCCTGCCCGGCCCCAATCGCCGCACGACCAACAAGCGACGCCGCGCGCGCTTCCGGCAGAAGTGCGGCTTGGGCAACCGCGCCGGTAACCGCGCTCGGGATCGCTGCCCAGGGGACATATTGCCGGTCAGAGGCGTCTCGCGCATGCTGGGCATCTAGGCTGGTACTATACTGCTGCTGATAGGCCGGAAGGCCGCCCTTAAGCAGAGCTGGCAGCGCCTCGTCAGCGGCGGCGATCTTATCGGCAAATCCCCCCGTGACGCCGTTAGCTAGGCTGCGCACCGTTGCATCGGCCGACCTGCCTAGGAGAGCCAACGGATTAGCCGGAGCGCCCGGGGCGCCGCCGCCGAATGTCGATGCTTGCGGCGCGGCTTGAGGCGCCGGCCCTGGCATCTGCCGGACAGACGGCGTCTCATTGGGATCGGTCGAAAAACCCTGCTTGGCGATTGCCTGGGACAAATCCCCTTGAGAGGGAAGCTGCTGGCCCGTCGCTGGACCCGCGCCAATGCCATTTCCCGCGTCAGACGCCTGCAGCTTGTTTGCCGGATCGTCGGGGTGTCGCGCGAGCCAGTTGGCGATGGCGTCCGGATTGCTGATGCGCTCGATGAGGACTTCGCCCGGGTCACGCGCCTGGTCGGCCGCCATCTGCTCGTCGGATGGCCCCAGGTAAGCGATGGCGCCGTTTGGATATCGCCCAACGCCGGCTTGTGCGTCGTAGGTGATTTGCGGAGCCTGCGCCGGGGGCGCTGCGGGCAGCGCGGCCGGGTCCGACGCGAAATGCCCCGCGCCGATCGCTGCCGCGATATCATCATTCGACGGAAGAGGGGTATCCGCCATCTACTGCACCCTGAACACGTACTGCTGCGGGGTGCCGTAGCCGAATACGCCGACGTTCTGGCCTTTGACGTGCGTGTAGATCACTGCCGGCTTGCCGTTGATCGTGACGCCCTTCCAGACTTCCGGGTCCTGGAAGATCGAGCGCTGACCCTGCGGGCTTTCCGCCCACGCCTTTTCGAAGGCCTGGCGGGTCTTCGGACCGGAATAGCCGTCGGCGAAGTCCGCCTGGTCCTGCGTCCGCTTGGCGAGCGCGCCCGTGAGCGCGGCCGTATACTCCATCGCCTCGTTGGGCGTGCTGAGCGAACCGGCGATAGGCTTGGCGAGCATGAGTTCGCGCTCGGTATAGCGAGAGGGCAGCATCGTCTTGCCGGCCTGGAGCAGGTTCTGGTTGACGATGCGCTGGAAGACGCCAGCGTCGTTGGCGGCGGCGTTGATCTTGTTCGGATCGATCCCGGCCGCCTGCAGCATCTCGGGGGGCAACGCCCGCAGCGCGTTGGCCGCTTGGACCAGATGCGGGGTTGCGGCGGTCATCGGATGGGACTTCGCATAGGCGATCGCCTGGAGCGAACCCTGGCGCACCTGCAATGCATTCTCTCGAGCGCTGCTCAGTTGGTCGACCGTGTCGCTTAGCGACTTGGCTTGAGCGGTATTGAAGTCGCCCTCTGGGCTCGGGACCACGACCGTCTGACCGTCCGGGCCGGTGCTCTCATACTGGCCGCGCTGCGGATTGAGGACGGGCTTTGAGTAGGTCGCGCCCCCCGACAGGTTCTCAGACCCCAGAGCACCAGGACCGCTCGCACTAGCCGGCGCCGCAGCGCTGGCCGGAACCGCCGCAGACGCGGCCGATGGCGCGTTCTGGGCGAGCGCCCCCTTCACCTTCCCGTCCCACTTGGCGATGAAGTCGCCAGCGGTCATGTTGGGCGAGCCGCCGTTGTTGACGATGGCGCGCCGCGCGAGGCTCGTTCCCCGGATCTGGCCATAGCGGGCCGTGTAGAGGGGGGCGATGGCGTCCACGGCGCTCGTGTTCGGATCAGCGGTGTAGAGCGCGCGCGTCGCCCCGATGCCCTGCTGATGGGCCAGATAGAGGCTCGTGGCGTTGGGGTCGATGTTGCTGTCGATCAACGCCTGCCCGTTCTGGCGGTAGTTGTTGATCGCCGCGTCGATCTGCTGGGTGGGGTCTTTGATGTTCGTGCCGCCGAGCGCCGCGAAGGTGTCGGGGTGGAACTGAAAGAGCCCCGTTGAGGAGCCGTTGTTGCGGGCCTTCGGATTCAAGCTGCTTTCGAGCTTGCCGATTGCGACAAGGTTGGAGGCGTCGTCATTGCTGAGGCCAGCCGCGGACGCGCGGCTGCGGATGGCTGTTTCGACGTCCGAGGGAGCCGCGTTGGCTGGCGTCCCTGTCGGGGCCTGTGCGGGCTCGGGCGAACCACTGCCGCCAACGGGGGCGGTTGCCGATCCGGGAGTGCCGGGCGTGCCCGATTGCACAAAACCGTGCGTGTCGGTGCGGGGGAAGTGCTGGAACTCCGGGACCGAGCCGACCGCGCCGAGTCTTCGGCTGATCACATTGCCCGAGGAATCGACGGTGATATCGCCGCCAAACTGGCCGGTCGGAACGGTCCCGTTGATGAACTGTGTGGCGGCGACACCTGAGGGTTCGTCGACGAAAAGCCTGGGTGCGGTGAACGGGCGCCCCGCGATCCCGCTGTTGACCCGGGTGCTGCCCCCTTCGACATTCGCCGGAGCCAAGCGCGCCTCAACAGCCTTCATGTAGCCGAGCGGATCAGAGAGCGCATAGGAGCGCTCGGCCGGGTCGGTGACGTTGTTCAGGATATAGTCGCGCGCGGCGTTGAACTGCAACCGGCCGACTGCATTCTGGTAATTCGTCGCTTGCCGCTGGTATTGCAGGTCGGCGTGATGCTCGATGGCGCCCCCGAGGAAGTTCTTGTCGATGATGTCCAGGATCGCGCTGCGCGGCGCGGGCGCCTGGGGGTACGGGGGAAGCGTGTAGCCCTGATCGCTCGGCGGAACGCCCGCGGCAGCGCTCGGATCGGGCCCCATCGGTTGAGCCTGCGGCGTCGACGGTCGCGGCGCGGCTTGGGGCCCAGCCGGTTGCGCGGGCATGGACGCGCTCGCGCCGCCCCCCACTTGTCCAGAGGCTAGCGCACTGCGCAGATAGTCCAGCACCTCAGGCGTGACCTGGGGCTGGATGTCGCCGAATAGGCCAAGGCCGCTCGGCGGGAGATCGGCAGCGAGGGTGTCGGCCATCTACGAGCCCTTCGGCAGGCCAAGGCTGAAGGCGCTGGAGCTGCCGCTGGAGGTGCCCTGCGCGGTATTCAGAACCGGATTGCCCAGCAGGCCGGCGGACTGGTTCAGGAGCTGCTGCAGCAAGAGCGGCCAGTTGTTGATGTTCTGGTTCTCAGTCTGCGCGGTCGAGGTGGCTTGGCTGTAATTCTGGTTTTCCAGCTGGGCCAGGGTCTGGGCCGCCGTCTGGCTGTAGAGCCGGTTGGTCTCGGCGTTTTGGACCCCGGCGCGGTCGGAGTTGTAGGCGCCCGATGCGGCTTGCGATAGGCCGTTCTGGGAGATCTGCTCCTGGTTCTGCTCGTTCAGCGCACCCATGGTCGAGTTGACCACGTCCTGCTGATAGGGGTTCATGTACTGGTCGATCAGCGAGCCCGACAGCGGAGTATATTGCGAGTTGGCGACGGTGTTCTGCGCCTGCCCGTAATTGCCGGTCAGCAGGCCCATGACCTGCGGATCAAGATAGGACTGCGAGGTCTGCTGAGACTGGTTGCTACTGCCGCTGCCGCCGACGCTCATGGCTACAGTTCCTTCCAACAGACGTCAGCGCGATGATCGTAGCCATGGCCCCGAAGCGCCCTAGCCCACCCGATCCGGCCGATGATCTCGAACCGCGTGCAACCTTGCAGCACGCCATGCGCCTCGACCTTGGGAATGGCGTCCTTGATCTGGTCCAGATCGCCGCCTGCGAGCCACATCCGCATGACGGATAGTCTCGGGTAGCGGATGATCTCGGTGACAGCCGCCGACTGGGAAGCCGGCCAGAACCAGAACGTCTCTGGCCTCCCGAGCACCAGTTCGCGAACGTCCGGCAGGGCGTGTGTGCGCCCTCCGCGTTCAAGGGCAGCGTCCAGCCACGCCGAACAGCGATCCCACTCCCGGTCGAACTCCTCGAGCGTCACGCTGCGACGGCGCTCAGCGTTCCAGTGTTCGACACGGTGATCTGCCAGCGGTCGCCGTTGGGGGAGTAAAGGAACAGGCCCCCGGTCTTCATGTCGATGTTCTGGCCGATCTTCACGTTCTGGGTGTCGAGGGCTCGAATTGCGGCCCGAAGAGCGGCTTGATCGGCCGGGCTATAGAGCGGGGACGGTGACGGCAGGGCGCTGTTGGTGCTCATCGTAGCCCCCCCGCCACCACCTCAAGCGTCGGCGTTCCGACGCGGAAGTCGTTGGGACCTGTCGCCTGGTAAAGCACTTCCACGTATCGCGCGGTGAACCGCACATCGGTTCGGGACGATGACAGTGTGATGGGGCCAACCACGGTCGGCGCATCGTCGGTATAGAGCCGCGTGTAGAAGGACGCAGAGACGTCCCCGAGGGTCTTGTCGTCGGGCCAGAGCTGGCGCGCCATCATCACCTTGTCGCCATCGCCGAGCGTCAGAGGACCACTCCGCGCATATGGCATCGCGCCATTCCAGATCAGCCCGGTCTCATGCTCGTATACGATCCCGTTCGTGCCGATCAGCAGCGGGTTCAGGAGGACTTCGCGGTCACTGCCGGCCGTACGCACCAGCTGTCCGACCGTCCAATGGCCCTCCTTGTAGGACCACGCCACATAGCTATCGATCTCGGTGCTCGCGGCGGAGGGGAAGAACCACCAGATTTCATCGAAATCGGCGTTGTGCCAAGCGAACACTTTCGACGCCTGCAGCGTGTTCATATTACCGAAGACGTACTCGGACACGTCGCAGGGCAGCGGCTGCACGGTGAAGCCGTTGTAGGTATAGAAGCCCCTCTCCCCCATCCAGAAGGCCTGGATGTTGACCGCTACGGCCGCATGGCGGGAGATGATTCCACAGCCGTCGCCGACGCGGATGAAGCCATAGACATCCACATTCTGTAGGTTGGTGGCCAACCAGACGTCGACGTCTGTCCAGAGCAGCGTTCCGGCCTGAATAAGGCAGCCGCACATCAGGCGCCCGTTGGTTTGCAGGTCCTCGCCGCCGGCCGTATTGTTCGCGGCCCCGGTCCAGATGGTGTTGTCGGCCTGATCGCACCAAGCGACGCGCCGCGGGTCGTTGTTGGCCGCCAGCGCCATGATCATGTGATCGGCGGTGACGACGATGGCCGCAGCGCTTGGCGAATTGGTGATCATTGCTGCGGAGGTCGAGGTGTTCAGGTTCCACTGAACGATGTTGTTGTCTTCGGTCGAGACCCCCACAAGATCGGGGCCCCAGCTGTCCAGGCTCCAGGTCGTGGCGTCGAGGATCTGGGTCGTGTCGGGACGGGGCGTCCCGTACGTGCCCGAGCCGTAAGGTCCGCCGCCGTAGCCGCCGCCGGTTACTGCGTCGGGACGCCCAGCGGTGAACGAGCTCGGCGTGATGTTGTAAAGGTTGCCGCCGCGGTCCTGGACGTAGAGGCCAGTATGGGTGCCGATGCCGATCCAGGCGTTGTTGGATCCGTCGCGCCAGACCAGCATCCCGCGCGCCATGCCCGAGACGGCATTTTGCGACCGTGCGTCCCAACCCCCGACCGGCCGCAGGCTGCCTTCCCGCCAGCGCACGAGGTTGGTGTCGTAGAAGCGGCCGGCGGACTGGTATTCGGTCCCCTTGCGCACGACTCCCGGGGGAATCTCAAGCTTCAGGAGCACGGCGGCTCGGGCCAGATCACATCAGGAGTGGGAGCGGCAGCGATGGCGCGAATGCGGCTCCGGTAGTCGGCCCAGACCGCGCGCAGTTCGGGCGCCTCATCGGGGGCTTGCGACCAGGCGGTGTCCGCGAGAATGGCCTGGCAGCGCGCCGCAACGGCGGCTCGGACCTGCTCAGCGGATGGCGCCGGACGGTCCTGCGCGACGGGGCGTCCGTCCGCGCCAGGGGCGATGATCTTGCCCCGGGCCTGAGCGTCCAGCAGCTCCCGGTGCTGCGCCAGCGTGATCTCGACCACGTCGGGCAGCATTCGTTCGCCATGCACGGAGCTATGGAAGAAGCCATTGACCGAGGCCGAATAGAAGACGCGGTCAGCCGGCGCGGGGATGTTTGCCTGAGACATGCCGGGATGCGCCCTCAGTAGCCAATCGCGATGAAGGTGAACTGGCTGATGTTGGTCGACCGCGAACCACCACCGGCGAACTGCAGCTGGAAGCCGCAGCCAAAGCGGTTGATGGTGCTGTCAACGGTCTGGGCCCACATATCGGCCGCGCCGCTTCCGGTGGCGATGTTGGTCCCAGGCACGACGCCGAGGCAGACGTTTGGGAAGGCCGTCGGAAACGTGGCGTTGTAGACCTGCTCGACATTGGACTCGACGCCGACCGCGCCGATCTGAATGAGCAGCCCCGGCGAGCCGGGCAACGAACCCCATCCCGCTGGAGTGTTGCCGCTCACGCCCATCGCAGCGAGCAGAGTAGAGAGCGAGACGTCCGCGGGAGGGCCGGCGACGCCGGTCAGATTTGCCTTGACGGCATTCCCGCCCATGTTCGCGAGCATGGCGTTGCTCACGGAACCGGACGGGAGCGAGAGTGCCCCTGTGGCGGTCAGGCCGGCGACCGTGGCTCCGGCTTCGAACGTGACGGCGCCAGTGTAGGAGCCGCCGCTGGCAGGAACGACGGTGATCGCAAGCGCATGAAGGGCCGCGTCGATATCGACGATGGTCCCGTTGAGCGTCGTTCCCCAGCTGGACGCGTCAGCCCCGTTGGTCGGGTAGGACCAGCCGTAGTATGTGGTTGTTGCGTCGGGCATCAGGGATAATATCCGTAGGCGCTGTCGTACCAGGGCCAGTGCCGGCGATCGCTGATGCCGGAGCGCATCTCGAGGCTGTCCCCGATGATCCTGCGGTCGGCCGTCTCGATCTGCTCAAGGGCTGACGTGTAGAGGCCGCTCCAGGTCTGGAGCCGGTCATCGTCCTTCAGGTAGGGCGCCGTTTGAAGCAACGCCCCGTAGAGATAGGCGTCGGGGTGTTTGAGGAGCACCCAGTTGGACGGGTTGTAGGCCGATAGCGGGTCGATGATCTTCCGGTAACGGAGCCGAACCTGTGTGGCTTGCTCGGGGGTCGGCCAGAAGACGAAGCAACCGCCAGCGACCGTGTATTCCCGGGGAACACCAGTCGCGTTGATCAGCTTCTCGTCCATCTGCTGGGGCGTGAGGTACCGCAGCTTCCGGACGCAGTTGTCCTGCACCTGAAGGCTCTCGACGGCCATGAGGTCCGGGGGGAGCGCGAGGCTCTGCTCGGAGACCGTGATCGTTCGCAGCACCCACATCTCGCGGGTCTGCAGTTGGCGGTTCATCTGCGCCTCGGCGAGGGCGATGAAATCCGGAATGGTCGCGGTAAGGTCCGCTCGGTTCAGGAAATCCGCTACGGACGCCTGCAGGCCGGTGTAGGTGCCGTCCAGGGCCATTTCACACCACTCCCGGCGCAGTGCGTAGCCAACGCCAGTCCGGGTCGTTCAGCTTGCGCCGAAGCCGGTCCTTGGCGTTGGGATCGAGGTACCACCAGCCCTCTTCGCGCAGCCACATCAGCGCCACCACGTTGGGAATGGATGCGACACGGCGCAGCTCCCGGGAGGGCGAATAGCCATCGTTGTGCGTGGCCATCGCCTTGTTGCGGTCCAGGATCGCCTCGCAGTCCTGAACCGCCGTGACGGTGTAGGTGCCGTCGTGGTTGTTGGCCCAGAAGTGGCGCGTTCCGTCCGCGCTGGTGAAGAGGGGGCGGCCGAGCGGGGGCATCAGTCTTGGATTTCGACGTGCCCGGCTTGTTCCTGCGCTTCGGCGATGCGGCGCGGCAGTTCGACGATGTCGCCCTTGGCGTAGGTCGGAAACCAGTGCTCGCCCTCGTCGTACTCGGGGCGCCGAATGTTCGGAGTCTCGCCGGTGAACACCTTCCGGTGGCCGCGGGGAAGGACGCGGCACTTGACCTGGGTGTCGGGCGCAGGCGGACGCCCGCGCCGCGCCGGAGCTACGGTTTGATCGGTCATGGGTTGTTCCGGGAAAGGGTTGGGGCGACCGGGTATCGGCCGCCCCTTGACGCTTACATCAGGTCGCGGACGGCGCCGGACGACCGCTCGTTGCGGCTGACCAGCGTGCGTTCGGACGTGATCATGAACTTCTCGGAGTCGCCGCTCTTGGCGAGCGGGGACTTCGCGGCGCCACGAAGGGTGGCGACGGCCCAGAACTCCGGGTCGATCAGCATGCATTCCCGCGTGAACGCATAGGGGTGCGGGATCATGGTTACGTCGCCGAAGTCGCTCTTGTAGACGTCCGCAGCGCCCCAGATGGTGGCCTGCTTGGCCTTACCGGGATCGACGCGGATCTCGGCGATGCCGGTGAAGCTGGAGAACTCCTGCTTCAGCGTGCCGGACAGATAGCCCTGCGAGGGACGACCGCCGGCAGCGAACGCCGAGGCGAGGACGGCCTTGAGCTGGGACTCGCTGAAGCTCCGCTGGGTGCCGTTGGTGGCCGCGGTGACGGCGCTACCCGACCAGCCGCCGTTGGAGCCGCCAGCGCCGACCGAGGTGTTGGTCGTCAGCCACGCCAGAGCTCCGCCGACGCGACGGGGTTGCGACCCCGGCGTTTCGGTCAGAGCGCCCTGGTTGGCCGTCATCGCGGCCTCTTCGTCCCGCTTCAGCTCAATCGTCTTGAGCACCGTCTGGCGGTCCATTTCGTCGTCGCGGCCAGCGCTGATGACAGCGTCATCGGTGCCGGACACGCCGCCGGTCTTGCGGAAGATCTGGCAGATGTTCTCCAGCCGGGTCGGGATGTTCGGCGCGTCCAGGGTGGACACGTCGTCGCCTTCGTATTGGGCGTTGGCCGCGTTCGGGTTGGCCAGGTTCTCAGTTTGCCAATCATGTTTCACGTTGGTCGCCTTGCCGGCGCCAATGTTGCTCATGAAGGGCGTTTCTTGCGGCGCCACCAGATAGATGGCGTCTTCCAGGTCTTCGCGGATGCCGACCTGGTTGAGGGTGGTGGAGGTGTTGGTCGGAGCAGTCATCGACGTGCTTCCCTTTTGGCTTTGAGCACCGCAAGAGCGTCGTCACGAGAACCGGTCTGCTTAAGACGGTCCATCGCTTGCGATACGGAGGTTTTGGGGGCGGTTCCCTGCCCCGACGCCGGACGAACCGGCGGCTTGGCGGGCGCGGGTTGGCGTCTCGGCTGGGCCGGCTGAGCGCCCCGCATGTCGCGGAGCTTCATCGCGTCGTAGGCCAGGGAGAGTTGCTGCGCGTCTGCGTTCCGCAGTTGCTCGTCCTGAAAGCCGAGGTCCTTCAGGAAGCTGTAGAGCTTGCCCATCCTGTCGCGGCCCGCCTTCGGGTCGGCCAGTTCGGGGGCCAGCGTCTTCAGCTTCTCGGATTCGGCCTGCAGGTACTCGCGGTGCGCGGTCTCACGCTTGCTCTGTTCGAGCCGGTCGGCGTCCTGCTTGGCGGTCTGGAGCCGCTGCAGATCGGCCTGTTCGGCGTCGTAGAGCGCCTTGGCCTGTACGTACTGATCCGGGTCGTCCTTGGCGAGGGCGACCCAGTTGATGCCGTCCCAGCGGGACTTGAAGGTCTCTTCGGCCTTCGGAACGATGTCGCCGAGGCGCTTGGTCAGGTCAGCGACAGACTGGAGTTCCGCGTCGGCCTTCTGGCGCGCCTCTTCGGCGGCCTTGCGGGCATTGGCGGCTTCCTCGAGGCTGCTGCTGATCTTGCGCTCGCCGGCCTTCCATTGCTCCAAGGCGACGGCCTGGAGTTCCGGAGTCAGCTCGGCAAAGCGTTCCTTCGCCTTGGCGTCCCAGAAGTGCGGCGGCTCGACTGCCGGCTTGGCCGGTTCGGGCTGCTGCGGTTCATCCTCGCCTGGCGCTTCCGCTGCGGGGACGTCATCGGACGTGGGAGCGTCCGGGTGAACTTGAGGCTCTTCCTCCGCGGGCGCCGCAACGGGCGCCTCGGCGGCAGGTTCGAGAATGGTCGCTTCGGCCTTCGCCCTACGTTCGGCGAGCAGGCCAGCAGCCGCGTCAATGGACAGGATGGCGCGATCAGCGTCAACGCTCATGGGGTCGCCTTGTGTGAATGCGCCGCTGTGCCCCGATGGCCCTGGCGGCTTCAGGTCAGGGCCGGGTCAGGCCCTCTTGGGCGATGGCGTCATCCATCACCCGTAGCTGGTCGAAGTGGTCGGAGATCAATTGAGCCTGCTCGGCGCCCTTGATCGTCTGCTCGACCACGCGTTGAACGGCGTCCAAGGTCTGCACGGCGAGGAACATCTTCTCGCGCAGCCGGTCCTGCTCGATGCTGGAGCTAAACAGCCGCTCGCTCATTCGGTCCCGCAGATGGGCAAAGAGCGGCGCTAGCTCGTTCCAGGCCTCCCGCTTGCGATGGCCCTCCGCGATCGCCTTGGCTTCCTCGTTGGTCATTTGGCCTCAGGACGCGATGCCGCCCGCTCAGCGGCGACGTGATCGGCCAGGTGCCCCAGAGCTTCCTTGCCCATCTCATGGGCGCGGTCGCCGCGCGCCATCTCGGCGGCGTCACGGGATTCAGACGCCTGCACCGCAAGCTGCGTCTTCAGCTGCTCGCGCTTGTTCTCGCCGTCCTGCGCGATCTGGAGCGCCTTGAGCTTTCGGTCGGCGGCGTCCTTCTCGCGCTCGAAGGCCAGACGTTCGCTTTCCAGCCTTGCCTGAGCCCGGATCTTCGCCATCTCGCGTTGATGCTGCTGCACCAGGGCCACGGACTCGCGCTGGTCCTTCATCTGCTCCATGGCGAGATCGTTCTGACGCTGGGCCTGCTCAGACTGCTGCTGAGCCTGCATCTTCAGCATCTCCGGGTTCGGCGCCGGCGGGGACGGCGGGACAGTGTCCGGATCGGTGAAGTACTGATCAGGCTGCTTGAGCCCGAGCGCCTTGGCTGCATCGGTCAGGGCGTTGTAGGCGTTCTTCGGCGTCACCAGCCGGCTTGCGTTCGGCCCGAGCACCTCAGCGACCTTCGCTTGGCCCGTCATGACCTGCATCAGGGCCGCGAACCGCTGCTGCTTGCCGCCGGAGCCGACACCCAGCTCGACAGTCATCTCGTTGCGCTCGGCCCATTCGCTGGGGTCGACCGGAACCCATTTACCGCGCAGCTTGAGGATCTGAGCCTTGGACGCGTGCTTGCGCACCAGGGCGTGAACGTTGAGGAACCAGTCCTTGACGCCCGTCTCGGCGAAGACCCGCGCGATGAAGCGCACGCGCTTCTGCGCCTCGCTCATCAGTGCAGCTTGGCCCGATGCAGTGTCGTGCAGCGTGTCGGGGTTCAGGCCCTGGGCGTTGCGGACGATGCCCGTCCGCCCCTCCCCCATGGTCGAGACGTACTCCAGCGCCTGGAAGTAGTCATACGGCGCGGCAGCAGACATCAGGGGCGTGACGGCCCCCTCGCCTCTTCCCCGCACCGGAACGCCGGGCCGGTTGTCCAGAAGGTCGGACAGGGTGAAGCTGTCGAGCTTGGTGACGTCGACGTAGTAGCGCTGGTTCAGGCTGAAATACGCGTTGTCCAGCGCCGCGCGGGTCAGGGCCGTCTTGATGCGCTGGATTTCCAGCAGCAGGTCCGCAATCGAGCGGCCGTAGAACCTGTGGGCGACCACAATCGGCGTGATCGCCGAGAACGGGATGCGGTCGACCTTCTCGATGTCGATCAGGATCGCTTCATCGCCGCCGGTGAAGATGCGCCAGAGTTCTAGCGTCTTGCCGTCCTCCGACAGCAACCGCATGTAGTGCTCGACCACCTCGACGCGGCGGTGATCCCTGTCGGGCCCGTCGTTGCCGACCGGGAACAGGTGCTCGCCGGCCGTATCGCGGGCCAGTTGGACGCGCTCGTCCCTGGCGATGCCGTAGGGCGGAAGGCGATCGATTGCCTTCGGATCGTGCCCCGCCGCCTTCAGATCCTGCGCCCGGTGCCTGGACCTGAACGCGCAGTAGGTCGTGTCCTGAAGCCGCACCGTGTCGCGGGCGACCGTGAAGTCTTCCGGCGCGATGGGGCGGTTGCAAATCCTGCCGTCAGGACCTTCCTTGAGCAGTTCGAAGTCGTAGAGCGGCTCCTGGCCTGGGTCGGCCTCGGGGTCCTGTTCCGCCTTCGACGGCCGCAGATCGGCGACCTGGCCGTCTTGCTGGGCCAGCATCACCTCTTGCAAGGTCTTGCCGGTGAAGGTCTCGGGCTGGACTTCCGGCGCATCCTCCCACCAGGTCTTTACCACGCCCGTCTTGGACAGGCAGGCGTCGAGGAACATGGTAAGGAGCGTCAGAAAGCCGTTCTCGTCGCCGAAGACGACGTGATGGACGTAATCGGTCTCCTGCTGGGCCTGCTCTTCGTCCTCCTCGTTGACAGGGGCGAAGGTGACGACATCGTCGCCGGCCGTGAAGATCTCGACCAGATCGGGAATTACCGTCAGCACCGCGTCGGAGACATCGGTGGAGACGACCGCCGAGCGGTTGGGCAGCGCGCGCACATCGCGCATGACGCCCTTGAAGTACTCGAGCGACCGTTCGCGCTCGACAGTCAGTTCCGGGTCCAGATCGAAGCCAAGGGACCGCGCCCGCTCGCCCCTGACGATGGCGAGCAACTCGGCTTCCGAGTATGGAGGCTCAGCAGCCCCTGCAACAGCCATCGGATCAGTAATGCGCGATGATCTGGGTGGCGGTCGTGCCGGTCGCCTTTACCTGGGCGACACGCATCCAAAGGATGGTCCCCGCCTGGATGACGGGATAGGTCAAGGTCGAGCCATCTTCGGTCACGATGACCAGAGAGCCCGCCGAGCCGATATAGAGCTGCGTCGGGATCGGAGACCCAAGCTGGGTCGTGTCGGAGGGCGTGACCGCGAAGCCGCCTTTGGGGATATAGGCGTTGTACATCAGGCCGCTCCAGTCAGAGTGTCCAGGACTTCCGACCCCTCAGCGCCCTTCCAATGGCGCTTCATGGAGCCGTTAAAGCTGTGATACGTGCTCGCCTGACTGCCGCGTCGATCGAATGGCTTGCCGATCACAAGCTGTTCTTTCACTCCAAGGGCCATCAGCGGCTCAGACCGGGCGATGTCCTGGAGTTCCGGGAAGACTGTCAGGTCGAGCCCTATGTCGGGATCTTCGCCGGGTTCGGGCTTTGTACTCAGGGCTTCCAGTCGCTGAGCTATTCGCCGCTGCCACCGAAGCTCACCGTTGGGCGCTACTGTTCAATCGCGCCCGGGGTCGACGCTCACCTTGCGACCCATCCCCTCGATCACATCTCGACTGCGGGATTCACGCACGATCCGGAACAGGTCCTGGTGCGCGCCGTGCTTGGTGAGAGCGGCGCCCCAGATCACGTTCCCGCCGATTGCGCGGCGCGCCACCATCCCGTCATCGAACACGACGTCTGGATCGGCGCGCGCGCCATGATCCTTCCCGGGGTCACGATCTCGACAGGAGCTGTCGTGGCGGCGGGAAGCGTCGTGACTAAGAACGTAGGCACCTACGAGATCGTCGGTGGCAATCCCGCTGGATTGATCCGCCGACGCTTTGACGCCGACTTGGCAGCCGCGCTCCTGGCCTCGGAATGGTGGCGCTATCGGTTCACCGACTTCGCCGGGCTGCCGTTCGATGAGCCGGCCCAGTTCGTGGAAGCCTTCGCCAAGCGAAGGGCTGAGATCGAACCCTACGAGCCGGCCAAGGTCGCGCTGCGAGAGATGCCGGGAGTCCTGTAGCGTCACACCGCGCCGTAATCGGGAACGATCAGCCGCTCAGAACCACTTGAGCGGCTGCGCGGCTCCTCGTAGGCGACACAGAGCAGCCCGAAGGCATCCGCGCCGTGGGATGCCCAATCGTGGTTGGGCCCGAGGCCGATGTTGCGCTTTTCGTCCCGCTTCTCGTGATAGGCGCCAAGGGCCTCGCGGCCCGCTTCGGTCGGGACCTCGTTGAACCAGACGCGCGGGAAAAGCCGACGACCAGCCTCGATGCGCATGGCGGCAGCGCCTTTGCCCTGGTTCGGGACCACCGTGACCTCGAAGCCAGCGTCGCGCAAGGCGCTCTCGTAGCTGACGTCATGGACTTTGTCGTTCGTCGCCCCGTCGTGGGGGAGCACGCAAAGGGCCTTTCCGTAGCCATGCTCCCGCAGCCAGACGACGTGAGCGCTGAGCGGCTGACCGACCGCTTCGTAATAGTCGAGCACCCGGATCTCGCGGCCGATGAACTGAGCGATCCAGATGGCGCAGGCGTCGGCCTTGGCGCCGGTACCCCCGATGTCCCAATAGGCCCGGATCGTCATCAACGGGTCGCGGGCGACCCTGCTGATGCGGCCCTCGCGCTTAGCGGTGAGCAGGCTCTCGGCGTAGTAGGCGCCTTCCGTCACGGTCTTGAAGCCGCCTTCCCAGATGTGCTCGTAGCTCTCCGGGCGCTTGCTGAGGTCCTCGAGCCGCTCAGCTTCGAGCACATTCGGGAACCATGGATTGTCGCGCCAGTTCAGTTCGATGATTTTGGCGCCAGCCGGCGCGTTCTCTCTGAAGCGCTTGTGGGTGGCGCTGACTTTCCGCTCGGGGTTCCAGGTGATCCACACCTCGGAGTCGTGTTCACGGACCGATGGGATCGCCTTCGCCCAAGCCGTCTCGGAAACCGGCTCGGCCTCGTCTACCCACAGAAGCTTGATCCGGGCCTTGGACTTGATGCTATCGAGGTTGTGGCGCAACCCGATGAAGGCGTATTCGATGCGCCGGTCTTTGGTGCGGATGAACCGCTCGCCGACGTCGTAATGATCGGCCAGCCAGGGCTCGGACGCAATCGCCGCCTTCACCTCCGCCATCGAGCTTTCGTCCAGAGAGTTCATGAACTCCCGGCCGCAGACGATGACGCCCTCTTCCTTGTTCTGGCTCCATTGATAGCCGCGGACGGCCGACATCTTGGCGAACGAGCGGCTCTTGGCTGAGCCCCGGCCTCCAAAGGCCCCGCGATAACGCGCCTCGCCGAGGAAGACAGGGATCAGCTTGGGGGGGAGCTGAAGTTGGACCTCACTCGGGTCCGACGAGCCTGACCCTGGCGACCTTGACCGGCGGGTCGTCTTCATCGCCACCCACGATCGCTTGCGCTGGCTTGCCGTGGCCCCGGTCCAGCAACGCATTCGCCGCGGCGATGCGCGCCGCCTCGCTTTCGCCTCTCTCCATGATGCTGGCGAGGGTTTTCAGGGCCTTGTCGGTGTACTTCTGAGCCGCTTCCTTGACGGCTCGCGTCGACTTATTGAGCGAACCTTTCGGCCTGCCAGCTGGCATAATTTTCGCCTATATTAAATTTCTCAGCGATACCCGCGCTTCGCCGGCTTCTTCGGCGCTGCGGGCTTCTTCGCTGCGGGCGCGGCCGGCATGGCGATCTTCGGCTTCGTCGCGTGGTAGACCTCGCGCTCGGTGTAGCCTTGCGGGCTCGAGTGCGAGTGCCTGGCGACATAGCCGTTGTCGATTTTGCGCACCGAGATCGAGACGTGCTCATCCTTCGACGCGGGCATTGGCATCGCCTTGTCGCCCTTGGCCATCAGCTTTCCCCTTCAGGCTTGGCAGGGATCGCCAGCAGGAATTTCAGATATTCCTGCGCTCGCGCGATGGTCTGTTCCGGACGCTCGCCGGGATGGGCGAGGCATTGGGCCAACTTCAGGGCTTCGTAGCGCTGCTCGGATTCGCTCATCAGATCCCCTCGAACATCTCGTTGAACTTCGCCTCGGCTTCGGCCTCCACGATCAAATCGCGGCGAATGACCTCGGCGATGTAGGACGGCAGCAGCGCTCGGTTCAGCGGGCTCTCATCGCCCCAGCGGAAGTTCACGTAAGTCGACTTGTCGTCGTAGAAGGCCGCGAGCA
>FTJU01000157.1_pt2 | contig 19842 bp, 19 predicted proteins | sample 1658961 | NCBI WGS metagenome assembly FTJU01 (sample SAMEA3914878, study PRJEB12502) | metagenome | biome: forest; material: soil | place: USA | collected 2012-03-12 | depth 0.3 m | reverse complement strand
GGGTGATGGTGTTGCGGCGCGAAAGCTTCGCCGGGCACACCCTGGCCGTGGTCGGGTTTCCCGGTGCCGCGGCTGCTGTCTGGCTCGGATTCTCCACCGGGCTCGGCTACTTCGCCGCCTGTGTGGGGGCGGCGTTGCTGATCGCCGCGCTTCCGACCGCGGCCCGATCTCGCGGGGTCGGTGAGCAGCCCGCGGTCATCGGTACCGTGCAAGCCTTCGCATTGGCCTCGGGCATGCTGTTCGTCAGCCTCTACAAAGGATTCCTCTCCGGGCTGACAAACCTGCTGTTCGGCACCATCGCCGGTGTCACCGACGACCAGGTCACCCTGCTACTCGCAGCCGGAATCCCGTGTCTGCTGCTACTCGTGCTGCTGGGCAGGCCCCTGTTGTGGGCCTCACTGGATCCCGAAACCGCGGCAGCCCACGGAATTCCGGTGCGATTGGTGGGCGCGGCATTCCTGCTGCTGCTCGGCGTCGCCGCGGCCGGCACCAGCCAGGTCACCGGGAGTCTGCTGGTCTTCGCGCTGCTCGTCGCGCCCGCGGCGGCCGCGCAGCAGCTCACCGCCCATCCCGGTATCGGTATCGCGGTCTCGATCGTGATCGCCCTCGTCGTCACCTGGGCCGGTATGGTTTTCGCGTTCTTCTCGCCGTATCCGATCGGATTCTGGGTCAGCACACTCGCCTTCGCCTGCTATCTACTGTGTGCGGGGTACCGAGCGGCGCTGCAGCGTTGGCGAGGACGCCATGCACCGGTGCCGCATCCGCACCGCGCGCTCGAGCGGGCCCTCGCATGAGCGATCTGACCGCGATGCTGTCGCACCCGTTCATCATCCACGCACTCACCGCAGGCACCGCCGTCGCGATCCTGTGTGGACTCGTCGGCTACTTCGTCGTCCAACGCAGTGAAGTCTTCGCCGGTGATGCCCTCGGCCACGTCGCCTACACCGGAGCCATGGCCGCCCTCGCCGCCGGAATAGATCCGCGGACGGGACTTTTCGCCGCGACCGTCATCGCCGGACTCGCGCTCGGAGCGGGCGGCGGCCGCGGTGCCGACGATGCCGCGATCGGTTCGTTCTTCGCCTGGATGCTGGGGCTGGGTGTGCTGTTCCTGACCTACTACACCACCCACCGAAGCACCGGGAACGGCGCCGCGAACGTCACCGTCCTGTTCGGCAGTATTTTCGGTATCAGCGCGAGCGCCGCGACGACCGCGGTCCTCATTGCCGTCGGTGTCGTTATGGTGTTGCTGGCGGTATCGCGCCCGCTGCTGTTCGCCACAGTGGATCCGGCGGTCGCCAGGGTGGCGGGAGTGCCTGTCCGGATCCTGGGTGCGCTGTTTCTCGCGATCGTTGGCGCCACCGTCGCAGAGGCTACCCAAATCGTCGGTGCCATAGTCGTTCTCGGGTTGCTCGCCGCCCCGCCCGCTGCGGCCGCGCGGCTCACCAGGCAGCCGTGGCGCGCGTTCTGGCTGTCTGCGGCACTGGCAACCCTTGCGGTCTGGGCGGGCATCACCGTGTCCTATGCGATCCCGGCCGCGCCGGCCAGCTTCACCATCATCGCCGTGGCCGCCCTCGGCTATCCGGTCGCCGTCCTGCTCGACCGAATTCGCCGCTACCGCTCCCGTGCCTATGTCGCAACCGGACCGTCGCTCAGTTGAGCGCACAGCGGCCCGGCGCCATCGGGTGACCGTGCGGCAACGCGCCGTACTCGACACACTGCGCCGCGGCGACCGCTTCCGCAGCGCGCAGCAGTTGCATGCCGATCTCCGCCTGACCTCTACCATCGGAATCGGGCTGACCAGCGTCTACCGCATTCTGCATCGACTCGCCGACCAACGGCTCGTGGAAACCCAGCGTGCCGAGGACGGCGAACTCTTGTACCGAATCCGCGACGGCGGCGGTCACCACCACTACCTGATGTGCCGAATCTGCGGTCGCGCTGAACAATTCACCCTCGACGAGGTCGAACAGTACGCCGATCTCATCGCCCGCCAACATCAGTACCGCGACGTCAGCCACCGCCTCGACCTCTACGGCATCTGCCCCCGGTGCGCCACATGAGCCCGAAATGACCGCGCAGTGTCAGGTGAATACGGCGCGGACGCGTGTCGGTGAGCGCCGCCGTCGCGAACATCGTATTCCCGATAACATCGGACCACAGTCGGTCCATCATCAATCAGGGTCGGTTGACGAGCCGATCCGACGGCTGCCGCTGACAGGAAGGGGGGTCAGTGCTCGCGCAGAACACGCTGAACTCGGTACGGACGAAGCTGTCCTCGACGTATGTGCTTGCGGCACTCGTCGTCGTCGGACTGGTCGTGCAGGCTCCGCTGGCGCGCGCGGTGGCGGCATCGGCGCGGTTACAGACCGCGGTGACGATCTTCGCAGGTGTTTTCGTCCAAGCAGTGCCGTTTCTTGCGCTCGGTGTACTGGTCAGCGGCGCGATCGCAGCCTTCGTTTCGCCCGCGGTGCTGCGAAAAGTGTTGCCGCGTAATGAATCCGCGGCCATCGGTGTTGCCGGCCTGGCGGGTATGGCACTGCCGGGCTGTGAGTGTGGCGTGGTACCGGTGGCACGTCGGCTGACCGACCAGGGCGCGCCGGGGTCGGTCGCCCTGGCGTTCATGCTGTCGGCGCCCGCGATCAACCCCGTCGTCTTGATCGCGACAGCGGTGGCGTTTCCCGGCGAGCCGGGGATGGTGGCCGCGCGGTTCACCGGTTCACTTGCCACCGCGGTGGTGATGGGGCTGATCTGGTCGCGTATCGGGCGTCCGGCGTGGATGCTGCCGCGCGGCGGCGGGCACGACCACTGTGTGGTCGGGCGGTCCCGCTGGGAGGTCTTCACCGAGGCCGCACGCCATGATCTCTTGCAGGCCAGCGCATTTCTTGTACTCGGCGCTGCGGCCGCTGCCGCCTTGCACGTGCTGGTTCCGCCGTCCTGGTACGAACATCTGGCCGGTCAGATGGCGATGGCCGTTGTGGTGATGGCGGTGCTGGCGATCGTGCTGGCGTTGTGTTCGGAGGCCGACGCGTTCGTCGCGGCGAGCATGTCGGCGCTGCCGCTGCTGCCGCGCCTGGTGTTCCTGGTCGTCGGCCCAGCGGTCGATGTGAAACTCTTCGCCATGCAGGCCGGAACGTTCGGGCGCGTGTTCGCAATGCGGTTCGCGCCGTTGACCTTTGCGGTGGCCGTGACATGCGGCACCATCGCCGGACTCGTCTTCCTGGGAGGTGCCCGATGAAACGAGAGACGCAGAATCTGCTGCTGGTGCTGATCGGCGGCGCGGTGCTGTGGATCGCGCTCGACGGCACCTACCTGCGCTATGTCAAACCGAGCCTTTATCCATTCCTACTCATCAGCGGCATCGGATTCATCCTGCTCGGACTGATCGCGATCGTGCGCGATATCCGCCGCGGCATGGCCACCCGGGGCGAGCAGCACGAGCACGGCACCGGCCGCTCCCACTGGCTGCTGCTGATCCCCGCCGCCGCCCTGCTGCTCATCGCCCCGCCCGCACTCGGTGCGAGCGCCGCCGTGACCAGCTCGCCGGTCCAGGTCGTCCCGCGCGATGCGGCTCCGGCGGCACCGAAGCAGTGGCCGTTCCCGCCGCTGCCCCCCGATGCCGCACCGAACTTGCCGGTCGTGGATCTGGTCAACCGGGCGCTGCTGGACTCCAATCATTCCCTGGACGGCCGTGAGGTGACGATCAGCGGATTCGTCATCCACCCAAAAGATCTCGAACAACAACACCCCGCCACCACCGAGGCCGATCTGGCTCGCGTGGTCATCACCTGCTGCGTCGCCGATGCCCGCTACGTGCTCGTACACCTGGCCGGTATGCCGGAACCGATCGAGGACGACGCCTGGCTGCAGGTTCGTGGAGTCGTACAAACCGACAGCGCCCAGCACGATCCCGACCAGACCCCAACCCTCGCTGTCACCGACTACCAACGGATCCCGGCTCCCGACCGACCATACGAACGCGGACGCTAGCGCGCAGATGGCGCGTCCGCCACCTACGGCAGGTACGCCTAGCCAGTGGCACGGCGCTCCGGTCGCCTATTCGTGAACAATGTTCGAATTATTGGCGATCCGGCCGCGCCCAACGGGAGAGTACCCACTCGCGACACTTGCCTCGCGGGGAATCTGTCGAGGGCGGTTTTTCCCGGCTCTCCTCCTGATCTCAGGAATCATCGCCCAGCGCACTGAGCAACCGTCGGCGGCGCGACACTAACGCTCCGTGAATCTCTGGGGTGTCCGACTGTTCTTGCTGGCCATGTCGGTCGCGCTGGACCGTCGCGGCTAGGTCAAGAACGCCCGCATTTGGGGGATGGCTTCGACGGGATGTTGTGCGCGGATTGCTGCGCCGATCGGGTCGAACTGCCACACCTCGTTCGTGCGGAACAGTTTGCCCATGACCAGTCCGGTATGCGGTCCACCGCCGGTCAGGTCGTAGCGGGCGATTTCGGTGTCGGACATGCCGTCGACCAGGCGGCAGAACGCGTTCTCGATCTGGTCGAAGGTCTGGCCCGAGTAGGAGGTGACGATGAAGACGATGGTGGTGGTCTCCGGTGGTAGTCGGGTCAGGTCGACGGTGATTATTTCGTTGTCGCCCTTGCCTTCCCCTGTTGTGCTGTCGCCGAGGTGCCGTACCGATCCGTCTCGTGAGATGAGTTGTTCGTGATAGACGACATCGACGATCTGGTTGGCGGCGAACAACAGCGCCGCCGCGTTCAGGTCGATGTCGACGGACCGCGACCGCAACCAGCGACGGGCGCGGACCGGATCCCAACCCAGCGCCATAGTGACATGGGCGAGCGCCGCTCCGCTCTCGTCGCGCAACATTGCGAACAATGGTTTCTCCCTTGGTGTTGTCAGGCGAATACGAAGTAGCGCAACCACAGATACGGTGCGGCGACCGCGATCGTGATGGCGGTGACGACCGCGCCCTTGCGGGTGAATTCCCAGAATGAGATCGGTGCCCCGGCGCGGGCGGCGATGCCGAGCATCACGACGTTCGCGCTGGCGCCGACCGCGGTCAGGTTGCCGCCGAAGTCCGAGCCCAGGGTCAGCGACCACCACAGGGCGTCGGTGTGGCCCGGGTTGTCGATTCCGGCCGCGAGGTCGGCGACCAGTGGGCTCATCGTCGCCACGGACGGGATGTTGTCGACGATCCCGGATAGCAGCGCCGACACCACAAGAATCAACATGACAGCCACCAGCGCGTTACTGCCGGTGGCATCGGTGGCCCAGCGTGCCATCGTCTCCACCACACCGGTCTTGACCAATGCGCCGACCATCACGAACAGTCCGGCGAAGAACAGCAACGTCTCCCATTCGACCCCGGACAGATAATCGGTGGGTTCGGTGCCGGAGAGCAACACCAGCACCCCGGCACCGAGCAGCGCGACGACCGACGGGTCGACGTGCAGGATCGAGTGACCCACGAATCCGGTGAATACCGCCAACAGCACGATGCCGCATTTGATCAGCAGCTGCCGGTCGCGAATGGCTTCGCGTTCTTCCAGCGCCATCACATCGGCGATCCGTTCGGGAGCGGCGTCGAAGGAGCCGCGGAACAGTCTCGGTAGTACCAGGGTGAATACCACCAGTTCCAGCACCACAATCAGCGTCATGTTCATCAGGAAAGCGTTGAACGACAGCCCGCTTCGGCCGGCGATGATGATGTTGGGTGGGTCGCCGATCAAGGTTGCGGCGCCGCCGATGTTCGAGGCGAATACTTCGGCGATCAGGAACGGTGCGGCGCGGATTCCGAGTCGGTCGCACACGAGTAGGGTGACCGGGGCGATCAACAGCACGGTGGTGACATTGTCCAGAAACGCCGAAGCGACGGCGGTGATCAGCGTCAGCAGAACCAGCACGCGCACCGGGGATCCCTTGGCGCGCTTGGCCGCCCAGATCGCGGTGTACTCGAAGACGCCGGTTTGGCGCAGCACCCCGACGATGACCATCATCCCGAACAGCAGCAGGATGACATCCCAGTCGACGCCGGTGTCATGGGAGAAGAACGCCTCCCCGGAATCGAGCACCCCGAGCGCGAGAATCACCGCCGCACCACCGAGGGCGGCTTTGGTTTTGTGGATGCGCTCCGTGGCGATGAGCAGATACGCCACTGCGAATGCGGTGACCGCGATGGTGGTCACCGTGGTCCACCCATGCGCGGGCCACCGTTTACATGTCGGCGAGTGCCACCTGCAGTAACCGTGATGCGGTGATCACGCCGATCATCCGTATCCCGTCGACCACCGCGATCAACGGGCATCGGCAGCGGGCCATCAGCGCGGCGACTTCGATCACGGTGTCGTCGGCGCGGGCTACCGGCAGGACGGGTTTGGCTTTCGATACCGGGAGTAGATCGCCGATGGTCTTGCCGCGCAACGCTTCCGCGACCCGATCGGCCACCGATTCCGACAGCACCCCGGCCAGCGACGGGTCGTCCTGAACATATCTCGGCACCAGGAACCGCACCACCTGCGATGCGGGGAGCACCGCTTGGGGCACCTGCTCGCGGTCGGTGACCACGATGCCCGGCAGCCGATGCTCGGCCAGCAGCTTCGCCGCGGCCAACGCGTCGGAGTCCTTGGTCACCGACGGGTAGTCTTCGGCCATTTGACTTGCGTGCACACCAGCACCATACGGCCGTCCGAACCGCCACCGATACATATCCGCCGTCGACATCGCCACGATCAACCGTCGCTGCACAGACACCCGCGCGAGCCTCACGAATCACCCCTTCGCCGGACCGCCCGACCCGCCGACCGGGCCGGGTTGCCGACCAGACTTCCCGGCGCACCACCCGTAAAGATGCCGTAAAAACGCCAGCTGGGCAAACCGTGGGCGCGAAGGATAACGCTCCATTCGGTCCGAGACCGGCTGGGGAGGTGCAGCATCGAATCGGGGCTGCCACTGCGGGGCCGACGAGTTCGATGACGCGAGGTGTACCGCGTGCCTTCTGATTTCCGGGGCCAGCGTCGCCCGATCCTGGCATAGGGCACGGTGCATGCACCGAGCGTGGCCGCACAACAGAATCTGCGCTTGCTATCGGGGGAAGAACGGTATGACGCCGCTCGTCGTGGGATCGGACTCTCGATCAGAGTTGATAACTGTCGATGTCGAACCCGAACTGGGGTTCGCCGCCCGCATTGGTGAACGCCGTGAGCGCCCGCACCAGCCCGGATCGGTCCCGCTCGGACATCCGTTCCACGACGGTCGCGATCTCGCCCCGTCGATGGTCGGTCACCCGGTCGACGACTCGATGCCCGAGCATGGTCAACTCGATGATCAGCTCGCGGCGCGAATCGGGATTCGGTTTGCGGTTCACCAGCCCCGCGGTGACCAGTCGGTCGACCATACGGGCCGCGGTCGACGGCTGAACGTTGAGCGATTGAGCGAGCGTGACGACCTTCGACGGTCCCTGGGTCGACAGGATCACCAGTGTCCGGAACTGCGGGATGGTGATGGATTCGTCGACGAGTGCAATCGAGCGCGCGGACATGGCGACGAGCAATCGGGACGCGGCCAACAGCGCATCGGTGATCTCCTCGGCCGACTCTCCGACCACTGTGTCCTTCGCCATCGCGACCACCTCCGCCGACTCTGTGTGCACCTATCTTTCTATCGTGCCGCGTGCACCGTGTTCACGGGTATCCGCATCGTCGTCGCGCCGGAACGGAACTCGAGCAAATTGCAACTGTTGCATACTGCCTTTATCCGGTAGGGTCGACGACTCGTGGGAGTTCGCACATCGCCCGGGGCTCGAATGGACGTGTGCCGGTGGGGGTTCGTCACCGTCGTCGGCGTGGTCGCAGGGTATGCGTCGGTGCTGCTGGCCAATCCGCGCCACTTCTATACCGACGACACCGAATCGCAGTACGGGCCCATGTGGGTCATGCTGGGATGGCACCTGCATCAAGGGCGGTTCCCGGCGTTGGTGCCATGGGAGTGGATGTCGGGCAATTACTCCATGGAGGAGGCGGGGCTCTACAACCCGCCGCAGTTGCTGGTGGACTGGTTCGCGCCGGAAGTGGACAACCTGGCGCTGTATGTGACGGTCGTGAAGCTGATCTTCTCGATCATCGCCGCGTTGGGCGTATTTCGGGTGTGCCTGGCCCATGGGGCGCGCACGCCGTGGGCCGCGGTGGCGGGCGTGGCTTTCCCGCTGTCGGGATGGTTCTTGTTCTTCGACGAATCCAGTTGGGCCACTTCGCTCACCGGTACCGCGTGGATGTTGCACGCGTGGGCCTCGGCCGTGCGGTACGTGCGTGTCGAGCCGGACGGCAGGCCCCGGTGGAACGGGCCGATTCCGGTCTTCGTATTCCTATACCTGGCGATCTCGGTCCAATACGTTTTCCCGCGGTCGAGGCCGCGCTGATGATCGTGGCGGTGGTTGTTGGGGAGGTGGTGTACCAGCGTGCATGGGGGCCCTCGCTTCGGCTGCTTGCGGTGGCGGCCTGCGCGGGCCTGGCGGGATTGGAAACCTATCTACCGGGGATGCTTTCCTCGTCGGTGACGTGGCGCGGCAACGAGCGCATCCTCAACGACGATTTCTTGAACGTGGGCTGGTCGGAATCGCTGAACGCCAGCCTGCCCAGCACCGTTCCGGCCTTCACCGGCTGGTGGGGATATGTGCAGCCGATCCCCATGGTCTACATCGCCTGGTTCCTGATTCCCTTGCTGGCTTTCATCGATTGGGCCGCCGTACGGCTGTCGTGGCGCGAGTTCGCCGGGGCGGCCCTGTTCGCGCTTATGTTCCTGATGTGGACCGCCGGGCCGGGCCGCATCGGGCCGTTGCGCTGGCCCGCCCGAGTGCTGCCCATGCTGGCGGTCGGCCTGCTTGTGCTGGTGTGCGTATTGCTGTCCCGGTACGGCAGTTTCGCCGACTGGCGACGCCGCGGCATCGCGGCCGCGATGCTGATCGGGTTGCTGTTCGTCCGATCCTTCAGCGCGGCACCGCATCTGGTGCTACGGCATCTGGGCGCGGTCGCGGTGGTGGCCGTGCTCACCGCGGCCCTGGTATGGCTGGCGCGCACCCGCGGCGTGGCGGCGGCCTGTGTGCTGGCCATAGCGGCCATGTTCCCCATCGCGTACTACCAGGTCACCGCGCAAGCGCCCACACCGCTGTCGTATCACTTCCCGGAGCGGCGTTCGGACGTTCGCGCAGTATTCCCGCATTTCGACGGCGTCACACTGCAACTCGGCGACCGCGCACTGGTGCCGCCCGCCGAACAGAACCTCGACCGGGCCTGGGGCTCGCTGGCATTCGGCAACTACGCCAAGAACCTGGGGCTGCAATACGTCAACGCCTACACCCCGATCGGCTACCGGAAGTTCAGCAAGCTGTTGTGCATGGGCTGGGACGGCAGCACCTGCCCGGCCGCGTTCGGCGCCGCTTTCTCCGTCGAACCGTCCACCGAGCGAACCTATGTCGATCTGATGAGGGTGGATCGCGTTGTGCTGCAACGCTCCCAATATCGCGACATCGGCAACCATCCCGCCCCACCGGGGTGGAAATGGGTCGACTACCCAGGTCACGAACGCGACATTTGGGTGCTCGAACGTGAGGGCGGCCCGATCTCCACCAGTGTGGGTCCCGCCGACGCGCAGGGGGTCACCTTCACCCAGGTCGGCCGAGACAGTGTCAGCAGCCACTTGCGGGTTGACTCGGCCGAAGGCGGGCGGCTGGTGTTCGCCCGCCTGGCCTGGCCCGGCTACCGTGTCACGCTCGACGGGCGCGACATCGGCTTCCACACCATCGCGAATACCTTTGTCGCCGTGGACATCCCGCCGGGCACCCGCGATGGCGACCTGATCGTGGCCTGGCGGTCACCGGGCTGGAAGATCGGCATCGCCACCGCCCTGGCCGGACTGTTGGGTTTGGGCCTGCTGCAGTGGTCACACCGTCGCGACAGCCGTCGGGGCGGCCGCATCGACGCCGACACGGCCGTGGACAAGCTCGGTCCGGAGACCGAGCCCTCGACGACCCCGGTACTCGTCTGATCAACCGACCTCGAGTGGGGGTGTCTTCGGTCGCGGATGCCGCGACCCAAGGTTCCTGTACGTGACAACTATTGCATACTGCATGCATGCTGTTGCTCGACGGGGCCAACAGAACAGGCTCCGAATCGGTGACGCGCCGATTCTTCGGACCGGTAATCCAGTCGCACCATCGTGACTGTCGGGTTCGGCCGCGGGTGTCTGCTGGTTCCTGCCACGTGGAAGCCTCGTTCGGTGAACCGTCGCGCTATCGCCTGTCCGATCCCCGATGAGGCGCCGGTTACCAATACCGCGGCCGATATTGTGATCGGCTGCCTTCTCGAATTGCTGGCGCGCGTGCCGCCACATTGTCAAAAACATGCACGTTTCGCGGACCCGTCGTCGTGGAGTTGTGTAGACGACGTTGAAGGGGTTGGCCGCGTGCTCAGCGGCAAGGCGCAGGGCGAGTTGTTCGACTTGTCGGCGACTGCGCGAGCTGAGCCTGGTGCAGCCGCGTTCACCGCCGACGATTCCCGCGACGTTGCAGTTCGCCTCACCATGGCGAGCCAGTAGCAGTTCGGTGGTGATTGCCACGATGTTCTCCTTGGGCGCACTGGGCGTGTTTCTTGGGTTTACGGCGTTGTTGGACTACGGATCGCTCACTGTGTATTCGCTTGGCTGCAAGGGCATGGTGTGGTCGGACGGATGGGTGTGGTGATCGGGTAGTTACGGCTGTGGCCACGGTCGGACATCGGGCCAGGGGTGGCGGTAGCCGTTGGTGTGGAGGTAGCGGGCGGTGAGCTGATGGTGTAGTTCGAGGTAGTGCCGAAGTTGATGCATCGAGCACGCGGTTTCGGTGTGTGGGTGTGCAGTGTGGGCGTTGTAGATCTCCAACGCTCGCTCAATGGTCTCGCAATTGATGTGACCGAAGGTCATGGCTGTGCTGAGGGTTAGTTTTGCGAGGTCATATCCGAACGGGGCAAGGGTGAGGTCGTCGAAGTCGACGATCGCGACCGAATCGTTGGTGATAACAAAGTTGCGGATGTTCGCGTCCTTGTAGAATGCGACCGGTAAATCGTTGACCGGCAATGGCATTCGATCCATGGCCGTGCGCCGTGGCGAGATGAAGTCGGCGATGACCAGCCCGGCGGATGTGGTGAATGGTTGGTCGAGGCGGGCGCGGTGCAGGTGTGCGGTGTAGGCGGCGGAGTGTGTCCGGCCCAACGCCTCCGCGAGCATGTCGAGGTGTTGTGGACCGGGATGGCCGGGCCCTAAGTGTTCGAAGACCAGCTCATGCTCTGCGAACGTGCGCAGAGCCGGAACGCGAACCGAACCCAACTCGGCCAGCCATGCGTGATGTGCCACCGCCGCAGCAGCGCGTGCCGGGTGACGGTAGATCTTGACGAACCTCACGTCGGTCACAGTCGGACGGCTGTCACGTAGGTGACCGTGGAGGTCACGACGAGCGGGCCGTCGGGAATGCGGCATCGAAGCTCAGCGGCGAGCAGCTCGGCGTTGCCGCGTAGGGCTTCAGGGATGTCGTGTTTAGGGGAGGTGGCCGCATACGTCGCGAGCTGGGCGAGGTCGGTGAACCGGAAGGCGTGGGATTGATTGACCACTTCGTCGATTCCCATTGTGGTGGAGACGATCTCAGCGGCATTGCCGGAGTGAAAGGTTTCATACAGGCTCGGTCGGGCTGTCGCGTGAGCGTCGAGGCCGCACGCGGTGAACAACTCGTCGATCTCTGTGTAGCTGTTCGCGGATTTGGTGGCCAGTACCGCGCGCCCGCCGCGGGTCAGGCAGCGTGCGATCTCACCGACCGCAACCTGAGGATGCGGGGAGTGGTAGAGGCAGAACGCTGCGACCGCGACATCGACGGTGGCTTCGGGCAGTGGAAGGTGATGGAAGTCCGCGCAGATGGTCTCGACGGTGTGTCCGGCGGCCTGGACGCGTTGGGTCACGGTGTCCAGCAAAGGCTGGGATTTGTCGAGGGCGATCAGGCGGGCGGGTGCTAGGTGGGCGGCCAACCGCAGAGTGGTCGTGCCGCGCCCGCAACCGATGTCGCACACGACCGGCGAGGCGACGGCGTTTCGGGCGGCCAGATCGACGATGGTGACGGTCGCGTCTTCGCCCCTGATCTTTGCAGCGTGCAAGGTGCCGCTGCGGCGAGCCATGCGGGCGGGCGAAGTGTAGAGGTGGTTGGCGACGAACCGGGAATCGGTGAACGGATTAGCGGACATGGGCGTGTCGCCTCGCTGTCGAGTGGTTCAGATACGGGTGGACTGCTCGGCTTGCAGCGCGCGGACATAGCGCGCGGCTTGGCGACGGCTGGTCAGCATGTGCAGGTGGACGTGGCCGCCGTGCTCGGCGAGCAGGCCCTCGACCTTGGGGCGCATCGTCTTGCGGTAGCCCCAGATGTATTTGATGAAGTTCCAGGTGATGCGGTCGTAGACGCCGTCACCGTGTTGGCCACCGCGATAACGCCAGCGAGGCTGGGTGATCCCGTACAAGCAGGTGATCGCGGGCAAGTCCAAAAAGACCACGGTATCGGCGCGAGCCAGCCGGATCGGCAATGTGCCTGCGTAGTTGCCTTCGATCAGCCATCGCTGCTCGGCGACGAGACGGCGCTGCGCGGCCTCATAAAGATGCAGGGAGTCGACGTGGTGGTGGTACTCGCCCACGCCGACCTCGAGCCAGCCCGCGAGCAGTTCCTGGATCAAGGTGGCGGTGAAGATGTCGTAGGGAAAGCCCAGCCACAGATCCTGCGACCGCATCGTGGTGTGCATGTGCAGCAGTCCGCGCCGCAGATAGAACCGGTAGCCCAGCGTGCACGGAACATCCCGGTGACCTCGAGTGTCGCGCTGCGGATCGTAGAGCTACACCACCGCCTGGCGTGAGTCCGGATCACGAACGAGAAGTTGACGGACGCTGTCGAGTTGGTCGATACCCGCCCAGCGCCGCATCCGGGGCCCATACGCGCTCGAAGCACACCGTCATCGGTGTAGCGACGCAGACGGCGGTTGTATTGAAAGATCCAGTCGGCATGGTCGGCAGGCGCCGGGCGTGCGATCATGAGTCCCTGCGTCGTGGCGTATCCCAGCCCGGTCGGTGTGGTGAGTTGCTGGGGCGTTCGACGCGCGCTCGGCAGTGACAGTCAGGCCTGGGGAGGGTGTCGATGTGCCGGCTGGGCGTCGTGTCGGGCGGGTGGGTCAGCGGCTGAGGAGTTGGCGCACGGTGGCGGTGATGGCGTCGGTCGCCATGTCGGCGGCGAGTTCGGGGGTTCCGTCGGCGTCAAGCAGTACCACCTGGGTGAACAGGGGACTCAGGTGTGCGGCGACGACCTGGCGCAACTGTTGTGGTGCCGCGCCGTCGCCTCCCGCCGCTTGCCAGAGCGTGGTGGCGGTGGTGCCGAGCAGATTGTCGAGGTCCTGGCGATGTTCGGTGTAGCTCGCCATGAGGCGCGGCGGCAGGCGCCGCATTCTGAGGTCCCAGACGAGCCGTCCGGCGCTGGCCGCATCCTGGTGCGCCACGCGGGCCAGGTCAGCGAGCCAGGCTAGCCAGTCGCCGCCGCTATAGCCGGGCAGGGAACGCATATATTCGGCGTTGTACGCGGCCAGGGCGGCCTGTAGGAGGTCCTCGCGGGTGGCGAAGTGCCGGAACACTGTCCGGCGGCCCACCCCGGCCAGGGCTGCGATGTCGTCCACGGTGATATCGAGGCCGTGCTCGTTCATGCCGCGCCGGGCGGCATCGATCAGTGCGTCGACGGTGACCTGTTGCTTCTGTCGCTGCACGCTGGTCAGTCGGTCGGTGTCTTTCAGGGCCATGTCACAACCTCCATCCCAACGGGTATTGACATCCTACAGTGCCGGAGTGACACTAGACAGTGTCATCGGTGACACTTGATAGTGCCGCTTCGTTCGGGACAATGGAGATGATTCGCGATGACTTCCCTCATCGAGATGGCAAACGACCGGGATGATCGCGGTGCGGTGGCGACGCTCATCCACCCATTCCGGCACCGTAACGCGGAGATCGCCGAGCTGCGGCGCCGCGTGCAGAACCTGACTGCTTTGGTCGACGACATCCTCGATGCCTGGACCGCCCTGCAGGCCCCGGCCGCCGTCGTGGCAGGTACCAGCGTGCTGACCGCGACCAGTCCGGCGGCGATGCGGGTCCTGGTCGCCGAAGACGCCTGCCCCTACTCGACCGAGCGGCGGCGGCAGACCGCCCCGAACTTCCCGACCGGCGAGCCGGCCTGAGCCGAAGAAGAAGACGACATGCGCACATCAGCCATTACGGCACTACAGGTGCTCGTGTGATCGAGCAGCCCACGGATGGAACGAAAGAACTCTGCGACCCGTCACAGTCGCGGACTCCCTGTCCCTACCAAATGATTAGGAGCGATTGACAATGGCGAATAGATCGATGTTCGGTCGGGCCGGTGGTGGCGCGTGGCCGGAGGAGGCCGTGGCGCGACGCGACCGACGGATCGTTGAGTTGTATGCGACCGATGTGCAGTTCGCGGCGGCCACGCCCGACCCGAAAGTCAGTGCGGCTGTGGGCCGGCCCGGTCAGCGGTTGGCACAGGTTGTGCGGACCGTGTTCGAGGTGTATGCGGACCGGCCCGCTCTGGCGGCCCGCGCGTTCGACGTAGCCACCGACCCGCACACCGGCCGGGCCGGGATGCGATTGCGTTCCGGGTTCGACACGATCAGCTACCGACAGTTGTGGGAGCGCGCCAGCGCGGTGGCCGGCGCCTTGGCACATCACGACAGCCATCCCCTCCAGGCCGCTGATCGGATCTGCACCTTGGGCTTCACCGGTGTGGACTACGTGACTTTCGATATCGCCTTGACCCAACTGGACGTGATCGCGGTGCCGTTGCAGACCAGCTCAACGCCGAAGCAACTGTCGGCGATCGTCGCCGAGACCGAGCCGTCGGTGTTCGCGGTGAGCGTGCACAACCTCGCGGCCGCGGCGCAGGTGGTGCTGACTGGTCCGGCCCCGCAGCGGCTGGTGGTGCTCGACTATCACCCCGACGTCGATGAGCAACGCGAGGCGCTGGAGAAGGCAACCGCACAGCTCGCCGGAACCGGCGTGGTAGTGCAGACCCTCACGGAGCTGATCGAGCGGGGGCGCACGCTGCCACCGGTCGGGCTGCCGGAGACGGACGAAAACTCCATCTCGCTATTGATTTACACCTCGGGCAGCACCGGCACGCCCAAGGGAGCCATGCACTCCCGACGCGTACTGACCGGGCTGTGGTCGGCGCCGAGCGAGGTACCGATCATCACCCTGCACTATCTACCGCTGAGCCATTGGGCCGGGTTGGCCTTCGTGTACTCGACCCTCGCTGCGGGTGGGATCGGCTACTTCGCTGCCGAAAGCGATCAGTCGAGTCTGCTCGCCGATTTCGCGGCAGCGCGCCCCACAGTGACCTTGCTGGTTCCGCGGGTCTGGGACCTGGTTGTCCAGGAGTATCGAACCAGGATCGACCGACGCGTCGCCGCGGGAGAGGACCCCGCGGTGGCCGAGCGGGCGGTCAGGGCCGACATCCACGAACACGAACGGGTCATCGACGTGTTCACCATCGGTTCCCCGCAACTGCTGTCGTTCTACGAATCCCTGCTCGAGATGCCAGTGACCAACGTGTACGGATCCACCGAGCTCGCTGGGACGATCATGCTCAACGGCGTCATGCGGCGTCCGCCGGCGACCGACTACAAGTTCATCGATGTGCCCGAGCTCGGGTACTTCCGGACCGATCGCCCGCATCCCCGCGGCGAGCTGTACATCAAGACCGACACCATGTTCGCCGGCTACTACCAGCGCCCGGATGCGACCGCGTCGGTGTTCGACCCGGACGGCTTCTACAAGACCGGAGACGTCTTCGCCGAGATCGCCCCCGATCGGTTCGAGTTCGTGGATCGGCGCAATGACGTGTTCAAGTTGTCTCAAGGCGAGTTCGTGTCCGGCGCCGCGGTGGAGCAAGCGTACGCGAGCAGCCCGCTGATCGAGCAGATCTACATCTACGGCAACAGTGCGCAGCCATCGGTGTTGGCGGTGATCGTGCCCAGCCACGATGCGGTGCAGCGCGCGGGTGAGGACGTGAACCAGCTCGAGCGACTGCTTGCGGATGCGCTGCGTGAGATCGCCAAGCGCGACGGGTTGCAGCCTTATGAGATCCCGCCGGATTTCCTGATCGAGACTCAGCCCTTCAGCACAGGGAACGGGCTGATCAGCGGGAGCGGAAAAATCGCGCGCGCCAGGCTGAAAGACCGCTACGGCCAGCGTCTGGAGCGGCTGTATGCGCAGCTCGCCGAGGGGCAAGCCACTGAACTGCAGGCATTGCGGCAGGGCGCAGACCAGCGGCCGGTTCTCGAGACGGTCCGGCGCGCGGTGGCCGTGACACTGGGCATCACGGCTACGCAGCTGAACCCGCACCTGCATTTCACCGATCTGGGCGGAGACTCGTTGTCAGCGTTGTCGCTGTCGAATCACCTCAGTGAGATCTTCGGTCTGGAAGTTCCGGTCAGCGTGGTCATCAACGCAGCCAACGATCTGGCAGGCATCGCCGACCACGTCGACAGGCTGCGCAGCGGGGACCAGAAGCGCTCCACGTTCGCCTCGGTACACGGCGCCGCCGCGAAAGAGATCCACGCCAGCGAGCTGACGTTGGACAAGTTCATCGACGCCGATGTGCTGGCCGCCGCACCCACCGTGCCCCACCCGAGTGGGCCGGTGCGCACGGTGCTGCTCACCGGGGCGAACGGATTCCTGGGTCGGTTTCTGGCCCTGGAATGGTTACAGCGGCTCGCTCCCGTCGGCGGCAAGGTCGTTGTGGTGGTACGCGGCAAAGACGACGACGCCGCGCGCGCCCGACTCGACGACGTCATCACCTCCGGCGGCGACGCAACGCTGGCCCGCCGCTACCGGGAACTGTCCGCCCAGCACATGCATGTGCTGGCTGGTGACCTCGGCGAGCCCCGTCTGGGTTTGGATCAGGGCACCTGGGACCGGTTGGCCACCGAGGTGGACCTGGTGTTCCATGCCGGCGCGCTGGTCAACCACGTTCTGCCCTACAGTCAGGTGTTCGCCGCGAACGTCGCCGGCACCGCCGAGCTGATCGGGCTGGCGCTGACCACCAAGCTCAAGCGCTTCGCCTACGTATCCACCGTCGGGGTGCCCATGCTTGCCGTGCCGCCCGCACGTGATGAGGACGTCGACATCCGACTAGCGGCCCCCACACAGGACATCGCGCGCGCCGCCTACGCCGACGGCTACGGCATCAGCAAATGGGCCGGTGAAGTGCTCGTGCGTGAGGCCCACGACCTGGTCGGGCTGCCGGTCACCATTGTGCGCCCGGACATGATCCTGGCCCCCGACAACTATTCCGGTCAGTTCAACCAGAACGACGTCTTGTCTCGCATGCTGTTCAGCGTGCTGGTCACCAGTATCGCGCCTTACTCGTTCTACGAGCTGGGCCCGGACGGCACACGTCAGCGCGCGCACTACGACGGGATGCCGGTGAACTTCATGGCCGAAGCCATGGCCGCCCTCTGTTTATCCCATGACGGAATCCGTGCCTACAACGTGCTCAACCAGCACGACGACGGCGTCGGGCTCGATCAGTTCATCGACTGGCTCATCGACGCGGGCTACCCGATCCAACGGATCCGCGACTATGACGAGTGGCTCGCCCGCATCGAAACCGCCATGCGCGCCCTGCCCGAACAACAGCGCCAACACTCGATGCTCATGGTGCTCGATCACTACCGGCACCCCGAGCACGGAGACGACGGATACACCCTGGACCGCGTCGACACCTCGGCGCCCTCCAATGAGAAGTTCCGCGCCGCCGTACAAGCCGAAAAAGTCGGCGCCGACGGCGATATCCCCCACCTGACCGAAGAATGGCTCCAGAAATACGCCACCGACATGAAACACCTCGGCTGGCTGTAGACATGCCCTCAACGAGACCTGAGTGAGAACACCACCGCCTGCATTGCACCGGCGAAGGGCGCAGGCTCCCCGCTAGGGTCCGATCCCGCGACGAACTCCCGGATGAATTCTTCGCCCAGTTCCTCGACCCGACCCGCACCTACAGTTGCGCGCTGTGTGGACCCCACCCGGACGACACCCTGGAACGAGCCCAGTCGGCGAAGATCGACCTCGCGTTGGCCAAATGTGACCTGCGGCCGGGCATGACGTTGTTGGATGTGGGGTGCGGTTGGGGTTCGACCATGTTGCGCGCGACCAGCAACCGCCACCAGTACTGGTATGTGCGGGACCAGCTTGCCGACCGGCTGATCCGCGGCCGCCCCTATGGCGGGGTGCGGCGGGAAGGCTGGGAGGAATTCGACCGCCGCCCGGATTGTATCGTGTGTATCGGCCGGCTGGAACACCTCCAGCCGCAGCGCTACCCCGACTTCTTCGATTTCGCCTACCGGATCCTGCCCGGAGACGGAGTGCTGCTGATGCAGACCGTCGTCGCACCGGGCCGCGATCGTCCGGACGCCCACCGGATCCGGTCCGCGGGTACCGATTTCGTATTTTCGCCCGGCACCATCTTCCCAATCGACCGACTCCCGCCACCGACCGGCCGCAAGCCCACGGGCGTCGCCGAATACGCGGAAGACGCCGGATTCACCATCACCGGAATCGAAAGACCGGGACCGCACTACACCACCACACTGCAGTGCTGGGCCACAGCCTGGATCGAGATCGGCCCAGACGACGACAACGCCGTAGCCGGAGGCCGCTGGCTGATGATCCGACGCAACCAACGCAAATTTCCAAACCGCCAAGACACTTTCCGGACTCGACCAGCATCAAGTCAGAAGTTGGCCGTCCTGGCACCGCTGGACCCTGCTGGCCATGCTCGCTCGCGCCTTCCTTTCCGTCCTGGCCATCGCTCACCCCGCCGATCGGTGTTCTCGTTGGGTTCGATGACGACCTCGCCGGTGAAGCAACCCGCACCAGCAACCGCATCCGCGGTCTGCTGACCAGTGTCCATCCCGCTCTCGAACGGGTCCTGGGCCCGCGCATCGCCCATCCGGCGGTCCTGGAAATCCTGTCCCGCTGCGGCGGACCCGAAGGAATCTGCGCAGCGGGCAGACGCAAACTCACCGCCATCGCCACCAAACACGCCCCGCGCATGTGTGCCCGTCTGGTCGAGGACATCCTGGCCGCGCTGCCCGCCCAAACAGTCACCGTTCCCGGCACCAAGGCCGCCGAAACCGCTCTCCCGAAACTCGCCGACTCGCTGAAAGCGGTTCTGCTGCAACGCGAACAGATCGCCGAGGACATCGAGAGGATGTTCGACGATCACCCTCTTGCCAAGGTCCTGACCTCGATGCCCGGCGTCGGAGTCAGGACCGGAGCCCGCATCCTGCTCGAAGTCGGCGACGGCACGGCATTCGCCACGGCCGGCCACCTCGCCTCCTACGCGGGCATCGCCCCGATCACCCACCGCTCCGGCACCTCGATCCGCGGCGAACACCCCGCCCGCTCAGGCAACCACAAACTCAAACGGGCACTGTTCCTCTCGGCCTTCGCCGCGCTACACGACTCCCGCCAGCCGCCACTACGACCGCAAACGCGCCGAAGGCAAGAAACACAACGCCGCCCTGATCTGCCTGGCCGGCCGCCGCTGCGACGTCCTCTACGCCATGCTGAGAACCAAACAGCCCTACCGCAGCCCCACAGCCGCCTGAGCTGCCACCGGCCCGATCAGGCATCCGGATCCTCGGCGTCGCGAGCTCTGGCCGGTGCACCGCGCTGCCACCAATCGAAGGCCTCGCCGTGATCAGCCATGCGCTCAATCAGGTGCGCGGTCGATTCCATCTGCGCACC
>FTJU01243404.1_pt1 | contig 20007 bp, 25 predicted proteins | sample 1658961 | NCBI WGS metagenome assembly FTJU01 (sample SAMEA3914878, study PRJEB12502) | metagenome | biome: forest; material: soil | place: USA | collected 2012-03-12 | depth 0.3 m | reverse complement strand
CGGCGTCGAGCGCCTTGACCAGGGTTGTCGTCCGCAAGGACACCGCAGTGGCCAGGATGAACCGCTCAGCCTGACTGGCCCACTCGCCCTCGAGGAAGAGTGCGATCGCGGCATCGAGCTTGGCTTTGTTGAAGGTTCTATGCCGCTTGACCTGCCACACAAGGTATCGGTTCGTGGCCGGTTGGCGCGACAGGATGTCGATGCCGCCCTGCTCCTCACCGGCGTCGCCGTAGAGCCGCCACTCGCTGGCGGAATTGGCGTCCCGCGCAACCCGAAGACAGAGCCTTTCGAAGTCCTGCCAGCTGAGTTCGCCGAAGGGCAGCAGCGCGCGCCGTGTGGTCGCCGGCGGATTGGGCGCCGGGCCATCAGGCGGGTCGATCAGCCAGCTCGGCCGGGATGCGGCGAGCGCGGGCCTACCCATGGGCGCTGGCGTCTTCATAGCGGGCGTGAAGTCGAGGCGGCGGTTGCGTCATGGCTCGATGATCGCCAGTCACAATAGGACAAGCAAGGCGCTGCCGCTGTGATGAGCAAGCCCTGAGCAGCGGCCCCGCGTTGTTCACGCTGCGACTAGGATAAGAAGCCCCATTCTTTGGCGGGCACAGCGGGGAAGGCAGATCGAAACCGCGCCGGCAACATCGCCAGGCATGGCTTTCGCCGACATGTAGACCTTCCCAAAGTCAGCGATAAGTCAGCACGCCCCCTCCCCTGCGACCGAGATGCGCCATGTGTGGACGGCTCTGGCCCTGGACTGCCTTGATATCGGACTCGGGCTTTAGGAGGTGGTGCGCCCCGTTGATTTTCGGGAGATTCAGCGACGACGGATCCAAGGTGCCGGCCGGCACTACATAGATCGCCGCCGACGGTCCTGGCACGACGGCGGAAGGATCGTTGGTGATCCGCGCATTCTGCGTGCTTGTCCAAAGCTCGGTCAGGGGCCGCGCCAATCGGGTGCCGATGGCGGAGTCTCGATCAGGTCGTCCAGCACCGCTTCGAGGTTCATTTCCAATCGGGCCGACAATTTCGGGCGGTCGCTTTGCCAAGAGTACAAATAGTCAGTTTCACGCCGGAGATTTAAGGCCAAGCTACGCCTAACCGAAACCCCGCATTGTTCCGGGCCCCAGCAGCCCCCCAATCGCAGGGTTCTGGTCAGCGACACCGCGACATCGCCAGGCGCACGGGCCATGGATGTCGTCCGACTGTGGGGCCGGATCGGCCGTAGCGGTCGATCCAAGACCGAGTGCTTGCAGGCCGAGACAGACGCGGAACGGCGCTTGACGAGATTGGCGCACATGAAGCGGCGTCCCGGATATGTGGGCCAGACGCGATCCGCCTAGCTTAGCCGCCGGAGGCGGTGGGTCAGATCCCGTCCGCAGGGAAGTAATCGCGCGGCTCAACCTCGGCGGCCAGCGTCAGCTTCTCCGCCAGAGCTTCCATTTCCCGCCCCAGAAGATCATCGAAGCTCTTCAGCCCTGCCGACCGCAGGCTGGGCGACGCGCGCTCCAATCCCTCGATCAACGGCTTGACCACGTCAGCCACGACCAGAGGGAAATCCTCGTCCGCCACACCCATCACCCCGAAAAAGGCGCGCAGGTCGTCGCCGGTCATTTTGTCAAAATGCGTAGCGCCGCCGATGCGGAAAGCCAGCTCATGCGTGAAGTCGGCGTTCAGACGGATCGGCAGGAGATCGTAAAGCGGCGCCAGGCGAGGCGGGCCGGGCAGATCGTAGAGAAGGGCATGGTTCTTGGCGTGGTTGTCGGTGTTGCCAATGCACAGGTTAAAGAGCGTCGCGGTCAGAAAGGCCAGGCGGGCCGCCTCTGGATCCCGGGTGGCGTCAAGCACTTCGGTCGCCGCTTCAGCGTCGAAGCGGCGACCAGGTCGACCGTTGCGTTCGTATTTGAGGTTCGAAGGCAGGCCCAGCGCCTGGGCGAAATCCTCCTGGTGGATGCGGCGCACGGTCCCGTCGGCAACAATCCTGTCGAACCGCTCGATCAACAGGGCGTCCACGCCGTCGATCGTCAGCGCGGTTGGGATGGACACATCCAGTCCCACAGCGGCCGCCAAGACGGCGGCCGCCTCCTCTAGCTTCGCGTCACGCGCGTCCCGGCGCGCCGGAACCTTGAGGATGTGGGTCGTCGGGACGCGAGAGCCTTCCCTCGGCAGGGCGAAGCGGCCGTCCGGCAGTCTGGTGAGGGCGATCTTGCTTTGCACCCCGGCCACCGGCGAAGGGTCGCGCACCTCCGCGGGCAGACGCCGCTCGGCCTGCAAGCTATGGACGATGTTGGCCAGCTCACGATCGGCGAGGGGCTCATAATCATCGGCCAGCTCGCCGGGAGTTTTAATGGGCGGCGCATCGAGGGGCAGACAGGAGACGCTCCCGGCGCAATCGGCACCGAGGTGGTGCAGCAGCCCCACGACGTCGTCGCGCTCCAGGCCCTCCCGCTCCAAGACCCGCTCCAACTGACGGTTCTCCGGCAGCAGGTTGGCGAAGAAGGCACGGGTCCGGGCGTCGCCGTAGGGCTCCGAGCGGAGCGGCAAGGCGAGCGAGAGCGGCACAGCGTCCGGGGCCTCCAGATAGCCGGGCGCATAGATAAAGCTGGTCTCGTTGTGAACGCCCCGGCTGAGAACCCCCACTGGGGGGGCGACCCCGTCCATCCAGACCGTCAAGGCCTCAATCGACATCGGCGGCCTGCGCCGTAAGGGTGAGCCCAAGAGCCTGGACGACCGCGAGGACCTTCGCGATTTCGAGTGTGGGCTTGCCGCGCTCCAGATCGACGATGAAGCGGCGGCCGACGCCCGCGCGTTTTGCCGCCTGTGCCTGAGTCAGGCGAAGGATCAGGCGGCGCACGCGTAGGGTCTCGCCCAGCAGCTTGGCGGACGTCATTGAGTCGGGGCGCAGACCGACGATCGGACTCTTGCTCGGCGCAGCGGCCTTTGGCGCCAGCGTTTCTGCAGAGGGCGCACGGCGCTTCAATACCAAGCGCTTCGCCGGTGCCTGCTCCACCAAGTGCTCAAGCAAGCGACTGGCCAGGACCCTGCCAGTCTTCTTTTCCTGCTTATCCTGGCGCCGTTGCGCCTGCTCAGGGGACATGCCCCCTCCCCCACGCACGACATTAAGGTGGGCGCGCAGAGCGTTTCCTGCGGTGGGATAGCGAACAATGGGCTTCGTCTTCGACGAGGCGACCGTGCCAAGTGTCTTGCTCAGTCCAGCGGAAGACGGGCGCGCTATCTTCGAGAGGGGCGGTTTGGTCATCTGGTTTGATCCCGTACGGGAACTTAGATCAAATTGCCCGGAGTGGCAAGGGTCTGCTCCCGTACGGGTACATTGCCCAACCGCACGGGATCAACTCGACGATGCGGAAACCAAGGTTTGGTTCGAGTCATTGAGGAGAGCGGACGATCAGCGCCAAAGCTTCCAGAAGCTCGTCCGCTTCTGAAGTGCCACACGCAGCGAACCGGCGCGGTCCTGGCCGGCCATATAGCTGCCGATCATCGTCCGGGGCCCGTCGAGCATGACGTCGATGAAGGCGCAGCCGCGATACCGGTCGCCTGCGCCGGGAAATCCTTCTCTCCGTTCAACCTCGTAGATGTACACGAGCTTGACGAAGGCGTTTGGCGCCGAGGGTTTTCGAGCATGCACAACAAGAGTTTCGGACGTGGACTCGACGGTGGAGAGGGCAAACCGGATTGAGGTCAAGGTTTGGGCCACGTCCAATGTCGCTTCCCGCTTGATGGTTTGTCCTTTGACGATGAACTCCAGCTGGCCCGTCCAGCGCCCACCGAGATAGGGAAAGATGATCATCTGTAACGGCGGAATCCATCTCCAGGCCGCCAGCGCTATGAGGGGGCCGACGGTCGCCATCGGCGTCGCGATCTTCAACACGCCGGCCAGGGCTTGAGGAACGGTGTCGATCGAAACCCACCCGCAATGGAGCGCGAACGCATAGGTCGCCATGACCAGGACCGCATAGGCGCTTAGCAGGATACGGATGGGGACAAGATGCAGCACGATCAGCTCACGTCTTCTTCGCGACCAGGCGGCGCGCTAGAAGGCTCGAATGGACGAGCTCGACCGAATCTTCAAGGCGATCGCGGAAACACCGGCCGGGTGGCCGACGCTAATCGCCTGTTTTTCCACAGGGCAGTCACTGCCTCAGGCCTGCGCGCCCATGCCCCGAGAGCCCGAGCCGCCGGCTGGACAGTTCGTCGAGGACCTCCGCGTCGCCCTGGGGGAGGTTCTGGGGGAAAACGCCGCGGTCCATGACGGCGCAATCATGTTTCTGAGGGCGACTCCCAACCTCCCCTACAAGGTGTCCGGCTGGTCCTATCGGCTGTTTGCCGCCGGGCGCTCGCCGTCCGTGATCGTCAATCGGGGCTCAGCCTTCCATAGTTGCCTGGCCATGTCGGGAGAGCCTGACGTCGACGTCGTGTACCTCATCAGCGCAGGGCAGGCGTACCGCTTCTCCGATGGTGCCATGGCGCCGGTGGTATAGGCCTGCGCTCACCGCGTTGGTCCCGTCTTCTTAGGCGGAGCCGACATGGTAGAAGGTCGGATCGGGTGCCCGGTGCGCGAGAAAGGCCTGCAGCCGGGGTTCCGCAGAAAACCTCTGCGACGCGCCTTCCGCTAGGCCGAGGATGGTGCGGCGCGCCTCAACGGTCGCGACGTCGAGGCCTAATACGCCTTGATGGTCCGGGCGCGCCGGCTCATCGATTCGAAGGTATCGGCTGCCCAGCTGCTGCTCCATTACCGACACGGTCAGCTGCTGCTGAACGGCGATCATCGTCGAGATCAGTCGACTGTCGGTCATCCACTGAACGGCCCCAAACTGACGCCCTTCCGCGTGGGACAAAGCGAACTCAGTGGTGGTGGTGCCCAGGCTCAGCACGTGGATGTCCTTCAGGCGGATGTCGAGGTTGCAGACCGCCTCGTGCACGCCGCAGAGGTCGGGCGCGTTCGCCGCCAAGCCGCCATCGGCGAACAGGCTGCTGCCCAGCTCCGCCATCGGGAAAATCGTCGGCGCCGCAGAAGTGGCGAGGGCCACCTCGATCATGGGGTAAGTATGGTCCCGGGTGTACCGCTCATGGTGCGCCGTCTTGAACATCTGCAGCTGTCCCCGCGTCATGTTCACGGCGGGGATCAGGAGCCGCCGGCGCGAGTCAGCAAGGGTACGGCTCTGCAGCAGCCGTTGCGCCGTGCGTTTCAAGCCGGCGTCGCCGTATTTGGGGCCGTTCAAGAACCGCTTCAGGTCAAGGAGCTTGGCGACCTTGCCCCTGGGCTTCGGCCGGTTGGAGAAGATGGCCTCGCCGTCCGCCTCGAACGCCCCAAGGATGGTGTCAGCCGAAATCTCCGCCCCCAAGGCCAAGGCCAGAATGCCCCCGATGGAGGTCCCGCAGATCAGATCGAAACACGATCCGATCGGCCTCCCGGCCTGGCGCTCGAAATCCCGCAGCAGGCGCGCGGTGTAGAGGCCAAGGTAGCCGCCGCCGCTAAGGGCGAGAATCTGGAAACGCATTCACAGCCCCGGCGTCGTACCCCTTCTGTTCCGCAGCATTTTAAGGTAGCCTGCGCCTTAAGAAGGGCCTTCACGGTGATTCCATCGATGGTCCGATCAGGATCACAAGATGGCCGATCTAAGCAAACTGTTTCACGGCGCCCCCGACGGCGCGTCCTTCCTCGACAAGCTCGACTTGCGCCCGCCCAAGCGGACCAGCCTGGAGACCGCGCGCGCCAAGGTGCGCGACACCCTCCGGACGGCCTTCGCGGCCGGTTCGAAGCAGCAGTTCGGGTTTGTCCTGGAACCCAAGTTCTTCACCCAGGGCAGCTACGCGTACAAGACGATCAATCGCCCCGCATCCCCACCCAAGCAGCAGAAGGACCTGGACGACGGCCTCTATCTGCCAATGAGCTTCGTCAAGGGCGAGCGGCCGTCGCTGGCCGCAGCCACCTATTTCGAATTCGTCGATTCGATCCTGAAGCGGCTGTGCGAGGCGGAAGGCTGGACCTTTGACACCCGGCCGACCTGCGCGCGCGCCGTCATCGCCAAGGATGCGCACGTCGACATCCCTCTCTACGCGATCCCCGACCACGAATTCCGCGTCATGGCCAAGGCGGCCTTCAGCGAGCAGCGGGTGATCATGGACTCCGCGCTGAAGCGGCGCCTCGACGTTTGGGAGGCACTCCCGTCCGATCAGGTGCTGCTGGCCCACCGCGAGGAGGACTGGAAGACCTCCGATCCTCGCAAGATCCAGCGCTGGTTCCTGAGCGCGGTCGAGACCTATGGCGAACAGCTCCGCCGGATCTGCCGCTATCTGAAGGCCTGGCGCGATCACCAAGGCGAGGCGGCTGAAGCCTTGAGCTCGATCTGCCTCATGGCCTGCGTGTTCAAGGTCTATGCCGACCCTCAGGGCGCCGTCCTCGACCGTCGCGACGATCGCAGCCTCCTCACCGTCGCCAAGCGGCTAGCGGACCTGTTGTCGCAACCGGTCCTCAACCCCGCCGACCCTGATGAAAAGCTGTGCGCCCGCCTCTCCGATGACGATCGCCGCCGCATCGTGGACCTGGCGAAGGTCCTCGCCGGCGACCTGCAGATGGCCATGGACGCCTCCGACGCCGCCAGAAGCGTGCTGCATCTGCAGAACGCTTTCGGCCCTCGCCTGCCCGACCGGCTCGACCTGGTGATCCTCGAGCAGACGGTAACGTCGACGGTCCGCAGCGAGCCCGCCAAGGTCATGCCGGCGCCGGTCGTGGGGCGGCGCATCAGTGGCTGATCCTGAGGCGTGGGCACAGCTGACCCGCGCGCTCGATCAAGTCGGTTTTGTCCGCGATTGGACGGCAACGGAGACAGCCACCTTCATCGGTCGGCTCGATCCGACCCATATGTCGCTCGACGCGGCGATCGAGGTCGAGGACCTCAACTTCATTGCTCCTCCTCGGATCCGGCTGCTCGATCTGGCTCAGCTAGGCAAGCGACGGTTGCCGCACATCCTAGGGCCGGGCGGGGGCGTCTGCTACCTCGATGCCCACGCCGTGGTCCTGGATCGATACGATCCTGGCGGGACCGTGCTGACCTGCATCGACCAGGCCGAGCAGGTCCTGCGCCGCGCCATCAAAGGGCAGTCGGACGAGGACTTCGTGGACGAGTTCGACGCTTACTGGGGCGGCCAGACGGTCTATGTCGACCTTCCGGCCGGATCGAGCGCGGGAGAGGTCTACTGGGTGAGCCTCCGACCGCCTCCCCGCCCTGAAGTCGGGATCCTTACCTTCAAGGGGAAGCTGGCCGCTTCATTTCTCGACATTCACAAGCGGTGCAGCGGCGGCGGCAAGCCGTCTTCGCAGGCGTGCCCGATCGTCGACGTGACCGCGCCGCTGACGGTGATCCCCTCGCAAGCTTGGCCGCCCAAGACCTTCCAGCAGATCGCGCGCTGGCTGGAAGTCATCTCGCCGGACGCCATGCGCCAGGTCGAGCGGCTGTTCAACGAAGGCGAAGGCCTGGATCGGATGATCGGCCTCCGGGCGCCAAATGGACTCTACATCCTGAGGCTGGAGATCCCGCCACGCGTGCGGAAGCCCGAATTCCTCGAAACCAGACGCGGCCGGCTCTTTCGCACCATCCTGCAGTCCGTCCCCGACGCGCCGGCTCAGCGCGTATCCACCCGAAGGGTGGACGCTGACCATCTGTTCGGCCGGAACCTGATTGACGACAGGGGCATGAAGGGCAAGCAGATCGCCTTGATCGGATGCGGTGCCATCGGCGGGGCCCTCGCCGGCCAGCTCGCCCGATCGGGGGCCGGCTCGGACGGTGGCCAGCTCACCCTGATCGACCCCGACGTATTCGGCCCGAGCAATCTGGGCCGCCATGTTCTGGGCCTTTCCGCCCTGGGCCAGAACAAAGCCTCCGCGCTGGCGGCCGAGCTGCTCGAGGCGGTTCCGCACCTGAAGGTGAAGGCGATCCCCGAAGACGCCCTTGAGCGCCTCAACGAACTCGCCAAGGCTCACCTGGTGATCGACGCGACTGGGGAGGAGGCCTTTTCCATCGCGCTCAACCACCACGCCTCGCGCCGCCGCTTCCCGCCGCGCCTGCATGTCTGGCTTGTCGGCAATGGCGCGGCAGCTGAAGCGCTCCTGTGCGATGAGCGCGCCTGGGCCTGCTACAAATGCCTTAAGCCCGTTCTTTCGGGGCCACCCCGCTTCCGGCTCCTCAAGCCAGAGGCCGAACCTCTGCAACGGCGTAACCGCGGGTGCGGTGACGCGCTCTATACGCCCTACCCCGTGTCGCGTGGCTCTAGCGCGGCGGGTCTGGCGCTCGACATGGCCCTGGACTGGGCGGCCGGAAAGCCTGGCCCCCGGCACCGCGTGAGGCCGTTCGCCACCTCCGGATTGTTCGCCGTGAAGGACTCAGACCCCAAACCCTCCGATCAATGCCCGGCGTGTCAGACCATCCCGTAATCTTGAGCGTCAGTGACACGCTGATCCTGGTCGAACAGGAGGTCCTCAAGACCATCGACGCCTTTTCGGCGCCTGGACAGCGTCTTCGCGAGGCGGGCGGCATCCTTCTGGGCAGCTATCGCGGCGAGCACCTCGACGTGCTGGCTTGCACCCAGCCCATGCGCCAGGATCGACGCGAACGCTTCCGCTTTGACCGCCGGGACGTGGGCCATCAGCGGCACGCGCAGCAGGTATGGACGGAAGGTGACCGGACGGTCACGTACATCGGAGAATGGCACACCCATCCGTCTGGAGATGCTCGGCCGTCCTCGATCGATTACGCCGGCTGGCGTCTCAGCCTTCGAGAGGGCGGCGGCCGGAAGCATCTTTTCGTCGTCCGCTCACCAACCCACTGGTGGTTTGGCCTGGGGATCGGCGGTGCCGTGCTGGACGCCCGCCGGCATCCAGACTCTCCACCGGTACCCTGACGGGCGCTACGCCCTGGGCTCGCGCAGCTTGCGCAGAGGCCGAAGCTCATGCGGAGAACTCCACCAGCGCTACCGCTGCCGTCCCCTCTCCTGTACCACCCCGTCCTTAACCCGAATGGGCGCTCCGACCTTGACGCGGGCAGCTCGCGTTGCCGATGCAGATCTCGATCTGCATCGGTTCGGTGTTCCTGGCATTGCGTTTGGCTGCTGTGGAGGACGCGGTAGACCAGGGTGCCTCCCTGCTATTCCTGGCGAACGACCTTTTCATCAATTACGACGACGAGCGGGCGGCGGCGGGTTTCTGCGCCCTAGCCAGCCTGGGGCCCCAAACCCGAGCATTGTTTTTCACCCATCGCGAGTACCTGCTTGGCGTCGCCGAGGCTGCCCTTGCTCCCGACCATATCTCTCGATGCACCTTGCCTACTGCTTAGCGGCACTAGTTGCCCATTGCACCATTTGCGCGGGGGGTTCGAGCCTAACCGCTCGCCCAATTTGCCTGTCGCCGGCAACCGGACCTTCCCAATGTCGGAGAAGAGTCACGACCCGTCGAAACCAAGTTGGGGCGCTTGCTCATTTCGGCCGCTATCGCTCCAAGCCGAACTGGCCACCCTGATTCAAACGGGTCCTGAGGCGGGCTAGGGCCGCCCGATGCAGCTGGGATATTCGCCCTTTGCTGAGGCGCAAGAGTTCCCCGAGCCGGTCGAAATCCACCCCTTCGAGATAGTGCTGCCGGATGATCAGACGTTCACGCTCTGGCAGGTCGTTCACCTCGAGGAGGGCTTTACGCACTAGTTCACGCCAAGCGGTGCTCTGATAGGCGTTGGGACGACGGTCCGTGGCGCCATCAGGTACGTAGGTATCGTCTCCTTCCAGCATGAAGCCTATGGCCAGTCCCACGGCGGCCTCGACCAGGCGATCCAGGGCGTCGACGGCGGACATAGCGTCGACGCCCTCTCCCGCTAGCGAATGGGCCCGTTCGCGACGCATGCGCTGACGGAACGTTTGTTGCTCGTGCATTTCGCTAGCATGCTGCAGACCATCCAGGACGCTGCCGGTGATGCGTCGTTCGGCGTAGCGGGCAAAGCTGACGCCATAGGCAGGATCAAAGCGATCGATGGCCTCTAGAAGGCCGGCATAGGCCAACTGGCGTAGATCGGCGAACTCGATCGTGCGGTTCTCGGCCTGTCGGAAGTGATGACTGGCGATCCGCCGGGCAAGGCCCGTGTAGAGTTCGAACAATTGTTCACGCGCATCGGCTGCCCCCGCCTCTCGAACCGCGCGCCACAAGTCAGCTTCCTGACCCGGTCGGTCGGCATGGGAGGAGGCCGTCTCGACCGGCATGGCGGCTACCGGAAGCTACCAGCGACGCCCTCGAGGATGAGGCTCCATCCATCTATGAGGACGAACATCAGAACCTTGATCGGCAGAGACAGGGTTGCAGGTGGAACCATCATCATGCCCAGCGCCAGGAGGATGCTGGAGACCACGAGATCGATCAGCAGGAACGGCAGCAGGATGACGAAACCGATCTTGAAGGCGACACGCAGCTCGTTGAGCATGAAAGCCGCGGTCAGCTCCATCAAGCCCACGCCGGAGGCCCTGGCCGGCAAGGGCCGCTTGGCGATGTCGTAGACGGTCTTCAGGTCCTGATCGTGGACTTGGCGCAGCATGAAGGCTCGCATTGGCTCGGAGCCGCGGTCGAGAGCGGTCTGCATCGGGATGGCGTCGGCGAGGAAGGGCTGCAGGGCGTCACGGTTCACCACGGTCAGGGTGGGCGCCATGACGAAGATCGTGAGGAACAGGGCAAGGCTCACCAGCACCTGGCTGGGCGGCGTCTCCGGCATACCAAAAGCGTGACGCACCATCGACAGCACCACCACGAAGCGGACGAAGGGCGTCATGCAGATGGCGATCGCCGGAAGCAGGGTTAGCAGACTGAGGATGACGGCGATGCGCACCACATCCGCCGTCTGGCTGGTCTGCGGCGGATGAGGGAGCGGAGCCGGGAACAGGGTCGAGGACAGCGGTGCGGACTGGTTCGCGGACGGAGCCGAGGGCTGTGACGTGGCCGGCTCGCCGACAGGCGCCGTCGCCGGCGGCTTCGCGGCCGATTTGACCTGGGTGGATGCGGCGGCCGGCGGATGGACCGGTGCGGGAGACTGTCCCCAAGCGGCGGACGCCGAGAGAAGCGCTAGTGCTGCCCCCGCAGCAAGGGCGCGATTGATAGCGACCGGCCTCATGACGGCGCCCCTGCATCGACCGGGGCGGGAGGCAGGTCCTTGTCGAGCACCACGGCTCCGTTTGCCGAAGAGGCGATGAGGTAGCGCCGGCCCTCACAAACCAATAGGCATATCTCGAGCTGAGGATTGACCCGCAAGCGATCCACGAGCTCGAGGCAGCGCTGTGAGCTCGCTGCACGCGAGCTCAAGGTGCGCCCCATCAGATCGGCCAAGGTGAGCGGCCGCCCGCGTGTGGCGTAGCGTGCGCGTAGGGCGAAGGCCGCGCCAACCGCTAGAGCCAGGCACAACAAAAGAGCAGCCGCCACGCGCCAATAGGACACTTGGACTTCAGCACCGTGTCCCAGCGTCTGCGCCGTAGCGGACGAAGCCAGGGTCGCCGTGAAGGACAGCGCGAGCGCCAGCTGACGCACCGGGCGGGTCAAAGCTTGGCCACATCCACGATGCGGACGCCGAAATGTTCGCCCACGGCGACGATCTCTCCCCGGGCGACGACGGATTGCCCGAGGCGCAATTCCACCAGGTCGTTGAGCTTGGCGCCGAGCTTCACGACCGAACCAGACTTCAGCGACAGAAGTTCGGCCACCGGCAGGGCGACCTGCCCGAGTTTCGCCGACAACTCGACGCTGACTTCCTTGAAGATCGGGGAATCCAGCGAAACCAGGGGCGGGCCGGATGGCTCGTTGGCGGCCGTCTCAAGGCTCGTTGTCTTCTGCTCGATAATAGGCGCGTCGAGCGCGGGCGAATTTCTCATGAATGCACCACTGAGGAACCGGTTTGGAAGGCCAAGGCGAGTTCGCCATCCTGGTTGGCGAGACGCGCGCGGGCGAACACCTGGGATGAGCCCAGAAGGGAAACTTCGATCGGCTGGTCGATCCGCGTCGGCAGCACGAGAACATCGCCCGGCGTCAGGTCGGCAAGATCAAGCATCGACAGGTCGAGCCGGCCGACGGTCGCCTCGATCAAGAGGTCGATGTCTCTCAAGGGCGCAGCCATGCTTCCCAGGGCTGGGAGGCGCGGGGCCAACCCAACAGCCTTGCAGCAGGCTTTGGCCAAGGCTGGGACCGGCAGGGCGATCCAGAACAGATCCGGTCCCACGCCCTCGGCGACCGATATCTCCAACCAGTTCTGAGGCTGGGCATTCGACCCGAAGCTCTCGTCGACCTCCAGGGCGGCTTCGACCCGCTCGCAAAGATCCTGGATCAGTTTTTCGGCCATCCGGTCCAACAAACGCCGGTCACGGTCGGTCAATGCGGCAGGACCGGGGCGCAGGTCCAAGGCAGCTTCCGCCAGACGTATCGACGCCGACTTAGGCGCCCTCACCGACGTGCAATTGGCGCGCGGGACCCAGCCTTCGCTTTCGAGGGCGGAACCCCGCTCCGTCATGCGGCCGACGTTGAAGGTCCGCGCGGCGCACCAGTGCGCCGACCACGCTTCCATGGCCGACTGCAGCGCGCTCCGCAGGAGGTCGCTCGAAGCCGCTCCTGGAGGAAGCCAAGCCTGCGCCGGTTCGCTCACGGCTGCCCTCGAATCCCGAACAGTTGCTGGATCATGTCGTTGGCCACGCTGACCACCTGCGACGACGCCTGGTAGCCGCGCTGGATCAGGATCAACTCCCCAAACTGGCCGGTGAGATCAACGTTTGAGGCCTCGACCTCTTTGGATTGCAAGGTCCCCACCCCCGGTCCGCCGCTGGCAAGGAAGGTTGGCTTGACGCCGTCGTTTGCCGTGAACAGGCCGGCGCCGCCGGTGGCTCGCGTCAACAACTGAGGATCCTGGAAGCTGGCGATCGCGACGGCGCCTAAGGTCACCGTCTGGTTGTTGGAGTAGGCCGCCTGCAGGTTGCCTTTGCTGTCTAAAGTGAGGCTGCTGAACTGGCCGACAGCGCGCCCATCCACGGTGTCCGTCGCGATCGTCGAACTCGTACCCGCCGAGAACGAGGTCACGTTCTGAGAGAGATCCAGCGTGACGTTCATGGGCGGAGCGCCCGCCGGCGTAGCCGTGACATCGATGGTCGCGGTCGTCGGGTCGATGACGTTGCCATTGAACTGCACGGTCGAGGTCGACAAGGTCGCGCCGGTCTCATCGGTGACCGTCACGGTCCATTGCCCCGGCGCCGTGGAGCCCACGGCGGCGAACGACACATTCCAAGTGTGCTGCCCGCCTGCGGAATCGTACACGGTGATGTTGGACACGGCCGCTGTCGTGCCCGTCGAGGACAGGTTGCCGGTGAAGGTGATCTTGCTGGTCGCCTGCGGCGGGTTCGCCGTCTGGGTGTCGACCGTGGCTACCACTGGCTGGTGCGTGATCGGGTCGAGGATGGACAGTCGAAGATCGCCATTGTTGATCGACACGTGGCCGTTGTCGTCGAGCGTGAACTGGCCGGTGCGGGCGTAGAAGGTCTGGCCATCGGCGTTCTTCAGAACGAGGAAGCCGTCGCCTTGGATGCCCATATCCAAATCGCCGCTGGACTGCTGCAGCGTGCCCTGGCTGAAGTCGATACTCGCCGGACCACTGCGCACGCCGGCCCCGTCGGGCAGGTCGCCGGATGAGGTCGCCGTCGAGGCCCCCTGTCCGTTGCTGTTGTTGTAGAAGTCGGCGAACGTGACGCTGTCCGCCTTGAACCCCAGGGTGTTCAAGTTGGCGACGTTGTTGCTGATGGTCTGCAGGCCGTTGGAATAGGCCTCCATGCCGCTCAGACCGATATTGATGGAATTCAACATCTTAGCCCCCTATTGGACCTGGGTGATCTGTGAGATCGACACGTTGGGCGTGACCGTACCGTCGGACGCATTGACAGTCAGGGACGGCGAGCCATTGGAGAAAGTGATCGCCTGGACCGTGCCCGACGACGTGGTGCTCCCTTGGGTGAAATCCACCGTCTTGCCGAGCAGGCTGGTCGCCTGCGTCGCCGATTGGGCCGCCAGGAGATTGGTGATCTGATCGTTGAGCGACTGGGTCTGCTCCAGCTGCGAGAACTGGGCCAGCTGCGAGACGAACTCGAAGTTGTCGAGCGGCTTCAAGGGGTCCTGATAGGTCAGCTGCGTCAGGATGATCTGGAGCAGCGACTGGAAATCGAGACCGAACGCCGCGTTGGACGTGCTGGTCGCCGGACTAACGGCGGAAACGGTCATCTTTTCCCCCTCCCCCATGAAGCGCCGTCAGGACTTCACCATTGACGCTGAGATCGCCCAGTTGCTGGCCGTGATCGGCGAGAATTCGGGCGGTCAACCGCCGGAGCTTCTCGCGATCACCCGGCGCTAGCTCGACCGATCCCATGCTCACATCGACGGTCTCCCCCTCTCCGAAGACCACCACGACTGGCCCGTTCTGGTCGGTCACTGGCCGTTCCGCCTGCCGTTCCAGACCAGGCTCTTGACCGGACAGCGGCTCGGTCTCCATCCCATCTTCAAACATCCCTGGCTCCGGCAATGAGGCCTCGGCGGGCGGAGCGTGGGTCTCGTCAGCCAAGCCACCGCCGACCGGCGCCTGGATCGGCTCGCCAGACGACGTTTGCGCCACAGCCTCGGCCCCCGGTTCGGACAGAAACTGTGCAGGCCATGACGGCGACGCCTCATCCGCTTCGAACGCAGGGTCGGGCGCGTTCCCGGCCAAGGCGGACGGCCGCTGGTTTGGAGCGGCGGCGTCTGACACGGCATGGCCGAACAGCCCCCTCGCGCCGAAGCTCGTTGCCTGGGCCGACGCTCCTAAGCGCTGGGCGCTGCTGTCCCCCAGGAAATCAGCGAAGGACTGCGAAGGCCTGTCAAAGGTCGCAGCCGGCCGGGCGAAAGGCGCAGAGCGTAGGGCGGGATTAATCTTCATGGCCCCTCCGCCGCGCGAAATGGTCGGACAGGTCCAGAAACGAGCGGTTCTCCAAGGCCCGCCGGTCGCGTCTGTCGGCGCGCTGTTCTAGAGTGTCCGCCGCTTCTGACTTGGCGTGCGCTGCCTGCAAGGCCCTGGCCGCGCTGTCGCTCTCCAGCCGGGCTTCGGCCACGATGGCCCCAACGGTCGCCAATTCCTGCAAGCCCTCAGCCACCGCCCCCGACCAAGCGCGAGACAGGGCGAGGTCGAAACCTCCGTCGACCGCTTCCCGCCACAGCCGCTCCCGGTCGTCCTGCTTCTCCTGCTCGGCCTCTTGCCGTCCAAGCTGATCGGCCAAGGCCGCGGCGGCCCGGCGCGCCTGCATTTCCCCCGCTTGGCGCTGAAGCGCGCGGATGCGGGCGATCTCGCCAAGAGATCGCGTCCGTCTAGACCCCATCAGCGCCCTCCACGATCCTCGAGAGCGAGGCGATCGACGTCCCCCTCTCGATCCGCTCATCGGGACGCTGCTTGAGGAAGGCCATCAGCGAAGGTCTGAGTTTCAAGGCGCGATCGATCCCCGCGTTGCTGCCGGCAACGTAGATACCGCTCTCGATCAGGGTCCTGGCTTCCTCGTAGGCAGCAAGGACCGCGATCGCCTTCTCGGCCGCCTGGGCATGGGGCCGCGTCATCAGGCTGGGCGCCAGGCGGCTGAGGCTCTTTGGCGTGTCGATCGCCGGATAGTGGCCCTGCTCGGCCAGACTTCGGGAGAGAATGACGTGCCCATCGAGGATTGACCGCATCATCTCCGACACCGGATCATCCACCTCGTCCGTCTCGCTGAGCACGGTCATGATCGCCGTGATCGCCCCGCCGCCCCGAAGCGCGCCGAAGCGTTCCATCAGTCTCGGAATCGCCGAGAAGACACTCGGCGTGTAGGCTCGCACGGTCGGTGGCTCGCCGGCCGCAAGCCCGAGTTCGCGCAGGGCCATAGCCAACCGCGTCGCGGAATCCAGTAACAGCAGGACCTTGAGCCCCCGTGCGCGCCAATGCTCAGCCAAGGCGGCCGCATAGAGACAGGACCGAGCTCTCAGGGCCGCCGTCTGGTCGGATGTCGCGGCGACAAGAACGCTCCTCGCCCTCGCCCGTTCGCCGAGGCCGCCGCGCCAGAGCGCTTCCACCTCGCGCCCCCGCTCGCCGACCAGGCTGATGACTACGCGGTCGGCATCGACCTGGTTGGCCAGCTGGTTGACGAGACTGGTCTTGCCCACCCCCGCGGCGGCGAAGATCCCAATCCTCTGCCCAAGATCGAGCGGCAACAGGGCATCGATCGCGCGGATGCCGGTTTCGAGCGGTTTACCGGGAGAGGTCCGTTCCAGGGGGCCCGCCGGGTCGCCATGCAGGGGAGCCCAATCCTCGTTCAGGATCGGTGGTCCCTGATCCAAAGGCCTCCCCAGCCCGTCGACGGCCCGACCAAGAAAGCCGTCTCCCACCGGAACCAGGTCGGCCCGAGGCCGGGCGACCACGCGTCCACCGGGGCGCGCCTTGACCCCCACGTCCAACGCCGCCAGGCGTATGGCGCGCTCGGCGACGCTGACGACCTCCACGAGGTCCCCGCCTTCGGAGCCGGACGCGGGAGGATCGATGGCACAAAGGGCGCCCAGAGGCAGGCCCGGGCCGTCCGCCTCCAGGTAGGTCGGCAGGATCTTGGTGATCCGGCCGCTGCGCGTCACCAAGTCGGCCGACCGGATCCGTTCGATGAAGGGTTGCATGCTCACGGCGAGCATTCCCCGGCGAGTTCTTGCAGGAGACGGCCCAATTGGTCCCACTGACGGCCGACCCCCACCTCGACAGTGCCAAGCTTGAGGCGGAGGCGACAATCGCCGCTGGCCAGGTCCTCTTTGATCTCGACAATGGTCGACGGGCGTTCGATGTCGGTCGCGAGGCGCGAGATGGCGGCGCTGTCGCGGAAATCGGCGCCCGACACCTCGACGGCCAGAACGCTTTGTTCCTTCAGGCCCGCCAGTTGGCGGCGGACAGCGCGGATGATCAGTTCCGGATACGCGCCCGGATCGCCGAGAATTTTATCGAGGCTCTCGCGGGCCACCAGCAGGGCCAGCGGTTCGAGGGCCGCAAGGCTTTCCGCCAATCGCGACGAGGCTTCCGCCAGACCCTTCTCCACGGCCCGAAGCCGCTCCCCCTCGCGAGTCTCCGCTTCCTGAAGTCCCTCGGCCCGCCCCTGGGCCCAACCCTGTTCACTGGCCTCGATCACTGCCCGCCGCAGATCGGCCAGCTCCTTTTCCTTGGCCGTGAGCTCATCGGATAGAACCTGGACCTGCTCGCGCAATCCCTGCAGGGCCTCTAGCGCCGGGTCGGGCAGGACCATCGGCGTCACCCGCCTCTGACCGCCTGGTAGAAGGCTCTGAACGCTCGCGCGTGCGTCCATGTCGGCGGCCTTGATGATCCTCATCGCGCGCGCCCGAGAAACCAAGAATGACGGCGATCGGCGGCGATCGGAACAGTCAAAAGCGGAGGCTCCGGCAGCGTCTGCTGGGCGCAAGTCCTCAAGGCGCCGGCCGCCGCTCCTGTCATCCGCCAGGCCTGGGGTTGAGCCCCGTCGGACGGCCGCAGCCGTTCGGCGACCGCCGGCGAAAAGCCATCGAGATCGATGGTGTCGCCTGTTGGCGCAGCGGGTCGCGACGCCAGATGCGGGGCGCCTCGGTAGGCCTCGAGCAGTTCGCCCACGACTCGCCTGTGGTCCGGGGACAGCTCGTCGAGCACGGCGTCGACATCTTCCGGCCGCGCGTGGGCCAGGCCAGCCACCAAGCGACGGAGGGATTTTTCCTGCCTACGCGGGTTCATCTACCCGCCTTCCCTCTAACGCAGCTTTTAGCCGCTTAGCGTACTCGGCGCGCTGACGTGGCGTCAGGCGGCGACTTGCGGAGGAACGCAGTCCCACGGCCGCCACGGCCGCCAGTAGCGCGAGCAATAAGACGCCGATCATCCAGGTGGACAGGCCGGAAGGCGCGGACGGCTTGGGCGAGGCCGCGGAAGCCGGAGGCGCCGGCGCCGCGGGGGCGGATACCGTGTAGGCGATCACGTCGCGGTTTGGATCGGCATGGATCGCCGAGAAGACCACGGCGCGGATCGCCTGCTCCTCCGCCTGGGAGCTGGGCGGGCTGACCGTTATGGCCACCCTCAAGGGGAAGGTTCGCTGCCCCGCGTCAGGCCCGTTCGAAGCTGCGTCCTCGCCGCCCGCCCACACAGCGACGTCGACCGGCCGATGTGGGAAACTGTTCTGAAGGGCGGCGCGGACCGCCGCTTCGTAGGTCCCTTCCGCCGCGCGCCGACGGTCGGCGGGAGAAGCGGACGGCGCGGCAGGCGTCACGTCGCTGACGACGGCCCCCCGGGCATCGAGCACGACGACATTGGCGACCTCCAGATCCGGCACCGCGGCCGCCACCAGGCGCTGGATTCCGCGGATGGTTCCCGGCGTGAGCATCTTGCCCGATCGGGTCAGGACGGTGATCGACGCCTTGGGCTGCTTGGCCTCGTCACGGAAGATCGCATGCTCGGGCAGAGCAAGATGGATGCGGGCCTCGTCCACACCGTCCATCGCCATAATGGTCCGGGCGAGTTCGCCCTGCAGGGCGCGCTGATAATTGATCTGCTGGGCGAACTCCGTGAGGCCCATGTCCGATTTGTTGAACAGCTCGAACCCGACGGTGCCTTTGAGCGGGATGGCGGTGCTCATGAGCCCAAGCCTCGTCTTGGCGACCAGGTCGGTGGGCATGAGGATGGTCGAACCTCCATCCTTGAGCTGATAGGGCGTCTTCTGCTTGTCCAGTTCGGCCACGATGGTCGCCGCATCGGCGTCGCGAAGTCCCGAGAACAACACGTCGTAGCGAGGGCGCAGGACGTTCAGGTAGGCCGCGCCGACAACGGCGGCGATCACCGCACAGAGGCCTGCCGCCAACAGAATCTGCCGGGCCGTCGAATTGGTCCTCAGCCAGTCCATGGTGTTCAAGCAGACCTCGCGCTGTTCGGGGCTAGAGCTGCATTCGCAGCAGTTCTTGCAGGCCGTCGGTGAGCTTGCTCCGGACCTGGAGCATCAACTCCGTCGACAGGCGGGCCTGCTCCAGCGCGTAGGTCACCTGATGGACCGGCACGGAGTCGTCCACGGCGAAGGCGTTCGCGAGCGACTGGGCGTCCAGGACCTGATGATTGACCTTTCCGATCCCGGCTAGGAGCAGATTGGAAAAGCCGGAACGGGGAACAGAAACCTGCTGCGGGGTCAGCGCATCGGCGACAGCTGTCGAGACGGCTTCAATGGGCTGGACCGGCATCACTTGCGCCCCAGCTCGAGGGCTTTGGCGTACATCTGCCGCGCGGTGTTGGCCGCCACGACGTTGGCCTCGTAGACCCGCGCGGTCTTGATCATGGTTGTCATCTCCCCCGCCTGATCGATGCCCGGATAGGTCACATAGCCGTCAGGATCGGCCTGAGGATGGGTCGGGTCGTAGACGCGGCGGGGGGCCGCGGACTCCGGCTCGACCCCGTATACGGCCACGCCGGTTGGTTGAATGGCGGCGCCGGCTTCAAGATGATCATTGAAACTGGCTCTGCCGGAAATCTGAGGACCGGAAATCAGGCGTAGCGGCTGGTACGCTTGACCTCCTGCCGTCCGCGCCGTGTTGGCGTTGGCAAAGTTCTGAGCAATGACCTCCAAGCGCCGCCATTCCACGTCCATGCCCGTGCGACTGATCTCGAGCGCTTGCATCTATCGACCCCCCGTCATCGCCAGGTCGGTCAGTTGCAGCTGGCGATCTAGGATATCCACCAGGGCCCCGTAACGGCTCGCCGTGGCCGCGGAGTCGGCAAGGTCGAGGTCCACCCGAGGTCCGGGCGCGCCCAGGGTGGCGCGGGTCTCGTCGACGCCGATCGTCGGGGCGACGGATCGGACCTGAGCGGCGCCGTGCTGGGCCGCGACCGCCAGCGCCTGCTCGAACGTCACATGGCGGGGGCGGTAACCCGCGGTGTTGGCGTTGGCGATGTTCTCCGC
>FTJU01001941.1_pt3 | contig 20184 bp, 16 predicted proteins | sample 1658961 | NCBI WGS metagenome assembly FTJU01 (sample SAMEA3914878, study PRJEB12502) | metagenome | biome: forest; material: soil | place: USA | collected 2012-03-12 | depth 0.3 m | reverse complement strand
TCTGGCGGTGGACTTCCGCCAGAAGTTCCGCAAGGACGTCGTGATCGATATGATCTGCTACCGGCGTCGCGGCCACAACGAGGGCGACGACCCGTCGATGACCCAGCCGTACATGTACGACGTCATCGACACCAAGCGCTCGGTGCGCAAGGCCTACACCGAGAGCCTGATCGGTCGTGGCGATATCTCGCTGAAAGAAGCCGAGGACGCCCTGCGCGACTACCAGGGCCAGCTGGAGCGGGTGTTCAACGAGGTCCGCGAGCTGGAGAAGTATGTACCGGAGCCGAGCGAATCGGTCGAGGACGACCAGCAGGTGCCGACCACCATCCTGACCGCCGTCGACAAGACGGTGCTGCAGCGCATCGGCGATGCCTTCCTCAATGTGCCGGACGGCTTCAATGTGCACCCGCGCGTCAAGCCGGTGCTGGAGAAGCGGCGCGAGATGGCCTACGAGGGCAAGGTCGACTGGGCCTTCGCCGAACTGCTCGCCTTCGGCACACTGATCGACGAGGGTCGCGCGGTTCGCCTGACCGGTCAGGACTCGCGTCGCGGCACCTTCACCCAGCGCCATTCGGTAATCATCGACCGCAAGACGGCCGAGGAGTACACCCCGCTGCACAACATCGGCAGCACCAACCCGGGTTGGTTCGCGGTGCACGACTCGGCGCTGAGCGAATACGCCGCCGTCGGCTTCGAATACGGCTACTCGCTGGGCAACCCGGACGCACTCGTGCTGTGGGAAGCGCAGTTCGGTGACTTCGTCAACGGCGCGCAGTCCATCATCGACGAGTTCATCTCCTCCGGTGAGGCCAAGTGGGGTCAGCTGTCGGAGGTCGTGCTGCTGCTGCCGCACGGTCATGAGGGTCAGGGCCCGGACCACACCTCCGGCCGCATCGAGCGCTTCCTGCAGTTGTGCGCCGAGGGCTCGATGACGGTCGCCGTGCCGTCCACCCCGGCGAATTACTTCCACCTGCTGCGCCGCCATGCACTCGACGGCATCCGCCGCCCGCTGATCGTCTTCACCCCGAAGTCGATGCTGCGCAATAAGGCCGTGGTGTCGGACCTGAAGGACTTCACCGAATCGAAGTTCCGCTCGGTCTTCGACGAGCCCACCTACGAACAGGGTATCGGCGACCGCAACAAGGTCAAGCGCGTCCTGCTCACCAGCGGCAAGCTCTACTACGAGCTGGTCGCCGAAAAGGCCAAGCAGAAGCGTGAAGACGTCGCCATCGTCCGCATCGAGCAGCTCTACCCGCTGCCCAAGTTCCGTCTCAACGAGGCACTGGCCGGCTACCCGAATGCGACCGATATCGCCTGGGTCCAGGAAGAACCGGCCAACCAGGGCGCCTGGCCCTTCTTCGGCCTGAACCTGCCCGAGCTGCTCCCGGAGCGCTTCACCAAGCTCCGCCGCATCTCCCGCCGCGCCATGTCGGCCCCCTCCTCGGGTTCGTCGAAGGTCCACGCGGTGGAACAAGCCGAAATCGTCGCCGAGGCGTTCGAGCCGACCGCGTAGTTTCGCCAACCCAGCGCCGGGCCGAATCCACTCTCTCCCAGGGTGATTCGGTCCGGCGTTGTCATGATGGCGATTCGATCAGCACCTGCTCCAGGTGGGCCGCATCGTCGGACCTTTGTAATACCCAGCCATTACCGGCGGTACCCCGGCACCTCCGGCCGCGGGAGCGTCGTCGGAATGGGTGCGCGAGGCCGCGGTGACACCCGGGATCCGGTCTTGCACAACGAAACTCGCCTGAAGCATGCCGTCGAATGCAGGACCACCGACGACAGATCGGCACTGCTATGCCCCCGCGGCGGTCAGCCACGGAGTGCGGCAGCCAATGCGGGATTCAGCGAAAGCGCCAGGGCGAGTAGGGATTCGACCAAAAGGTCGACCAACTGTTCGCGGGTGATGATTTCGTGGCGGAGCCAGGTGAGCGTGGTTTCCTCGACGAAGGCGATCCAGCCGCGCATGGCCAGGAGCAGGCGGGGGCGGTCGGTGTCCGGAATATCGACGGGCACTTCGGTCAAGATGATGTCGATGATGGCGTTGCGGGTCTGGTCGACGAGCGGAAGTACCTCGGCGCTCACACTGGCCGGGCCGCGCAGCAGCGAGACATACGAATTGCGGTTTTCACCGACGTATGCGATGTAGCGCTCGATCGAATCGCGCAGCATCTCGAACACCCCGAGCGTGCGATCGGGTGCGACGCGCTCCAGTAGCTCGGCGTTGGCGTGGCGGACGATCGCCAGTTGGAAGTCGTGTTTGGTCGGAAAGTAGTGGAAGAGCAAGCCGCGGGAAATCCCCGCTTCCTCGGCGATTTCGGTGATCGAGATGTCTTCGATGGCGCGGTCGCCGAGCATCTTGGCGCCCAGGGTGATCAGTTGTAGACGGCGTTCTTCCGGGCTGAGCCGGGTGCGCTTGACAGTTTCTCCGGTGCCTCGACTACTCACGGCGCCATCTTACTGAACGCTGCTCAATACTGTTGACTCATGCTCAATAGCGCCGTAGGCTGGATTACATGAGTCGCAAGGTTACAGACAAAGCTGTCGGCAAGCGGCCGCCCCGCCATGTCAAAACGATCATCATCGGCAGCGGTTTCGCTGGTCTGGGCCTGGCAATCCGGTTGAGCAAGCAGGGCCGCAACGATTACGTGGTATTGGAACGCGGCAGCGATGTCGGCGGAACCTGGCGTGACAACACCTATCCGGGCGCGGCGTGCGATGTACCGTCGCACCTGTATTCGTACTCCTTCGCGCTGAACCCGAACTGGTCGCGCTCGTTCTCCAAACAGGGCGAAATCCAGCACTACATCCAGGGCGTCGCGCGCGAGTACAACGTGCTCGACAAGCATCTGTTCAACTGCGACGTGACCGCGGCCCGCTGGAACAACGCCACCAACCTGTGGCATATCGAATCGACCCAGGGCAGCTTCACCGCCGACACCGTGGTCTCCGCGGTCGGCGCGCTCTGCGAGCCCGCGCTCCCGGATATCAAGGGCATCAACGGTTTCGAGGGCGAGATATTCCACTCCGCTCGCTGGAATCACGATGCCGACCTCACCGGCAAGCGCGTCGCCATCATCGGCACCGGCGCCTCCGCCATCCAGATCGTGCCGTCCATCGCTGCGCAGGTCGCGCACCTGGACGTCTACCAGCGCACCGCGCCCTGGCTCCTCCCCCGCATGGATCGCCCGTACACCCTGCCGGAGCGCCTGGCCTTCCGGCACATCCCCGGCTTCCAACGACTATCCCGTGCCGCCATCTATGCCGCGCGCGAAACCCAGGTCGTCGGCCTCGCCAAGGTTCCGGCACTGATGCAGGCCTTCGAGCTGATCGCGAAGGCCAAGCTGCAGTTGGAGATCCGCGATCCGGAGCTGCGCAAGAAAGTCACCCCGAACTTCCGGATCGGTTGCAAGCGCATGCTGATCTCCAACGACTACTACCCGGCACTGAGTCGCCCGAATGTGGATGTGGTCACCCACGGTATCGCCGAGGTGCGCGCGAATTCCATTGTCACCAAGGATGGTACCGAGCGCGAAATCGACGCACTCATCGTCGCGACGGGATTCCACGTCACGGATTCACCGACCTACAACGCCATCTCGGGCAAGGACGGTCGCACACTGGCCGAGGTATTCGACGAGATCGGCCAGCAGGGCTACAAGGGTTCGGCCGTCGCCAACTTCCCCAATATGTTCTTCCTGCTCGGCCCGAATGTCGGCCTCGGCCACACCTCGATGGTGTACATGATCGAATCGCAGATCAACTACATCGCCGACGCCCTGGCCACCGTCGATCGCCTGGGACTGCGCACCGTCGAGGTGAAGCTTGCGGCGCAGGACGCCTACAACAGGGACCTGCAGGGCAAACTGGTGAAGAGCGTGTGGAATACCGGCGGCTGCGCCAGCTGGTACCTGGACAAGCACGGCAACAACACCACGCTGTGGCCGGACTTCACCTTCGAATTCCGCAGGCTGACCAGGAATTTCGACGTATGCGCATATGAAACGACGAACGTCGACACCTCACGAAACGATCTGAAAGTGGTGGCACAGTGAATACAGCATCGCGAAGCGATTCGATGCGGGGCGGCGGTCGGGCGGCAGGTGGGCGCGACGATGCTTACTTCACGGGCAAGGTTTGTGTGATCACCGGAGCGGGCTCCGGCATCGGCCGTGCCCTCGCCGAGAATCTGGCCCGGCGCGGCGCCAAACTCGCGCTCTCCGATATCGATACCGACGGCTTGGCCGAAACCGTGCGCCGCTGCGAGGCGTACGGGGCCGAGATCAAATCCGATCGGCTGAATGTGTCCGAGCGCGAAGCGGTGCTGCTGTACGCCGATGCCGTGAAGGCGCATTTCGGCAAGGTGCACCAGATCTACAACAACGCGGGCATCGCCTATCACGGTGAGGTTATCCGCTCGGAGTTCAAGGACATCGAGCGCATCATGGACGTCGACTTCTGGGGCGTCGTCAATGGCACCAAGGCCTTCCTGCCGCTGCTGATCGAATCCGGCGATGGCCACGTCGTCAATGTCTCCAGCCTGTTCGGTCTCATCGCCGTTCCGGGTCAAAGTGCTTATAACGCGGCCAAATTCGCGGTGCGCGGTTTCACCGAATCGCTGCGTCAGGAGATGTTCGCCGGTAAGCATCCGGTCAAGGTGACCTGTGTGCATCCCGGCGGCATCAAGACCGCCGTCGCCCGCAATGCCACCTATGCCGAGGGCATCGACAGCGCCAGCGCCGCATCGCTGTTCGACAAGAAGCTGGCCATTCACACACCGGAAATGGCCGCGCAGACCATTACCGAGGGCGTCCGAAAGGGACACGGCCGCGTGCTGATCGGTTGGGAGGCCAAGCTGCTCGACCTGTTCGTTCGGGTCACCGCCTCCGGCTATCAGCGTATCGCCGCCGCGGTCAACCGTCCCTTCCTTCCCTGAACCGCCGGCGCCGGGGAATCGAGGAAAGCCCATGCGTGACATCAATATTCCGCTACCCGTCGCGCGGATGCTGCTGAGTCCGATCTTCCGGGGCACACTGAACGCGCGGCTGCCTTGGCGGCTGCAACGGCAGCTACTCGATATGGGTTCACACGCGCAGTTCCTGCCATCGGGCACGACCGTGCAGCGCCTCCGGCTCGGTGGCCGACCCGCCGAACGGATCACCGCGGGCTCGGGCAGGCCGAATCCGAATGCCGGCGCCGTGCTCTATCTACACGGCGGCGGCTATACGGTCGGATCACTTGCGACGCACCGGTCGCTGGCCGCCCGGCTGGCTCACGAAACCGGTTGCGCCGTCTACGTTCTCGACTACCGACTGGCACCGGAGCACCCGTTCCCCGCCGGACTCGAGGACGCCGAATCGGCATTCTCGGAGCTGGTCGGAAATATCGGCTACCGCCCCGAACAGATTGCGCTGTCGGGTGATTCGGCCGGCGGCGGACTGTCGCTCGCCACCGCACAGCGGCTCATCACCGAATACGGCTACACCCCGGCCGCGCTCGGCCTGATCGCGCCATGGGCGGATCCGAATCAGGTCCCGGACAAGTTGCGCGATCTGGTGATCAACCAACCGTGGTCGCGCGCGTGCGCCGCGGCCTATCTCGGTGGCGGGGACGCTGCTGACACCGGCTACGCACCGCTGCACGGTGAACTGCGGGGTTTGCCACCGACGTACGTACAGGTCGATGTCAGCGAAATGCTGTATCGGCAGTGTGTCGAATTCGTGACGGCACTGCGGGCGGCGGGCGTGCACACACGGTTTACTGAGAGCAAGGGTCTATGGCACGTCGCGCAGCTGCAGGCCGCACTCGTCGGTCCCGCCGCGGCGGCACTCACCGAACTGGCCGACTTCCTGCGAGAAGCCGTCCAGCCGGTCTCGCTGCGCGACCTAGGATAGATCTGCGAGCAGGCCGAGCTGACGTCCCGGTCACAGGTGTCGTAGATTACTGGCGAGTAAACCACGTGGAAGGGCACTGATGCGAGAGTTCGAAGTCCCGGCTTCCTACACCATCCCGGAAGACGCGAACAATTCCGATAACGTCTTCCGGCACGCCGAGCAATCGCCCGGCGCGGTGCTGTTCAACGTCACCAACGGTGATGGCTGGCGGGAAATCAGGGCCGCGGAATTCGCCGAAGCGGTCACCGCTGTGGCCAAGGGCCTCATCGCCTCCGGGCTCGAGCTCGGCGATCGCGTCGCCATCATGGCCCCCACCCGCTACGAGTGGGTGCTGCTCGATTTCGCCGTCTGGGCCGTCGGCGGCTGCACGGTCGCCATCTACGACAGCTCGGCCGCCGAACAGGCCAAGTGGATCCTGCAGGACTCCGCCACCAAGCTGCTCGTGGTCGACAGCGATAAGCACCGCAAGGTCATCGATGAGATCGAGGTGGGCGCGCTGCCGGACCTCGAAGAGACGCTGCAGATCGACAAGGGCGCCGTCGATGATCTAGTCGCGCGCGGTGCCGAACTCGACGACGCGGTCGTGCACGCGCGCCGCGCCGAGGTCAATGCCAAGTCCCCGGCCACCCTGATCTACACCTCGGGCACCACGGGCCGCCCCAAGGGCGTCATGCTTTCGCATGCGAATCTGTACGCGGAGTCGAAGTCCGACCGTATCGCACTGGACCGATACGTCGCCGAGGGCAAGAAGACCTTGATGTTCCTGCCGCTGGCACACGTCTTCGCGCGGGCCGTCACGCTGGCCGCATTCGACGCCAAGGTGACCGTCGCGTTCACCGCCGACTGGTCCACCCTGGTCGAACAGTTCGGCAGCTATCGCCCGCACTTCATCCTCGCGGTGCCGCGCGTCTTCGAGAAGGTGTTCAACAGCGCGAAGCAGAAGGCGCACGACGGCGGCAAGGGCAAGATCTTCGACGCGGCCGCCGAGACTGCCGTCGCCTACAGCCAGGCCATCGACAACGGTGGGCCGGGCCTGCTGCTCAAACTCGAGCACATGGTGTTCGACAAGCTCGTCTACAGCAAGCTGCGGGTCGCGCTCGGCGGTCAGTGTGAGGCCGCGGTCTCGGGTGGCGGACCGCTCGGTGCGCGCCTCGGTCACTTCTTCCGCGGCGTGGGCGTCACCATCTACGAGGGTTACGGCCTCACCGAGACCACCGCGGCCATTACCGTGAACACCCCCGGCAATATTCGTGTCGGCACCGTCGGCAAGCCGATCGAGGGGCACGCGGTGAAGATCGCCGAAGACGGCGAACTGCTGCTGCGCGGATCGGTGGTCTTCAGCGGTTACTGGGGCAACACCGAGGCCACCGAGGACGCGTTCGCCGAAGGGTGGTTCAAGACCGGCGACCTGGGCGCCATCGATGGCGACGGGTACCTCACGATTACCGGCCGCAAAAAGGAAATCATTGTGACCGCGGGCGGTAAGAATGTCTCCCCGGGCCTGATGGAGGATTCGCTGCGGGCCCATCCGCTGATCAGCCAGGTTATGGTGGTCGGCGACGGACAGCCCTTCGTCGGCGCGCTGATCACCCTCGATCCCGAGGCGCTGCCGGGTTGGAAGGAACGCAACAACCTGCCCGTCGAAACCCCGATCGAGCAGGTGATCGAGAATCCGGCGCTGGTCGCGGAGATCAACGCCGCGGTCGCCGACACCAATAAGAAGGTCTCGCATGCCGAGGCGATCAAGAAGATCCGCATCCTGCCCGTCGATTGGACGCAGGAGACCGGTGAGCTGACGCCGAAGATGTCGCTGAAGCGGGCCGTGGTGATGAAGCAGTACGCGTCCGAGGTCGAGAAGATCTACAGCTGACGCTGGTTGCGCGAGGCGCCGTCCGCGAATTGCGGTCGGCGCCTTCGTATTTCACCTGGTTTGCGCAGGGATTCCATCGAATGGAGTACCGCTGGGACGGGGTCGCCATGGTGCGCCGCAATGTCCGCCGAGCGGCTTGCCGCGGTGCTGGGCGAAGCCACCGCCGACCTACTCGCCGATCCGTCGATCGGCAAGCTGCAGCGCTGCGCGGCCGACGGCTGTGTCCTGCTGTTTCTGCCCGCACACCCGCGCCGCCGCTCGTGCTCATCCGAACGCTGCGGCAACCGGGTCCGCGTCGCTCGCTACTGTCCGCGGCACAAGCCCACGGACTGATGCGACGTCACCGAATGGTCATACTCCCCCACCGCGCCGCGCAGTACGCTCGGACCATGGCTGAACTGCGCTTTCGGGTCGCCGCCGGCATTGTCGCCGCCGGCTTGGTACTCGGCGTTGCCGAACTCGTCGCCGCCTTCACCGGCCCCGACAGCGCACCGCCGAACGCCCTCGGATCGACCGTTATCGACCACACCCCGGATAGCCTCCGCGAATGGGTCATCCAAACCTTCGGCACCAATGACAAGACCCTCTTGTTCGCCTGCATGGCGCTCGTGGCCGTGCTGGTCGCCGGATTCATCGGAGCCATCGAACGAACAGACCACCCCAGAGGATCCTGGCTCCTGGCCGCCCTCGGCCTGCTCACCGCGGCCGTCACCATCGGCCGCGCCGGATTCTCCGCCGCCTGGCCCACCATAATCGGCATCGCCGCAGGCATTTACGCCCTCCGCGTCTCGACCGACCGCATCGAGGACGCAGCGGCCGCCGCCCGTGCGGGCGCTCCACTGGAAGTCGCACCCAGCGGTGACACAACGAATCGGCCGCAGAACCCGGCACCGAGCCCGGTCAGGTCGGCAACGCCGAAACCCGTTACCGAAGCCGACGCGGATACAACGGCACCGGCCGGGCCGAGTCCCGGCTCCGCGAGCACCGCACCCGGCGACGAAGCTATGGGTCAGCCGCCGCGCCCGGCCTCGGGTTCGGTCCAGTCCGCATTGCCGAAAGCCGCTGCCACCGAGGCTGGCTCGGCGATTCGAGCGGCACCGACGGCATCCGGAGCGACCGCACCGGCGGCCGATCAGCCAGCGAACAGCGACGCGGCATCGTCGTCGGAAAAGACTGCTGACCACGGTGCTTCGTCCGAGCAGGAGGCACCGGAGACAGCCGCTTCTGTCGCGGCGACCGAGAAGGAACTCGTGGCTCCGACGGCAGAGTCCGTTGCTCGGCCGCAGCGGCGACAGGTGTTGCGGGGCATTGCGATTACGGGCGGACTGGCTCTGTTCAGTTGGGTGGGTGGGCGGCTGATCGGGATGCGGCGGCGGGATGTTTCCGGTGAGCGGGCGGCGATTCGGTTGCCGGAGCCGAGTGGGCCGGCGGTTTCGCTCGCGCCGGACGCGGATTTGAAATTGCCCGGACTGACGCCGTACCTGACGTCCAATAGCGACTTCTATCGGATCGATACCGCGCTGATCGTGCCCCAGGTGTCGGTTGATGATTGGTCATTGCGGATCCACGGGATGGTCGATCACGAAATCCACCTCAGCTGGGGCGACCTCGCCAAGCGCACACCGGTCGAAACCCTGGTGACGCTGGCGTGTGTATCGAATCCGGTCGGTGGCGATCTGATCGGCAATGCCCGCTGGCGCGGCTACCGCCTGGACGAACTGCTCGCCGAAGCCGGACCACATCCGGATGCCGATATGGTCCTGTCCCACAGTATCGACGGCTTCACCGCGGGCAGCCCGCTGGCCGTACTCACCGACGGCCGCGATGCGCTGCTTGCCATCGGCATGAACGGCGAACCGCTCCCGGTCGCACACGGCTATCCGGCCCGGCTGGTCGTCCCCGGCCTCTACGGATACGTCTCCGCCACCAAATGGGTGACCGAGCTGGAGATCACCCGCTTCGACCGCGCCACCGCGTACTGGACCCGCCGCGGCTGGTCCGCGTACGGCCCGATCAAAACCAGTACCCGCATCGACACCCCGCGCGCCCGCGCCGAACTGCGACCGGGCAGCATCGCCGTCGCCGGTGTCGCCTGGGCCCAACACCGCGGCATCCGAGCCGTCGAAGTCCAAATCGACGACGGTCCGTGGCAATCTGCCCGACTGTCCACCGAACAATCCATCGATACCTGGCGCCAGTGGGTCTACGACTGGAATGCCACTCCAGGCCCCCACACCATCCGTGCCCGCGCCACCGACGGCAGCGGCGAGACCCAAACCGAAGCCCGGGCCCCCGTCGTCCCCGACGGCGCCACCGGCTACCCCATCACCACAGTCACCATCGGCTGAGCCGTATCACTTCGACTGCGTGCCACCGAGAAACGTGTGCGCCCCGCGGACCGATCGGCCCGCGAGGCGCAACCGCTCGACGACTCAAACGCCGACGGTGTCGGCCTTGGCCAGATCGGCCTTCGGGCCGGCGGCGGCGGATTGGCCGTGACGGATGAAGAGGGCCGAGGCGATTACACCGATCAGGAGGATGCCCGCGGGGAGCAGGATGGCCTGGCCGAGGGCGGTACTGAAGGCGTCCTCGACGAATTCGGGGATAGTGCCCTGGCCGGCACCGGCTTCGGTGATCTTGCCACCGCCGAGACCATTGGCACTCATGCGGCCCGCGACCAAGGCGCTGATCACGGCGCTACCGAGTACCGAGCCCACCTGACGGGTGGTGTTGTAAACACCCGCGCCCGCACCAGCGAACTGGATCGGCAGGTTGTGTGTGGCGGTAGACGCCAGTGGTGCCCAGATACAGGCATTGGCGATACCCGCCAGCGCGCCCGAGAGCATGAACCACGCCAGAGCGGAATGCGGCGTCATCACGGCCGCGTACCAGAAGACCGAGGCCGAGAAGCCGATGAATCCGATGGTCGGCACGATGCGTGGGTGCAGCCGGTCGGAGATTTTGCCGATGATCGGTGCGAAGACGCCGGTGACGATCGCCATCGGTGCGAATACCAAGGCGGACTTGGTCGGTGACATCTCCCGCACCGCCTGCAGGTAGAAGTACGCCGGCACCATCATCGAGGTGACCGCGGCGCCCATGGCCGCGATGGCCACATTCGACAGCGCGAAATTGCGATCACGGAACAGTCCCAATGGCAGCAGCGGCTCACCGGCATTGCGCGCCTGGTTCACCAGGAACACCGCGAGCACGACCACACCCGCGGCGATCATCAGCCAGATGCGCAGCGACCAGTCGTAGGTATTGCCCTCCTGGATACCGAAGACCAGCAGGAATAGTCCGACACCGCTGAGCACCACACCCGGAATATCGAACTTGTGCTCATTCGTCGGCAGTGCCGGAACCAGCCAGACCGCGAGCGCGAAGGCGACGACGCCGACTGGAACATTGACGATGAAGATCCACTCCCAGCCGAGCCCGTCGACCAGCACACCACCAAGGATCGGACCGACCAGCGTGGCGAGACCGGCGACACCACCCCACAGCCCCATGGCCGCACCGCGCTTGTCGGGCGGGAAGGTCCTGGTGATCACCGCCATGGTCTGCGGCGTCATCATCGCGGCGCCGAGCCCCTGGACGGCCCGCGCGGCGATCAGCATGGCGACCGAACCGGAAAGACCGCACCACAGCGAGGCGGCGGTGAAGACGGCCAGCCCGATCAGATAGAGGTTCTTGGGCCCGAAACGATCACCGAGCCGGCCGGTGACCAACAGCGGCACCGCATAGGTCAGCAAGTACGCGCTGGTCACCCAGATGACCTGGGAGATGTCGGCCTGCAGATCCTTCATGATCGCCGGATTGGCGACCGCGACGATGGTCATATCCAGCAGGATCATGAAGAAGCCGACGACCAGCGCGAATAGCGCCAGCCACGGATTGCGTCGAGTGGTCATGGATGTGGTTCCTATCTCGGATGTCTGTCCCGGATGACAAGGACGGCAGCGAAGCGAATCGGGTGGGGTGCTGCGCGCACCGGTACACATCACGGCGGTGACGCGCTGGTCTGGCTCCAGCGACCCGGTGCCGGGGGTAGTTCGGAGCCTTCTCGGTCGGCCCAAGGGTGCTGATGTTCGGTTACGCGGACGCCGGTGTCGGGGTCGAATTCGTCCCACTCCATCTCGCCGCTGTCGAGTTCGGAGATCAGGTTGTCGACCCACGCGATCTCGGCGGCGATGGTGGCACGCAGATACGGGAGCACGATCCAGTAGCGACGAGGTACCGCGTGCATACCCGCCCACTGGCTCATTATGTCGATATCGGCGAGGTCCTGCGCCAACCGCTCGACCCGCTCCCGCAGTAGCGCGAGCACTTCCGGCGCGGGCAGGTTGTGCGCCTCGGCGAGTGCGACCGGGAACATCGGATACTCCCGCCCGGGATTGCACAGGATCTCGGCGATTCGGGAACGCAATGTCTCCCGGCCACTTTCGGTGATCCGATAGGTGGTGCGCTCGGGCCGATTCCCTTCCCGGTCGACCCCCTCGGCCTGCACCAATCCCTGGTCGGCCAACCGCGTCACCGTGTGATAGAGCGAGCCCGGCCGCACCTTCACCAGCATGTCCTCCCGGCGCGCGATCAGCAGCTGATACGCCTCGTAGGGATGCATGGGCCGCTCTTCGAGCAGCGCGAGCACGGCGATCGCCAACGGCGTCACCAATGGGCGCGGGTGCTGCCCCATTTCGGTCACCTCCTACACAACGCTCGCGGATTCGAGAGCGAATCCCCGGAGCACGCACGGTAGTCATGACCACCGACATACTCCGCATCAAATACTCCACATGGAATATACGGCGAGGAACAGTTCACAACAAGACCGCGGTATCGAGCGCGATTGTGATCGGCGACATAGCAAACGGCCCGAGCGTGAACCGCTCGGACCGCTGTGACCAGGGATTTCTAGAGCGCGTGATTGTCCAACCAGCTGCGTGCCACCTCGGCGGCGGCGGCACCTTCGCGGACCTTGCGGATCATCTGCGCCAGCTCATCGGTCGTGAGCTCACCCGCTACGTAGTTCAGCTTCCGAATCTGCCGATCGTCGAGCAGACCCTTGCGGTACACCGCGAGCACATTCTCGGCCCGCACCGCGTAATCGTTGTCGGTGAGGACCATCAGCCCGTCGGTCGCACCCGGGACCAGCGCGGGCGGGCCGGTCAGGATTCCGGCCTGGATTTCGCCGTCCAGCAATGCCTTTCGCAGTGCCGCCGCATCGGGATAGGACCTGGTACCGGCGAAGTCACACCCGGCAATTCGCACGGTTGCCGCACTTTGCAGCACCGCGGGCACCGGTGCCACGCCGGCCTGGATTTCGCCACACCGCGGGGCCAGTGCGGCGATCGACCGCACGTCCTTGCCCGCAGCTTCGGTCAGCAGCACCCGGGCTCGCATATCCGTGCCATCGGCCGGATCGGAGACCGCGAGCCCCTCGGGCAGCGATCGGTTCAGTTCCTCGGTCACCGACAGCCCAACCGGTGCGGACTTGTCCGCGAGATCGGTGGTCACCTCCGGCTTGCGCGCATGCGCTCCGGCGTTCAGAAAGGTGAGCAGTTCGCCACTGTGTTCACCGACCACCGTGACGGTGCCCGCGTCCAGCGCGCCCAAATAGCCCGCGCGGTTGCCGAGATCGGCGGTGACCGAGGTGCGCGCACCGGTCCGCGCCAGCGCGCCCGCATAAATTTGCGCAAGCAGATTTGATTCCTTCGAATCGCCCGCGCCGACCGCTATCGTCGGGCCTGGATTGTCGCTTCCACAGGAAACCGCCAGCCCAGCGGCCGTGACCATCACGATCCATGCCAGCATCCGCCTCGACGCGGCCAACCCCATCCGGCGACACCAACCTTCGGTAGTGAACAGGAACTGCATGCAGCGGGCAATATGAACAACCAGAATGTACCGGGTGGCCGTACGTCGATGGCTGCTCGCATCGCTCGTCATGCCGGAAGGACTCCAGTGAAAACCACGATCAACCCCGATGCCGCGCGGCACGGGCGGTTCGCGCTGCGGCTGACGCTGCGCGCCGCCCGTATTCTCGTCGCCGCCGCGGCGCTGGCCGCCGCCATGATCCTGTCCGCCTGTGGAAACTCCGATCCGCTTGCGGCCAAGGGCAATTGCGCGGGTGACGGGCTGACCGTCGGCTCGGCGAACTTCCCGGAGTCCGAGACGGTCGCCAATATCTACGCAGAAGTGTTGCGCGTCAACGGATTCGATGTCGATACCAAACTCGATATCGGTAGCCGCGAGGCCTATATCCCGGCATTGCGCAAGTGCGACATCTCGGTGATCCCGGAGTACAACGGCAACCTGCTGCAGTATCTGAACAAGAAAGCCACCGCGACCAGTTCCGCCGATATCGACGCCGCGCTCGCCAAGGCACTGGGTTCCACGGGGTCGGGCTCCGATCTCGCCACCGGCACCCCGGCCCCGGGCCAGGACTCGGACGCGGTGGTGGTGACCAAGGCCACCGCGGAGCGGTGGAACCTGCACAGCATCGCCGATCTGGCCGCACATTCGGCCGAGGTGAAATTCGGTGCGCCCGCGGAATTCCAGGAGCGCGCCGGCGGCCTGCCCGGTTTGAAGAAGAACTACAACCTGGATATCGCCGCGAACAAATTCGTGCCGATCGCCGACGGCGGCGGGCCCGCGACGGTGCGCGCGCTGGTCGAGGGCACGGTAACGGCGGCCAATATCTTCACCACCTCCCCCGCCATCACACAGAACAATCTGGTGGTGCTCGAGGATCCGAAGCACAACTTCCCCGCCCAGAATGTGGTACCGCTGTTCAACGCCGCCAAAAAGACCGATAAAGCACTCGCCGCACTCGACGCGGTATCCGCGAAACTGACCACCGCCGAACTGCTGAAGCTCAACGAAGCAGTCTCCGGCAGCACCAAAACCGAACCCAAGGCCGCAGCACAGCAATGGGTCACCACCCAAGGGCTGAATAAGCCCACGGGGTAGGAGCAAGCATGTCCGATATCGAATTCAGCCGTATCAGCAAGACCTATCCCAATGGCACCCACGCCGTCTCCGAACTCGATCTACGCATCGAATCCGGCTCGTTCACCGTCTTCGTCGGACCATCAGGCTGCGGCAAGACCACCTCGATGCGCATGATCAACCGGATGATCACGCCGAGTTCGGGCACCATCACCGTTGGCGGCGCGGACATTTCGACGTTGAATCCGGTCGAGTTGCGGCTCGGCATCGGGTACGTGATCCAGAGCGCCGGACTCCTGCCCCACCGCACGGTCGTCGACAATGTCGCGACCGTACCTGTATTGCAAGGGGTTCGGCGCCGCACCGCCCGGGCAGCCGCCCTCGAGGTGCTGGACCGGGTCGGGCTGGACCGCTCGCTGGCCAACCGATATCCAGCCCAGCTATCCGGTGGACAGCAGCAGCGCGTCGGGGTGGCCAGGGCACTGGCCGCGGATCCGCCGGTGCTGTTGATGGACGAACCGTTCAGTGCGGTGGATCCGGTGGTGCGGGCAGAGTTGCAGGCCGAAATGCTGCGGCTACAAGCGGAATTGCGCAAAACCATTGTCTTCGTCACCCATGACATCGATGAGGCGGTCAAGCTCGGCGACCGGATCGCGGTATTCGGACCGGGCGGCGTGCTCCAGCAATACGACGCACCGCAGCGCGTACTCGCCGCGCCCGCAACAGATTTCGTTGCCGGTTTCGTCGGACGCGATCGCGGCTATCGCGCACTGTCGTTCCGCAGCGCCGATGGACTGACCCTGCACGAGATTCACACCGCCACCGAGCCCGAACTCGCCGAATTGCGGCTGAACCGGGGCGAATGGGTATTGGTGGTCACCGATTCCGGTGTGCCGCGCGGCTGGATCGATGTCACCGGTGTCGAGGGCATTCGAGCCGGTCGGATATTGCACGACAGCATCGCCGCCGGTGGATCGCTCTTCCCGCCGGACGGCGACCTCCGGCAGGCGCTGGATGCGGCGATCTCCTCGCCGTCGGGAATCGGTGTCGCCGTTGATGATTCCGGTGCCGTCCGCGGCGGCATCCGAGCACCCGAGGTACTCGAGCAGCTCGCCGGGCAGCGCACGGTAGAAGACGATGCTCGCAATCGGCATTTCTTCGAAACCGAAAACGCATGAAGTATCTCATCGACAACTTCTCCGAGATCATGGGTTTCACCAGGACCCATCTCTACCTTGCGCTGGTGCCGCTGTTGCTCGGGCTGATCATCGCGATTCCAGTGGGCGCGTTGGCTCGTCGGATCTCCTGGCTGCGGCGCATCACGGTAACGGCGGCCAGCCTGTCGTACACCATTCCATCACTGGCCCTGTTCGTGATCATTCCGCCCCTGGCCGGAATCTCGACCATCGATCCGCTGAATGTGATCATCGCGCTCACCTTGTATTCGACAGCGCTGTTGGTGATCGCGGTGCCGACCGCGCTGGATTCGGTGTCGCCCACCGTGATCGACGCCGCCGATGCCGTCGGCTTCGGTTCACTGCGGCGCACCGTGACCGTCGATATGCCCTTGGCCATCCCGGTTTTCGTCTCCAGCCTGCGCGTTGTGGTGGTCGCCAATATCGCCATGGTTTCGGTCGGCGCGCTGATCGGTGTCGGCGGGCTCGGCAAACTCTTCACTCAGGGCTATCAGCGCGACTATCCGGACGAGATCATCGCGGGCATCATCATGACGCTGGCGCTGGCGCTGATCTTCGACCGCCTGGTGTACGTCATCGGGCGCTGGGCAACCCCGTGGACGCGCGCCGATGCCAGGACCGCGAAAGGCACTGCGGCATGAACCTTTTCATCGACGCCTGGCACTACTTCACCGACGGCGCGAACTGGAGCGGCCCGACGGGTATCCAGCACCGTATCGCCGAGCACCTCTGGTACAGCTTCCTGACCGTCGTCGTCTCCGCGGCCGTCGCGGTCCCGCTCGGGCTGGTGATCGGACACACCCGTCGCGGTTCCGCGCTACTGGTCGGATTCGCCAATGCCATGCGCGCCCTGCCCACCCTCGGATTGCTCACTTTTCTGGTGCTCGGCCTCGGGCTCGGCCTGATTCCGCCGCTACTCGCGCTCGTCACGGTCGGCATTCCACCGTTGCTGGCCGGTTCCTATGCCGGTATCGCCAACGTCGCGGCCGATGTCGTGGATGCCTCGCGCGCCATGGGCATGGCCGAGCGCCAGATCCTGTTCCGCGTGGAGGTCCCCAATGCGCTGCCGATCCTGCTCACCGGCCTGCGCGGGGCCACCCTGCAGGTCATCGCCACCGCCACTATCGCCGCCTTCGTCAATTTGGGCGGTCTCGGTCGCTACATCTTCGACGGCATCGCGGTCTACCGCTACGATCGCGTCCTCGTAGGCGCCCTGCTGGTCGCGGTCCTGGCCATGTTCATGGACGGTCTGCTGGCATTCGCGGTCTGGGCCAGCGCTCCCGGCACCGGCCGCCTGCGCCGCGCCCCGCAACTTCCCGTCACCCCCGCCGGAATCCTGCAGACCGCCAGCTGAGGCCACGTACGCATTGACCAATGATGTGACATGGGTCACGATGTGACGTGGCCGCAGGAGTTTGCTTCGCGGATACTCGATGCACGATCGCGGAGTGCGAACCTGCGGGATCACTCATCCGAGACCAGGAGGCGTACCGTGAACAGTCGCTCTATGAAGGCGCGCGACATCATGCACAAGAACGCAGAGTGGATCCCCGCCGATGAAACGCTGGATCGGGCCGCGCAGCTGATGCGCAGGCTGGATGTCGGCGCACTGCCGATCGGCAACGAGGACCGGCTCGTCGGCATGCTGACCGACCGCGATATCGTCGTGAAATGCATTGCGATGGGCCATGATCCGAGCAAGGTACGGGCCGGGGATCTGGCCGAGGGCACCCCGCGCTGGGTATCCGCGGATGCCGATGTCCGCGAGGTTCTCGACCTGATGGAACGGGATCGGATCAAACGGCTCCCGGTGATCGACGAAAAGAAGCGACTCGCCGGCATGATTTGCGAATCCGATATCGCCAAGAACCTCAGCGATGCCGAAATCGCGGAATTCGTCTCAGCCGTCTTCACTCCCCACTGAGCAACCCGCACAATGCGATACGGGGCTGCTCACCCCGGTGAGCAGCCCCGTATTCACAGATCGAATTACGCGACACCCTCCGCGCGGGCGGCGGCGGCGACGGCCTCGGCAACGGCCGGTGCGACCCGCGGGTCCAGCGGGCTCGGCACGATCTTGTCCGGGCCGAGTTCATCGGCGACCACACTGAGGATGGCATCGGCGGCGGCGATCTTCATCCCCTCGGTGATGCGGCGCGCACCCGCGTCCAGTGCCCCCTTGAAAACGCCGGGGAAGGCCAAGACGTTGTTGATCTGGTTCGGGAAGTCGCTGCGCCCGGTGGCCACGATCGCCGCGTACTTGTGCGCGACATCGGGATGGATCTCCGGATTCGGGTTCGACATGGCGAACACGATCGACTCCGGCGCCATCGAGGCGATCAGCTCCTCGGCAATGGTGCCCGCGGAAAGTCCGAGGAACACATCGGCGCCGTCCAGCGCCTCGGCCGCACCACCGGCGAGGCCGCGGGGGTTGGTGCGCTGCGCCAGTTCAGCCTTCACATCGTTGAGGTCGTCGCGCTCGGCGTTGACGATGCCCTTCGAATCGAGCACGATCACATCCTTGACGCCGGCGGCGAGCAGGATGTTCGTGCACGCGACACCAGCGGCACCGGCACCGGACACCACGACCTTCAGCTCACCGATGTCACGACCCTGCACCTTGGCCGCGCCATTGAGGGCGGCGAGTACCACGATGGCGGTGCCGTGCTGGTCGTCGTGCATGACCGGGCAGTCGAGGGCCTCGATGAGCCGCTGCTCGATCTCGAAGCAGCGCGGCGCCGAGATGTCCTCCAGATTCACCGCGCCGAAGCTCGGGCGCAGCCGGACAACGGTGTCCACGATCTCGTCGACATCCTTGGTGTCCAGCACGATCGGGATCGAGTTCAGTCCGGCGAACTTCTTGAACAGCGCCGCCTTGCCCTCCATCACGGGCAGCGAGCCGCGCGGGCCGATGTCACCGAGGCCGAGCACCGCGGTGCCGTCGCTCACCACCACGACGAGCCGGTCGGTCCAGGTGTAGCGCTTGCACAGCGCCTCGTCTTCCGCGATGGCCAGGCTGACCTTCGCCACACCGGGGGTGTAGGCGATGGAAAGGTCGCGCTGGGACTCCAGCGGCGCGGTGAGTTCGACCGAGAGCTTGCCGCCTAGGTGGCCCGCGAATATTTCTTCCTGGGTGATTTCGGAAAGGCTTGCGGTGGCATTCGCTGCGTCAGTCACAGGTGACACGATTTCACTCCTGGTCGGGTCGGACAAGCCGGGGGAACGGTTACCGCCGGGTACATGGGTATTAGCTGGTTCACACGCTCATCGAGTGCACTGACCGGGACATTTCGGGTCGAGCCGAAGGCATCGGAAATGCGAGCGTCTACTACCGAAACATGGTGCGGCACTGATCCGCAGAGCGATGGTCGGACGGGTGTGTCCGTATACAACACGCGGGGGGATCCTCGGGTCGCGACGGTGCGTCGCGAGGCGGTGATCGCCGTTGTTCCCGAACCCGGCGGTGGCGTAGGTGGGAATCCGCAACATTCTGCCAGCCGGGAGGATGCGTTGCCAAACCGGCGTGTCGTGTCCCGGTCGAGCGTCATCTTTCGCGGGTAGGTCGCCGGAATTAGCAGGGGGCAAGCAGAAACTCGCAGTTCGGCAGCGGCAGCCGATGAACTGTCACAACGGAAGTGGATCAGCCGCGGTGAGCTCCGGTCGCGCCAGGTCGCGGGGATGGCATCGGCGACTGCCCAGCGTGCGTTCGAACGTACCCACACCGTTTGGAGGCCGCCGGAGATCAGCCGCACCCGCCAGTCCGCCGCAGCACCAGAATGATCGGTGCGCCGGTGCATGTCACGGCTCTCCGTGCGCGCGAGCGCACTGTATTCGGTCCAGCGCACCACCGCCAGCAGCGCCGCTGCCTGCCAAGCCCGCTATGCGGCCCACCGGTCCCGCGGACCGTGCGCTCGAGCACCGCACGCAAGGGCACCCGGACGAGTGCAGTCGACCAACCCCTCTGGCGAGCCAGCGCCGGACCGGATCATCCAAGCCGCGTAGATCCGGCGGCCATCGGCGATCGCGGTGGCTGGTGATCGCCGCACCGGATTCCTCGTAGAGCGTCGCGAACTGCGACCAGTACGGATATATCAGCTCCACCACTGTGACCAGAGCAATATTCCGGCGGCAATGAAAACGACCATTGATCCGGAAAAAGCCGCCGGAATATTGCTCTGGTCACAGTGGTGGAGCTGATATATCCGTACTGGTCGCAGTTCGCGACGCTCTACGAGGAATCCGGTGCGGCGATCACCAGCCACCGCGATCGCCG
>FTJU01001732.1_pt2 | contig 20197 bp, 23 predicted proteins | sample 1658961 | NCBI WGS metagenome assembly FTJU01 (sample SAMEA3914878, study PRJEB12502) | metagenome | biome: forest; material: soil | place: USA | collected 2012-03-12 | depth 0.3 m | reverse complement strand
TGCGGCGGCATATACGCCTTGTCTTTCGCGTATATCAGCGCGACTCCGACATCATTGGAGTACAGGCCGGCCAGCACGATCGACTGAAAACCCAAACTGTCGAAATTATTGTTGATCATGGTGTTCGCGCGCGCCCTGAGCTGCGCGTCCACATCGGCGTTCAGCGCGCGGGCCACCATGGCATAGGCGGCGATCGAGGTGACGGCCACTGCGATGGCGACCACCGAGGCGGCGAGCAGGGTTACCCGCCAGCGCAGCGACACCGATCTGGTCAGCGGCATGGGCGGGCGCATATCCGCAGGCTCTGCGGGATATGCGCCTAGCGCGGCGACCACTTGCCGCTTGGGATTGGTTCTGGCCATGGGTGCCGACTCGTCTACGGGGGTGTTTCGCGCAGCACGTAACCGACACCGCGCACAGTGTGGATGAGCCGGGCCTCGCGCTCGGCCTCGGTCTTTCGCCGCAGATAGCCGATATAGACCTCGAGCGCGTTACCGGAGGTGGGAAAGTCGTAACCCCAAACCTCCTCGAGGATGCGGCTGCGGGTCAGCACCCGGCGCGGATTGGCCATCAGCATTTCCAGCAGCGCGAACTCGGTGCGGGTCAGGCTGATCGAGCGGTCACCCCGGGTCACCTCGCGGGTCACCGGATCCAGCGACAGATCGGCGAACGTCATGGTCTCGGAAACCTCGCCGGGATCGGCGGCCCTACGGCGCAACAACGCCCGCAATCGGGCCAGCAATTCCTCGAGTGCGAATGGCTTCGGCAAATAGTCATCGGCGCCGGCATCGAGTCCGGCTACCCGTTCGGAAACCGAATCCCGGGCCGTCAAAACCAGAATCGGCAGATCGTCTCCGGTGCTGCGCAAGCGTCGGCAAACCTCGAGCCCATCCATTCGGGGCATCATCACATCGAGTACGAGCGCATCGGGTCGCTGCGCGGTCGCCTTCTCCAGCGCGTCCACTCCGTCGACCGCTAGGTCGACGGAGTAGCCGTTGAAGGTCAGTGACCGGCGCAGCGATTCCCGGACGGCACGATCGTCGTCGACTACCAGAATGCGCATGCCCCCAGTTTGACCGCATCGACTGAGAGTCGACTGAGAGCGCGCCGCTCGACACGCCGTACCCAGCATCGATGCGGCCTATTAGGGGCTGGTCGAGTGACCAGCACGTCTGTGATCACGTACAGATCTCGACGGAAACCAGCAACTGTTTTGGGGTGACGAAACCCCTTCTGAGTAGCCATATTCGAGTGAATTACAGAGCGACTGCCCCAGATTGCCGTCAGTCACTCTGCGGGGTATGTTCCCTGCGGTAAAAAGAAGACCTCTAGTTGGTTCTCGGCGGGTTGAATCAAACCCGAACAGCCACGTGCCATCCGGGGGCACTCGTGCAAGCTCGTGAAGCGGAGGCAACGGAAGCGGATGGAAGCTGCACCGCGGTCCTGGCAATTCAGTCTGTCCAACTGGTCGGTTACTCGCAAGGTTGGCATCGTGCTGGTCCTGCCCGTGCTGCTGGCCACCGTCTTCGCCGTGCTCCGCATCAACAACGAACTGCGCACCATGTCGCAGTTGGATGCGGCGACCGAACAGGTCATCATCATTCGCCCGATCGTCAAGTTCGGTACCGCCACCGAACAACTCGCGGTCGCGGCGACCGGCTCCTGGGGCAACACCGCGGATCCGGCAACCAATGCGGCATTGGCGAAATTCGATCAGGCACTCGCCGATCTCGAGGCCGCGATGCGCACGACCAAGGTGAGCACCCGGGTCACCTCCGAATTGGCCTCGGCGGTCGCCACCGGCAGCACCATGCGCAACAGCCTGCGCAACGGATCGCCGATGATGGTCGGTGAGCAGGCCGATGAGATCGCGGATCGCATCGGCAACGCGTACGCGCTCTCGCCCTCGGTCGAGGACCTCGTCATCCAGCGCTACTTCCTGCAGATCGGCGCGCTCCAGAACGCCCGCCGCGTACTCACCCAGCAGCGCATGATGATCGAGTCGCCCGAGGCCGACCGCAATCCGAGCGTGCGCCCGAAGGTGCTCACCTCCGCCGGTGCCGAGATGACCATGGTCAATACCTACGGCATCATCCTGCCGGACAATGCGCCGAATATGCGGCCGCTGCTGGACGCGGTCGGCACCCGCCTCGGCGCATTCGGCCAGAACGGCGGCGATCCGACATCCAATCCGGCCGTGCTGGATTCACTGCAGGTCAGCGCGGCTACCTACGAGAAGACCACCAACTCGCTCGCCGACACCATCGACAAGGCACTGGCGCATCGGACCACGGAGGCGCAGACCGGCGCGCTGCGCGAGACCACGATCGTCATCGGCATGCTGCTGGCCGGTCTTGCGCTGGCCCTTGCCGTCGCGCGCACCCTGGTCGTCCCGGTGCGCAGACTGCGCCGCGACGCGCTCGAGGTCGCGCACGTCAAGCTGCCCGACGAACTCGCGGTCGTGCGCAGCGGTGGCGCCACCCCGCAGATCACCCCGGTCGGCGTGCACACCACCGACGAGGTCGGCCAGTTGGCCCGCGCCGTCGACGAAATCCACGAGCAGGCGCTGAATCTCGCCGCCGATCAGGCCCGACTGCGACTGCAGATCGGGAATATGTTCGAAACCCTTTCCCGCCGTAGCCAATCCCTCGTCGAACAGCAGCTGTCGCTGATCGAGGATCTGGAACACGACGAGGACAATGCCGAACGGCTACAGAGCCTGTTCCGCCTCGACCACCTCGCCACCCGCATGCGCCGCAACGCCGACAACCTGCTGGTGCTCGCCGGTACCGCACTGCGCCGCGGTCAGCTGAATCCGGTGCCGCTATCGGACATGCTCTGGAGTGCGGTCTCCCAGGTCGAGGACTACCAGCGGGTCGAAATCGGCGCCGTGCCCGACGGCATCGTTGCCGGTGAGCCCGCTGTCGATATCGAACATCTGCTCGCCGAAATGATCGATAACGCGCTGCGCTACTCCCCGCCGACCACACCGGTCGCGGTGATGGTGGCACGTGCGGTCGACGGTGGCTACCTGATCGAGATCACCGACCGCGGCCTCGGCATGTCGCTGGAGGATCTGCAGCTCACCAACGACCGGCTCGCCTCCGGTGGTGAGGTCACCGTCGAAACCGCCCGCCGCATGGGCCTTTTCGTCGTCGGCCGCCTCGCCAAGCGACACACCATCACGGTGAGTCTGCGCCGCACCTCGACCATGGCGCAGCAGCCAGGCATCACCGCCAGCGTGCATCTGCCCGGCGCACTTGTCGCGCCGCCGCTCGATGCGACCGATCCGAACCAGCAGGCCACCGAGGCGCAGGTCATGCCCGCATTGCCGGCCCCCTCGCAGCAACAGCCGCCGCGCACGCTGGTGCCCGTGCCGAGCCTGCCGCAGCGGGAACCGTCCCGGTACGCGGTCACCAGTTCCGGTCTGCCACAACGTCGTCCGACCATGCGCGTCGCCGACGCGCCTGAGGTATCGGTACCCGGTGATGATCACACCCAAACCTCTATCGATGTATTCGCGGAGAATCCGAGCAGCCGCCGCGGCGGGGACGACGAACCCCGCAGCGCACCGTTCGGGCCGCCGACCCCGACCGATGATCCTGCCACCGGGCCGAATTCGGCCATCGACGTGGAACCGCGGGTGCCCCTCGGCGCGGTCACCGATCTGTGGGCCGAACAGCCCGACAAACCGGCGCACACCGGATCGAACCCGATCGTCTCCCGTGAGTCCGCCGAACCGCATCGGACCGAGGCACAGCCCATCGTGCGGCCGCCGCTGCCGAGCCGAAAGCCCGCCGCCGCATCGGAGCCCGAACCGACCTCGACTCGACTACAGCCGATCTCGGCCGAGACCGCGACCAACACCTCGCCCCGGCTACAGCCCGTGCAGGGCGAATCGCCCACCCCGATCTATCAGCGAATGGTCTCGGAGTGGTTGGTCGAGCCCGCGACGGCGCAATCCGCGCCGTCGGCATGGACCTCCCCCGCCGACGCGGGCTGGACGGCCGCCGAACAGGCCAGCCATCCGACCGCCGAGGCACGTACCGTCGGCGGACTGCCCATCCGCAGGCCCGGAGCGCAATTGGTACCCGGCGGCCTCACGCCGGTCGAGGAACCCGGCGTACGTGATCCGGAGGAAATCCGCAACAACCTGACCAGGCATCTCAGTGGGGTCCGCAGCGGGCGGGCCGAAGCGCAGTACAACGACGGAGGGCTTGTATGACCAACCCGAACAGCACCACGGACGAGAACCTCAACTGGCTGGTTGCCCGCTTCACCAAGGATGTGCCCGGAGTGTCGCATGCGGTGCTGGTGACGGCGGACGGTCTGCTGCAGGCGACCAGCCCGCATCTACCTTCGGACCGGGCCGAGCAGCTTTCCGCGGTCACCGCGGGTCTGGCCAGCCTCGCCACCGGAGCGGCATCGCTGTTCGACGGTGGCAAAGTGATGCAGTCGATCGTGGAGATGCAGCGCGGCTACCTGTTGGTGATGAGCGTCGGCAACGGGTCGCACCTGGCCGTGCTCGCCAACAAGTCGCACGATATCGGCCGGATCGGCTACGAAATGGCCCTGCTCGTCGACCGGGTGGGCACGGTGGTCACGGCCACCGCCCGGACAGCCGTCTGATCCAACGATGTCGAGTCCATTCGGCCACGGGCCGAACCGACCGACCACCCGGGTCAGACCGTATGCCCTGACCTCCGGGCGTACCGAACCCGCGGTCGACCTACCGCTCGAAGCGGTTATCGAAACCCTGTCGTACACTGCGCATCTCGATTGGCCGGCGGGCGATCTGCGCACCGAGATCCTGCGACTGGGCACGCATCGACTGTCGGTCGCCGAGATCGCCGCCCATCTGGACCGACCGCTCGGCATGGTCCGGGTCATGGTCGGTGACCTCGTCGTCGACGGCGCGCTGCGTGTGTATTCGACCCTGACCGACGAGGCGAGCTTCGACGAGCGCCGTTCCCTTATGGAGAGGACTTTGCGTGGACTCCGTGCCCTATAGGCAAGGCGGAAATTACGGGCAACCCGGCAACCCCGGATCCGGCAACACTGGATCCGGCAACACCGGACCCACGGAGGCCGACACTCGGGTCGCCTCGACCAAGATCGTGGTCGCGGGCGGCTTCGGCGCGGGTAAGACAACCTTCGTCGGCGCGGTATCGGAGATCGTCCCACTACGCACCGAGGCCATGGTGACCCGCTTCTCCGACGGTATCGACAATCTCGCCGATACCCCGGATAAAGAAACCACTACGGTCGCTATGGATTTCGGTCGCATCATCCTGCCCGGCAACCTGGTGCTGTACCTGTTCGGCACGCCCGGCCAGCGCCGCTTCTGGTTCATGTGGGACGACCTGATCCGCGGCGCCATCGGCGCGGTAGTGCTCATCGACACCCGACGGCTCGAGGACAGCTTCGCCGCCGTCGACTTCTTCGAGGCGCGCCAGCTGCCGTTCCTGATCGCGGTCAACCGCTTCCCTGGCGCACCCCGCTTCCCGATCGCCGAACTGCGCGAGGCGCTTTCGGTGCGCGAGGGGGTGCCCATCGTGGATATCGACGCGCGCAACGCGATGGAGGTCCGCCAGGCGCTGGCGGCCGTCACCGAATACGCGATCGCCCAACTGAAGGCGCTCGAATTGGAAGGAACCGCCCAACATGCATGACGTCCGGTTGTTCGCTGCGGCGAATGACGGCGCGGCGGTGGACCAATTCGCGATGGGGTACTGGGTCGCCGGACTCTCCTTCGGTGTTTCGGTGCTCGGCGCCGTGGTCGGGCTGGCCTGCGTATTACACGCGGCGCGTTCGTCCCGGTTCCGGTTGGTGTGGGTGACCTCGGCCGCGGTGGCGATCGGCGGCGTCGGGGTGTGGCTATCGATGTCGGTCGCGCTACTCGGCCTCGATATTTCGGGTACCGCGGCGCGCTTCGACGGCGGCAAGATGGGCGCTGCGATGCTGACCTCGTTCCTCGCGGTATTCATCGCGCTGATCGTCATCGGCCGTCGGCTGCAACCGGCCCGGCTGATTCCGGGTGGGCTGGTCATGGGGTTCGGCGCGGGTCTCACCCTGTATTTGGAACTCGGGTCCATCCGGATCCAGGGTTCGGTCGATATCACACCGTGGCTCGCGGCGCTCGCGATGGTGGTCGCGCTGATCACCGGTGTCGGCACACTCTGGTCGTTCCAGGCGTCGCACGGCCTGCTCACCCGAGCGGCGACGGTGCTGCTGTTCGCCGCCGGTGTGGCGGGCATGTATTACGCCGGGATCGCGGCCCTCGACCCGAACATCGATACCGCCGCGAAGACGCCGGACGGGCTCACCCTCTTCGAATTCGTCTTCCCGATGTTCGTCATCGGATCGCTCGCGCTGACCGTGCCGATCAGCGCGGTGCTCATCGCACCGGACCGGCGCGAGACCGCGGCCGCGCTGGAGGCCAAGCGCCAGGCCGAACTCCGGGCAAGTCGGTCCGAACTCCAGTCGGTCCGCTGAACCGCCTGGAGGCCTGTGCCTGGCATGCTCGGCATCGATGCGGGTTTCGGGTCGGTTCCGGCCACCGGCGCACCGGCCGTCAACGCCGTCGGGTAGCCGCCCGCATCGGGGCGGCCGTCCTGGATCTCCCAGGGCCCTAGTCGACTACGGGCACCGACAGTTTCCGCAATGCCGCCGATTTCGGCTGACGACAACCCCTACAGTTACTGTTATGCGCCTCGGTCTGGACTACGCAGCGGGCCCTCCCGGCGGTGCGGCCATCCGAGCGGCCGGTTTCGATTTCGTCGTGCGCTATCTCTCCGAGGGTGCTGCGTCCCTGCCCGGCAAGCCGTTGTCCCGAGCCGAGGCCGACGACCTGCGGGCGAACGATATCTCCATCGTGTCCAACTGGGAGACGACGGCGACCCGGATGCTGGACGGCTACGGCGCCGGAATCGTCGACGCCCGTGCCGGTTTGGCGCAGATGCTGCGCTGTGGTGGTCGGCTGGATCGGCCGATCTACTTCTCCGCGGATTTCGATTCGACACCACAGGATCAGCTCGCGATCAATGCCTATCTCGAAGGTGCGGCCACCGTGCTCGGCGCCGCGAATGTGGGCATCTACGGCGGTTATCGGTCGATCAGCCGGGCGTTGGAGGCGGGTGTCGCGGCGTGGTCGTGGCAGACCGATGCCGGGTCGGGCACCAATGTGGAGACCAGGCGCAATATCCATCAGGCATTGCGTCAGGTGGTCGTCAACGGCGTGCTCTGCGATGTAAACAAATCCGACACAATAGATTTCGGCCAGTGGGACTTCATACAGGAGGAACCGGATGTGACGCCGGAACAAGAGGCAGTACTGCACGATATTCAGATCCAGCTGCGCGGTCCGGGGCTGTCCGGTTGGCCGCAGCTCGGTACCGATGCCGAGGGCCGCTATCGCACCCTGGTGGACGGCGTGGCCGCGGCGCTACAGCGGATCAAGGAGCTCGAGGACGAATCGGCCGACTTGCGTACGCAAGTCGGCGAATTGCGCACGGAAATCAGCGAACTCGAAGCCACCACCGCGGAGCTGGTCGAAGAGGTCAAGCGGTTGGACGGGCCGCACTGGCCGTGGCCCCTCTCGCTGATCGAAGGTCCGGCCGACTTCGTGGGCGAGCAACTGGCCCGGCTCGAGTCACTATTGTCGGACTTGCCAGGTTTGCCCGGCAGCGGGGAACTGGGGAAATAGCCAGGAGGGCCTGAATTTTGGCGATGAGCGGGTTCTCGGTGATCCGGTGAACCGGGGTTCCGAGAACCCGCCCTCCTGGATGAGGTTACCGGTGCGAGAGCACGAAATCATCACTGCGCCAGGACTTTTACGGCCACGAAAAACCAACTCCCAGTATGCAATCGACCGGCGAGCTACTGGATCGCAATCGAAGTCCCGGAGAATTGCCATGTGGCATGCGCCATTCGGTTAGCTATCAGATTGCCGTATTCGAATGGTTCCGATCCGAAGCCACCGCAACCGCGTGATCAGCCTTTTCGGTAGATCGACCATCGACCGCATGCGTTCCCGTGTCATGCCAGCAGCGCGTGAGTTATCGTCGGCTCGCACATACCGGTTCGTACGAAAGAGTTCGCATGACCGTGAATGTGGTGCTCGACAAGCAGTAGCACCTTATTGGTACACGGCGGCCGGCAGCCGCAGCTGCCGGGCCGCCGCCCGTTCGAGCGCGGATCAGATCCGTTCCGGATCGATGAGACCGCGTCGCACCGCCTGCACCAAGCGGCGCGGCACCTGGTGGACGACACCACCGACGCTGACCGGCACCAGGTCCGGCGGGGTCGCCTTCCACTGTGAGCGGCGGTTGCGGGTATTCGACCGCGACATCCTGCGCTTGGGCACCGCCATATCAGCCCTCCCCTCGTGAAGGCTGAGACGCGACCCGCGCTCGCCGGCCGTATTTGCGCTCGAACTTCTCCACCCGGCCCTGGGTATCCAGCACGCGGTGCGCGCCGGTCCAGAACGGGTGCGAGTCGGAGGTGACATCCACGACCAGCAGCGGATAGGTATTGCCGTCTTCCCACTCGACGGTGCGCCCGCTGGTGGCGGTGGATCGGGTCAGGAACCGCTTTCCGGTACTCGAATCCTCGAACACCACGGGGTGGTAGTCCGGATGTATGCCTGTCTTCATTTCGCCTCTCCTCCAGTGCTTTTCGCCTGACCGTCGATCGGCAGGCCGGTGGGCTCGCAGGGGTCGGCATGCCATTCGCCGAAGGGGTCCTCCCACTGCGCGACCCGCTCCGGTGCGCGTTCCACCAGGCGCATTTCGTCGTCCTCGACCAGCGCCCAGTGCAAGGCCTGCCGGATCTCGGCCGGGTCCGCGTCATGGGCCAGGACGACCAGCGAAATATCGCGATCACCGAACTGCTCGTCCCAGCGCAGCGCGGCCATGGCGCGGCGTGCGGGGTCGGCGTGCGCCAACTCGCTCGGACTCATCGCGGCCAGCCATGGTCCCGCGCCACCGACACGCAATCCGCCGCCCGCCGATTCCAGCCACACCACCTCGTTCGGTTGGGTGGCCAGCCATATCCGCCCGCGCGCGGTCACGACGCCGTCGAAGAGCACGTCGAGGGCCGCGTGCAGGCGGGTCGGATGGAACGGGCGGCTCGCGGCGAATTCGACAAGGGCGACACCGTATTCGGTGCCGAGCGGCGGCTGGCCGCGCAGGAGCGGCGCATGCGCATCGAAGACGCGGCCGCGCCGCGAATAGGCGGGTATGCGCGCGAGCAATGCCTCGACATCGGCCGAGCCGAAGAGATCGATATCGTCGACCCAGGCCACCGGCGCCTCGGGCACGAGCCGCGAAAGCACCGCACCCAGTCGCGCCCGATCGCCCGGTTCGCCGATATCGCCATGCGCCACAACGGCGTCCGCGAAATCGACCTGACCGACCGCCACCTGAGCTACGGTCCGGTCGTCGTCGGCGATCGCCAGTCCGCGCTCGGCCAGGGTGTCCTCGCCGGTGGCATCGGCCAACCAGGTGGGCGCCTCTACACAGGTGAGTACGGCATGGACCCGCACATCGCGATTGGCCGGGCCGTCGACGCGACCGACCACACCGGCGACGACGATATTCTCGATCGCCTGGCAGACCGCTTCGGCCTCGAAGGCCGAATCCAATTCCAGCACAATGCGATCCACCGATTCACGAGCGGCAAGCACACACAGCAGCGGCAACAGGTCGATGCGCAGTGTGCAGGAGACACAGCCATGCGCCAATTCGAGCACGGTCGAGGTCTCCTGCTCGCCGGCGCGCACCGTGCGATGCACGATGCCCTCGCCGAGTCCGCGCAGGTCGTGGTGGATGGTGACGGTGCCCGGCGTCTCGCGCAGCGCGGCGGCCACACCCGCCACACCCGCAGCGGCCGCTCCCGACGATCCGGCGACCACTACGACGGGCGTCCTCCGGTCGGACGGGCTCCCGGGTGGCAGTAGGGCGGGTTCCACGCGACCTCCTTTCGATATCCAATTCGGCATGCGCGGAGGGCCCTACGTGGTTACGCAGGCTGCCGTCTCGGGGCACTATCCGCTCATATCGGAAACGATTTTCATTTACTGCCGAGCAACGGTACATTGTCGAACGGCCGTTGTCGAAAATCATTGTCAAATACTGGAAGGAGGTCCGCATGCCGGCCCACTGCCAGGTCACCGGACGCAAACCGGGATTCGGCAAGTCCGTCTCGCACTCACACAAGCGGACGAGCCGACGCTGGAATCCCAATATCCAACGCAAGACCTACTACCTGCCCAGCGAGGATCGGCGCATCACGCTGCACGTCTCCGCCAAGGGCATCAAGACCATCGACCGGGACGGGATCGAGGCCGTGGTGGCTCGGATCCGCGCCCGCGGCGACAAGATCTGACGGGAGTGCCATGGCCTCGAAATCAACCGAGATCCGGCCGATCATCAAGCTGAGATCCACTGCGGGAACGGGATATACATACGTCACGCGAAAGAACCGGCGCAACGATCCCGACCGCATGGTGCTACGCAAATACGATCCGGTGGTGCGCAGGCACGTCGACTTCCGCGAGGAGCGCTGATGGCGAAGAAGTCGAAGATCGCCCGCAATGAGCAGCGCAAGGAGATTGTCGCCCGCCATGCGGCGCGGCGTGCGGAGCTCAAAGACCTGATCCGCAAGCCGACCACATCCGAGCAAGACCGCGCCGCGGCACAGTCCGCGCTACAGCGACTGCCCCGCGATGCCAGTCCGGTACGATTGCGCAATCGGGACGCTGCGGACGGACGACCGCGCGGTCATCTCCGCAAGTTCGGACTCTCCCGCGTACGTGTGCGCGAGATGGCCCATCGGGGTGAACTCCCCGGTGTGCACAAATCGAGCTGGTAGACAACCACTGATCTCGAGAAGGAACCCGTCATATGGCAGTCAAGCGAGCACCCTCGAAGAAGGTTCGCGCCGAGCAGGCCCGTCGCCCGAAGAAGAACCCGCTGATCGCGGCGGGCGTCGAGACGGTCGATTACAAGGACATCAACCTGCTGCGCACCTTCATTTCCGACCGCGGCAAGATCCGCAGCCGCCGGGTTACCGGACTCACCCCGCAGCAGCAGCGCCAGGTCGCCGTCGCGGTGAAGAATGCCCGCGAGATGGCACTTCTGCCGTTCACCAGCCGGTAGACATCGGCACAGCAGGGCCCCGAAGCCGATTCGGCTTCGGGGCCCTCGTCGTCAGCACGTCACGACAGGACTGCGCCCGGTATCACGGGATGGTGAGTACCTGGCCAGGGTTGATGACGTCCGGGTTGTCGACACCGCTGGCGTCGGCGATCTCCTGGTAGCGGTTGCCGTCGCCGTAGAAGCGTTCGGCGATCGCCCACAGGGTGTCGCCCGGCTCGACCGTGTAGGTCTGCGCGGCCGGCGGCGGGGGTGGCACCTCCTCGGCGGCGGGCGCGGCGGCCTGCTCGGCGACCTCTTCGGCAGCCGGTTCGGGCTCCGGGGCGGGCAGCGGGTTGTCGGTCTGGGTGTCCGACGCCCACAGCGCGCTGCCGTCCGTGCCGTACAGCACAACATTGCGGTCGGCCTGCACGGTCAGCCGGTCCGCTTCCCGGCCATTGGTATCGGTGGCCCAGGCGGCACCCTCACCCTTATAGAGCACGAAGTTGCCATCCTCCTGCAGGACAGCCCGCTCGACACCCTGATCGTGAGTCAGCGTGGACCACACGACATTTCCACCCGGTTCCGACAGCACCAGATTGCCATCGGCCTGCAGAGTCAGGGTGTACGCACCGCCGACCAGAGACTGGCCGAGCCCGAGTTCTTCACCAACGCGCAGCGTGTCGCCCACGTTCTTCCTTTCAAACGTTTACTGTGCCAAGCATCCGATTCGATGTGCGCCGCGAACCCGATTGGCGCGCACCGGCCCCGAATCTACTGTGCGAGCACCCGGCGCGGAGGTATTACGCGCAGGCTTAGCCAATTGTTCACTGTGTGAGCTTGATCGCTCTATCATCTTGTCGCACAATTCGAAGCAACCGACTGCTGTGTTTGCTGACGTCACGTCGATTAGGGTGGTCGGTATGTATCGGATGTCGCGAGTTCGGCCCGCCGCGGTCGCCATCGCATTGTTCGTCGGCCTCGCCGTCACCGCCTGCGGTGGCTCCGATAACGATGGCGCACAAGGCAAGACGACGGCTACGAGCACGGCGAAGAGTACTCCGACCGAGGGGTCACCCGCCGACGCGGGCCGCACGTTCGTCGCCGATCCGACGATCGTTGGCGCACATCCGATTCCGTTCACGTCTTGGTCACGGGTGGCCGACAATCGGATCGCCGTCAACTTCGAGACCGGATCACCGGAATGCTACGGCGTGGATGCCGATGTCACCGAAACCGATTCGACGGTCACCGTGGAGCTCCGATCGGGTACCCGCGCCGATGCGGTCGGCCGAATGTGCACCATGATCGCGGTTTTCGGCACCCTCGAAGTGCCACTGAAAGCTCCCCTCGGCCGCCGACAGGTCCTCAGCGCGGTCTAGACCGGTTCGGCGATCTCGTCCGAGAGGGCAGCGAATTTTAGATGGATTGTGGGTTTGACTGGGCCCCAAGCCTTTTGCGCAATGACACTGCGACGGCATGGTGATCGAGATGACGGTGGTCGGGGGCTTGCACTGTCGAGTCATCGCGCCATATGTAGACCGGAGCCGAGATTACGGGCGTTCTGTTCCGGAGTCAGACGGGCGCTGTCCACGAAAAGTGTTGGGCCCCAAAGGTCATAGCGAGTGTGGCCGGAATGTTGCCGCCGGTCACGTAATAGGCGAACATGAAGGCCCCATTCTCGACTTCATGTCCAACGGCGATGAGATCCGGTGCATTGCGCGCGGCACCTAAGAACGGTGGGAGCAGTTGCGGGATACCCGCACGACTCCAGAAGTCGATGACGATATCGAGGTCGGGGTGATCGTGCCTTCGCCGGCGTACAGTCTGTCGTTCCGATGCGCGGGCGTTTGCCGCTGTGCGCACGATATCGGCGCCCCAGTCGGTCCCAGACTCCGCGGCGGGCATGATCGGCTGGGCCTGCGGGCCGTATTCGCCCAGTTGGGGATATTCGTCGATGAATACGGCGCGAGTGCCCTGGAGTAGGAATACCGGCCACTCCACGAAGCTGCCCTGCGCTACCCGGCAGTTCACCGAGGCGAGTCATATGAGACGCGCGGAGGGCGGGAGCCGATGGCTCCCGCCCTCCGCAGCGGTAACTCAGTGCGCGAAGTGGCGCGAACCCGTCAGGTACAGGGTGACTCCCGCCTCGCGGGCCAGATCGATGGTGTCCTGGTCGCGAACCGAGCCGCCGGGCTGCACAATTGCCCGGATACCGGCCTGGATGAGCTGTTGCGGGCCATCGGAGAACGGGAAGAACGCATCCGATGCTGCGACCGAACCCTTGGCGCGGTCCCCGGCGCGCTGCACCGCGAGACCGACCGCATCGACCCGGTTGACCTGGCCCATGCCGACGCCGACCGAGGCGCCGTCGTGGGCGAGCAGGATCGCATTGGACTTCACGGCACGGCAGGCACGCCAGGCGAATTCGAGATCGGCGAGGGTTTCCGCATCAGCCGCCTCGCCGGCTACCAGGGTCCAGTTCTCCGGGTTGTCGCCAGGGGCATCGAGGATATCGCGGCTCTGCAGCAGTGCGCCGCCGCTGATCGGGCGCAACTCCGCACCGGCGCGCCGCGGCGGCTCCGCGACCAGGATGCGCACATTCTTCTTGCGCTGCAAAACCTCGACCGCGCCATCAGCGTAGGACGGCGCGACGATCACCTCGGTGAAGATCTCGGCGACCTGTTCGGCCATCTCCACAGTGATCTCGCCATTCGCCGCGATCACGCCGCCGTAGGCGCTCACCGGATCGCAGGCGTGCGCCTTGCGGTGCGCCTCGGCGAGGTCCGCGCCGATCGCGATACCACAGGGGTTGGCGTGTTTGATGATCGCGACCGCCGGTGCCGAATGGTCGTACGCGGCACGCCAGGCGGCATCGGCATCGGTGTAGTTGTTGTACGACATTTCCTTGCCGTGCAACTGCTTTGCCTGCGCCAGGCCCCGGTTGCCGTCGTGGGTGTACAACGCGGCGGACTGATGTGGATTCTCGCCGTAGCGCAGCACCGAGGCGCGCTCCCAGGAACCGCCGATCCAGCTCGGGAACTGCTGTGCGGCAGCCTCGTTCGGCTCGGCCCCGGGGGCGAGCACGCCGGTCATCCAGCTCGCGACCGCGACGTCATAGCTTGCGGTGTGCTGGAATGCCTTGGCCGCCAAAGCAGTCCGCTCGGCCAGCGAGAAGCCGCCGGCCCGCACCGCGGCGAGCACATTGTCGTAGTCGCCGCTGTCGACGACCACGGCGACCGAGGGATGGTTTTTGGCGGCGGCGCGCACCATGGACGGACCGCCGATATCGATCTGCTCGACGCATTCGTCATTGCTCGCACCGCTGGCCACGGTCTGGGTGAACGGGTACAGATTCACCACCACGAGCTGGAATGCCTCGACGCCGAGTTCGACCAGCTGGTCGACATGTTCGGTCTTGCGGGTATCGGCCAGGATGCCCGCGTGCACCCGGGGGTGCAAGGTCTTGACCCGGCCGTCCAGGGTCTCCGGAAATCCGGTCAGATCCTCGACCTTGGTCACGGGGATGCCCGCGTCGGCGATTTTGCCCGCCGTCGACCCGGTCGAGACCAGTTCGACGCCTGCGGCGTTCAGCCCGGTCGCGAGGTCGATGAGCCCCGTCTTGTCGTAGACGCTGATCAGCGCCCTGCGAATCCCCTTACGCTCAGTCACCGAAGTACCCGCTCATCTGGAATTACTGCCTTTCGTCCGTCGGAGACAATGCCTCTGGTGGCGACGGCGGCGACAACCTCCGCCAGCAACCGTCGCTCGACAACCTTGATGCGCTCGTGCAGCGTGGTCTCGTCGTCATCTTCGAGTACCGACACCGCCTCCTGAGCCAGAATCGGTCCGGTATCGATGCCGGAATCGACCAGGTGCACGGTCGAACCGGTGACCTTCACCCCGTAGGCGAGCGCGTCGCGGACACCGTGCGCGCCCGGGAAAGCGGGCAGCAGCGCGGGGTGGGTATTGATGATCCGACCGCCGTAACGTGCGAGGAAGACCGGGCCGAGGATCTTCATGAATCCGGCCGAGACCACCAGATCGGGTGCGTAGGCGGCGACGGCATCGGTCAGCGCGACATCCCAGGCGGCCCGATCGGGGAAATCCTTCAATGCCATCCGGAAGGCCGGAATCCCCGCGGCGGCCGCGTGTTCAGTGGCCTGGCATGCGCGGTCGACCCCGACGGCGACGACGGTCGCTGGATACTCCGGCGCGGCGGCGGCCTCGATGAGGGCGCGCAGCAGTGAACCGGTGCCAGACGCCAGCACCACAACGGTTGCCGGGGCCGCAGCGGGCACCCATGGGACATTCGGGGACGCCTGAGGGACGGCAGCCGGCGAATCCGGCGGGGTGGGCAAGCCCCCGGGGACGTCAGCCGACGGAGTCGGCGGGGTGGGTAAACTCAGCGGTCTACTCCTGCGGTTCGGTCGATTAGCGGAGGCGGTGCGACACCGCCGAGTAGAGCCTATCGACCGTCCACCCGTCCACTTTCCGGCAGGTCCGCCTCGACCACTTCCGCATCGACGATCTCGGGAACCAGATTGCTGCCCGGGGCGCCCGAGGTAGCGATGGCGGTCTGCTCCTCGACGAGTTCGCCGTCGACTTCCACCTCGAAGTCGGGGCCGACACGGTCTGCGTATTCGTCGTCGTATTCGTCGTAGTGGTCGTCCTCGTAATTGTCGTAATAATCACTGTCGTCGTCGTAGTAGTCGTCGTCGTAATCGGCGTACTCGTCGTCGTACCCGGTCACCGGCGCGACGATGGGAACGACGAACCAGCGCGCGAACATCAGACCGACATATCCGGTCACGGCTGACCAGCCGAAGGTCACCACTGCGAAGATCGGCAGGTCGAGCCCCACCTGCCCGAACGTCCCGAGGTCACCGCCGGCCGCCGTGCCGAGCAGCACCAACACCACAGTCGCGACCCCGGCCGAGGTCAGCGTGGCCCACGGTGCGGCCGCCCGGTCATGGGAAGTCCGTCCGATATCCAATCCGCCGAGCACGCCCACCGCGGCCGGAATCAACAGCAGCGCGGGCCACCAGCCCGATGCGGGTCCTGTCGGCACCGCCGCCATGACCGGAACGGCCGGAATCGGGCCGCCGACAACGGAAAACAGGCCGATCGACGCATCCCCCAGCTGCGCGCCGGCGCCGACGAGCACACCGACCGTCGCGACCACCACATTCGGCAGATACGCCACCGAGAGCAGGATCAGCCCGAGCACACCCGCCGCATTGCCAGCGGTGTGAAAGGTGTCACCGATGCGCGACCAGTGCGCGAAAAAGGACAGAATGACAACCGCCGTGGCACAGACCAGCAGCCGCACCACCGTCCGGCCCGCGCCGAAGGCGCCCGCGATTGCCCAGTCCGGTAGCCGCGACAGTGTCAACAGCCGTCGCCGCCTGCGGCTCGCGATGCCACCCGCCGCCCCGACCAAATGCACGCCGCCGACCCAGCCGAAAGCGGCGAGCGTATTCGGCGGCTGCAATGCGACGACACCGGAAGCGTCTTCGGCGACCGCCAGACAGACGGCCGTGACCAGCAGCGGTCCGGCCAGCGCAGCGCCGACGAGCCAACCGAGATCCGCGCGCGAACTATCCGGCTCCACCGCGCGGGCACAATCCCGGCCGGTCAGCCAGACCAGCAGTCCGGTGGGCAGCAGCGGCAGCAGGCCGAGTGAGGTTTTGCCGATCACCAGCGGAACCTGGTGTGCCGCAAGCCAACCCGCGGCGATCGCGCCCGAGGTGCCGACCAGGCTGCTGCCCGAGGACAGCAGAGCGGCAAGCATGAGAACGATAACGGCGACGAGTGCGTAGGTCGTCGGCCGGGCGGCGACCAGGAGCAGCACACGGGCGCGCTCGGGGGTCAGCGACAGAAACCCGACTTCGTCGAAACCTTCCGCAGGTGCGCGCGGCGGCACTGATCGGTCGCTCCGCGCCGAACGTTCCGGCACGCCGCGGGACTCGGTGGTCCGGCGAACAAGAGAGGATCTCGAGGAGCTCATGGAAAATCAGCGTGGCAGCTCCCCCGGCGCGCGCGGGGCAGGCGCGCCAGGAGAGCCGACGAACTAACTGTTGTTCTCGTCCGACGGGCGGAATACTTGGGTCGCGTCCGAGGACGGGTCCGAACCGGTTTCACCGCCGAATGGCTGGTTCTGCTGACCCTGCTGCCCCTGGCCGAAACCCGGTGTGCCGTACTGCTGTCCGGACTGCGGGGTCCCGAAGTGCTGGGTGGCACTGTCATCCGGGCGCGGCTGCGCGCCGGGCGCGGTGCCGTAGGGCGAACCCTGCTGTGCCGCACCGTATCCGGGCTGCTGACCATAGGGGGGTGGCTGCTGGCCATAGGACGGCGGCTGGCCCGGACCATAGGTCGGCTGGCTCGGCTGACTCTGACCGTAGGGCTGCTGCGACTGGTACTGCGGACCGCCCTGACCGTACTGACCCGGCTGCCCCTGACCGTACTGACCCTGACCGAACTGACCCGGCTGCCCCTGACCGAACTGACCCGGTTGCCCCTGACCGAACGCCGCGGGCTGCCCCAGCCCGAACGCACCCTGCTGGCCATAGCCGCCGGCGCCGAATCCGCTCGGCGGGCCCTGCGGGGCGGCGGGCTTGGGCGCGGGCGGGGTCAGGATGCCGGCTTCGAACAGCACCGCGACAACCGCGATCGCCGTCTGCACGAAGGCCACGATCAGCAGCACGTAGGCGCCCCACGTCAGCTCGACATTCAGATCGTCGGGCGTGGTGAAGGACAGGAACAGTGTGCCGAGGAAGCCGGCGGCCGATGCTGCGGCCGCGGCGCCGGTCCAATTCTGCTTGGGCAGCAACGAAAGTGCGGCGAGCAGGCCACCGAGCAGCAGGATCGCCAGCAGTGCCGCCGCACCGAAGTACTGGAAGAGGCTGAGCGTGTCATTACCCTCGACCGTGACACCGCGGCCCAGATCCCGCGGCTTCTGACGGAAGAACGGGAGGAAGCCGAGCAGGAAGTTGATCACACCGAGCCCGGCGACGCCGGCCACCAGGAAGTAGGGCAGGCCCTTCGCGGTGGACTCGGTGCCGGCCCCAGCCGATTGGCCGGAGCTGGCAAATGCGGGTGGCGTCGCGGGTGCGTTGTACCCGGAGCCCCCGGTCGGGTATGACATGGTCGTCGTCTCCTAGGTCGGGTCGTAGGTCTGGACGGCTGGATCTGTATCCGACGCTACTGCACTCGCTGGTCCAGGTCACGCTCAGCGAACTGGCGGGGCGCCCGAATAACCGCGTCTGCGCTCGTCTTATGTGGATCTGCGCCGAGCGATAACAATTTCTGCGCTACCACCTCCGATGGGAACGCACTTCGGCCAGGAGCGAGCCGCTCCGAGCCGAATCCGCTCCTGTTGGGTCGCCACTGGCGCACGCATTCCAAAACGAACACAGTTCTGTTTCAGGGCGGGCTCGGCGTGCCAAGCTGTCAGGCGATGCTCACCTACACCCAAGCCGTTGTGATCGGCGCATTGCAAGGCATAACCGAACTGTTTCCGATTTCCAGCCTGGGTCATTCCGTTTTGGTGCCCGCATGGCTGGGTGGGGCCTGGAGCGATCTGGTAACGCAGGGCGACTCCGATTCCGGCACACCGTATCTCGCCTTCGTGGTCGGGCTGCATGTGGCGACGGCGATCGCATTGCTGGTGTTCTATTGGCGCGACTGGGTCGACATCGTGCGCGCCTTTCTCGTCACACTACGGACCCGGCGGATCGAGACCTCGACTCAGCGGCTGGCCTGGCTGCTGGTCCTGGCGACCGTGCCGGTCGGCGTTCTCGGGTTGCTGCTGGAACATCCGCTGCGCACCTTGTTCGCGAAACCCCTTGCGGCGGGCCTGTTTCTGACGCTCAACGGAATCGTGCTGGTCACGGGCGAGGCGCTGCGTCGCCGCAGCCAGCCGACCTTGTCCGACTACGGGCGCCGCTTCGCCGAGGCCGAGGCACGGGCCAAGGCCATCGAAGATGGATATTTCGTCGCGACGGCGGAGGAGGAGTCGACCGGCCTGAGCGATCTGTCGATCAAGGACACGTTGATCATCGGTGTCTCGCAGACCGGTGCACTGTTCGCGGGCATCAGCCGCTCCGGTATGACTATGGTCGGCGGTCTGCTGCGCGGACTCGACCATCAGGACGCGGCGAAATTTGCCTTTCTACTCGCCACTCCGGTCATTCTGGCCGCAGGCGTACTCGCGCTGCCGACGCTGGCGGGTCCGCAGGGTGACGGCATTCTCGGTCAGATACTGGTCGGATCGATTGTCGCGGGCGGCGCGGCATATCTGGCGGTCCGCTTCCTGGAGCGTTACTTCAAATCGAATTCGCTGCTGCCGTTCGCGGTGTACAGCCTCGTCTTCGGTATCACCTCGGTGGTCCACTTCTTCTGAATACGACGAAGGCCGCCACTCCACTTGGATGGCGGCCTTCGTGTGATCAGCGAATCAGGCAGTAACGCTTGCCTTCTCCAGGATCTCTCGTGCCAGCGCGGCGGTCTCGGACGGCGTCTTGCCGACCTTCACACCCGCGGCCTCGAGCGCATCCTTCTTCGCCTGGGCAGTACCCGCCGAGCCGGACACGATGGCGCCCGCGTGGCCCATGGTCTTGCCCTCGGGGGCCGTGAAGCCCGCGACGTAGCCGACGACCGGCTTGGTGACATTGGCCTTGATGTAGGCCGCGGCCCGCTCCTCGGCGTCGCCACCGATCTCACCGATCATCACGATCAGCTTGGTCTCGGGATCCTTCTCGAACGCCTCGATGGCGTCGATGTGGGTGGTGCCGATGACCGGATCGCCGCCGATGCCGATGGCGGTGGAGAAGCCGAAGTCACGCAGTTCGTACATCATCTGGTAAGTCAGGGTGCCGGACTTCGACACCAGCCCGACCGGGCCCTTGCCGGTGATGTTGGCCGGGGTGATGCCGACCAGCGATTCGCCGGGGGTGATGATGCCGGGGCAGTTCGGGCCGATGATCCGGGTCTTGTTGCCCTTCTCCACGTTGTAGGCCCACGCGTACGCGGTGTCCTGCACCGGAATGCCTTCGGTGATG
>FTJU01001221.1_pt2 | contig 20304 bp, 18 predicted proteins | sample 1658961 | NCBI WGS metagenome assembly FTJU01 (sample SAMEA3914878, study PRJEB12502) | metagenome | biome: forest; material: soil | place: USA | collected 2012-03-12 | depth 0.3 m | reverse complement strand
GGAACTTCTCTATGCCCCAGTCCTTGATCAGGAACTTCAGCCGGGCCTTGGTGCGCAGGCGCCGGTAGCCGTAGTCGCGGAACACCGAGACGACGGCCTCCCACACATCGGGCACCTCGTCCAGCGGCACCCATACGCCGACGCGCTGGGCCAGCATCGGATTCGTCGACAGGCCGCCGCCGACCCACAGATCCAGACCCGGGCCGTGCTCGGGGTGATTCACCCCGACGAACGCGACATCGTTGATCTCGTGCACCACATCCTGCTGGCCCGAGATCGCGGTCTTGAACTTGCGCGGCAGGTTGGAGTACTCCTTCTTGCCGATGTAGCGACGCACGATCTCCTCGATCGCGGGCGTCGGGTCGATGATTTCGTTCAGCGATTCACCCGCAAGCGGCGAGCCGAGCACGACACGCGGGCAGTCGCCGCATGCCTCGGTGGTCTTCAGTCCGACGCCTTCGATCCGCTTCCAGATCTCGGGGACGTTCTCGACCTCGATCCAGTGGTACTGGACGTTCTCGCGATCGGACAGGTCGGCGGTGTCGCGGGCGAACTCGGTCGAGATCTGGCCGAGGGTCTTCAGTTGCGCGGCATTCAATGCGCCCCCATCGCACCGGATGCGCATCATGAAATACCTGGCCTCGAGAATGTCGATGTTCTCGTCGCCGGTCCAGGTGCCGTCGTAGCCCTGTTCGCGCTGGGTGTAGAGCCCCCACCAGCGGAACCGGCCACGCAGATCGCCCTTGTCGATGCTGTCGAAGCCTTGCTTGGAGTAAATGTTCTCGATGCGAGCCCGGACATTGAGCGGGTTGTCGTCCTTCTTGGACTGCTCATTCGGGTTCAGTGGCTCGCGGTAGCCGAGCGCCCACTGGCCCTCGGCCTTGCGCTGCACCGGCTTACCGGTGCGGACCCGTGGCCCTGCCGGTGCCTCGGCCCGGGGACGGTCCGGATGGACGCGTCGTTCGGCGGCCGGGCGGACCGGGCGCGCGTGCTGCCCGGGCCGGGATTCCGGCTGGGGCTGATCCGTGGGACCGGCGTCGGTGCTCGACGTCATGGGGTCGCTCCTGCTGGGTGGGGTTACATCCGTGCTGAGGCGTCTAGTGGTCGGTAGCTGGCGGAGCCGGCGGGTGGATAGACGCCGAGCTGACTCACGTCTGCGGTATCAGCGGGCCGATGTCCGTCGAAATCGGGGGTCACCGGGCAAACCCGGGAATACGCGCCGCTGAGCTACCGGGGGGAACCGGGCAGACAACAGGCACTACAGACGCGCTTGTAGTCGACATGGCGACGCGCCACAAGTCGTACTCCAGATCCGCGCATGGGGCCATTGTGCCACGTCAGGGAGGCCCTTCCTGCCGCGCGGGAGTATTTTCCGCGAAATCTAGGGAAATTCCCTGGACCGTGCGCGCCGATTGTGATGGTCATCATAGTTGGCGGTCCGAATGCGTCGCATGATTCCTCACGATCATCGTTTCGAGTCACTCGGTTTGACCTCGAGCTAGGTAGAGGTCGCAAGCTGGGTGGCATGAGTACCGATACCGATCTCGACGCCATCCGTGCGGTCGTCGCCACCGTCCAGCACTCGCAGCAGAACGAACTCGTCGACGAATTCGTCGGCCTGTTCCGCGAGGACGCCATCTGGACGACCGGCGGCGGCAAGCGACTGTTCGGCCGCGCGGCTATCGCCGAGTTCACCGCCCGGGTACTGCCGGGCGCGATGCGTGACGGCACCGCGACCTACGAGGTCGAGCATGTCCTGTTCATCCGGCCGGATGTGGCCGCGGTCAAGGTGGTCCAGCGTTACTTCGACGGCGACGGCCAGCAGTCCGGTCAGGGCCCGCCGATGTACGTCATGTCCAAGGAGAACAGCCGCTGGCTGTTGACGGCCAACCAGAACACCGTGGTCGCCGCCTGAACCCGACCTCAACAGCGCACGGAGCCGCGGGCGCTCGCCGAGCGTCAGGCAGTTCGAGCCAAGGAATCCCCCGCCTGCAGCTTCAGGAGGGGGAGGAATCACACTGGAGGGGTGAGTTCTGTCGTCGCCCCGAATGCAGTCCGGATGCCTGGCCTCGTGCTGCGCGACTTCGGCGGCGGGCCGTTCGGGATCTACATCCACGTGCCGTTCTGTGCGACACGCTGCGGATATTGCGATTTCAACACCTATACCGCGGGCGAGCTGGGCACCTCGGCGTCGCCGCAGTCCTGGCTCGAGGCGCTGCGCGGTGAGTTGGCGACGGCGGCCGACGAGTTCGCGCGGCTGCCGACGGCCACGCCCGAGGTGGCGACGATATTCGTCGGCGGTGGCACGCCGTCCCTGCTCGGCGGTGACGGGCTGTCGGATGTGCTGGACGCGGTGCGCGCGAACTTCACCCTCGCCGCCGATGCCGAGGTGACCACCGAATCCAATCCCGAGTCGACCGCGCCGCAGTTCTTCGAGCGGATCCGCACGGCCGGATTCACCCGGGTCTCGCTCGGCATGCAATCCGCGGCCCGGCACGTGCTGAAGGTGCTGGACCGCACCCACACGCCGGGCCGTGCCGTCGCCGCCGCGAAAGAGGCGCGCGCCGCCGGATTCGATCATGTGAACCTCGACCTGATCTACGGCACACCGGGCGAACGCGACAGCGATCTGGACGCGAGCCTGGACGCGGTGCTGAGCGCGGGTGTCGACCACGTCTCGGCCTACTCGCTCATCGTCGAGGACGGCACCGCACTGGCCCGCCGCGTGCGTCGGGGCGAACTCCCCGCGCCCGACGACGATGTGCTCGCCGCCCGCTACGAACGCATCGACTCCCGCCTGAGCGCGGCCGGCCTCGCCTGGTACGAGGTATCCAATTGGGCCGCAGGCGATTCCGCTCGTTGCCGACACAACCTCGGCTACTGGGACGGCGGTGACTGGCTCGGTGCGGGACCCGGCGCGCACAGCCACGTCGGCGGCGTGCGGTGGTGGAACGTCAAACACCCTGCGCGCTATGCCGATACTGTCGCCCGCGGCGGTTTTCCCGTGGCGGGCTGGGAAGAACTCACCGCCGACGAGCAGCACACCGAACGGGTCATGCTCACTATTCGCCTGCACACCGGATTGCCGCTCGACGAGTTGGCCCCAACGGAATCCGCCGCCGCGACCCGAATCATCGCCGATGGTCTGGCGTTTCGCTCGGGCGAGCGTTTGATCCTCACCGACCGCGGTCGCTTACTCGCCGACGGCGTTGTTCGAGACCTGCTGAGCTGAGCGCACTTCCAGCATCGTTGTCGCGGCATTGTGACTTCTCCACATTTCACGGTGGGTTTGTCGGATGCCTGCTTTTGCACTATCACAGATCGGTAAACACGCGTAGGCTGCGGACCAACCCAAGGAGTCCTATGCCACCGGCACGACACATCACTGTTATCCCCGAGCTGAGCGAGTTCGCCGAGGCGCGGGCCGCGGAGAAGGCCGAAAACGCGCGAAAGTGCGCGATAGCCGCCCGCACGGTCGCCAGCCACGCCGAGAACGCAGCCGATTGCGAGTCTTTACTTGCCATGCTCGGCCTGGACGCAAAGGCAGGCAAGATGGCAAGAACCTGGCCCGAGTTGTAGCCGCGCTCACTGGTTGCGTGTCGTCGCCCGTAAGACGCCACACGCCGCACAGGCATGCCCCTGGCTAATGGTTCGCGCGGCCGTGCGCTCGCACCATCCACCGGGTATCGGCGCGGGAGGGCTAGTCCTTCCGATCCGATTTCCGACGACGGCTTTCCACCACGCGGTTTTCGACCGTATTGCCGGATGCCCAGATACCGCGAACATGTCCGATATGGCGGCGCAGGAACAGTTCGACGTCCTCGCCTTGCTTGCGTTCGATCAGATCGATGATCGCGTGATGCTCCTGTGCCGATTTCTCCAGTTCGCCGCGCTCGACGAGCGAGGCGAGACCGAACAGCCGGGTCTGTGCGCGCAGATCGCTGACGATCTGTGACAGCCGGGGATTATGGCAATAGTCGAGCAGCATCAGATGGAACCGCTGATCGGCGTCGACGTATTCGACCAGATCGCCACGTTTGGCCGCGTCGACGATCTTGTCTGCCTGCGCGCGCAAACCCGGGATATCGGCGTCGGGGATGTCCTCCACAATGGAGCGGACACTGGGCGGCTCCAGCAGCATCCGGATGCGGGCGATGGAATCGAGATCGTGATCGGAGGTCTCGGTGACTCGGAAGCCTTTGTTCGGCACCGAGGTAACGAGTCCCTGCTTGACCAGATTCAGCATCGCCTCGCGTACCGGTGTCGGCGACACGCCGAACCGCTCCGACAGCCACGGCGCCGAGTACAGTTCCCCGGGTTCGAGCTCGCCAGAGATGATCGCCGCACGCAGCGCGTCCAGGACGTGATCACGCAGCGTCGACCGCTTACGAGTGTCCAATCGTTCAATCATCAATGCGCTCCGGGTTTCTCCTCTGGGCGGGGCCGCGGCTTCCAGCATAGTTAGCCTTTCGTAGTGTTCAGTTTCGAGTTGCGGTAGCCGAAGCCCCAGTACAGTGCCAGACCCAGTACGAGCCAGGTGACGAAACGCAGCCAGGTCACCCAGTCGAGGTGGCTGATCAGCCAGATCGAGAACGCGATCCCGATCAACGGCACCACCGGCACCCACGGGGTGCGGAAGGCTCGATCGGCGTCCGGCCGGGTCCGACGCAGCCGCATCACGCCCAGCGCGACGACGATGAACGCCATGAGGATTCCGACGTTGGTGAGTTCGGCGGCCTCGCGGATCGGCAGGAATCCGGCGATGAGGGCCGAGACGATGCCGACCGGCCAGATCACTCGGGTCGGCACCTTGCGGGCGGGGCTGCTCTTGCCGAAGTACGAAGGCAGCAGACCATCTCGGCTCATCGCGAAGCCGACCCGGGTGACGGCGAGCATATTCGCGAACGCGGAGGTGGTGACGCCGACGACGGCCCCGACCGCGATGACCAGACCCAGAATCCCCATCCCCACGGTGTCGAACGCGCTGGAGAACGGTGAGGAGACATTGATGTCGGTGTAGTTCACCATGCCGACGATGACCAGGCAGATCAACAGGTAGACCACCAAGGCGATGCCGAGGCTGATCATGATGGCCTTCGGCATCAGCTTCTTGCCGTCTTTGGATTCCTCGGCGGCCGCGCTCATCGCGTCGTAGCCGTACACCGCGAAGAACGCCAGTGCCGCACCGGAAACCGCGCCGCCGACCCCGAACGGGAAGAACGGCGTGTAGTTGCCGGCCTTGATGTGGAACGCGCCCGCGACTACCACGATGGCGACGATCACCATCTTCAGCACGACGAGTCCGGTTTGCACGCGGGCGGATTCGCGGGTGCCACGCGAGAGCAGGAACGCCAGCAGCAGACACAGCACCATCGCGAACAGGTCGACCTTGTGTCCGGATCCGGTGCCCGGCGCGCCGAGCGCCCAGGTGGGCAGGTCGAATCCGATGTAGTGGGTGATGTAGTTGAGATAGCCGGACACCGCGATCGCAACCACCGACACGATGGCGGTGTATTCGAGCAGCAGATCCCACCCGATCATGAAGCCGATGATCTCGCCGAGTGCCACGTAGGAGTAGGTGTAGGCCGAGCCCGCCTTCGGGACCATGCCCGCGAACTCGGCGTAGCACAGGCCGGCCGCGCCGGAGGCGATGATCGCGATGAGGAACGAGATGAGCACCGCCGGGCCCGAAACCTCATGGGCCACAACACCAGCCAGCGAGAACACACCCGCGCCGACGAGGCCGCCGAGGCTCAGCGCAACGAGTTGCCACAGGCCCATGCTCTTGTTGAAGTCGCCGGTGTCCGCGACGGTGACGGGCATTCGTCGCAGTACCCCGCTTCGGGTCATCGGTGGGCGCGGGGGTCGATTGCCGACTCGCAACATGGGCTGGCCTTTCGAGGTGTGGCGATGGTGGAGATGGGTTGTGGTGGATGGGGCTGTGCGCGAAATGTCTTGCGCTAGAAGATGAATCCCTCGGGGAAGGGGTCCGACGGATCGAGCAGGTAATTCGCCGTCCCGGTCAGCCATGCGCGTCCGGTGATCGCGGGCACGATCGCCGGGCGGTCGCCGATGGTGGTCGTGTCGACCGCGCGTGCACGAAAGGTGGTGCCGATGAACGAATCGTTGTGCAGCACTTGGTCGCCGGACAGCAACCCACGGGCGTGCTGGCGGGCCAGGAGTGCGGAGGTGCCGGTGCCGCAGGGCGAGCGGTCGAACCAGCCCGGGTGGATGGCCATCGCGTGCCGCGTGTGCGCGGACTCGGAGGACGGATCGAGGAACAGCACATGTTTGCACCCGGCGATGCGCTCGTCGGTGAGGTGGACCGGGCGCCGGAACTCGTTGATGGCCCGCATGATTCGCAGACCAGAGTCCAGGATGCGGTCCTTGTGCGCACGGTCGAACGGCAGCCCGAGCGAGCCGAGGTCGACTATGGCGTAGAAGTTGCCGCCGTAGGCCATGTCGTAGCGCACGGAGCCCAGGTCCGGCACCTCGACGGTGTTGTCGAGGCTGTCGCAGTACGCGGGCACATTGCGCAGGGTGACCGAGTCGGCGTGGCCGCCGCTGACAGCCACTTCCGCGACCACCCGCCCGGCGGGGGTGTCGAGCCGGATCTCGGTGACCGGTTCGGTGACCGGCACCATGCCGGCCTCGACCAGTGCGGTCGCCACGCCGATGGTGCCGTGCCCGCACATCGGCAGCAGCCCGCTGACCTCGATGAACAGCACGCCGTAGTGGCCGTCGTCGGTGGTGGCCGGTTGCAGGATCGCCCCGCTCATCGATGCGTGGCCGCGCGGCTCGTTGACCAGTAGTTTGCGTAGGCCGTCGAGGTGTTCGGCGAAGTACATCCGTCGGGCCGCCATCGTGTCACCGGGGACGGTGCCTACTCCGCCCGTGACGACGCGGGTCGGCATTCCCTCGGTGTGGGTGTCGATTGCGGAGATGATCATAGAGCTGCGCATCAGGCATGTCCTTCGCTGTCGATGTCGGCGAGTTCCCGGAGTCGCACCGGTGTGGCCAGCGGACGCCAGGCGGGGGTCGCGGCCGCGAGACCGGAGGGGGCCGTCGCGGGATCGGCGCTGTCGGCACACGATCGATCCCGCAGCGCCTCGATGTTCGCCGCGCACATGCGGCCCTGGCACGGGCCGAGTCCGGCGCGGGTGGACAGTTTGGCGGGCCGGTAGCTATCGCCTGCGGCGCGGGCCCAGGCGGCGGCCAGCTCGTCGCGGGTGGTGCCCTCACACCGGCAGATCACGGTCTCGGGTCGCGACCAGGTGAGCACGCCGGGCCGCAGCGGGTGCGCGGCGGCCAGGCGCGCGACGAACTGTTCGGCGGTGCGGTGCCTGGCTCGCAGCCCGCGGTCCGCGGTAGGGTCGGCGCCCGCGGCGGCGATACCGGCCACAGCCCCCTCGACGGCAGCGACCTGCGAGCCGCCGATGCCGGTGATCTCCCCGGCCGCCCACACGGCATCGGCGCACGTGCGCTGGGTGTGGTCGACGCGGACGAATCCATCCGCGTCGAGCTGCGCGCCCGCCGCGACGGCCAGCTCATGCTGCGGGGTGAATCCGTGCGAGACCGCGACCGCGTCCACGGCCACCGTCGCATGACTGCCGGGTATCGGCGTCCAGTTCTCGTCGAGTCGGGCGACCGTGGCCTGCTCCACTCGTCCGTCGCCGGCGACCGCGACCACCGCACGGCCGGTGCGCAGTGGGATCCGGTGCCGCACCCCGCACGCGATGTACTCGATCAGCTCGGCTGCCTTGTTCGCACTATGGCGCAGCTGCCAGGGCCGGGCGGCCCACTGTCGGGCGAGCCGGCGGCCTGGATTGGCCTCGAACACCGCGAGGACATCCGCCCCACCCACAGCAAGCGACTGCGCGACCGGTAGCAGGAACGGGCCGGTGCCCGACAGCAAGACGGACTTGCCGACCAGCACCCGCTGGGTTTTCGCCAGCGTCTGCGCGGCACCGGCGGTGTAGACGCCGGGCAGATCCCAGCCGGGGAACGGGCACACCCGGTCATAGGCGCCGGTGGCCAGCACCAGTGCGTCGCCCTGCACCACCCGGTGGGTCCGCCGGTCACCTTCGGCGCCGAGCAACAGCCGGACGGCGGGGCAGCCGCCCTCGCGGTGCCTCTCGATCTGGTAGACCGAGGCCAACGGCAGGTACTCGCACCGCGGATGATCGATCAGCAGCCGTGCGAGTCGATCCGCGGCGCCGTATCCGTGTCCGATGCTGAGCGGGCGGCGAACGCCGTACGCGGCCGGAATGCGTCTGTTGTACTGGCCGCCGAGCTGCTCGTTCGAATCGATCAGCGTGACGGTAGCGCCGTGCCGCAGTGCGGATTCCGCAGCCGCCGTGCCCGCAGGGCCACCGCCGATCACCACCACATGCCTGCTCATCGCGCCCCTCTTTCGGATTCGGCGGGGCGGCTGATGCGGGACTGGGTGGTGACCGAGTCGCCATGGCGGGCCGGGCGCAGACACAGCCGAACGTCGGGGACGCCGTTGACGGTGGCGACGCAGTCGAAGCAGACCCCGATGCCGCAGAACACACCGCGTGGCCCGTCCGTGGGTGCGGTGCGCCAATGCGAGCGGCCGCTGGCCAGCAGCACCGATGCGAGCGTCTGTCCGTGCACGCCGAGTACTTCGTGATCGTCGACGGTGATCGTCAGGGGCCGGTCGGCGCGGCCGACCGGGTCTGCGGCCGCTGGGATGACGGTGGGGCTCATCGGGATACGTCCTCCGTGCGTTGGGCGGTAGAGCGGGTGGCGATGACGGCCGGCCGGTCGACGGCGAAAGCCGCGATGTCGACCTCGTCCGGTCGACCGGTGAGTGCGGAAGCGACCAGCTGCGCAGTGCCGGTCGACAGGCCGATTCCGGCTCCCTCATGGCCGGTCACGTGCCACAGTCCGGGCAGTCGCGGATCAGGTCCGATCACCGGGAGGTGGTCGTCGACGTACGGGCGGAAGCCGCCGTAGGCACGCATGATCGCGACATCGGCGAGCACCGGGTACAGGCGCATCGCCTTGTGAGCGATCGCGGCGAGGCTGTCGGGGCGCAGCCGGTTGTCGAAACCGCATTGGCGCCGTGACGATCCGAGCAGTAGCGGCCCGCCACGGGTGGACTCCACCACCGCCGACGATTGCAGCGCCGCGTCCGAACTGCCCACCGCGCCCACATAGTCCGCGTCGTAGACCTTGTGGAAGACCGTCGGCGGCATCGGTGCGGTGATCAGCACGTCGCCGCGGCGCGGTTGGACCGCGATCGGCGCGCCGAGTAAGTCCGATACCGAACCCGACCAGGGGCCGGCCGCGTTGATGACCACGTCGGCGTGCCGTGCTCCCTTGGTGGTCTGCACACCGATCAGCCGCCCGCCGCGCAGGATCGGGCCGGTGATCGCGCAGCCGGTCTCGACCGCCGCGCCCGCCGCGACCGCCGACCCGATGAGGGCGGCCGCGGCGCCGGCCGGTTGCACCTGAGCGTCGTCGGGGTAGTAGACGGCGGCGACAACGTCCCTGGTCAGCGCCGGTTCGGCCACCGCGAGCCGATCCGCGTCGAGGTCTTCGCAGTACACGCCCGCCGCGCGCTGACCACGTGCGAATGCGGTGAGCGCGGCGGCTCCCGCGTCCGTCGTGGCGACGACGATGCCGCCCTTGGGTTCCCATTCGATGGCCGCCGCGTCGTCGGGCAGCCGCTCGGCGACGCGTTCGAGGACGTCGGGCCACAGCCGCCGCGACAGCTGCGCGAGTTCCAGCTCGGGTCCCGGCCCCTTGTCGGAGACAAGGACGTTTCCCTCGCCGTGGGAGGTGGTGCCGGACGCAAGCCCGCCCGCCTCGCAGACCCGCACCGACGCACCGGCCAGGGTCAGCCGGTCCGCGAGCGCGCATCCGATCATGCCGCCGCCGATGACCAGCACAGCGGTACCGCCCAGGGAAGCCTCGTGGGTCATCGCGCGCGGGCCCCGTTCACCGAGCGCGGCACCGCGAGCGGATTCTGCGCCCGCAGCGGTGGTGGCAGAAGATCGTCGGGCACCGACTGGAACGCCACCGGACGGAGGAAGCGCGCGATGGCCGCAGTGCCCACCGATGTCGAGCCCGGTGCGGTGGTCGCCGGGTACGGCCCGCCGTGCTGCTGGGCGTAGGTCACCGAAAGCCCGGTGGGCCAGCTGTTCCACAGCACCCGACCGGCCACCCCCGCGGCGGCGGTGAGCAGCGCGCGTGTGGTGTCGTCGGCGTGCTCGCCGAAGACGGAGACAGTCAGCTGTCCGTCCAGCGCGCGGGCCAGTTCCAGCAGCTCCGCAGTGTCCTGATAGGTCGCCAATAGCGTTGCCGGGCCGAACATTTCGTGCATCAGCTGGTCGCGATCGGCGAGCACCGTCCGGACCGTCGTGGTCAGCAGCAGGGCCTCGTCGGATTCGCCGCCGCCCAGCACTTCCACGTCGGGGTGTGCGCGCACCTGCTCGACGGCGCGGGTGAACCCGTCCGCGATCGCGTCGTTGAGCAGCTGCCCGGTCGGCACCGGCCGGGTGCGGATCAGCTCGGCCAGTTCGCCGAGCACCGGCGCGTCCGCGGGCACCGCCACCAGCCCCGGCTTGGTGCAGAGCTGCCCGGCGCTCGCGCTCACTGCGGTCAGCAACCCCGCGGCGATCTCCTCGGTCTGCGCTGCGGCCGCATCCGGCGTGACGAACACCGGATTGATCGAGCCGAGCTCGCCGTAGAAGGGGATCGGTACCGGACGGCGGCAGGCCAGGTCGTACAGCGCGCGGCCGCCGGCGGTCGAGCCGGTGAACGCCGCGGCGGCGACGTCCGGGTGAGTGAGCGCCTGCACCCCGGCGTCGCGGCCGAAGACCAGACCGAAGGTGCCGCGCGGCGCACCGGCTTCGGCGACCGCTTCGTCGATGAGGGTGCCGACCGCGCGTGACAGCGCCGGGTGGCCAGGGCTGGCTTTGACGATCACCGGACATCCGGCGGCCAGCGCGGCGGCGGTGTCGCCTCCGGCGACGGAGAAGGCGAACGGGAAGTTGCTGGCCGCGAAGTTGACCACCGGCCCGAGTGGGATGTTCATCCGGCGCAGATCCGGCCGCGGTGCGCCCATCGGCCAATCGGCGTCCGCGGCGTCGATGCGCACGTCGAGGAATTCGCCGTCGAGCACCGTCTGCGCGAACAGTCGCAGCTGGAAGCTGGTCCGTTTCAGTTCGCCGACCAGCCTCGGTTCGCTCAGATGCGTTTCGCGCATCGCCAGCGGGATGAGCTCGGCGGCCTGCGCGTCGAGCCGGTCCGCAATGCCCCTCAGCACCCGGGCCCGGTCGGCGAGCTCCAGTGCCACCCATGGGGCCGCCGCCGCGGCGGCCGCCCGGACGATGGCATCGACCTCGTCCTCGGTCGTATCGGCAACGGATTCGACCACGCTTCCGGTCATCGCCTGCTCCTCACTTCCCGTGTTCACCACTTCCGAATTCACCAGTTGCCGTGGGTCTTTCGGCTACCGGTAGCCCTGAGCCAGCACCTCACGGGTGTCGGCGGCGATCTTCTCGGCAAGTGCCGGCGCGAGCGGCACCCGCGGCGGGCGGCACGCTCCGCCAGCGCGTCCGGCCAGATCCATCGACAGCTTGATCGCGTGCACGAACTCGGTCTTCGAGTCCCAGCGCAGCAGCTTGTGCAGGTTGCGGTACAGCGGCAGCGCCTTGTCCAGGTCCCGGTTGACCGCGGCGTTGTACAGCTCCACCGTCACCTGGGGGATGGCGTTCGGGTAACCGGCCACCCAACCGACCGCGCCCGCGATGCCGAGTTCCAGGACCACGTCGTCGGAGCCGACGAGCACGTCGAGTTCGGGGGCGAGTTCCTTGATCTCGTAGAAGCGCCGCACGTCGCCGGTGAACTCCTTGACACCGACGATAAGCCCCTCGCCGTGCAGTTCGGCCAGGATGTCCGGGGTCAGGTCGATGCGGGTGTCGATCGGGTTGTTGTACGCGACGATCGGCAGTCCGACCTGTGCCACCGTGCGGTAGTGATCCAGGATCGAATCGCGCCCGCCGCGGTAGGTGTTGGGCGGCAACAGCATTACGGCCTGCGCACCCGCTTCGGCGGCCTGCTCGGCCCACTTGCGCGCCTGCAGCGCGCCGTAGGCGGCGATGCCGGGCATCACTGTGAATCCCTTGGGGGCCGCCGAGATGGCCGTCGTCACGACCTTCGCCCGCTCTTCGTCGCTGAGAGTCTGGTATTCGCCCAGCGATCCGTTCGGGCTCACCCCGTGGCAGCCGTTGGACGCCAGCCACCGCACGTGTTCGGCGTACGCGTCATAGTCGACGGCGTAGTCGGCGGTGAAGGGGAGGGTCGTCGCGACCAGCACCCCGTGCCAGGGCTTGATCGCGGCCGACGTGGTCATTTCGGACATGTGCGCCTCCATCTTGTGCGAATCCGGGAACCTGCGCCCGGGCAGCGAGCCACACCAGTGAGGTGTGACATTGCACTGAATGTAACCTGGGTGATGGCGGTCACGCAATCTCTTGCGTGAGCGGCGCCACTTCTCTATGGTGCAATGTCACACGTCACAGTGTGCCGGCTGCTCCTACCTACCGCCGCCGATCGGCGCAAAGGGGACCCGATTCTCCCGGTGCTCGGCTCATCCGCCGCGCCATTCGATCCCGATAAAGGTGAACACATGACCGCTCTCGACAACACCAAGACCACGCCGGATGCCGGGGCCGCCGGCCCCGGCCGGACGGGATCGAGACCCGCCGGGCTACGCCGCATCGTCGCGGCGGCCATGGCGGGCGCGGTCGCCGAGTGGTACGAGTTCTTCCTCTACGGCACGGCCTCGGCGCTCGTCTTCGGTCAGGTTTTCTTCCGGTCCAGCGGAAACGCCATCGACGGCATCATCGCGGCCTTCGCGCTGTACGCGGTCGGCTTCCTCGCCCGCCCTTTCGGCGGGCTGCTGTTCGGACATTTCGGTGATCGCGTCGGTCGCAAAGCGCTGCTGCAGCTGAGCCTGGTCGTCGTCGGTGTCACCACCTTCCTGATGGGCTGTCTGCCGACCTTCGCCGCGATCGGATACTGGGCGCCGATTCTGCTGGTGACGTTGAGATTGATCCAGGGCTTCGCCTTCGGCGGCGAATGGGGCGGGGCGGTGCTGCTGGTCAGCGAGCACTGCCCGGACGACCGCCGTGGATTCTGGGCGAGTTGGCCGCAATCGGGGGTGCCGCTGGGGAACGTGCTCGCGACCGTGGTGCTGTTGGTGCTATCAGCGAACCTGTCCGATGAGCAATTCCTGTCGTGGGGCTGGCGCATCGGGTTCTGGCTGTCGGCCGTGGTCGTGCTGATCGGCTACTGGGTCCGCTCCAGCGTCGACGACGCGCCGATCTTCCGTGCGGCGCAGGCCAGGTTCGAAGCGGATCAGCGCCGGTCGCTGGGTATCGTCGAGGTGCTGCGCTTTCATTGGCGCGAGGTGCTTGTCGGCATCGGCGCCCGCTTCGCCGAGAACATCCTCTACTACACCGTGGTGACCTTCTCGATCACTTACCTCAAGCTGATGGTGCATGTGGACACGGCGCCGATCCTCGCGCTGCTGCTCGCGGCGCATCTGCTGCACTTCTTCATGATTCCGGCGGCCGGGCTGCTGTCGGATCTGATCGGCCGCAGGCCGGTCTACCTCACCGGCGCCGTGCTCACCGCAGGATGGGGATTCGTGGCGTTCCCGATGATGGACACCGGGAACTACGCGGTCATAATCATCGCGATCACGCTGGGTCTGGCGATCGAATCACTCACCTACGCACCGTATTCCGCGCTGATGACGGAGATGTTCCCGACCCATGTCCGCTACACGGCGCTGTCGTTCTGCTATCAGGTCGCGCCGATCCTGGCCGGTTCGCTGGCGCCGCTGATCGCCGTCAGCCTGCTCGACAGCTTCCACAGCTCGGTGCCGGTTTCGCTGTATCTGGTCGCGGCCGCGGCTATCTCGGTAGTCGCCGTCGGTCTGGCCAAGGAGACAGTCGGCAAGTCCCTGCACACCGTCGACGCGGAGTCCGCGAGATGATCGACGCCGGCGGCAACCGGGCCGCCGCGTCGGGTCCGGTGCCCTGTTCGAGAAGAACCGCATTCGCCTCGGCATCGAAGTGATCAACAGCCGCCCGTGGCAACCCGAAACCAACGGCCAAGAACGACGCGCGTACCGCGCCCTGCGTCAATGGCTCGCCGACCGAACATCAGCAAGGGCGGGCTGATGTTCGGTCGTGAGTAGTTGTAAACGGCGTTCACGCAGAGCTGTGTAACCGACCAGGTGGTCCGTTCAGCTGTGGTGCTTCGTGAAAGGTGACAACATCAGGAGCCAACAGCATAAACGACCGACAGGCAGGACTGACGATGAAAATCACCCGTAGTCTCCGCGCCTGCATCGCGGCGCTCACTCTGGCTTCCACGCCCATCTTTGCGGCCGCCCCAGCGACCGCCGCTCCCCTCCCGACGATTGTGCTCGTGCACGGTGCCTTCGCCGACACCACGAGTTGGGACGGCGTCGCCGCGACGCTGCGCGACCGCGGTTATCGGGTGGTTGTTCCCGACAACCCGCTGCGCGGCCCCGCCTATGACGCCGGGGCCATCCAGCGAACCCTGGACACCATTTCCGGACCCGTTGTCCTGGTGGGGCATTCGTATGGCGGTTTCGTCATCACCAATGTCCACGACCCGAAAGTCCAAGCGCTGGTGTACATTGCGGCCTTCGCACCCGCGCAAGGTGAATTCGCGCTGCTCGAACTCGACCCGATCCGCTTCCCCGGCAGTCAATTACTGCCCCCGGCACTGCAGCTGCGCGTAGTGGACGATCCAAATGGTCTGGCAGGCAAGAACGTCGACGGCTATGTAGCCCCCGAACACTTCAACACTGTCTTCGCCCAAGACGTCTCCCCCGAAGTAGCCGCCGACATGATCGCCCACGAACACTCCCTGGCCGTAACCGCAAATGTCGAACCCTCCGCCGCCCCCTCCTGGTCCTCGACCCCGAGCTGGTACCTCGTCTCCGCCAACGACCGCGTAATCCCGCCGGCCTCCCAACGCTTCATGGCGAATCGTATGGGTGCCCACACCAGCGAGGTCGAGGCATCCCACGCCTCCTTGGTCTCCCGCCCCACCGACGTCGTCGCCGTAGTAGAAGCCGCCGCCGGTCAGTGACCAGCTGACCGCCGGCGCGAAAGTGGCTTCGTTCTTGTCGTGCCGGCTGTGCGGCGAGACCAGCAGTCGGATATCACTCCGGCGCAACGCCGGTCGGTCGCGACGGGATCTGGATCACAGACGGCCATGGTTGGCAGGCTGTGCGAACGGGCAATTGTCGGGTAGGCAATTAGACTTGTTGAGCAGACGTACCTAGTAGCCTGCATCGAATTCGGGACGATGTGGACGGTGCGCACGTGACCGTTACGACGTACCCGAGGACGAGCGAGGAGGTGGGGCCCATGTCGAGCACCGAGGATCGGCGCTTCGAGGTCCTGCGGGCGATCGTCGCGGACTATGTCGCGACCAAGGAGCCGATCGGGTCGAAGACCCTGGTGGAGCGGCACAACCTTGGGGTATCCAGCGCGACGGTTCGCAACGATATGGCGGTGCTGGAGGCCGAGGGCTACATCACCCAGCCACACACCAGTTCCGGTCGCATTCCGACCGATAAGGGCTACCGGCAGTTCGTCGACCGCATCTCCGAGGTCAAGCCGCTCTCACCGGCCGAACGCCGGGCGATCATGGACTTCCTGGAGTCCGGCGTCGATCTGGACGATGTGCTACGCCGCGGGGTCCGGCTGCTGGCCCAGCTGACCCGCCAGGTCGCGGTCGTCCAGTATCCGACGGTGTCGGCCTCCACGGTCCGCCACATCGAGGTGGTCGCGCTGAATCCAGCCCGGTTGCTGCTGGTCGTGATCACCGACACCGGTCGCGTCGACCAGCGTCTGGTGGAACTCGGCACGCTCATCGATGACCAGGACTTCGCCGCATTGCGCGGTATGCTCGGTGGCGCGATGGACGGCAAACGCCTCTCCGATGCCTCCGCGGCCGTCGCTGAACTGCCTGAGCGTGCGCCGGTGCGACTGAAGGATGTGCTGGTGCGCGTCTCGACCGTGCTCGTCGAGACCCTGGTCGAGCATCCGGAGGAGCGGTTGGTCCTCGGTGGCACCGCCAATCTGACGCGCAATGCCGCCGACTTCGTTTTCCCTGGTTCGCTGCGCGATGTGCTCGAAGCCTTGGAGGAGCAGGTTATCGTGCTCAAGCTGCTCGCCGCCGCACAGCATCCGGGTACCGTCACGGTGCGCATCGGCGAGGAGACCCAGGTCGAGCAGATGCGCGGGACCTCGGTGGTGTCGACCGGCTACGGTGCGGCGGGTGCGGTGCTCGGCGGTATGGGCGTGCTGGGGCCGACCCGGATGGACTATCCGGGGACCATCGCATCGGTCGCGGCCGTTGCCCGTTATATCGGTGAGGTGCTGGCGGAGCGCTGAGGGGCGACGCCGCTGATACGCTCGATCCTCCGGCGGATAAAGTTGAGTGGATCCGACTAATGCTGTTGCAAACCAAGGACTAGAGAACTCAAGTGGCACGGGACTACTACGGACTGCTCGGCGTCGCGAAGAACGCGACCGACCAGGAGATCAAGCGCGCCTACCGCAAGTTGGCGCGGGAGCTCCACCCCGACGTCAACCCCGACGAGGCGGCGCAGGCCAAGTTCAAGGAAGTGTCGACCGCCTATGAGGTGTTGTCGGACCCGGAGAAGCGGCGTGTCGTCGATATGGGCGGCGACCCGCTGGAGTCCGGTGGCGCCGGTGCGGGCTTCTCCGGCGCCGGTTTCGGTGGGCTCGGCGACGTCTTCGAGGCCTTTTTCGGCGGTATGAGCGGCAGCTCCGGCGGGGCGCGCAAGCCACGCGGCCGGGTGCAGCCCGGGGCGGATTCGCTGCTGCGGACCCGGCTCAGCCTGGCCGAATGCGCGGTCGGTGTCACCAAACACCTGACTGTCGACACCGCCATTCTCTGCGATATCTGCCACGGCTCCGGCACCAACGGCAAGTCCAAGGCGGTGCGTTGCGAAACCTGTGGTGGTGCCGGTGAGGTCCAGTCCGTACAGCGTTCGTTCCTCGGTCAGGTGCTGACCTCGCGTCCGTGTCCGACCTGTCGCGGTGCGGGCGAAACGATTCCCGATCCGTGTCACAAGTGTGGCGGCGACGGTCGGGTACGGGCGCGTCGCGAGATCGCCGCGCCGATTCCGGCCGGTGTCGCCAATGGCATGCGAGTGCGACTGGCGGCGCAGGGCGAGGTCGGTCCTGGTGGTGGCCACGCGGGCGATCTGTATGTGGAGATCGTCGAGCAGCCGCACGATGTCTTCGTCCGTGACGGCGACGATCTGCACTGCACCATCCGGGTACCGATGGTCGATGCCGCACTCGGCACCACCGTCGTCGTCGACACCATCCTGGACGGCCCGACCGAGCTGACCATTCCACCGGGCACCCAGCCGGGTGAGATCCCGGTGCTGCGCGGCCACGGCATGCCGCGCCTGCGCTCCGGCGCGCGCGGTGATCTGCTCGCGCATCTGGACATTGTGGTGCCGACCAAACTCGACGCCAAGAGCACCGATCTGCTGCGCAAGTACAAGGGCATGCGCACCGGTGAACGCGCCGAGGTGATGTCGGCGCAGTCCGAGCACAACAGCGGCCTTTTCGCCCGGCTGCGAGCGTCGTTCAGCGGGCGATAGTCGTTGGCCGCCACGGTCTTCTACCTCGACGAGATCCCGGCGCCGGGAGGCATCGCGATCCTCGACGGCCCGGAGGGACGGCACGCCGCGACGGTGCGCCGCATCCGGGTCGGCGAGGCGATCACGCTGTCCGATGGGAACGGTTTGCTGGCCGAGACGGAAGTCGTTGCGGCACAGAAGGACCGGCTGGAGTTGACGGTCCTGAACCGGGTACTGTCCGAGCCGCCGCGGCCGCGGGTGACGGTCGTCCAGGCGCTGCCCAAGTCAGATCGTTCCGAGCTGGCGGTAGAGCTGATGACGGAGGCGGGTGCCGACGCCATCATTCCGTGGCAGGCGCACCGCTGCGTCGCGAACTGGGAAGGCAAGGCGCACAAGGCCGTCGAGAAGTGGCGCGCTGCCGCCCGATCGGCCGCCCGGCAATCGCGGCGGGCCTATATCCCCGAGGTGGCCGACCTTCAGCACACCCGCGATCTGATCGATACCGTCCGCGGCATCGTCGCCGCGGGCGGAATCGTCGTGGCACTGCACGAATCCGGCGTCGCCCGCTTCGTCGAACTTCCCTTCGCCAAGGCCACCGAGATCATGCTGATCGTCGGTCCCGAAGGCGGACTGGACGATTCTGAGCTCAGCGGCTTCGCCGCTGCGGGTGCGGACGTAACCCTGCTCGGTCCCACGGTTCTGCGCACTTCGACCGCGGCCACCGTCGCTCTCGGTGCCTTGGGCGCGTTGACCTCCCGCTGGTGAAGTCAGCGCCGGACGGCGCTGACCACCGAAACGGCATCTCGCCTGGTCCCGCGGCGCGACGCCACGAACGATTCGGCTCGCTGTTCGGTCCACCATGGGTCTCGACGCCGTTGGCGCCGGGCAGCACCTCGCGATCGATCGCGAGAAACCGCCCGCCGGATGATCAGTTGTTCTTCGTTTCGCCGGGCAATCCGCCACACAGCAGCGATGAGCTGCGCCGATATCTACGACACGGGATCGTATCCGGGATCATGGGCCGACCGCAGCCCGGACGGACGACGCGCGGACCGACTCGGTTGTCGGCGCTGCACGCCGCCATCCGATTTCCGTTGCGGCCGTGCTTCGTTCGGATCCACGCTACCGGCTGGCATCGGGCGCCGGAACAGGCTGTTGCGAAGCTCGACCACCGAGAACGGTTTCGAATCCGCGGCGAGCGTGAATCGTCAAATACCACACCAGAACTGCGGCCACGACCAATAGCGCCCCGACGCACACCGCCAAGCCGACCCATCCCGTGTTCGCATACGCGATACCGGTGGCGCTGCCGATGACGGCGGCGCCGAGGTAGTAGGTGAACAGGTACAGTGAAGATGCCGCGCTCCGGTCTCCGGGAGCCATCGCGCCGACCCAGGTGCTCGCCACCGCGTGGGCACCGAAAAACCCTGCGGTGCAGAGGGCTACGCCCAGAATGACCGCGATCAGCTGATCCGGAATGGTGACCAGGACCCCGACCCCCATCAGCGCGACCGCGGCCGCGAGGACGCGGTGCTTGCCGATGCGGTCGGCCCAACGTCCGGCGGCGGCGGAGGCGAGGGTACCCGCCAGGTACAGCAGGAATACCGAACCCGCCACGGCCGCAGGCAATTCGGACGGTGCTCGGGTCAGCCGATAGCCGAGGTAGTTGTAGATCGATACGAATCCGCCGAACAGCACGAAGGCCAGTCCCAACAGTGCCCGCAGCCCGCCGTGACGAAGTGGCGTGCCCAGATCGCTCAGCACGGTACGCATTCCGGCGGGGCGAGCAACGAACCCGCGCGACGGTGGCAGCCCGCGCGCGAACCAGACAGTGCAGCCGGCCGCCGCAACGGCGATCGCGGCCGCTGCCCAGCGCCACGAGGCCAGATCCAGTGCGAATGCCGGAATCAACCGCCCGCTCAACCCGCCGATCGAGGTGCCCGCGACATAGACTCCCATCGCGGCGCCCAAACCATGGCCGCCGATCTCCTCCGCCAGATACGCCATGGCGACCGCGGGCACCCCGGCCAACGCGACTCCTTGCAGCGCCCGCCCTGCTAGCAGCACATCCAGCGACGGACTCAGCGGCAGCAACAATCCGATGACAGCCGAGATCACCGCCGACCAGGTCATTACCCTGGTCCGCCCGAGCCGCGAGGACAACGCGCTCACCGGCACGATCGCCAACGCGAGAAATCCGGTGGTCAACGACACTGCCAACGCGGCCCGCGCCGGTGCGACGCCGAAGGCCGCCGACAGACTCGGCAGCAACGCCTGTGCGCTGTACATCGACGCGAAGGTGGTCAACCCTGCGGCGAACAGTGCCGTGGTGATCCGACGTTCGTGCGATGTGCTGGTCGAGCGGGTAATCGTGCTGGTCATCGCATCAGGATCGGCACTTGTCGTTAAGAATGGAAATGAATAGTAATCTGGTTTCTAATGCCCCAGACGCATAAGGAAAGGTCTGTACGTGCTGGGTGACGACCTGCTGTGGTTCACAACACTCGCCGAACTGGAGCGCGTCGGCGCGGCTGCCGAGCGGCTGCACATCGCCCAGCCGACGCTCTCGCGCATGTTGGCCCGCCTCGAGCGCCGCCTCG
>FTJU01000383.1_pt1 | contig 20726 bp, 21 predicted proteins | sample 1658961 | NCBI WGS metagenome assembly FTJU01 (sample SAMEA3914878, study PRJEB12502) | metagenome | biome: forest; material: soil | place: USA | collected 2012-03-12 | depth 0.3 m | reverse complement strand
GGCAGGTGCGTGATGCGGCCGCACTGAGTGAGCGGTTGGCGGCTGGCGGGCTGTTGCCGAGCGATACGCATGAGCGGGTGCGCAATATCGTCGCGTCGCCGCTGTCGGGTCGGATCGGTGGCTGGGCAGACCTGCGTGCGCTCGTTCCGGCGCTCGATACGGGTTTGCGCGGCGCACCGCGATTGGCCGAACTGCCCGGCCGCGTGCTGTTCACCCTCGACGACGGTCGCGGCGATATCAGCGGCCTGGGTGGCGATATCGGTGTGCACGCCACCGACGCCGACGAATTCGCGCTCGTGCTGGCCGGTAGCGATTCCGGCATCCGAGTATCGGCGGCCGATGCGGTACAGGTGATGCTGGCCGCCGCGCACGCCTTCCTCGATCTGGGCTCGGGTCAATGGCGGCTGCACGAAGTCGACGACGGTGCGCGACGAGTGATCGATCTCCTGGGCCTGTCCCCCGGCACCGAACGCCTGGAATTCGGTGCCATCCATGACACTCCGATCGGCTGGCTCGACCAGGACAATGGCCTGGTCAGCCTCGGCGCCGCCGTTCGCCTCGGCTCCCTTCCCGCCCGCATCGCCGAATTCATCGCCGCCATCGAACGCCCCATCTTCACGACTCCTCGGCGCAGCCTGGTGATCACCGATCTCGAGGAATGGCCCGCCGAACAGGTCGTCCGCGTCCTCGCCCCGATGGGCCTGATCTTCGACGCCGACTCGCCCTGGCTTCAGGTCAGTGCTTGTGCGGGCCGACCTGGCTGCGGAAGGGCGCTCACCGATGTGCGCGCGGATGCCTCTGCGGCCGTCGAATCCGGTCGTGTATCGGCCCCGAGCGCGGTAACAGATCTCGGCGCGACGATCGAACTTCGCAGCGCCGACGATGTCACAGTCGCCGGCCGCCAGCACTGGTCTGGCTGTGACCGCCGCTGCGGACGTCCACGCGGCCCGGTGACCGACATCGTCGCCACCGAAAACGGCTACCGCATCGGCTGACCCACCCGGCAAGCACCTTCAGGCGTCAGCGGCTGGCGCACCAAACTCCCATTCTGACCGAATCCTCCTGCTGCGCAGGCTAACTCATGAAGCCACCGCGGTCGGTGTACGCCGCGGATCCTCGTGCAACTCCAACGTGCAGCACTTCACCCCACCACCGGCCTTCAAGAACTCCGACAGATCGACACCCACCGGGTTGTACCCCTGCGCACGCAACTCCGAAGCCAGATTGTCGGCCCGACTGCTGATGAAGACATTCAGTCCATCGGAAACACCGTTCAGCCCGAGCACCACCGCGTCGGCATCGGTAGCGAGGATGGCGTCCGGATAGAGCTCGGCCAGTATCGCCTGACTCGCGGCACTGAAGGCGGGCGCGAAGTACGCGACAGTCGTGTCATCGAGGACCATCAGCGCCGTATCGAGGTGGTAGAACCGCGCATCGACCAGTTCGAGCGAAACCACCGGCAGCTCGAAGTACCGCTCGACCTCGCGGTGCGCGGCAATCGAACTCCGGAATCCGGTCGCGGCCAGCATGCGCTCACCGACAAGGAGGAAATCGCCTTCGCCCTCATTGGTTTCCTGCGCCCCGACCAACTCCACCAGGCCCTGCTGTGCGAACCAGCGGTGGTACGCCGGTCCCTCCGCGGCCCGCTCGGCATGGGTGAACCGCGCCGACATCGCCCGATCACCCACGATCAGGCCACTGTTCGCGGCGAAAACCATATCGGGCAGACCGGGCTCCCCGGGCACCACGTCGGTGCTATGGCCGTAGTGCTCGAATGTCGCGCGCAACGTCTCCCACTGGTCGAGCGCCAGAGCGCGATCGACTGGTTCCCGTGGATTCATCCACGGATTGATCGAATAGCAGACATCGAAGTGATCCGGACGGCACATCACGAACCGGCGTGGTGATGGCTGCCGCGCGGGCTCGATACGGAGGGCGGTCACAGAGGTCAACGTGTCTCCCGGAGATAGGCGCGGATCGTTCCAACGACACGAAGGTAATTCGCCTAGTATTGCGCCAGAAACAACTATTCATTGCGCATGATCGATCGAATTCGGCGAATCATTGCGTCGAGCGAGGGCGGATGTGGCGTGGACGACATCGACCGGCAGATTCTTGCCCAGCTGCTCAAATCGGCGCGCGCCTCGTTCCAGGAGATCGGCTCGAAGGTCGGACTTTCCGCGCCCGCGGTGAAACGCCGTGTCGACAAGATGGTCGCCAGCCGCCAGATCACCGGCTTCACCGCACTGGTCAACCCGGCCGCACTCGGCTGGACCACCGAGGCCTACGTCGAGGTCTACTATCGCGACAACATCACACCCGCCGAACTCCGCCGCAGCCTCGAACCGATCCCCCAGGTAGTCGGCGTCTGGACCATCGCAGGCGAAGCCGATGCCCTGGTCCACGTCATGGCAACGGACATGGCCGAAATCGAATCCACGGTCGAACGCATCCGCGAAAACACCCGGGTAGGCCGCACCCGCAGCTCCATAGTGATGTCCCGCATCCTCGAACGCCCCCGAACCTGATCCACCGAGGATGCATTCATGCAGGTGGTCGACATTCGCCGTCACCATCGCATTCGCGACCCGCGGCGAAGGTGACGAGAGCGGGCTCATATGGTGGTGCGCATGTCCGCGTATGTCACTGATGGAGCCGAGATTTACCGGCGGTCGTTCGCGATGATTCGCGCGGAGGCGGATCTGGGTAGGTTTCCGCAGGATGTGGCGCAGGTTGTGGTGCGGATGATCCATGGTTGCGGACAGGTGGATCTGGCCGGGGATGTGGCGTTTTCGGATGGTGTGGTGGCGGCGGCGCGGGGTGCGCTGCGGGCGGGGGCCCCGATTCTGTGTGACGCGCAGATGGTCGCATCCGGTGTGACACGCAAGCGGCTGCCCGCGGACAATGACGTGATCTGCACGCTCGCCGCTCCGCGGGTGCCGGAACTGGCTGCGGCAATGGGCAATACACGTTCGGCCGCGGCGCTCGAGTTGTGGCGTGATCGCCTCGAGGGCGCGGTGGTCGCCATCGGGAACGCACCGACGGCGCTGTTCCATCTGCTCGACATGCTCGATGCTGGTGCGCCGCGACCGGCAGCCATCCTCGGCATTCCGGTCGGCTTTGTGGGCGCCGCCGAATCCAAGGATGCGCTGATCGAATTCGGCGGGATCGAATATCTGACCGTGCGTGGGCGGCGCGGTGGCAGCGCCATTACCGCGTCGGCACTGAATGCGATTGCGAGCGAGCAGGAATGAGCAACGGCAAGTTGTGGGGGGTCGGACTCGGCCCCGGTGATCCGGAGCTGGTGACGGTGAAGGCGGCGCGGGTGATCGCCGAGGCCGATGTCATCGCCTTCCACAGCGCCCGCCACGGCCGCAGCATCTCGCGGGGCATCGCCGCACCATATATGCGCGCGGGCCAACTCGAAGAACACCTGATCTACCCGGTGACCACCGAGACGACCGACCACCCTGGTGGCTATCAAGGCGCCATCGACGAGTTTTACGAACAAGCCGCCGAACGCCTGGCCACCCATCTGGCGGCGGGCCGGTCCGTGGCGCTGCTGGCCGCGGGCGATCCGCTGTTCTACAGCTCGTATATGCATATGCATCGTCGGCTGGCCGACCGGTTCGAGGCCGAGATCATCCCCGGCATCACCTCGGTGAGCGCGGCGTCGGCCGCCCTCGGCACTCCGCTCGTCGAGGGCGAGCAGGTGCTGACGGTACTACCGGGCACCCTGCCCACCGACGAACTGACCCGCCGCCTCCGCGACACCGACGCGGCCGCCATCATGAAGCTAGGCCGCACCTACCCCAGTGTGCGCCAAGCCCTCTCGGACTCCGGCCGCCTCGCCGATACCTACTACATCGAACGCGCGAGCAGCACCCGTGAGCGGGTACTCGCCGCCGACGATGTCGATGACGCGGATGTGCCATACTTCTCGATCACCCTCGTCCCAGGTCCCCAGCCGACAACCGCACTACGCCTTGCGAATCCGGCGCGAAACCAGCGGTCCAATTCGGTACAGAATCAGCAATCCGACGTCGACGCGACGACAACCCCTATCCCGAACGCCGGGTCGACCGCAACCATCGACGCCAACGGTGGATCCGCGGCGGACCGCACCCTTGTCTCCGGACCGCAGCCGACAGCTCCACTGTCCCTTCCGAATCCGGCGCCAAGTCAGCATTCCTCGGTCCGCATAACGACCAGCCCTGTCGCGAGTGCCGGATCACGCGGAACCAGCGTTGCCAACGGCGTATCCGCGGCAGATGGGAGCCTCGCGAATCCTGTGCCGGATCCGCTGTACTCCGCACAACGGGCACACGCCGAATCAGAGCCGGACGTCGCCAATAGAGACGCCGTCGGCCCCGGCGAAGTCGTCGTGGTCGGGCTCGGCCCCGGCTCACCCGACTGGACCACGCCGGAGGTCGAACGCGCACTCGCCGAAGCCACCGATCTGGTCGGCTACACGACCTACATCAACCGGGTGCCGTCACGTCCCGGACAGCGCAGGCATGCCAGTGATAACCGGGTCGAATCCGAACGTGCCGCCATGGCTTTGGATCTCGCGAAGCACGGAGCCAAAGTGGTGGTCGTGTCCTCGGGTGATCCTGGAGTTTTCGCGATGGCGGCGGCGGTACTCGAGGAATCCGCCGATCCACAGTGGCAAGGGGTGCCGGTGCGGGTGCTGCCCGGACTCACCGCGGCCAACGCTGTCGCCAGCCGGGTCGGCGCGCCGCTTGGGCATGATTACGCGATGATTTCGCTCTCGGATCGGCTCAAACCGTGGAAAGTTGTCGCGCAACGGCTTTCGGCGGTGGCTGCGGCCGATATGGCGATCGCGATCTACAACCCGGCCTCGAGTCAGCGCACCTGGCAGGTCGCGGCGATGCGCGACGTACTGCTCGAACATCGCAAGCCCGACACCCCGGTGGTGATCGGTCGCGATGTCGGCGGGCCCACCGAATCCGTCCGTGTTGCCACGCTCGCCGAGTTGGATCCGGCCGAGGTCGACATGCGTACGCTGCTGATCATCGGTGCGTCCACCACCGCCGTAATCGAGTCCCGCCAGGGCACCAGCGTCTACACCTCGCGCCGCTACCAGCGCTGATTCCGGTTCCGCAGGAAACCGTAAACATTCCGGAACGAGTTCGGCCAAGCTGAAGGCATCGACAACAGCGGGCCGGGCGGACCGCGACAACCAGGAAGGGTAATCCCGATGCGCAAGCTCAAGCTCCAGGTCCAGACCACCATCGACGGCTACATGTCCGGCCCGAACGGCGAGATGGGCTGGATGGCATTTCCCTGGTCCGACGACCTTGCCGCGCGCGTCTCCGCCATCACCGCCGAATTCGACACCATCGTGCTCGGCCGCAAACTCGCCGAGGGCTTCATTCCGCATTGGGCCTCCAAGCCCGAGCACGAGCCCCAGGCCGCCATCGACCAGATGAACAACACACCCAAGGTCGTGATCTCCGACAGCCTCACCGAATCACCCTGGGAGAACACTGTCGTCGCCGGCGGCGACCTCACCGAGATCATCGACGGCCTCAAGGCCCAGCCGGGTGGCGACATCATCGTCTACGGTGGCGGCACCCTCGTCGCGAACCTGATCGCCGAAAACCTCATCGACGATCTGCACCTGTTCGTCAACCCGAACGCGATAGGCGCGGGCCTGCCCGTCTTCCGCGGCACCACCCGGCTCGACCTCGTCACCGCCACCGGATTCGAGTGCGGAGTGACCGAGCTGCACTACCGGCCGAAGAGCGCCTGACCGCACCCGCGTCGAGGATGCCGATCAGCGAATTGATCGGCATCCTCCTTCGCTGCACTTACGGATGCCGAAAGACCCTGTCAGTCGCGATAGTTCCGGGCTACCAGCCCCAAACACCCGGCTGCGCCGAGACCAGCGACCGCGAACATCGTCGGATACCCCAGATCCAAGGACTGGTGCAGGAATGCCAGCAGCGCGGGAACACCGAAACCGAGGTAACTGACGGAGTAAAATACCGCGGTCAGTCCGGCGAGATCGTCGGGACGGGCGATGCGTTCGATCTCCTGCAGTCCGGCGACCAACCCGATCCCATAACCGGCGCCGAGCACGACAGCCGTGACGACAGTGAGCGGAAGGCTCAAAGCGCCGGAAGCCCATGCGGCCGCAGCCATTCCACCGACCACCAGCGCCAGCGCGACAGCAGCGGCGCGGGCGGTGCCCGGTCGATCGATTCGGCGTGCCAGCGATTGGATCGCGAAGCCACAAGCCAGCGTGACCACGGTGATCGATGCCGAGAACGCGATGGACGCACCGCGCACCTGCGGCGCCATCAGCGTGGGCAGCACCGCGTAGGCCGTTGCGGCGGAAGTGAACAACCACAGCGCGACTGGCAGTGCAACACACCGGAACCTGCGATGCGCGGCCGCCGGTACCTTCAGATCATCGAGCAAGCGGCCCGAATTCCGCGGCGCCGATAACGTTTCCGGTGCCCGAGCCACCCACACCGCTGCGATCAGACACAGCATCACATTGATCAGATACGCCAATGTATTCGGCAGCGGACCCCACTGCGCAAGCACACCCGCGACACCGGCACCGACCGCGAACCCACCGGTCAGGCTCATCGCCGAACGTCGCGCACCGGACCCCGGGGGCAATTCCCCGAACGGCGGCTGCGAAAGTTCCTTCAGCCAACTACTTCCCACCGCCATCGCCAATCCGAGCGCCACTCCGCAGAGCACCCGTCCGGCCGACATCAACGGCACCGACGCCGATCCGAAGGCCAGCAACAGTGAACCGACCGCGCCGATCAACGGCGCCGGCCGCAGCAGCGTGCGGCGGCCGTAGCGGTCCGAGAGCGGTCCGCCGATCAGCAGGGCGGGCACGATGCCGAGCACATAGTCGAACAGCAGCAGGTCCACCGTGGTGACCGGCATACCGTTGCCCTTGTACATCACCAGCAGCGGCGTGAATTCATTTCCACCCCAGGCGATCGCGAACATCGCGGCCGCGACACCCCACCAATGCCGCGTGCTCTGTCGCGGTCTCGACGACCGAGTGTCGACAGCGAAAGGAGTTGCCACTATAGGCCTCTCATTTCCAGCTGATGCACGCCGGACATATGGTCGACGAGCGCGTTCGCGAATCCGGCCGCGTCGCCGATTTCGATCAGATCGGCCAGACCCCTGTGCTGCTCGATAATGCGGTCGGCATCGGTCGAACCACGGTGCAGCGCAGCGCTGTTCATGCGCCGTTGCCGTTCGCGCAGCGAGTCGTAGAACCCGGTGAGCAGCGGATTGCCCGCGGCGACCACATAGGTGCGATGAAAGTCGGTGTCCGCCACCGCGAATCGTTCGAAATCCGCGGCGGCGGCCAGCTCGCGCTGCCGATCGAGCGAGGCGTGCAGTTCGGCGATCAGCGCCGATCGGTCCTGGGCGACCACGGCGCGCACCGCTCCGGTCTCCACAACATGGCGAGCGTGTACGACGTGTTCGGCCTCTGCGGGCGGAATCGGCACCACCAGCGCCCCCCGCTTGGGATACAGCCGCATCCATCCCTCCACCTCGAGTCGCAGAAATGCCTCCCGCACCGGGGTCCGCGACATGCCGAGGTCGGCGGCGATCTCACCCTCGCTAATCAGCTCACCGCCCGGCAATTCGCCGGTCAGGATGCGTTCCTTGACCTCGCGATAGGCGAGTTCGGTGGATGAATATGTCTTAGACACAAGTTGTATCTTAGCGAAAGGCGATCCGATCCCGACAAGGGCACACGGCCGAAGTCGTATAACATTCCACTATGGAACGTTGAGAGCGAAAGGAGCAGACGTTGGCGAGTACCTCGACACAACGCAAATCGCTGAATTCCACGGCGGCTTCGCTGCTCGGATTTCTGCACGAGGGCCCGATGTCGGGTTGGGATCTGGTCACCCAGGCCCAGGACCGGATCGGCGATTTCTGGACCATTACCCAAAGCCAGGTCTACCGGGAACTGGCCGCGATGGACGCGGCCGGACTAGTCGTGAAGGGTGAGACCGGGGCGCGCGAGCGCACGCCGTATCAGATCACCGACGCCGGTCGCGAAGCATTCCTCGAGTGGGTCGCCCGCGATCCGGGAGCGGAGACCATTCGGGTGCCGTTGCTACTGACCCTGTCCTTCGGCGAACACGTCGATCCCGATCACCTCGATCGAATCATCGCCGCCAACAAGAAAATTCACCAGCAGCGCCTCGACCGCTACCTCACCGACGACCACACCGATATGCCCCCCTATCAACGCGCCACGCTGGAATTCGGTATCGGTTACGAGCGCACGGTGCTGGCCTGGTTCGACCGACTGCCGGAACTCCTCGGCCGCTGAACACGGCTCGGGTACGAACTGGTCGATTACGAGTTGCCGGATGCGATATCCCGCAACCACTTCCACGCCTCCTCGGCGGTTTCGACGACCACCGCACCCGGCGGCAGCTCCGGACGGTCGACGACGACAACGGGAAGGCCCACAGAGCGGGCGGCGGCGAGTTTGGCATCGGTCTGGTCGCCGCCGCTGTCCTTGGTGACCAGCAGGTCGATCCGGTGTCGAGTCAGCAGACGCTGCTCATTCGCAGGCGTGAAGGGGCCACGCGCGAGGAGTAATTCGTGCTGCGGCGGCAGCGCGCCGGCGGGTGGATCGATCGCACGGATCAAAAACCACTGGTCGGCCAGGTCCGCGAACGCTGCGATCCCCTGACGACCGATGGTCAGGAAGACACGCTCCCCTAGCTCCGAAACCGCCTGCGCGGCCGCACCGAGATCGGGCACCCGGATCCATCGATCGCCGGGCCGTTCGGACCAGCCCGGCCGCCGCACCTGCAATAGCGGTAGGCCGAGATCCGTTGCAGCACCTGCCGCATTCGCACTGATGGTGCCCGCGAACGGGTGTGTGGCATCGATGACGGCCGCAATCTCGTTATCCGCCAACCACTTCCGCAAGCCCTCGACACCACCGAAGCCGCCGATCCGCACCGGCCCCTCAGGCAGCAATGGGTCGCGAACACGACCGGCGAGCGAGGAGACGATATCGAATCCTCGCTCGCCGACGCCGATGTGGGCGATTTCCCTGGCTTCCCGGGTACCGCCCAGAATCAGAGTTTTCAGGGCTGCCCGCTGAAGTAGGCGATGCCGGCATTGATCAGGTTCGGACCACCCGCGATGAGCAGGCCGATCAGCGCACCCACCGGCAGACCGATGCCGAAGAAGAAGAATCCGATGATGCCGCCGATCACCGCACCGAGCGAGGCGCGCTGCAGTTCGCTGAAGAACCACTCCTGCGAGGAGATCGCCTCAGCGCTGACCGCGGCGGTTGGCTTGACCTCCGGTGTCAGCGTCAGCTTCTGGCCCGCCGGGTCGATGGTGGCCGCGATCGGGATCAACTCGTCCCCGACTTGAGCCTGCAGCGGAATCGATGTGATGACCGCGCCCTCGGCGTTCTTCACGGTGACGTACTTCTGGTCGGCGTCCAGACCGAACGCGCCGCCGGTGACCGCCGCGACAATCGAGGTGTCTACCAGCTGCACCGCGTAGTTCACACCGTGGTCCTCACCCCGCACGGCGGGCACGGCCTGGTTCTGCACGGCGGGCGCGGGTGCTGTCGGGGCAGCACCGGACGTACCCGCCGCGATGCCGGTGGCGGCAACGGCCATCATGGCGGTGGCGGCAAACTTCTTGTACTTCATAATTCTCCCGATACAGCTGATACGCAGACCCTTTGCGCTGCGGTCGTGGGCCCCGACCATACCTTTTACTCACGGATGTTTCACTATGGCGCCGCAATCCGAAACGGATTCCGGTTCTGGTCCGACTTCGTCAACCTCATGTCCCGCCTGATCCGCGACCACATGCGCCGTAAGCGTCAGTTGGAGACCCGCCGCGAGCTCCGATGATCCCGTACAACAGCAGATCCTCGAGGGAGGCGGCGAAACTGTCGACATCGTCGATGTCACGGATGCACATGGCGAACAATGCCGCGCCGGCGATGGCATCGAGCAAGGTGTTCGCATCGAGGCCCGGGCGCGCCGATTCGCGGCCGACGGACAGATAGTCGCCGAGTTCGACCCGGGTAGGGGTGTCCAGGCGGGCGGAGAGTTTCTCGTAGAGTCCGGAATCCTCGCGCATCTCGGCCATGAGTCCGGGCATGGCGATGCGGGTTTCGGCGGAGCCGAACAGTTGGACGGTCCCGCGGATCACCTTGCGGATCTCGCTGACCAGGTCGGGCGCCACCTGGTCGGAGCCGACGTCGGGAAAGACCGCCTTGGCGATGAGATGGGCCTTGGACGGCCAGCGGCGATAGATGGCCGGGCGGCTGACCCCCGCCCGGGCCGCGATCGCATCGATGGACGTTGCGGCATAACCCTTTTCGACCAGCAGGACGCGTGCGGCGTCGAGCACCGCGCGGTCGACCGCGGGATCGCGGCGTGGGCCCAGCCGGTGACGTTCGGTCATGAAATTCGTCCTTGTCCGCGCGAGGTGGAGTCGTTACAGTCTGTCACATCAATAGTCGTTACAGTCTGTAACCACTGGGGACTCGAGGAGAAAATCGTGTCAGCTGCCCCGCACATCACCGCACCCGCCGAAACATATCGACCGGTGCCACTGCTACAGGACAAAGTCCTCGTGATAGCGGGCGTCGGCCCCGGCCTGGGACACTCACTGAGCATCGAAGCGGCCCGCATGGGCGCGAACCTGGTCCTGGTGAGCCGCACGGAGCACAAGCTCGACAAGATCGCCGCACAGGTCCGCGCACACGGCAGCACAGCCCTGGTCGCACCGGCAGACATCACCGTCGAAGAGCAGCGCCAGTCCCTGGTGGATCGCGCACTCGCCGAGTACGGACGTATCGACTGCCTGATCAACAATGCCTTCGCGATCCCCCCGATGAACCCGATCACCCAGATCGAGATCGACCACCTGCGCACCGTGAACGAGACGAATGTGTTCGCGCCCCTGCGCCTTTCGGCTTTGTTCGCCGAAGCGCTGGCGGCTGCGCGCGGTTCGATCATCATGCTCAACTCATGCGTCTCCTACAGCTCGCAACCGGAGTACTCCGGCTACAAGCTGTCCAAGGGCGCACTGCAGCACCTGGCATCGTCCCTGGCCACCGAGCTCGGCCCGCGCGGTATCCGAGTGAACAGTGTCGCGCCCTCCTATGTTTACGAGGACATCAACAAGGCCTACTTCGACTGGCTCGCCGGCCAAGCCGGAGTCACACACGCCGACATCTACCGAGAGAAGGCCGCACCGACCGATCTACAGCGCCTGGCCGCGCCCGAAGAAGTCGCCCGCGCCACGCTGTTCTTGGCCAGCGATCTGGCCACTGCCGTCACCGGGCAGATGCTGACGGTCGACTGTGGCGAGTTCCACCGATGAGCACAGGAGCAACCATGAAAAAGCGAATCGTCCTGTGGGGCACCGGCGTCGTAGGCTCGATGGTGCTGAAGGAGATCCTGCGTCACCCACGTTTCGAACTGGTCGGCGTCGGCGTCAGTAACCCCGACAAGGTCGGCAAGGATGCCGGCGACCTCTGCGGGGCGGGACAAACCGGTATCCTGGCCACGGATTCGGTCGATGAGCTGATCGCATTGCGCCCCGATGCGGTCGTACACTACGGCCCAACCGCCCAGTTCGCCGACGAGAACATCAGGGTCATCAGCGCATTCCTGCGCGCCGGCATCGACGTGTGCTCGACCGCCATGACACCGTGGGTATGGCCCGCCATGGACAAGACCCCTGACCTGTGGCGGGATCCCATTACCGACGCGTGCGCCGAGGGCGGGGCATCGTGCTTCACCACCGGCATCGACCCCGGCTTCGCCAACGACCTGTTCCCGATGACCCTCATGGGCTTGTGCGGTGCGGTGGAGTCGGTACGGGCCTCGGAACTGCTCGACTACACCGACTACGAAGGCGACTACGAATTCGAGATGGGCATCGGCCATCCGCCGGAATACCAAGCGCTGCTGGAATATCCGGACCTGCTGATCATGGCCTGGGGACCGACGGTGCCCATGATCGCCAGCGCCGCAGGCATCGAACTCGACGCCATCACCACCACCTGGGACAAATGGGTGACCCCCGAGGATCGCCCGTCGGCCAAAGGCATCGTGAAAGCGGGCACCGTCGCCGCCATCCGATTCACGATCAACGGCGTCTACCGAGGCCGCGAAGTGATCACCCTCGAACACGTCAACCGAATCGGCCGAGACGCCGCCCCGCACTGGCCCGCCGGCACCCGCGACGACGTCTACCGCGTCGATATCGTCGGCTCCCCGTCCATATCCCAGGAAACCCAATTCCGCTTCACCGACGGTTCCGGCCGCACGCCAGCCGTGGCGGGCTGTCTGGCGACGGGCATGCGCGCGCTCAACGCCGTGCCCGCGGTCAACGAACTGGCTCCCGGCTGGGTAACCGCGCTGGACCTGCCACTGATTCCGGGCGCGGGCACGATCCGCTGAGTGGCAGCAGAGCGAAGTTTCAGACCGATTTCACGACCGTCCACTGGGTGACCGGCAATTGCGGCCGCCAAGTTGTAAAGTTGCCGAGGGCTTCGGCACGGTAGATCTGAAACTTCCGCAATTCACCGCCATATGCGGCGGCGCACTCCAGTAGCAGCGCTTCGGATTCCGCAGTCACCGCATTCGCCACCAAACGGCCGCCCTGACGTAAATGCGACCAGCATGTCCCGAGTACACCATCCTGAGTGAGTCCACCACCGACGAAAATAGCGTCCGGAGGCGCTGATTCGATAGATTTTCCGATATCGGTGCGTATGTCGCCACGCACACTGATGTGCGGAACACCAAGGGCGGCGGTGTTGTCGGCGATCTGCCGCCGCCGGTGTTCGAGCCGCTCGAAGCTCACCGCCCGACAACTCGGATGCGTGCGGCACCATTCGATCGCGATACTGCCCGAACCCCCACCGACATCCCACAGCAGTTCCCCGGGCGCGGGTGCCAGCGCGGCCAATGTCAATGCCCTGACCTCGGATTTGGTGAGCTGACCGTCACCACCGAAGAGCTCATCCGGCAGTCCGGGCAGCCGCGTCGCCCGTGGGTGCTTCGGATCGACGACACAGTCGATCGCGACAATATTGAGTGGATCCCCTGCCGCGAACTCCCACCCTGCCGCTCGATCGCGCACAACCCGTTCGCGGGGGCCGCCCAACTGCTCGAGCACGGTCAACGTCGACTCTCCGAAACCATTGTCCCGCAACAGTTCCGCCAGCTGTGCCGGTGTGTGCTGGTCGGCGCTCAGCACCAGCACCCGGCGCCGGTCTGCCAACTCCGGCAACACCGTCACCACCGACCGGCCGACCGCGCTCACCACCGGAGTTTCCGCCAATGCCCACCCCAGCCGCGCGCACGCAAGCGATGCTGAGGATGCCTGCGGAATTACCCGTAGTCGATCCACCCCGAACAGGCGCGCCAATGTCACGCCGATGCCGTAGAACATCGGGTCTCCGCTGGCCAGCACACATATCCGCCGCCCGGTGTGATCGGCGAAAAATCCTGGCAGCGCGAGGACCAAGGGCGAAGGCCAGTCTCGACGCGCGGCCGTAACGTGCTGCGGAATCAGCTCGAGTTGCCGAGGCGATCCGAATACCACCTCGGCGGTCGAGACCGCTTCGCGCGCGGCCTCGCCGAGGCCGGCCCACCCGTCGGCACCGATACCGACGACAGCGATCGGCGGCCCACTCCAGTCGGTTGTCACCGCACCACCGTTCACCGCGGCATCCGACGCCAGATGGGTTGGGGCAGTAGGCGGATCGCGAAGATAACCGGACGCAGGATACCGGGCACCCAGACCCGACCGGCCCGGCGCCGCAGACCGCGCACGACCGCGTCCGCGACCTGGTCGGGAGTGCTGGACATCGGGGCCGGGTCCATACCCTCGGTCATCCGTCCGATGACGAATCCGCAACGCAGCAGCAGCAGATGAACTCCGCTGCCGTGCAACGCATCCGCGAGACCGCTGGCGAATCCGTCGAGACCCGCCTTGGCCGAACCATAGACGTAGTTCGCTCGCCGCACCCGCGCACCCGCGAACGAACTGAATACGACGAGCTGCCCGCTGCCCTGCGCGCGAAGCAGATTCGCGAGGATGGTGAGCACGCTGATTTGCGCGAGGTAATCGGTGTGTACCACCGCGATCGCATGTGCCGGATCGCGTTCGGCTCGCGCCTGATCCCCGAGCACCCCGAATGCGACCACCGCGACCCCGATGCCCCCGTATTCGGCCGCGATCTTCTCCAACAGCGCGGGATGACTCGACGTATCGTCCGCATCGAACTCGATGGTATGCACCGCTGTCGCCCCGGCGGCCGCAACCGCCGCAGTCTCCCGCGCCAGCTCCGCGCCGCGCCGCGCCGCGAGTATCACCACTCGACCCGGCGCCAGCCGCCGCGCTACCTCGAGTCCGATCTCACTGCGGCCCCCGAGTACCAGCACGGGCCCCTCGGCAATTCCACGCGATCCCATGCCGCCAGTCTTTCATCCCACCCCGATATCCCGATCGGCCAGGTCAGACGATCTCGGAGGACCTCGCCCCAGAAGCCACCCCGCTCGTATCCAGCGCCAACGGCGGTAGCTCACCGCCGAGTAGATCGCCGGCCTGCACCAGAGTCCCCATGCCGTCGCCTTGAAACTGGCCACTCACCGGGAACGGGCCGACTGCCGCCGCCCTGATGCGAATGCCCCGCGGTTGGTCACTTCCAGCGGCGGCAATGCGCCGCCGTTCGGCATGGCCGCTAGCCTTCGGTGCCGCCGGAGGTCGATTACCGAATTGAAACAACGAGCGTTCGACCTTCTGGAACATTTGAAGACGGGGAAGAAGATCGGGCGGCCGTATGGCACGGAACAGCTTCGGCTGACCTTGCCGCCGAATGTTCCGGCGAGGAACCAGACATCGTCGGCCTGGCCTTGTCACATCGCAGACCGGGTTCTTTGGCGATCAGAATCGACATGGCCACTGCCACCATCGGACGGCCAACTGGACATCGGTGCTGTGCATCCCTGAGCCACTCAATTGTCGACCTCAGCGGTCGGAATGTCCGAGCAGGCACCAGCACATGGAACGCACCATTCGGTACCGAACAGCGCCGACTCGGTATGCGCAGGGGACGAAGGGGCCGCATACCGCTACGGTCAGGGGATGCCGACCAGCACTGCACAGCTCTCCACTGCCGCACTCGGATTCGTCGCCGAGCGGCACCTCGCGACCTTGACCACCCTGCGCCCCGATGGCACGCCGCATGTGGTCGCGGTCGGTTTCACCTGGGATCCCGAGGCCGGGATCGCGCGGGTGATCACCAATGACGGCTCGGTGAAGGTGCGCAATGTGCGGCGCTCCGGTTACGCGGCGGTCAGCCAAGTGGACGGAATCCGCTGGATCACCTTGGAAGGCCCGGCCACCGTGCTCGACGATCCGGACGATGTCGCAGAAGCGGTCGACCGATACGCGGGCCGCTATCGCGTCCCCCGCGAGAACCCGACCCGCGTCGTCATCGCCATCAAAGTCCAGCGCGTACTCTCCAGCAGCACTCTCACCAACACCCCAGCCTGAACCTCACGGCCGACCCGGCCCCGGCACCCGAGGAGTCATTGCGCCCCAGGCCATTTCGCCGTGCCAGCAGTCCGAACCGCGGCCGACACGGCATGGACCGAGTTCGACTAAGCGCAGAGCCGAGAGACCGCGCGGCTCCCCACACGTCACCCCGGCGTGCGTTGGTTCACCGATTCGCACTTTTCCAGCGCACACCGCACCTCAGCACTATCGCCGGAGCCTCCAGTTCAGAGCACCGTCAATCCATGCGGCCGCTGATTCATCGACTCGCAGCCGTCCTCGGTGACCACGACGATGTCCTCGATCCGTGCGCCCCACTCCCCGCGGAAGTAGATGCCGGGTTCGATGCTGAAGGCCATGCCGGGTTGCAGCGGCAGGCCGTTGCCTTCGATGATGTACGGCTCCTCGTGGACCGACAGGCCGATGCCGTGGCCGGTGCGGTGCACGAACGCTGAGCCGAAACCGGCTTCGGTCAACAGGTTTCGGGCTGCGGCGTCGACCGATTCAGCAGTGACACCGGGACGGACGGCGGCGACCGCGGCGGCTTGTGCGCGCTCCAATTCCCTGAATTGCGCGGCCACGGTGGGCGCGGGTTCGCCGAGGACGTAGGTGCGGGTGGAGTCCGAGTAGTAGCCCGGGTCGACCGGGCCGCCGATATCGATCACCACTACGTCCCCGGCTTCGATGCGACGGTCAGAGACACCGTGGTGCGGGTCGGCCCCGTGCGGTCCGCTGCCGACGATGACGAACGCCACCTCGGTATGCCCCTCCTGGACAATCGCCGCCGCGATATCGGCGCCGACCTCGGCCTCGGTGCGCCCGGCGCGCAGGAATTCACCCATCCGCGCATGCACCCGGTCGATGGCCGCACCCGCGCGGCGCAGTGCCTCGATTTCGGCCTGATCCTTGATCATTCGCAGTTCCCGCAGCACCGGCGTGGCGGAGATGGGCAGCCCACTGACCGATTCCGCCAAGGGCAGCAGATGCAGTGCCGGCATGACATCGGTGACCGCAACCCGGGAACCGACGTGCAGCGACGACTTCACGAGCTGATACGGATCGACGCCGTCGACCCAATCCAGCACCTGCAGACCGAGTTCACCCGCCGCCGAACCTTCCAGCGACGCCAATTCCAGCTTCGGAACCACGACCGACGGGACGGCGCCATCGGCCGGGATCACCAGACAGGTCAATCGCTCGAAGGACTGCGCCGCCGAGCCGATCAGATAACGTAGATCCGGCCCCGGCGTGATCAATAGTGCATCCAGATGAGCGGCGCGCATCAGCTGCACCGCCCGCTCGAGTCGATTACCGTAGACATCCGCCGCGAATCGGGACTCCGTGTGCGAGCTCATACCGCCTGACGTTACCCGCCACCGACAGCAACCCGAATGCGGATACCGATCACCCGACGTTGTCGCTGCGGACAGGTAGCCTCAGCGGCGTGAACACTGCGACTTCCGGTGGGCCCCTGCTGTTGCTCGATGGCGCGAGCCTGTGGTTCCGCGCGTTCCACGCGATTCCGGAGAAGATCACCGCATCCGACGGCCGATCGGTGAACGCGCTGCGCGGCTTCACCGATATGGTCGCCTCGCTCATCACCAAGCACCGGCCGAGCCGGCTCGTCGTCTGCTTGGACCTGGATTGGCGCCCCGCATTCCGGGTGGCGCTGGTGCCGACCTACAAGGCCCACCGCCTCGACACCGCCGCCGATGCCGCACCCGGCGCCGAGGACGTCCCGGACACCCTGACCCCGCAGGTCGAGATGATCCTCGACGTACTCACCGCGGCGGGCATCGCCACCGGCGGGGCGGTCGGACTAGAGGCCGACGACGTGCTCGGTACCCTGGCCACCCGTGAGCGCACCGATCCGGTGATAGTCGTCAGCGGCGACCGCGATCTGCTCCAACTGGTCCGTGACGAGCCTGCACCGCCGGTGCGCGTGCTCTACGCCGGCCGCGGCCTGGCCAAGGCCGAATTGTTCGGCCCCGCCGAGGTGTCCGCGAAATACGGTGTGCCACTGCAGAATGCGGGCCCGGCCTATGCGGATATGGCGACCCTGCGGGGTGACTCCTCCGATGGTCTGCCCGGCGTCGCCGGGATCGGCGAGAAGTCCGCGGCGATGCTCATCTCCCGCTTCGGCTCCCTCGACGCGCTCACCGCAGCCGTCGACGACCCCGCCGCCGACCTGGCCCAGGGCATTCGCACCAAACTCCGCGCCGCCGAGACCTACCTGAAGGCCGCCGCCCCGGTCACCCGGGTGGTATGCGACGCCGACGTGGAGCTGTCCCGGCCCGACACTCTCCCCAAGGCCCCCGCCGACCCGGACCGGCTCCGCGAACTGGCCACCGCCTACAACGCGGAAAGCCCCATCACACGCCTGATCACGGCACTGACTCATTCGGTGTGACCGCCGCACCGGTGGTCACACGCACAAGAACGGGACCTCGCATACCCGGGTAACGACCGCGCAGAGGTTACAGCTTGTGCAAAGCATGCACGGCATATGCACCACAGCCCACCGGAGCTGTTGGGCAGTCAGGCCGCCCCATCGACACCCGCTCGCCAACCTGTCTATGCAGGCCCGAACCCTCAATTCGGGCGGCCGACCTCGTAGGTTCCGTCGTCCTTGGTGATCTTGACCGTGACCTTTTTCTGCTCGCCGCTGACCTTCAGATCACAGGTGAAGGTGGCGTCGACCTTGACCTGCTGGCCGGAGGGGCAGGAGACATTGGCGACATCTTGGATGCCGTAGGAATCCGAGAGCACCTTCTTGACGCCGTCTTGCACGGCGGCCTTGTCGAGTTCGTCCTTGCTGGTCAACACGAGCACCAGCACCACGATGGCGCCAACGACGGCGAGCGCGAGCACACCAAGGCCGATGAACAGGCCTTTGCTCTTACCGCCGCTGCTCGGCTGCGGGGCCTGCTGCTGCCAGGGCTGCTGCTGACCCTGCTGCCAGGGCTGCTGCTGACCCTGCTGCGCCGACCAATCCTGCTGCGTCGGCTGCTGGCCCCACTGCGGCTGACTCGGCTGACCGGGCTGCGGCTGGCCCCACTGCGGCTGGCTCGGCTGGTTCTGTGGGTTCGGCTGGCCCCACTGCGGCTGGCTCGGCTGGCCCTGCGGATTCGGATGAGCCCACTGCGGCTGCTGCGCGTTCGGATCGCCCCACTGCTGAGTCGGCTGCGCCTGCGGGGAACTGCCCCATTGCTGGGTAGGCACGGCTGCACCGGGTGCCTGCTGCCCGCTCCACTGCTGGGTGGGGTCGTTGCGTCCCTCCCCGGGACCAGGGGCGTCGTTCGGTCCGTACGGGCCGCTCATCTGGTTGCCTCCACTCGCATCGTTATACACACGGTAGCCCCCCGCGTGAGACTCGTCGCACAACAGGACCCATCCGGTACGAGGCGCGATCCTGTCCGACTCCTCCGAACGGTCGGTACGCGAAAGAAATCAAATCACAATCAAATCGGCTACGCGGCGTCCACGGCTACGACACCCCGTCGGATCGCGCGGACGGCCTTGGCCGCGGTTCCCGCGATCTCCACATCATCGGCGGTTCCGTGGATCTGATCGAGCAGATCGATCACCTGTCGGCACCACCGCACGAAATCGCCTGCCGACAACGGCGCGTTCTGATCACCGCTTGCGAGCAATGACTCGGCCAACCCATCACCGCGCGCCCATTTGTAAACACCGGTCACGAAACCGAGATCGGGTTCGCGCGTGGGCGGTAGCTTGTGCCGCGCCTCATCGGAGCGCAACTCGCTCCACACGCCGACGGTCGCGCCGACGGCCCGGCGAATCGGTTCGGTCGGCCCGCTGGCGCCGAGATAGCCGCCCTCCTGGCGGGATTCGTACACAAGAATGGAAACCACCGCCGCCAATTCAGCCGGACCGAGCCCGCGCCACAGCCCCTGCCGCAGGCATTCGGCGACCAGCAGATCGCTTTCGGCGTAGATCCTGGCCAGCCGACGACCGTCGGCGGTCACCTCGCCCACGTCCACGAACCCGCGTTCCTCGAGCAGACCGAGGATTCGATCGAAGGTGCGCGCCAGCGAATTGGTGGTCGCGGCAACCTTCTGGCACATTGTTTCGGTTTCGCGAAGCAGCCGGTTGTAGCGCTCACCGACCCGGCTCATCTGTTCACGATCGGGTCGGGTGTGCGCCGGATGGGAACGCAGACTGCGCCGCAGTGTCGCCAGCTCGCGGTCCTCGCCCGCCTTCGAACGGTCGCCGCGCCGCGACCGACCTGGTGCCGAGATGCCGGTGCTGCGCAACGCCGATGCCAGATCCCGCCGAGTCCGCGCCGTGCGGTGATCGATCTTGCGTGGCAGCCGCATATGGCCCAGGGTCTTCGCGGGCACCGGGAAATCGGCGACCGACACCCTTCCCGCCCACTTGTCCTCGGTCAGGACCAGCGGACGTGGATCCCCTGGCGTGGCATCCGGCTCCAGGATCACCGCGAGCCCGGCCCGCCGCCCCGATGGAATGGCCACCACATCGCCGCGCCGCAAGGACACCAGCGCGTCGACCGCGGCCCCGCGCCGATCGGCCCGCCCCTGCTGCTCGATCTGACGTTCGCGCTGCTTGATCCGCTCGCGCAGCGAAATGTATTCCAGGAAGCCGCCGTCCTCGCCGCCGAGCTGATCGCGCAATTTGCGCAACTGCCCCTCGTTGCGCTCGATCCCGCGCACCAGACCGACCACCGATCGGTCGGCCTGGAACTGCGCGAAGGACCGCTCCAACAGTGCCCGCGACTCGTCCGCGCCCATCCGATCGATCAGATTGATCGACATGTTGTAGCCCGGCCGGAAGGAACTGCGCAGCGGATAGGTCCGGGTGGATGCCAGGCCCGCGACCGCACTGGTATCGACCTCGGGCTGCCAGAGCACCACCGCATGGCCCTCGACATCGATTCCCCGCCGTCCGGCTCGACCCGTGAGCTGTGTGTACTCCCCCGGCGTCAGTTCGGCGTGCGACTCACCGTTGTATTTGACCAGCCGCTCGAGCACCACGGTCCGCGCAGGCATATTGATGCCCAATGCCAGTGTCTCCGTGGCGAATACGGCGCGCACCAGACCGCGCACGAACAATTCCTCGACGGTGTGCCGGAAGGCGGGCAGCATGCCCGCGTGATG
>FTJU01000244.1_pt2 | contig 20767 bp, 24 predicted proteins | sample 1658961 | NCBI WGS metagenome assembly FTJU01 (sample SAMEA3914878, study PRJEB12502) | metagenome | biome: forest; material: soil | place: USA | collected 2012-03-12 | depth 0.3 m | reverse complement strand
GGCCAAGAGCCCAGCGAAAACCGGCGCACTACCGAGCGCGATCACCGTGGCAACGGCCACCCCGGTCCGCGCGACGGCCGGATAGAACGTGACCGGATACCCCGCCACCGCCAACGCACCGACGGCCACCCACCACCATTCGCCGCGCGTACACCGCAACCGCTTCCTGGTGGACAGGAACAACAAAAGCCCGCCGAGCACCAACCCGGCAGATCCGATCGCCGCGGCGGGCGCACCCTCAGGAGCCAATGAACTCGTGGTTCCGGTGGTCCCCCACAGCACCCCGGCGGTCAGGATCGGAACCGGACCACTGAACGCCCGGGCACGCGAATGTCCCACGGCAACAACAGATTTGATATCAGACAAAGCCATGCACTTCCGTCATCGAATTCGACAGGGATTCGAAACGGGCGCACGACATCACCCAGAGACTGCTCGCTGGAACAGCCGGGCCGCGAATCAGAAATTCAGCAGGTGCGCCCGATCAGACGCACGGCGGCGGCGTGACGGCATGCCAATAGATATCCACGCGACGATCCTAGCGCAACGACCGGTTCTGGATCGAATGATCTTCGATAGAGTTGGGCGGTGAGGAAGATTGATTCACCGATCCGGCCGGCGGTCGGTGCCGTGCGGACTCCCCCGCGTCCAACGGTGCAACTGGACGATATCGACCGGATTCTGCTCGATCAGCTCGCGCGGGACGGGCGCATGACCAATAGCGCGCTCGCCGATATCGCGGGTATCGCGGCGTCGACCTGCCTGGGACGGGTGCGGTCGCTGGTGGAACGCGGTGTGATTCGCGGATTCCACGCCGATATCGATCCGGCCGCGCTGGGCCGGAATCTGCAGGCCATGATCGCGGTTCGGGTACATGCGAACGCACGTCCGCACCTCGCCGAGTTCGGGGAGCAATTGGCCGTACTCCACGAGGTGCTGAACGTGTATTTCATCGCGGGCGCCGACGACTATCTGGTCCATGTGGCCACCGCCGACACCGAGGAACTGCGGGTCTTCGTACTGGAACATTTGAGCGCACATCCCGCGGTCGCCTCCACCGAGACGATCCTCATCTTCGAGCACGTGCGCCCCAGAACCAGCCCGATGGCTTAGCTCACCCACCCCGCGGGCTGCCATCCCCCCTTAAGCCGCCAGCTTCTCGGCAGCGTAATCGTGTGCGGCCGCGACGGATTCGGACAGCAGCTGGCCACGATGCGTGCTCAGTCCGGAAGCCAAACCCGGATCCGCGGCGACCGCATCGCGCCAGCCGCGCTCGGCGAGCGAAATCGCGTACGGCAGTGTGGCGTTGGTGAGCGCCACAGTCGAGGTGTACGGGACCGCGCCGGGCATATTGGCGACGCAGTAGAAGACCGAATTGTGCACCCGATAGGTCGGCTCGGCATGCGTGGTCGGCCGTGAATCCGCGAAACAACCGCCCTGATCGATGGCGATATCGACCAGCACCGAACCCGGCTTCATCTGTGCGACAAGATCATCGGACACCAGCGTCGGCGCCTTGGCGCCGGGAACCAGCACCGCGCCGATCACCAGATCCGCCTCCCGGACCAGACTCTCCACCTCGAAGGTGTTGGAGATGATGGTCCGCACCTGACCGCGATACTGCTCGTCCAGCGCCCGCAGGCGCGCGATGTTCAGATCGAGCACTGTCACGTCCGCGTGCATACCCACGGCGACGGCGATCGCGTTGCTCCCGGAAACACCGCCGCCGAGGACGACCACATTGGCCGGACGCGCCCCCGGCACACCGCCCATCAGCACGCCGCGGCCACCGCCGCTGCGCATCAGGTGATACGCACCGGCCTGCGGCGCGAGCCGACCCGCGACCTCGCTCATCGGCGCGAGCAGCGGCAGCGATCCGTCCTTGCCGGTGACGGTCTCGTAGGCGATCGAGGTGATCCCGGAGTTCAGCAGTGCGTCGGTGCACTCCTTGGATGCCGCCAAATGCAGGTAGGTGAACAGCAGCTGACCTTCCCGCATGCGCGAATACTCCTCGGCCACAGGCTCTTTCACCTTGAGCACCATCTCAGCGGTGCCCCAGACCTCATCGGCGGTATCCAGTACCCGCGCCCCAACGGCCGCATAGGCCATATCCTCGAAGGCCGATCCCTGACCGGCACCGGCCTCGATGTACACCTCGTGTCCGCGCGCAACCAGCTCGTGCGCACCCGCAGGTGTACACGCGACCCGGTACTCGTGGTTCTTGACCTCGCGGGGAATTCCGATCTTCATCAATACTCCTGTACGTCGATCCAAGGGATTGGCGACATGTGATCATTCGATCACGCGGTTAGATTATGAATATAATTCAAGATCAGATCTATCTGAGTGAAGATAGTTCTCCAGAAAGTCGATTGAGCATCCCGATATTCATCCTCGAGCACCTGCAGGACTATCCATCCGAAACATATTCGGAGCCAGGACTAATGCTCCGAGATCTGAGCAATGGCCCACTCGGCCCACTCCCGATTCATCGCATAGAAGCGCTTACCCCACTCCATCGCGATGCGTCCGTAGACGGACAGATCGTCATCGTCCCAATCGATCGACGCCTCGAGTGCGGCCAGTTCGGCCCCGGCCCTCGCGGAACCGGTTTCGATATCGAACAGATAGCCCCGGGCGTACGCCCGGGAGACCGCCCCGAGGAAGAAGACCCGCAACAGCATTTCGTTGCGCGCCACACGTTTCGGCTTGGTCGTGGTGAGCCACTCCCGCAGATCCGCCAGACCCGCGTCGGTGATCGTGTACTCCTTACGTCCGCGCGGCCCCTCATCGGACACCGCGATCGAGCCCGCGTCGGCAAGTTTGGTGAGTTCGGTATAGATCTGGCTCTGGGTGGCGGGCCAGACATTGGCCAGCGACACCCTGAATCGTTGCAGCAGGTCATAGCCGCTGGCCGGACGGTCGGCCAGCAGTCCGAGCAGGGCATACCGGAGACTCATGCCATCACCCTACCTTCCACTATTGACATGTCGAAAGCAAAGCCTCTACTTTGTACATGTCAAAACTGGAATATCGAGGAGTTCTCGAACATGTCCTATCTGCGCACCTTCGCCCCCTGGATCGTCTTCGCGGTGATCCCGTCGCAGTACTGGCAGTGGGCCGCGCTCGCCGCTTTCGGCGTATCGGTGCTCGGCATCGCCCAGCGGGTACGCGCGGGTCAGCGCCTCGAAGCCATGGCCATCGATATCGGCACGGTCGTCTTCTTCGCGGCACTGGCCCTGCTCGCCTTCGCCGATCCGAACAGCGCCCTGCACCCATACACCCCAGCGCTGTCGTCCGGCGTGCTCGCCGTTGTCTCAGGTGTTTCGCTGGCCGCGCGCATGCCGTTCACTCTTCCGATCGCCAAACAGACGACGCCACAAGAATTTTGGGAGCACCCGATTTTCATCCGCACGGCATATGTCCTCACCTCGGCGTGGACCGCGAGCTTCGTCATCGGTTGCGTCGCGCTCACCGCGCTCGCGCACTCCGCATCGGGTGTGCGCACCATCGTGCAGATGCTCGCTTTCGCCCTTCCGATGCTCTTCACGATCCGCTACGTCGCCCATATCCGGGCGAAGGCGAATTCACTCGACCCGTCCGCATCCTGAACAGATCGGTTCTCATTCATGACAACCTCGGTACCGCACCTCACGGGCAACTACGCGCCCGTCACCGAAGAGCTCACCGCCTACGAATTGCCCTTCACCGGAACGATTCCCGCCGAATTGACCGGCTGGTATCTGCGCAATGGTCCGAATCCGCACGCCGCGGCCTCCGCGCACTGGTTCCTCGGCGACGGCATGGTGCACGGTGTGCGGCTCGAGCAGGGGCGCGCGGTCTCCTACCGCAACCGTTGGGTCCGCACCACCACCTTCACCGATGGTGCTCGGGTTCGCGATGCCGACGGCAATCTCGATCTCGCCGCCGGACTCGCCAATACTCACGTCATCCGGCACGCCGGACGCACGCTGGCACTGGTCGAATCGTCCTACCCGTACGAGTTGACCTGTGAGCTGGATACCATCGGCCCATACGACTTCGACGGCAAGCTGCGCACCGCCATGACCGCGCACCCAAAGACCTGCCCGACCACGGGCGAACTGCACTTCTTCGGCTACGACTACACCGCGCCCTATCTGACCTACCACTGCGCGGATGCCGCGGGAAATCTGCTCGTCAGCCGCGCGATCGAGGTGCCCGCCGCGACCATGCACCACGACTTCAACCTCACCGCGGCCCATGTCGTATTCATGGATCTGCCAGTTGTTTTCGATCTCGAAGTCGCGAAATCCGGTGGCGGCATGCCGTTCCGGTGGCGTGCGGACTACCAGGCCCGGCTCGGCGTACTGCGCCGGAACGACCCGCGTGGCGCGATCCGGTGGTTCCCGATCGATCCGTGCTACGTCTTCCACACCCTCAATGCCCACGACGAGCCGGGCCGCATCGTCGTGCACGTGATCCGCTATCCCAGTCTGTGGCGGCAGGATTCGGACATGTCGGAGCAAGCGTCGCTCTGGCGCTGGACCATCGATCTGGTCACCGGAACCGTCGCCGAGGAACAGCTCGACGATCGCGACGCCGAATTCCCGCGCATCGATGACCGGCTCGCGGGTCTGGATTCCCGTTTCGGCCACGCCACCGTCGCGGGGGACAGCGGCGCATTGCTGCGCTATGACCTGCACACCGGCACCAGCACGGCACACGAATTCGGTCCGGGCCGCATCCCGGCGGAAGCCGCCTTCGCACCCGCGGACGACCGCCCCGGCGGCGACGGCTATCTCATGACCTACGTCTACAACGCCGACACCGACCGCAGCGACCTCGTCATCCTCGACGCGTCCGAGCTGGCCGCGCCACCGGTGGCGACCATTCACCTACCCGCTCGGGTGCCCTACGGATTCCACGGAAACTGGCTCAGCGACAAATGATTCAGCTATTGACCGCGAGCACGAGTTTGCCGGTCGAGGTGCGACTGCCCATCAACCGGTGCGCCTCGGCGACCTCGGAGAGCGGGAACTCCGCGGTGATCGGCAGTTCCACCTGACCCGTGGTGACCAATCGGAACGCGCGATCGGCTACCTCGCGCAATATCCGCGGCGCGTCGGCGGTGAGCCCGAGGATCGAGAACCCGGAAATCGACAGACCCCTGGGATAAAGCTCGGCCTGGCCGATCTGCCAACTCGGCTCACCACTGGCATTGCCATAGGAGATCAGCCGACCGAACAGCGCCAGCGAATCGAGACCGCGCCGCAGGGTCTGCCCGCCGACCGGGTCGAGCACGATATCGACACCGCGACCACCGGTCGCCTCCCGGACATCTGCATCGAAGGTCTCGGCCAGAAAGGCGTCGTCGTAACCGAGCTTGCGCGCGTAATCCGCCTTGGCCGCACTGGAGACCACGCCGTATACCGCGCCGGCGCCTGCCAGCTTGGCCACCTGCCCCACCACGGTGCCCACTGCGCCCGCCGCGGCCTGCACCAGCACGGTTTCCCCCGGTTGCAGCTTGCCGACGGTATTGATCAGCGCATAGGCAGTGGGCAGAACGGTGGGAAGCGTTGCAGCCGTTAGCAAGTCGATACTGTCGGGCAGCGCGAACACCGTCGCGGCGGTCACCACGGCGACTTCGGCGTAAGCGCCGCCCTCGGTGATCGCCGCCACCGACTGACCGACCGTGAATCCGTCGACGCCTGTGCCGATCGAGCGCACCCGCCCCGACAGTTCGACCCCCGGCACGAACGGCAGATCTCGGACCCGATATCCGACCGAACGCGCCTGCAGGTCAGCGAAGTTCACCCCGACATAGTCGACATCGATGGCGACCTCACCGGGACCGGGCTCCGGCGAATCCAGCTCCACCTCCTGCAGCACCTCGGGTCCGCCCAGTTCACTGATCTGAATCGCCCGCATAACCCCACGCTCCCCTCGATACACCGACGAGATAGTTGTATCAGGAAAAGGGATTACCGGCAGTCCACGACGAGTGCCGTCGCATTATCGGTGCTACCGGCCTGTAATGCGTTGTCCACCAAGGTTTCCGCTGTGTTCGCGGCGGTTTGCCCTACGACCAGTATCGATTTGATCGCGAACATGTCCAGCCGCTTGTGCACGCCGTCGGTGCTCAGCAGCAGTCGGCCCCGGCTCGACCCGGTGGCGGCGCGACCGATGACCTCCGGCCTTGCGGTGCGAGTGGAGGTGGTCACAAGATGGTCCATGCGGTGCGCGGGGCGAACTCCCTTGGCGCGCATGAACTCTGCGACGGTGTGGTCGGTGGTGATCTGATGTAGCACGCGGCCGTTCCAACGGTAGGCGCGACAGTCGCCGACCCAGGCTATATCGCAGGGTCCGTCGGGCTGATCGGCAGCGGGCAGCACGGAGATCACGAGCACACTGTCGGCCTGCTGCTCCGGGAATTGCCGCAGCAACTCCTGCTGCGCCGCGATCACACCGGCCAGCGCACCGTTGCCCGCACCGATCCGCGCGGCAACCGAAGCGGCAGTCCGCGCCGCCCTGGCCGCGGCCAGGTTGTCGCCGACTCCGTCGGCGACAACGAATGCGGTGCGGCCGACGGAGGCGTCGGTGTAGGTGGCAAACGCGTCGGCATTGAGCGAACGCCGACCCTTGGCACTCACCACACCGGGCGTGATGCCCCGGAGCCCTACCGGCGCTTGGCGGACGATGGCGATCGAAGCGGTTGTCTGCAAGGTCTGACCTCCTTGGGCTGGACCTGCCCCGATGCTGCCGATCCGCACAACTCTGTAACTCCAGTGAACCTTGGTTTTCCGTGTACCGTGCCAAAATTACCCAAGGAATGCCTGTGAATCCTCGGCGCATCCGCCGTGCGGGCCCGGCTCCCGAAATACGATGGCTCGATGGACAGCGATGACGGCCTCGATCCGCTGCTGACGAACCGCGGTAACTGGGATGCCTGTGCACCGGTTCACGCGGCCAGCGACTTCTATCGCAATCACGATTCGTCATATTGGTTCGCGCCGTTCGAATGGGATGTCCTCGGTGATGTGCGCGACCGTGAGGTGTTGCACCTGCAGTGCCATCTCGGTACCGACACAATCGAATTCGCAAAACGCGGGGCCGCGGCGGTCGGTCTCGACTTCTCCCCCGCCTCCGTCCGGCATGCCCGAGAACTCACCGACGCCGTCGAGTATGTATGTGCCGATGTGTACGACGCGCCGAATGTGCTGGGGCACAGGAAATTCGACATTGTCTACACGGGCAAGGGCGCGCTCTGCTAGCTGCCCGACCTGCCGCGCTGGGCATCGGTACTCGCCGAATTGCTACGTCCGGGTGGACTCGTGTACATCGTCGAATTCCACCCGCTGCTGCACTCTCTCGGACCCACGCCGCCGGCGGGCTCCGATCCGGATTCTCTTGTCCTGCATGATGATTATCTCGAGGGGCGCGGCGCGCAACGTCGCGACAACGACCACACCTACACGGACGGCCCGGCACTTACCGGTGACACCACGGTGTACGAATGGCGGCACGGGCTCGGCGAGGTGATCGATGCCCTGATCGGTGCGGGACTGCGCATTACGGGTCTCACCGAACCCGAGATGTTGCCGTGGCCGCGCTGGTCCCGGATGATCCGCACCGACAACGGTTGGTTCCGGCTCCCACCGTCAGACCCGATCCTCCCGTTGTTGTACGGATTAGCCGCAACCAAACCGGACTAGCCGCAGCAAATCCCGCACTTTGCTACGGAATAGCCGCCGCACTCCTTAAACTGCGACGATCCACATCGAGGGAGCGTCGAGTGTCCACTACCGTTCGGGTCTTATTCGTTGTCGTCGCCGTGCTCGTCGGCATCGTCGTCGCGGTGATCTCCGGCATCCTCTCCAAGGTCAGCGGCTCACCCGCGGGCATCGTGATCCGCGACAGCGGCGTCGCCTTCGCGGGTACGGCCGGTCTGACCCTGCTACTACTCAAGGCCACCGGACTGCTTTAGTGCCCGAGGCCCGATCCCACCTCACACACACTCGGTGAACGCGCCGAGCGTGCGCGACACGTTCGCAGGATTCGAATGAGAACGGCGACAACAGTTCTCTCCGCCCGCGACATCGGCAAAAGGTATGGCACGGTAGCGGCATCGGCCGCGATCGCGTTCAGCTGCCGAAGACGACGCATGCGAAGCCGACGTGCACGCCGGTGCCGACCCGAATGTCCACCGTTCCGATGGGAGTGACGTCCGGCGCCTGCACCGCGCTGAGCGTATGCGGGCCCGTGGTGTTCGGGATCCAGGTCAGCAGGGCGATGCCGCCCAGCGGACGGACCACCCCGAACAGGACGCCGTTGTCGTAGAAGGAGACCGGCTCGGCCGCGTTGTCGACATAGGCCTCGGCGGTCGCCGGACAGTCGGTGCCGTAGTTGGTCGCCAGGCCGTAATTCGCATCCGGCATCACCCCGACCCGCGTCACCACCGCATTCGCCGTCGGCGCGGTGCAGGCCAGGGCGGCGATCGCGATGCCGAGCACGGTCGCGATCGTGATCGATCGGTAGCTCATGATTCGGTCCTGTCGTGCGGTGCCGAGTTGCCGGCGGCAATCATAAATAGGTGCCCACGCGAGCGCTACGTCCGGAATCGCCCCAGATTTCGCAATTATGTACCCAGCGGTTGGTTTTACGGGGCGATATCAGCGGTCACGCACGATCCCAGCTAGAACGTGTTCTACCGTGGTGGGTATGGACGTCACATACGAAGGCACGAAACGCGAGCTCGCCACCGATCAAGGCGTGCTGCGCTATCACGAGGCGGGCGACGGGCCGCCACTGTTATTGCTGCACGGCTCCGGGATCGGCGTGAACGGATGGCGTAACTATCGCGGGAACCTCGCCGTCTTCGCCGAGCACTTCCACTGCTACATCCTCGAATTTCCGGGCTTCGGCGTAAGTGACCCGGTCGACGGACATCCCGTGCTGACGGCGGGTGCGTCGGTACTGCGGTTCATGGACGGGCTCGGCATCGAATCCGCGGCCATGGTCGGCAATTCCATGGGTGGTGTCGTCGCGGCGAATCTGGCGATTCAGCATCCGCAGCGGGTGACCAAGCTGGTCACCATCGGCGGGATCGGTCCGAATATCTTCAGCTCGAGTCCGAGCGAAGGGATTCGGCTGCTGCAGGAATTCGCCGACAAACCCGATCGGGACAAGCTGCTGCGCTGGTTGCGGGCCATGGTCTACGACCCCGCGGTGATCACCGATGAGATCATCGAGGAGCGCTGGGCGGCCGCGCAGCATCCGGATACTCAGAAGACCGCCGCCATGATGTACGGCTCGGCCGCGTGGGATATGCAGCAGAAATACCTGGCGAATTCGAATACGCCGCCCTATTGGTCGATGCTGCACAAGGTGAAGTGCCCGACCCTGCTCACCTGGGGTCTGGACGACCGGGTCAGTCCGCCGGATATGGCGCTGGTACCGATGCGACAGATTCCCAATGCGGAACTCCATGTGTTCCCGAACAGCGGGCACTGGGTCATGATCGAGGCCAAGGCCGCGTTCGAACGCGCCACCCTGGAGTTCCTGCACCGCTGAACTCAGCGTTCCGGATAGACCGCGATCTCGGCCAGGTTGCTATCCAGGTCGCGACAGTAGTACGAGATCATGTCGCCGAGCGCGCCGGACTTGGTGGAGTGCCGCGATCCGGTCTTTCGAATGCGAAAGCCGATGGTCGACAGCCGATCTCACGAACATTCGCCGCTGCCGACGTGCAGTGCTCCTTTGAACAGAGCTGACCGCGTCTGTCACGTGGATGCTGTTGGCTGAGACGGAAATCGGTCCGGGAAGAGAGGCTGCCTCGCAGAGTGCTCGGCAACGAGCACCTGCGAGAGAGTGCCCTCGATACCAGAATCATTGATGTGAACAACGAAATCCACCCACTCGACAACGAACACTCTGCCGCCTCTGGGACGCTGGCTTCATTCGACGAACTCGCGGCCAGGGTCATAGCCGAACCGGCCCGCACGACCGGGCGCGCGAATCACCGTTCGGAGCAACCGAATCGCCGCTGATTGCGCATAAGCGACATGAGGCTCGGGCAACAGGACTAATCTGCGGCGCATGGCAGTTACCTGGCCGGATGAAATCGATGATGTCTTGCGTGGTGATCTCACCGCTGGATTGGCCTATATCACGTCGGCCGGTGGGGCGGTGGTGACGGCGGTATCGCCGATCGGTATGCGGGATCGGGAGTTGGGGACGGTCGGGTTCACGACCTCGCTCGGGTTCGGCCGCAAGTTGGAGCGGATCAAACGGGAACCGAAGGTGGCGCTCGCGTATCACGCGCGCGAGCACGGTCTGGGCGATCAGAGCAACCAGTACTTCGTGCTGGTGCAGGGCCTAGCGACCTTCGATGCCCAGCCCGATCCGGACGCCCTCGACCGCATCGGCGAGCAGGCGACACCCTATCTGGGCGCACCGCGGCGCGGCCGCTTCTGGGATCGCTGGCTAAGCGCGTATTACACCGACCGGGTGCTGGTGACGATCGCGGTTACCCGGATCATCGCCTGGCCGAATCTGGATGCGACCGGCGAACCGGAGGTATTCGGCGAACCGCTGCCCGCCGTCGCGGATTCGCAGAGGCCACCCGCCAAAGGCACTGTTCCCCGGGTGGACAGCGCCAAGGCCGCGGCGCGCGCCGCGAAGCTGCCGCACTGCCTGCTCGCCTACCGCCAGTCCGACGGCTATCCAGCGGTGGTTCCCGCGCATGTCACCGGATCGAGCACAAAGGGTGTAAACCTCAGGGTCCCAGCGGAAGTCGCCCAGGGCGGCCGCCGCGCGGGCCTCCTCGCCCACACCTACCGTCGGCAGCTCATCGGTCTCGAATGCCGCCAGCACACCGGCTGGATCGAAATCGACGGCACCGAAGCGACCTACGCGCCCCATACTCAGTCCGGTTTCGTCGCACCCCCGAACAAGACACTGCTGTTGCTGGCCAACGGATTGATGGCCCGGCGTGGACTGGCGCAAGCCAGGAAAGAGGGCCGCATCGACGCATTGGGCTGACCGGAAAGGCATGAACCTCCTCCCGATCGAAATCGGAAGGGGCCCGGCTTTTCAGATGGGCTACTCCCCTGGCCCCAGATATCGTTGACCGCGAACCGCAGCGGGCAGATGTGCGACCGGCGCCTCGAACCGCAGCGCCTCCTCGAACGTACCCAGATCGCCGGCTCCGCGAGCGCGGCGCGCTGCTCCGGATTGGTCAGTAGACGAAAATCACCTGGTCGAACAGGTTTATCGAGATCTCGTGCCCGGCGCTGAGGACGAGCCCTTACGGCATGGCCAGCGGAGGGGATCTGGGGAAGGTGACAGGCAGGGATACCAGCGCCCGATGGAACGGACCCGGGCGCCAGGTGAGTTGCTCGGGTGTTGTCGCCAAACGCATTTCGGGAAGTGCGTCGAGCAGTTGGTCGATGGCATCCTGGACGGTGAGATAGGCGATCGACCGCGCGGGACAGGAGTGTGGGCCCACGCCCCACGCCAGATGCGACCGGTTGGGCCCGAATTCACTCACCCCGATGGCAGGATCGTTATTGCATCCGGACATGCTGATCACAACCGGCTGATGCGCGGGCAGCCAGACGCCGTCGATCAGGATCGGTTGTTTCGGATAGGAGACGCAATAGTTCGCCGCCGGCGGATCGGTGAACAGCACTTCGTCGAGTGCGTCACGGGTCGAAAGAGTTCCGCCGTGCACATTGCCCGCGAATCGCTCGTCGGTCATCATCAGCAGCAGCGTATTGGTGATCAGATTCTGCTGCGTTTCGATACCCGCGCCGTAGAGGGTGACGAGCTGGTGGATCATCTCCTCGTCCGATAGCTCGGCCGAATGGGCGGTCAACCGCGAGGTGATGTCGTCGCCGGGAACGCTGCGCTTCAGCGTGACGAGCTCGAACAGCGCGTCGGTGAGCATCGCATTGCCCTTATCGGCGTTCACCCCCTCGAAGATGGCCGCCATTCCGGTGGCGACCTGCTTGCTGATCTCCGCCGGACAGCCGAGCATGTCATTCAGCACCTGGAAGGCAAGCGGAAATGCGTACTGGCTGATCAGATCCGCGGCACCGTCACCGCAGAAGGCGTTGATCAGCGGAATGGCGGACTCTTCGACGGCAGTATGCAATGCGTGCAGATCGACTTCGGCGAGGCTCGCCGCATTTGCCTGTCGATAGCGCAAATGCTCGTTTCCCGTACTGCGCAGGGCATTCGGCCGCCACTCCAACATGGGCAGCACCGGGCATTCACCGGGGATCTTCTGCTGCCAGGTGCGCGGATCCGCCGGAAAGTGGCCGGGATCGTTGAGGATTCGTACCGCGGTGTGATAGCCGATCACCAAAGTGGCCGGCACACCGGGCGATAGGTCCACCGGTACCAGCGATCCGTACCGGCGCCGCATATCACGGTACGCACGGTGCGGATCGGCTGCGAACTCCTCGGAATAGAGCGATACGCGCGGGCCGTCGACATCGCTCGGCGAACCCAACGCGACAGGGCCGGGCTTTGGTGAATCAGTGTGCAATGCGCCGTCTACTTCCGAGACTCCTGACGGTGGAAGAGGAACTCGACGAGAGTGATCAGCGACCGCAGACAAGTGCTGCGCTGACGGGCGTCGAGCGACGTCAGTGGAGTATCCGGCGCGAGATCCAGTGCGTCACGGATCTCTTCGAGTGGATAACGCGTGGCACCTTCGAACTGATTCACCGCGACCGAGTACGCCACCCCGCGCTCCTCGAGCACGGACAGCACGTCGTCGGCCTTCTCGATGCGCCGAGTATCCACCAGGACCAGGGCGCCGAGCGCCCCGCGCGCCAGTTCCTCCCACAGCGGGACGAAGCGCCGCTGTCCCGGTGTCCCGAAGAGGTATAGCGCGAGTGTGGGATTCAGTGTGATACGGCCGAAATCCATCGCCACGGTCGTCTGCGATTTGCCGGGTAACCCGGCCATATCGTCGATGCCGACACTGGCCTCGGTGATCGTCTCCTCCGTGCGCAGCGGCCGGATCTCCGAAACGCTGTTCACGAACGTTGTTTTACCGACACCGAAATTGCCTGCCACCAACAGCTTTACCGACCGGGTCACGGTCTCCGGTACATAGTCGACAGTTCGCTCAGGCCGGGAGAGCGCGGAGCCCATTGAGTACCTCCTCGAGCAGGGTGATCTCCGGCATTACTTCGGCCGGGGTCGGAGTGGCCAGGTAGTCGCTGTCCAGCAGATCGGCGACGACGATCTTCACCACGGACGGCGGCAAGTCGAGATAGGCGGCAATCTCGGCAATGGATAGCGCGCTGCGACGGCTACACAGGTTCAGCACCTGGCGCGCATCGGGGGTCGCGCCAGGTGCCGGATCCTTGGCGGCGACGACCAAGGTGACCAGGTCCAAGTCACGACTGGGACGGATCCGCCCCCCGGTGCGCACATAGGCCCGGACCAAGTCGGGGTCTCGCCGGGACCTGGTCATGACGGCAAGCCGCCCTCAACCCTCCCACGCGGCTGGGCGCCTAACTCGTGCCCGACCCGCCCGGCGAGTTCGTTCATGCGGTGCGCGACCAGACCGATATCGGTCTCGGGCGTCGTCGAAACACCGAGCAGCGCACCTTCACCCGCCGCGGTGATGAGGATCATGCCCTTGTCGTATTCGGTCATGTTCTGACGCACACCGTTGTCGAGGCCGCCACAGAATTCGCCGAGCGCTTTACCTAGTGAGCGCAGACCCGAGGCGGCCGCGGCGAAACGCTCGGCATCATCCTTGTTGACACCATCGGAGTGCGCGATCCGCAGTCCGTCGTCGGACAGCAGCACCGCGAACCGGACGCCCGGAACGTTGCTGAGATCCTCGAGTAGCCAACCCAGCCTATTGCTGCTGTCGGTCACCGGCGTGCTCATCAGGATGACATCCCTTCGCTGTTATCGGAGGCAGCAGCCTCACGGCCGCTCTTGGAACCCGTCTGCCAGGCGGAGGCGATTTCGGGACGAGCCTGTCCCGCTTCGGATTCGGTACCGGTTTGCGCAGGCACCGAAGACACCGCCCGACGGCGTCGCTTGGGTAGGCCACCACTGGTGATCTCGTGCACGGCGAAGTCCTCGTTCTCGGCGGATTGTTCGCCCACCCCGGCTAACACCGGAACCGGGGATAGTTCGAAGGGCCTATTCTCGGTGACGACGGTCGGCACGGGTTCCGGGGCCGAGGTGGCGGCAGGTGCGGCCGACCCACCGTTCGTCACCGCGGTGACGAGCAGCGCCTCGGGGATGTAGACCATCGCCCGCATACCGCCGTAGACGTTCGGGCCATCGATGTAGACGGTGAACCCGTAGCGTCGGGCCAGTGCCGCGATGCCCGGGAAACCGACACGCGGGGACGGGCCGAGCTGGTGGATGTCGATCGGGCGCTCGTTGGCGAGCACCTGCCTGGACTCCTCCATCTGCTCCGCGTTCATCCGCACACCGGCATCGTCGATGATGACGGTGACGCCGTGATGGCCCTCCTGGAAGCTCACGTCCACGTAGGACGTCGGCGGGGAGTAGCGCAGCGCGTTGTCGAGCAGCGTGGCCAGGGTGTGCACGAGCGGTTCCACCGCACGGCTGATGACGACGCGGTCGAGCTGGTTGGCCCGCACCCGCAGGTAGTCGCGGACACGGCCGACCGCTCCGCCGACCACATCGGTGAGCGACTGGGCGGGCCAGCGCCGACCCGGCAGACCACCACAGACGATCACGTACGACTGCGCCTGACGCAGCATCTGCTGCACGGTGTGGTCGATGCGGGTCAGGGTGGCGTAGACATCGTCGTCGCGATGCTCGCGCAGCGCGGCGCTCACCACCTGACTGACATCCGCGCCGAGGCTGACCACGGAGGTGCCGAAGGAACGCACCGCCGCACTGGTCGCGGCCCGCGAAGCGGATTCGATCTCGGCGCGAGTGCCCTCCTCGGTCGCCTCGATCGCGTGTTGCGCCTTTTCCTCGGCTTCACGCGCGGCCTGCTCGTGCGCCTCCGACTGCACCATGCACAGATCTTCGGCGTACCGCTCGGAAATCCATTGCAGGCATTGGACGAACCGGGAATTCTCCTGATCCGTCGGCACCTCGATGGCCGAAACCGGTGCTTCGAACCGGCGCACCGCATCGGTCATCGCCGGCAGTATCTGGCCGGCGAAGTGCTCGAGGGTTTCCTCCTGCGCCCGATTGGCTCTACTGAGTGCGTTGGCGCGGGTCTTCTGTTGTTTCGCGTATTGCGCTACATACAACACCGCCGCCACGGCAATAATGAGAGCGGGGGCGAGGATCCATAAAAGCACCACGGCGATATCTTGATTCATCAGCTCTCTCGTCGTTGCGACAGCCGGTGTCACTCCGCGTTGTCTCGCCTTCCTCGCGACGCCGACCAGGATCTACATTCGTCGAATGCGGCCACATCGACACCGGCACCAACCCCAGAGTGCCCGCAGGGCAAGCGATTCGAGGAATCACCCACCGCGCGGATCGAGCCGATAAGCAGCCCGGCACCCGACGACCCGCCCACAGTAGCAGCATCGCCCGGAAGTCTCTCTCGATCCGAGGACCACATTCCGATTCCTCGAACCGCCAGCGCCCCCATGGATTTCGCATACCACCTGATCGGTTCGATTTACCTGCCGAATTTCACTGAGGCACTGCCGGTTCGGTAGCCGGACGCTATGGTCGAATGCGTCGAAAATCGAACCCCGAGTACCGGATACTATGCGCGAATGGCAAAGCTGAAGGTGTCCGTCGACGTGCCGATCTCCCCGCAGGAAGCCTGGTCGCATACCGCCGACCTCACCGAGCTCGACAAGTGGCTCCTCATGCACGAGGCGTGGCGCACCGAAGTACCCGCCGAACTCACCGTCGGCACCCAACTGGTCGGTGTCGCATCGGTCAAGGGACTGCGCAACCGGGTCACCTGGACGGTCAAGGCCGCCGAACCGCCGCACCGACTCGCGTTGACCGGCGCGGGCAAGGGCGGCACCAAATTCAAGCTCGAACTGCTCGTCGCCGCCAAGGGTGCGGGCTCGGAGGTCACCGTAGATATCGATCTGGGCGGCGCGCCCCTGTTCGGCCCGATCGGTTCCGGTGTCGCGCGGGCTCTGAAGGGCGATATCGAGCGCTCGCTGGAGCGTTTCGTCGCGCTCTACGGCTGAGGGGGTTCGAACGTGCCGCATGCCAAAGCCGCGGATGGCACCCGGATCGCCTACCAGACCGGAGGCGACGGCCCACCGCTGCTGCTGCTCAGCGGACAGGCCAATAACCACCACTGGTGGGAAGGAATCCGTGCCGACTTCGAGGCCGCGTATCGCACCGTCTCGCTAGACTATCGCGGGACCGGTGACAGCGATAAGCCGGATATCCCGTACAGCACCCTCGGATTCGCCGAGGACGCCATCGCGGTGCTCGACGATCTCGGCATCGAGCAGGTCGCGGTGTACGGCACGTCCATGGGTGGTCGGGTCGCGCAGTGGCTGGCGGCGCGGTTCCCGGATCGCGTGCATACACTGGTGCTCGGGTGCACCTCGCCGGGTGGTCGCCATGCTGTCGAGCGGGACGCCGAGGTGCGCAAGTCGCTGGCTCAGGCCGATCCGGTCGCGGCGCGACAGGCCCTGCTGGAACTGATGTACACCCCGGCGTATCTGGCCAGTACGTCCGGCCCGTTCAATACCCTCGGCGATCCGGGTATGCCCGCGTACGCGAAGCGCAGACATCTCTACGCGAGCAATAGACACGACGCGTGGGAGGTGCTCCCGGATATCGCGGTTCCGACACTGATCGTGCACGGGAGCGAGGACCGATTCAATCCGCCGGCGAACGCACCATTGCTCGGGGAACGGATTCCGAGTGCGCGGTTGGCGTGGATCCCGGGCGCGCGGCACGCGTATTTCGACGAATTCCGCAGCACCGCAAGCCCGCTCGTCCTGGAATTCTTGGACGCGAACCGCCCGTAGTCCGAGTTCGCCTGGCGCACAGGCGAACTCGGACCTTGCGGGCTAATGCACCAGCGCCGGTGCGTCCGCGACCTCGGCCATCTGCTGTTTGGTGCGCGGCAGGAACGCCGCGGGGACCAAGGTCAGCACGATGAGCGCCAGCGCCACGATGTAGGTGTGACTGAATGCCGTCGCGGCCTGGCTCAATCCGGTCTCGACCGCACCGGGCGGCAGCTGCGCCGCGATCGAGGGATCGTAGTTCGACGCGATCGCCGGCTTGGCGAACGGATCCCGGTTCAGCAGACTGCTGAGCACCACCGACATCGTCGCGGTACCGATGGACCCGGCGGACTGGTTGATGATGTTCATCAGCGTCGTACCGCGCGCGACCTGCTGGCGGGTGAGCGTCTGGATCGCCGCGGTCATGGTCGGCATCATGGTGCAGCCCATGCCGAGGCCCATCACGAACAGCGCGCCCAACAGGTACGGATATGGCGTATCCGACTTCAACTGCACGAAGAACACCGTGCCGAGCGAGATCAGCGAGATACCGGTCAGCACGATCTTGCCCGGACCGATCTTGTCGACGAGTCGGCCCGCGATCGGCATCGTCACCATCGCGCCGAGCCCCTGCGGTGCCAGCAGCAGACCGGCCGCCATGGCCGTTTCGCCGCGCACCTGCTGCAGGTAGGTCGGCAGCAGCAGACCCGCACCGAAGAACGCGGTCGCGAACAGCACCATGGTCAGCACCGCGAAGGTCAGCGACCGGTCGCGGAACAGATGAAGATCGATCAGCGGATGTTCGGTGCGCAGCGCGTGGGGGACGAACAACGCGATAAGCACCACGCCGATGGCGGCGGGTATGAGCACCTTGGCCGAGATGACCGTGCCCTCACCCGGAATCGAGGAGACGCCGTAGAGGAACAGCGCCAGACCCGGCGAGGCCAGCAGCATGCCGAGGAAATCGAAGGATTCCGACGGCTCCGGACTGTCCGCGGGGAACACGACGAAGGCGCAGATGAGCGCGACGATCCCGACCGGAACATTGATCAGGAAGATCCACTTCCAGCCGTAGCTGTCGATTAGCCAACCGCCCAGGATCGGACCGCCGATCGGTCCGAGCAGCATCGGCACACCGAGGACCGCCATCACCCGCCCGACGCGTTGCGGACCGGCCGCGTGGGTCATGATCGTCATGCCCAGGGGCATGAGCATGCCGCCGCCGAGACCCTGGATGACGCGGAAGGCGATGAGCGACTCCATACTCCAGGCCTGGCTGCACAGCACCGATCCGAGCACGAACAGCGTCAGCGCGAGCATGTACAGCCGTTTGGTGCCGAAGCGGTCCGCCGCCCATCCGGTCATCGGAATGACGCTGGCCAGCGCGAGGGTGTAGCCGGTCATCGACCAGGCCGCGATCGCGGTGGTCGTGTGGAACTCGTTCTGGAATTTCGGGATCGCGACGGTTACGACGGTGATATCCAGGATCGACATGATCGCGCCGAGCACGACCACCCCTGCCACCTTGAAAACCGCGATGTCGAGCTTGTCGGTCGCGGGATCCGCTCCGACCGACGTGGTATCCGGAGGATGTGTCACCGGTTAAGCCTCGCACCTCGCCGACCAAATGACCAGCAAATTCTGCGACCTTCGCCACGTGTCGGGTTTGCTGGGATCCGGCAGAGTACGCGCCCGGGATGATGGCTGCGTGACATTGCAGATCTTCGATGCCGAATTCGCCGCGAATCCATGGCCTACGCTGCGACGGTTGCGCGCGGACGGTGGGGTACACCGGGTCCGGACACCGGATGGCCCACCCGCCTGGTTGGTAACCCGGTTCGCCGATGTTCGGGCCGGACTACTCGACAATCGGCTCGCCACACAGCCGCGGTATGCCGGGGACACGGACTATCGCGGGTTCGCGGTGCCGTCGCCGTTGGACGTCGGATTCCTGGAGAGCGAACCGGAGGACCACACCCGATTGCGGCGAGCGGTCACCGCCGAGTTGTCGCCGCGACGGCTTGCAGACTGGGCGCGTATGGCGCCGGAACTGTCGTCGGCTTGTCTGTCGGAAGTGGAGACGGGCGTAACGATCGATCTCATCGAACGGTTCGCCATTGCGCTGCCAGCAGCCGTGCTCGGCGAGTTGCTCGGGTTGGCCGCCCCTGAACGCGAGGCGTTATTGCGTTGGGCGCGTTCGACATTGCTACCGAGCACGACTCCACCACGCGCTCGCGACACGCTGACCAACATGCGGACCATCGTTCTCGCGACCATCGAGGGAGCACGTGAGGACAATGTGCTCGGGCGGCTGGCGCGTTCGAGTGCCGATACCGGTTCGCCGAGTGCACACGAACTGGCCTCGATGATCTTCTACCTGCTGTTCGTCTGGTACGAAGTGCTCGTCGATCTGATCGCCGGAGCCACGTTGGCGCTGCTCACCAACCCGGACCAGCTGGCAGTGCTACGGACCATGGCCGATATCCGACCGGCGGTGGACGAGCTGCTGCGCTATCTGTCGCCGCAGGTGGTTTCGGGACCCAGATTCGCCACCGCCGAACTCGATATCGCGGGGCACACCATCGGTTCCGGTGACACCGTGCTGCTCTGTCTGGCGGCGGCCAACCACGATCCGGACATTTTCGACAATCCGGCCGAACTCGACCTCTCGCGCACGAATAATCCGCACTTGGGTCTCGGGCACGGCGGCCATTCCTGCCTCGGCACCGCGCTGGTTCGGGCCATCACCGGGGCCGTGCTGGAGACGCTACTACTGGGCAGCCGCACTCCGACGCTCGCATGCGATCCGCGAGATATCCAGTGGCGCTCCGGCTTCCGGCATCGCGGGCCGCTCGAGTTGCCTGTCGTGTTGTCGCGGTAGCTCGGCGGTGCTTCTCGGTCGCGGGATGCACGGAATCCGACTTCCCGCGCCGATCCGGCGGCCAACTGGCGTGCCGCGAAGACTCGAGCCAGCTGCCTCGGCTTCCACTCGGACGCGTGACGGCGGCGTCACCGCCGCCGTCACAGTCGGCCGCGCACAAAGCGATCGGCACCCATAGCACGCCGCGCACACCGCCCGCAGGGAAACCTTCGGGGCGGACACCGATCCGGGCAGCTGGGCTAGGGCTCAGGTGACTTCCAGGACGCATCCCGGCCGAACCAGCCCGCAAGCCGCTCATACGCGCAAGCCTCGGCGGGCACGGGCACCTCGAGGTCGAAAGCCTTGTCCGGGCCGCGGAATTCCGGGCGCAGCATCTTGTGTGACCAGGCCAATCCGTACTCAGCGATGTCGGGGTCCAAGTCGATGGTCTGGTCGGTCGCGCGGGCGAGATCCCAGCTGTGCATGGCCAATTCGGTGATCTGCTGATCGGCTCGGCTGCGCAGCGGTGCTTCGGCACCGCCCGGTACCGGAACCGGGCGTTCCAGATCGGCGTGATGCCAGACATCCAGGACGGGCGCGGCGGCAGCGCGGTACTCCGCCGCCCAGTTCGAGCTCAGTTCAGCGGGCGGCGCCGCCCAGTCGACCATTTCGCCACGCGCCGAATCCAGGAAATTCCGCAGGCTCTGTCCGATGACATGGCATACGAGCGCCTGCACATCCCAACCGGCACAGGGTGTCGCCGAGGTCGCCTGCTCCGGACGAATCGCCGCGATGACAGCGCCCATCTGGGTCAATGCGCGGTCCAATAGGTCCACGGTGGGGTCAACGGTGTCCACGCTTGTCGATTCTGCCCCGCAACCGCGCGGAACAGAAACTCGGCCGACTACCCCGGGGCCTCAACGTAGAGCAGGTTCACGGACGCGGTAACGCGCGGCCCGAGTGC
>FTJU01000541.1_pt2 | contig 20775 bp, 22 predicted proteins | sample 1658961 | NCBI WGS metagenome assembly FTJU01 (sample SAMEA3914878, study PRJEB12502) | metagenome | biome: forest; material: soil | place: USA | collected 2012-03-12 | depth 0.3 m | reverse complement strand
ATGTTCGCGATCTTCCTGTTCCTGACCTACTACATGCAGCTGAGCATGGGGTACTCGCCGATCAAGACGGGTCTGGCGTTCCTGCCGATGGTGGCCGGCATGGTCCTCTCCTCGACCACGGTGCCCTCACTGCTGCTGCCGAAGGCCGGCCCGAAGCTGGTGGTCGCCGGTGGCTTCCTGGTCGCCGCGCTCGGCATGGCCTGGCTGACCCAGATCAGCTTGGACAGCAGCTACGTCGCGAATATCCTGCCCGCCCTGATCCTGATGGGTCTCGGTCTCGGTGGCGCGATGTCGACCGCCTTCCAGGGTGCCACCGCCGGTGTGCAACACGAGGATGCCGGTGTCGCCTCGGCGATGATCAACACCAGCCAACAGGTCGGCGGCTCCATCGGCACGGCGCTGCTGAGCACCATCGCCGCCTCTGCGGCGACGGACTACCTGTCATCGCATACGCCGAATCCGCTGGCTGTGGCGCAGGCTCAGATCGAGAGTTACACGACGAGCTTCTGGTGGGCCACAGCGATTTTCGTGGCCGGTGCGGTGGTCACCGGATTGCTGATGCCGAATACGGCGCCAGCGCCCTCGGAAGGTGAACCGGTAATCGCCCACTGATCTATTCGGAGTTCGAATTGCAGCGCCTGTGGTGCTGTGTGTTCGCGGCCCCCGCTGGCTCGCGTCCGACTGATCGAGACTCGCGACTTCGTCGCATGCGCTTCGATCGGTCGGCGCGAGCCGGGCCGCGAACGTCGCTTGTTTGCCGGCGCCCGCTTGTCACCCTCTTCCGAGGCGCTCGGGGTACCGCCATCATCGCGCCCGACCTGTGTCCGAATGGGTAGGTGCGAACTTCGGCCGAACCTTGCGGGGATTCATACGGGCTCGGCGCCACCGTGTCACGAACGACGCTGGCCATGGTGCGTACCATCGTCCCGGATGTTCGGCTCGGCCGACCCGACCGTTAGCATTGCGTCGGTGACATTCGGCTCGGCAGGAGGTCAGCGCATGGGGCAGCGGGCCCACACCCCTGCCGTCGAGCCGTTGGTACTGGTGGTGATCTCCCTCGGCGGTGGTGTCGGCGCGCTGGCGCGCTACGCCATCGGCGTCTGGTGGCCCCCGCAACCGGACCACGTCCCCTGGGCAACCTTCACGATCAATGTCGTGGGATGCTTTGCGATCGGAATTCTGATGATTCTGATCACCGAGGTATGGGTAGCCCACAGACTGCTCCGCCCATTTCTAGGCGTCGGTGTGCTCGGCGGCTTCACCACTTTTTCCACCTACAGCCTCGAGGTTCGTAGACTGCTCGAATCGGGTGCCGCGGTCGAGGCACTCGGCTATCTCGGGGGAACGGTGGTTGCGGGACTGGGGGCGGTCGTGCTCGGCATGATTTCGGCGCGGTGGGCTACTGGTACGGCACGGCGGATGAGTTGAATAGTGGAGAGCGCGACGGATGGGGGTCAGGCGATGAAAGATTCACCGACGGGCACTGGTCCGGCGGCGGGGCAGTGGCATTCGGCGGCGCGGCTGACGCTATTGCTCGACGAAGACGACAAATGGCGGCACGGTCCCCTGTACCACGAGATCGTGCGGCGCGCCCGCGACTCCGGACTGGCGGGTGCCAGCGTGTGGCGCGGGGTAGAGGGCTACGGCGCGTCCTCGCGCATCCACACCAGCCGCATTCTCGATCTGGCCGAACACCTACCCGTACTGGTGATGATCATCGACGAGGCCGAGCGTCTGCGCGCCTTCGTCGAACAGAATTCCGAGGTGCTCGCCGCGGTGAATGTCGCATTGTCCGAAGTCGAGGTCTGGCAGCCGATGCTGGGGGTCGCCCGATGATGGTGGTGCTCGTCCTGGTCGGTGGCATGATCGGTGCGCCGATGCGGTATCTGATCGACCGTGCGGTGGCCGCGCGATTCGAATCTCTGCTGCCGCTGGGCACATTGACCGTTAACATTGTCGGTTCGGCGTTGCTCGGTGGACTGATCGGCGCCGGTGCGAACCACTGGCTGCTGGCCGCCGCGGGAACAGGTTTCTGCGGCGCGCTGACCACATTCAGCACCTTCGGCTACGAGACGATCAGGCTCGCGGCCGAGGGCGCTTACGCCTTTGCGCTGGGCAATGTGGTGCTCAGTGTCGTGACCAGCCTGACCGCGGTGTTCGTCGCCGCGGCCACGACCCAGTGGTTGTGGACATGATCTTGATGACGAGCCGGGCGCAGCCGACACGGAAGGGAGACCCGAGCATGGCCCATGATCGAGCCGGGCGGCCCGCGCGTCCCACCGATCTGGAGGACATCGCGCGTCTGGTCACGGCCTATTACAGCCGCATCCCGGATCCGTCCGAGCCGGCACAGCAGGTGGCGTTCGGCACCTCGGGTCATCGGGGCTCCAGCCTGGACACCGCGTTCAACGAAGCGCATATCCTGGCCATCACCCAGTCGATCGTGGAATACCGTGCCACGCGGGGGATTACCGGTCCGGTCTACCTGGCCCGCGATACCCACGCGCTGTCCGAACCCGCGTGGACCACCGCGCTCGAGGTGCTCGCCGCCAATGATGTGACCACGGTGATCGACGCCCGCGATCGCTACACGCCGACCCCCGCGCTGAGTCATGCGGTGTTGCGGCACAACCGTGGTGGCGCCAAGCATCAAGCCGATGGCATTGTCGTCACGCCGTCGCACAATCCACCGCGCGATGGCGGCTTCAAATACAACCCGCCGCACGGCGGTCCGGCCGATACCAAGGCCACCGACGCCATCGCCACCCGCGCCAACGAACTGATGCGCAACGGCCTGGCCGGAGTGCGGCGGACCACGCTGCGGCATGCGCTGGAGAACTGCGTCGAGCGCTACGACTACCTCGACCACTACATCGCGGATCTGCCGAATGTGTTGAACCTGGACGCCATTCGCGGCGCCGGAATTCGCCTCGGCGCCGATCCGATGGGCGGCGCCAGCGTCGATTACTGGGAGGAGATCGGGCAGCGCTACGACCTCGAACTCGAGGTCGTCAACCCGTTCGTCGATCCGACGTGGCGGTTCATGACGCTGGATTCCGACGGCAAGATCCGGATGGATCCGTCCTCGCGCTACGCGATGGCCTCGCTGATCGCCATCAAGGACGACTACGATATCTCCACCGGCAACGATGCCGACGCGGATCGGCACGGCATCGTCACACCCGATGGCGGACTGATGAATCCGAACCACTTCCTCGCGGTCGCCATCGAATATCTGGTCGCGAATCGGATGGGCTGGGATGCGCTCACCAAGATCGGCAAGACGGCGGTGAGTTCGTCGATGATCGACCGGGTGGTCAGCGTGCTCGGCCGCGATGTGTACGAAGTGCCGGTCGGATTCAAATTCTTCGTGCCCGGATTGTTCAGCGGCAGTCTGGCTTTCGGTGGTGAGGAGAGTGCGGGCGCATCGTTCCTACGTATGGACGGCACCGTGTGGACCACCGATAAGGACGGTATTCTGCTCGCCCTGCTGGCCACCGAGATCGCTGCCGTCACCGGCCAGAGCCCGTCCGCGCGCTATGTCGAACTGGAGAAGCGCTACGGCAGTCCGGCCTATGCTCGCATCGACGCCGCGGCGACCCCGGAACAGAAAGCACTGCTCGGGAAGTTGACACCGGACATGATCACCACAAAGGAGATCGCCGGTGAGCCCATCACCGCCGTCCTCACCCGAGCCCGGGGCAACGGCGCCCCTCTCGGCGGCCTGAAGGTCACCACCGAAAACGCCTGGTTCGCCGCCCGCCCCTCCGGTACCGAAGACAAGTACAAGATCTACGCGGAGTCCTTCCAGGGCCCCGAACACCTGACCCAGGTCCAAGCGGCCGCGGAAGAAGTGGTTGGGCAGGCGCTATCCGGTGAGTGATAGATCGACCGCGGATTGGACCGGGTCGCTGGGTTCGGTGGGGGCGGCGGCCGCGTCTGGTTCGACTGGGGAGTGGGGTGCGGCCGGATCGCAAGGTTCGGCAGCGGCGTCGGATTCGGCTGGACCAGCCGGTTCTGCGGGGTCGCCGGGTTCGGCAGGTGCGGCGGGTTCGGGAGCTCCGGCCGGGTCAGCGATAGCGTTTGAGGCGGTCGAGACGGCAGCGCCGTCGGTCTCGGAAGGGCCCTCGGATTCGGATGACGGGGCGGAGGCTGGATGGAGTGCGGCGGCGTCCAGGGCGTTGCCGGTCGAGATCTGGGTGTTGGTCGGTGCGTCTTTTGTCATTGCCGTCGGGTTCGGGCTGGTGGCGCCGGTTTTGCCGCAGTTTGCTCGGGGGTTCGGGGTCGGGGTTGCGGCGGCGTCGGCGATCGTCAGTGCGTTTGCGTTGATGCGGTTGCTGTTCGCGCCGGTCAGTGGGCGGTTGGTGCAGCGGCTGGGGGAGCGGTCGGTGTATCTCGGGGGATTGTTGATCGTCGCGGTGTCGACGGGGGCGAGTGCGTTCGCACAGAGTTATTGGCAGCTGCTGGTTTTGCGGTCGGCGGGTGGGGTCGGGTCGACCATGTTCACGGTGTCGTCGCTGGCGCTGGTGATCCGGATGTCGCCGCCGGCGCAGCGTGGGCGGGTCTCCGGGCTGTGGTCGACGAGCTTCCTGATCGGGTCGGTGAGTGGGCCGCTGGTCGGCGGTGCGCTCGCCGGACTCGGGTTGCGCGCGCCGTTCCTGATCTACGCGGCGGCGCTGCTGCTCGCTACCGCGGTTGTCTACGTGAACCTGCGGCATTCGACGTTGGCGGCACCGGAACCGGTGGGCGGGCTGCGGCTCATGTCGTTCCGGGAGGGGCTGGCGCGGTCGGAGTATCGGGCGGTATTGCTATCGAATTTCGCCAATGGGGCGGCGGTATTCGGCGTGCGGATGGCGCTGGTACCGCTGCTCGTTGTCGAAGTGCTGCATCAGAAGCCGGGCATGGCCGGTGTGACCCTCACGATGTTCGCCGCGGGCAATGTGACGGTGCTTTTCGCATCCGGCAGGCTCTCGGACCGTTTCGGGCGCAAGCCATTCTTGATCGTCGGATCCCTGATCTGTGCGGCCGGTACCGCCGGCCTCGGCCTCGCGGCGAACCTGCCGTGGCTGCTCGCGACCTCATTCGTGGCCGGGCTGGGCTCGGGCATGTTCACCCCCGCACAGCAGGCGGCGGTCGCGGACGTCATCGGACCGAAGGCCCGCGGCGGCCCGGTGCTCGCGGGCTTCCAGATGGCGGCCGACCTCGGCACCGTCATCGGCCCGGTCGCGGTGGGCGCCGTGGCCCAGCAGTTCTCCTACGGTCTCGCTCTCGCGCTGACCGGCGCGCTGCTCGCCATCGCAGCCGCCATCTGGGCACTGGTTCCGGAACCACTGCACCGACGCGCGGTCGAATCGATAGTGGAAACCGTCGCGGACTGCCCACCGGACCACATCTGCGGCCCTGCCGGTGCGGAACACCTTCTCGCCGACAACCCCACCCCCCACGACACTTCCCGCTGACCTGGACATCTGATCAGCGTGCACCCGTGACGAGCTCGACAACCTGCATCAATGATCAACGGTCCAGAACCAGCACCCCGTGCGCGGGATGGGCGGTGGTTGGGGCAGAGTGTTCGGGGTGAGCGAATCGGGATCGAAGTACACGCCGCGGCCGATGTCCAGCGCGACCACATATGCCCTGGGTGGGGTGGCACTCGCGCTCATCGTGCTGATCGTGATCCTCGCGTTCCGGTGGGGGCGCGACGACGCCGAAGTCCGCAATGACGGATACGGATCGGTGCACAGTGCGGACGTGCACGCGGTCCTGGACCAGGACAACGGCACGATTCTCCTCGGCCGCGCGGACGCGGCGAAGACCATCGATGTGTACGAGGATCCGCTGTGCCCGTCCTGCGGCGCGCTGGAGCGGCTCTATGGTCAGGAGATCGCGCAGCAGATGGACGCGGGCAAACTCGCCGTCCGCTATCATCTCGTGACATTCCTCGACCCGAAGTCGCAGAGCAAGGATTATTCGACCCGTGCGGTCGCCGCGAACGAATGCGTCGCGGATAACGGTTCGGGTCCGGTGTATTCGAAATTCCACGCGCTGCTGTTCACCTCGAAGCAGCCGGGCGAAGGCGGATCGGATCTCAGCAATGACGATCTCGCCAACGTCGCAAAGGAATCGGGCGCCTCGCTGGAGGCCGTGCAGTGCATCGGCTCCGGCGCGAAACTCGATGCGGCGAAGATCCACGCGCAAATGGCCCGCGCCGCGCTGACCGATGCCAATGGCGAGGTCGCCACACCCGCCGTCTTCGACGGCAAGAACAAGATCGATGTGAACGATCACGAGTGGGTCGCCGGCCTGACGAAGTGATCGCGCCGCCCGGCACGACGCGCCTATCCGGCGGCTTTCGAATCCGGCTCACCCTTCGCGATCGCGGCCAGTTCGCGCTCGACGAGTTCGTCGTGCGCCTCGGCCTGCGCCGCGGCCTTCTTCGGGCTCCAGTGCCCGGCCATCAGGAAGACGAACGGTAGGAACACGGCCTGCGCGGCCAGACAGATCCACCACCAGCGTTTCCACTGCTTGGGCGAATCGGCCTGCGCCTGCTGCACTTCCTTGGCGTGTGCGGCCAGATACGCCTGATCATCGACCGGAATGGTGCCGACCGATTGCAGCCGCGTGGTCGCCTGTGCCAATTTGGGGCCGACGGTCGCCGCCACCGCGAGATCGGCGGCCGGAATCCGCTGCACGGCTTGTAGACGTGCGATCGCCTGGTCCACCGGAATGCCGAACTTCTTGGCGACCTGTCCGACCGCCGCCAGTCCGGCATTCGCATCGGCCGGGTTCGTGGTCAGTGTGGCCAGTGTTGCCGGATCGATAGCCTGCAGCGTCGCCAACTCCTGCGGGTAACGGGTGTTGAGACCGACGGTGGTCTGAATATCGGCAGGTGTCGCGCCGGTCAGTTTGGTCAGCGCGGCGACCTGTGCGGCCTGGTCATTGGGGTTCTGCTGCAGTGCCGCGAGGGTTTCCGGGCCGACCGTCTGGATGGTCGCGAGTTGCTGGGCGTATTTGTGCGTGATCTCCGAGAGCCGAGGTCCGTAATTGACCAGCGGACCCGCCGCGTTCACCACGATCAGCAATCCGAACAACACCACCGTGACGACCCCGCGCAGCGTGCCGCCCCACACCGCGAGACCCACCGCGGTCGCGGCCGGATTACGGGCCTCGACCGTCTCGGTGAAGCTCGCCATCCAGGTGGAGTAGGCGATGCCGGTGCCGACCGCGATCACCACAAAAACCGTCGCGAACGTGTAGTAATCGGTATCGGGCTGATCGGTGTGACCGATGAACAGGTACATGCCGACGATGCTGATCAGCGCGCCGACGATCATGAACGGCTTACGCACCCTGAGCTTGTCCGACGCGATCCCCGCCAGCACCAGGGCGATCGCATTGGCGCTCCAGTACCAGTTGCCGAGCGCATTGGCTTTTGCCGGGCTGAAGCCGAAGTTCGTCGCCATGTATACCGGCAGGAACGACAAGATGGTGTAGAAGAAGGCAAGGAACAGGCTGATCGCGAGTGCCGAGCCGATGATGTTGGGGCGCACCATCTGTCGCCATACGCCCTGCTCGAGTTTCTCGATATCGAGACCGCGGGCACGGGCCTCGATCAGCGCCCGGTCGCGCAATGTCACCATGACCTGGTCGCGCAGCTGCGGACTCAGCTCGCGCAATCCGACCAGCGCGACCAGCGCGATGACGAGGCTGATCAGACCGCACAGCCGGTAGTGGTACTGCCAATCCGGATGCGCGTCGAGCGTGCGGGTGGAGATCTGCGTGGTGACCAAGGCGCCGATGACGGGTCCGAGCGTCCAGAAGCCCATTGCCGATGCCCGGTCCAGCTGCGGGGAGAAGTCGCGGATCAGTGCCGGTGTGGCCACCAGCACCGCGCCTTCGACAATGCTCACCAGGCAGTACACGACCAGGTACTGTTCCTTGGTGGTCGTCGCGGGCATCGCGAACAGAGTCAGCAGCGAACAGATCACCACGCCGTAGGCGACGATATTCGCTCGCCCCCACCGATCCAGCACGCCCGCGAGCACCGAGGCAACCGCACCGAAGGCGGCGCCGATGATGAAGATCCAGACGAAGTAGGCGAAGGACAGGTCGAAGTAGGCGATGAGTGCATTGCCCACCGCGCCGGTGACGAATAACTGGTAGTAGAGCGCGATCGAAGCGATGACCACGACAGCCAGGTACCAGGAGCGGGCGGGTGTATCGGGATAGTGCGGTAGCTTGCGTCGCCAAAGCCCCGTGAGCAGGGTCGGCGGATCCGCGATCTGGGTCGAGCTCATGGTCGAGATGCCTTTCTAGCCACGGCATTTCGTAAATGAACTGTAACCGTGCATGGATCAGGACGAGTTGCCGCGTGGACACAGGGTAGTGATATGGATCACTATCCGCAGGTGTTTCGGCCCATGAGAGCGCTCGATTTGCGTAATTGGAATATTCGGTGCCGATGAGTGGGACGTTTGATTGAAGTCGCAGGCGTCTCGAGCTTCGGAACTATGAATTCCGCCGCCGCGGAGCGCTTCGATTCCAATGTGACGTGGGTGTTGGCCCGAATTCTCCGGCGGTTGCTAGACGCGTTGCTGGAAATAGCTCCGGCACTAGCGATTTCGTTTCGACGACGACGGGGTCCGTGCCGGATGGCACGGACCCCGTCCAGGTCTATTCGGTCTTACAGGTAAGCGCCGCATACAGGCCAAGCGCCCGGGCCCTGGGTGGCGAGCACATTCTCCGCGACGCGGATCTGCTCCTCGCGGCTGGCGTTGCTCGGGCTGCCCGCGCCGCCGTTGGCGGCCCAGGTGCTCTGCGTGAACTGCAGGCCGCCGGAGAAGCCGTTACCGGTATCGGTGCTCCAGTTGCCGCTGCTCTCGCACTGGGCGACGGCGTCCCAGTTGTGGCCGGAGGCCGATGCGGTGGCGGTGGACAGACCGAACGGAATGGCGGCGATGGCACCGGCGACGGCGGCGAGACCAAGGGCGCGGGTGAACTTGCGGTTCTGAGTCATGTGGTTTCCTGGCTGCGCCCGCTCGGCTCCGGCGGACTTCCGCCGTGTCCCTGCCCCCAGCAGTATCGGGGACCCTCGAAACCGCGGGGCAGGGTTACCGGCGTTCAGCGGTTCGGTTCGAGCCCGTAGCTTCGATCCGGGCTGTCGACGACGCTAGCGAAGAATTCGCGACAGATCACGTAGAGATAACGTTGAAATTCTCTCCAATGCCTTCGCATCTTTCTATATTCGCCCAGGTCTAATGCGTGAAAATGTAGATAAAGAACGGTCCGTGATAGTTGCGTTATGTGTCCGGGATCACTACGAAATAGTGGCCTGCGTCGCGTTCGGGCGCCGGCTCCTGGGTTGAATGTCCGGTTTCGTCACGCGTACCGCGAGGTGCGGATGGTGATGTTGTTATCCGCTGAGGTATTTGTGAATTTCGATCGGACCGATTCGCCGTTGGACTCTCGACCTATGTCTGGGCTGCGCACGGTGAGTACGCGACGGCAGGCCGGGCCGGGCGGCACGAAGACCGGGCGAGAGCGCGATGTGCGGCGACGCGGCAGTCGATGGGCGCTCTAAGTGCGGACGTCGACCTGTGTCGCAGCGCCCAGCTGGGCGAGCCCTAGCGCTGCACACCCGGGCCAGGCGCTGCCGACAGGCAATCTCGACGAGCGCACGTGCAATCAGACATGCGATCGGATAAATGGCAGGTGACGCGAACAGCAGTCGTTCGTGCGCCGCACGCGGGTATCGCTGGTGCGCGTTACCGACACGCTCGGGATCGGGCCATGTTGGTCCAGCACTCCGTTCGGGGCGGATTGGCTGCTCGGCCGGTCCTGCAGCGGGCCCGGAGCGGACTCGATACCTAGGGCAGACTTGCGTCCTGCCCGGCGGGCTCCCGTCTTGTTGGTCTTGCGTCCGTTCTCGGAGTGGATCGGGCCGCTGCTCTCCCTGGCCATGGCCTGGGTGTGGTCCACGATCGCCCGCACTGTGGTCAGATCGATCCGTCCCGCCGCGAGCGCCCACGCGCGTTCGCGGCAACGAATCCTTCGATGCGAGACCTATCCTCCGGTGTGAGACCTATATCGATCAACGCTGCCGCCGTCCCCTCGCCGACCTGCAGTGTCACCGCGGTCGTAACCTCCTCTGTCAGCCCTGAATCGAGGCGATTTGGTTGCCGGCATGCCAGTGGTGTAACTTCGTTCAGGCAGTCAGGGAAACCCGACAGCGACCCACTCGGGGCTATGGCGCAGCTGGTAGCGCACCACACTGGCAGTGTGGGGGTCAGGGGTTCGAGTCCCCTTAGCTCCACAGAAATCACAGGTCAGGATCGGTATCACACCGGTCCTGACCTGTTTCATTTGGCCCAGCCCCACGGAAACCCCACGGTTTGGGTTTGATATTTTGTTCGGCCGGGTACGGGCATCGGCCGATGTAGGTTCTGCTACCTATTCGTGGGACTGGGGTGGGTTGGCGAGAGCGCTCAGGACGAATTTTTCAAGCCGAATGAGACCGGTGGGTGTGTTATGCGGCTTCTGTCTCGGTCTCCTGGATGGTGGTCGGGGTCGGCTGGTTGATCCAGACCGTGTTGGGTAGGTCGAGGATCTTCGGTGGTGTGGTGGTGCCGAAGCGCTGTGGGTAGCGGGCGCGGGTGTCGGCCAGAACTGCTGTGCGGTCGGCGGCTTTGTCGGCGGCCAGGCCGTAGTGGACGTCGGCGGGGGTGTGCAGACCGAGGCCGGTGTGGCGGTGGTCGTGGTTGTACCACTGGGCGAACGAGTCCATGAATTGCCTTGCGGGGGTGAGTGATCCGAAGCGCTCGGGGAACTCGGGACCGTATTTCAAGGTCTTGAACAGCGCTTCGGAGTAGGGGGTGTCATTCGACACCCGAGGCCGGGAATGTGAGCGGGTCACCTCGAGATCGGCGAGCAGCGCGGCGACGGATTTGGAGGTCATCGAGGTGCCCCGGTCGGCGTGCACGACCTGCGGGATGCCGTGGACAGCCGAAGATCTCTTTCACCAATTCCGTTGCCAGCACACCGGATTCGTGGGTGTGGACGTGGACGCCGACGATGTAGCGGGAGTAGATGTCGATCATCACGTAGGCGTCGAAGTACTGTCCTTTGACCGGGCCGGCGAGTTTGGTGATGTCCCAGGAATACACCTGCCGTGGTGCGGTGGCGACCAGTTCCGGGCACGCTTTCGCCGGATGCCGCGCCCGCCGGCGATGCTCGTTGACCTGCGCGTGCTTGCGCAACACCCGATACATCGTCGACACCGAACACAGGTAGGTGCCCTCGTCGAGCAGCTGGGCATAGATCTGCAACACAGCAGAATCTCCGCCACGGCGCCACCCCGCACGATGTCTCAGGACTCACCGCCGGAAACGGCCGGACCTCCTCGCCATCGTCGTCGGCGCAGCGGTATGCCAGCTGCACAGCATCGACGGTGACCGACCGCAGAGACCTCGGCGCTCTCGATACCGCAGTACTCGCCAACCCGAACCCTCCTTCCCCGGACCGCAACTGGCGAAGATCATTCACCAACCGGCCGGCGGAGGGAGCGGAATCTCAAAATCGCGGCAGATCCGCCACGCCACGCCAGCTCCCACTATTTCGCGTGATCAGTTGTGGATTACACACGCAGCGGACACGTCGATAGGAGGCCGAATTGTGTTGCCTAGTAGGGCTGTTTGCATGGAGTAGCCTCGCAGAGTGAAGAAAGAGTTGCGAGTGGCTGCCTACGCTGTGTGCGTGCGGGAAGCCGCCGGTGCAACCGAGATCCTGCCGACCCGGTGGGTAGCGCCAGACGGCGGAAAGCAGTGGACGCTACCAGGCGGCGGAATGCACCACGGCGAGGACCCGATCGCAACAGCCGTCCGTGAGGTAGCAGAGGAGACCGGATACACCGTCGAGCTCACCGGTCTCATCGGCATCGACTCGATCAACCGCCTATACCCGCGCCCGCAAGGCGAATTCGCCGACTTCCACGGGCTCCGAATCGTGTACGAGGGCCGGATTACCGCTGGCGAACTCCGCAACGAAACCAACGGCTCGACCGACCTCGCTGCCTGGCATCCGGTCGACGGCGTCGCCCACCTCGACCGAGTCGAACTCGTCAACATCGGAGTTGAGCTGTGGCGAACCAGGCCGGCTCTGGGCCGCGCCACCGGTTGACCGCCGTCTGGCAGACGGTTATCCGTGGTCACGATATCCCGCCGCGGACCGTGCCACATCGCTGGCCGACCAACATCCGCCGGGCGATTTGCTCGATAAGCGGCATTACAGGTTGTCCGGACTATGTCGGATATTGCGCTGTCGGCAGTGTTCTGCGTGTCGCGCGAGTAGATCACGGTAGGAGTGATCGGTCCACTCGAACATTGCGCCCTCACCGCGTACGACGCGTTCGCTGTCGCCATCGAAGACGGTCCCGTCGATCACCAGCGTTAGACGCTCGCGGGTCCGGTCGGCGGCAGGTGTGGACGATCAAGCGCACGTTCGGGTGGCCGTCGACACGCGAGCACTGCGAGCAGACCTGGAAACACGCCCCAGACGGTTACCAGCACCAACCAAGACAACGGTGGTAGCGGGACCGGGCCAGGCTCGGGATGCTCGAGACTCGTAGGTATGAAAACCCCTGAGTACGAAACGAGCCAGAGGGCGAAATCGGCAAAGAACAACGAGCAACCACCAAGGATCACCCACCTCCACTTGCTCGCAGCACCAGCGAACAATGCCACACCCGCCATACCCGCAACAATCAGCTTGGTCACGGTTAGGGCGTGACTGCCTGCCGAGACCTCCTCGTCAGGCATACCTTCGACCAGCAATACGAACGCGTAGAACAACACCAGAACGCCAGCGACACAGGCGCCGAGCCCGGAGAAAACGCGCGTCCAGACGCTCGATGACAACAACACGACGACATGATAGTCAAAGAGATTTCTCCCGGCAGAACGCACGATTGCAGACCGCGGTTCCATTGGAAATTGCTGGGCGCGTTGAAGAGTCATACGAAACTCGGGGTGAAGCTCTCGGCGGCCGTTCCGGACAGCGCGGCATGCGGCTAGCGGCTACCGGCTAGCGGACGTTCCCGCCGAGGCTCCACAACGACACTTGGCGAGCTGCTTCGCCGACGTAGGTCTCATCGACCAGACCCTCCTGGCGAACACCCAACGAACGCACTGAACTCGGCAGGTGCGGACGTTCGCGCGCATGCGATGGGCGGCAATACAGGATGTTCACGACCCCCAATAGATCTCCCAATCTCCGTCGTCCCCCTCGTGGATGCCTTCGAAGAAGATGTGATGCACGTCGACGCCGCCGTACCACTGCGACTGTTGGCGAGTGCTCCTTTCCGTCTCGGCGATGGCGGCGGTAAGGTCACGCACCGTGAACCACTTACCGTTGGGCGCTCGGTGTTCAACGGGATCACCGAGCCCACGCAAGTTCAGCACGGGCAGCTCCAGGACGACGCGGTCGAACTCGTCGACGGTCAGGTCACGAAAGCCTCCATCTTCGAACACCTTCGGCGTAAACAAGACTTCCCTGATCGCCGCGGTTACAGTCGCGCGCTGATTAGCCAGGTTCGCCGCGATATTCTCGGTCGGCTCCGTCAGCTCGATCGCCAACGTCCCGGACAACCCATTGAAGAACTTCAGTGACATGTGAGGATGGTGGCATGGAGCACCGACACTTCGCGCACGCCGACTGACCAGCCAACACCGCGATCAGATAGCAGGAGCGGCCGATAGCATCCGGTGTCCGAGCGCTATGTAATCGGCATTTGCGCGCGTCGGAAGCCATGTCGACCAACAAATCTGGACGATTGACCAACGCGCGCCCAGCGGCAATAGCGAATGTCGGCCTGGCGCAGGAGAAATCATCTTGGCAGGCCGCGGCGGTACTTGCGCTTCGTGTTCAGGTTCGGTCGTCGCCGGTGTCGGCGGGCCAGCCGATGGCGTCGAAGACCGCTAGCGGGGCGAGGTAGTCGCGCCAGTGCGCGATCTTGCGGTTGGCGATGGTCAGTACCGAAATGTAGCGGTTGGCGTATGCAGCGCCGGTCGCGACGGTTCGGCCTTGGGAAGCGTATTCGAGAACGACTACGCCGGAGTCCTTGTCGTGGTGCACGGCCAGGTCGTCACAGCGGTCCAGGACGAACACCTCGCCGTAGGGTCGATACAGATCGGCGATGGCTTGCCGGCCGACCACCCGGCGCGGATAACCCGGAACCGTGATCACGTATTCGATGACGACGTCCTCGGCGAGCATGTCGAAGAAGTGGTCACCGTCCACGAGGCCGGCCACCCCCTGCTCGATGATTCGGAAGAACGGGGCCAAGGCACGGAAGTCGCCCAGATCGCCGATCGCACCGGCTACACCTCAGCCAACGCCTTCACTACCGCCTTCCGCCGCCACCACGGACAACCACCAGGCCAATGGCATCGAACCGAACTCGCCAGACCATCCGAGCCGATCCACGGAACGTAAACAGACGACGGCGATCCGGATCCAGCACCTCACCAATGCCCGCTCATCGGCAGTTACGTGTGTTCGCCGGTGGTCCGCGATGGCGGCTCGAGACGCTGGTCGCGGCAAGGTACTGCGTTATCTGCTGGCGAAAATGCATGGTAGCCAATGTGCTTGCGTGGATATCGTCACCTGGTGCCCGATGCGATCTTCGCTGATTCCCGCTTAGCTCAGATATACGACGAGTTCGAAGGTGACCGCACCGATCTACTTCCCTACGTCGCCCTCACAGAGGACCTGAATGCCGAATCAGTCCTCGACATTGGTTGTGGCACAGGTTCGCTGGCCGTCATGCTGGCGCGCTCCGGTCGGACGGTGGTGGCAGTTGATCCAGCTGAAGCATCCCTGGCGGTGGCTAAAACCAGACAAGCGCCACCGGGGATCACGTGGTTGCACGGGGCCGCCACGGACGTACCGGAGCTGTATGCCGACCTCGCTGTGATGACCGGCAATGTGGCACAAGTGTTCGTCAGCGATGACGAATGGGCCGAGGTCTTGGACGCAGTACATCGCGCGCTGCGACCGGGAGGCTATTTCGTGTTCGAAACCAGGCGTCCCGACCGACGCGCCTGGGAGGACTGGGCACGTCAGAGTGAACCCGTGGTCCGTGAACTCCATGACATCGGGCGTGTGGAGCGGCGCTTGGAGGTCATCGCTGTCCGGATGCCGCTGGTGTCGTTCCGGCACACATATACCTTCGCTGCGGATGGTGCAGTGATCGAATCGAATTCGACGCTGAGGTTCCGGGAAAGGACCGAAGTCGAGGCGAACCTGACCGCTCACGGCTATCGGGTCCGAGAGGTTCGGGATGCGCCCGACCGGCCGGGTCGAGAGTTGGTGTTCATCGCCGAGAAGGCACTGTGATCCGCCGTCGCGAGTACGCGGAATTCGGCATTGCCGAGCGTTCGAGGTAACTCGCGGTGCAGGTTGCCTATCGTTTGGTGGCGGTTCGCGGGTGTAGGCGCAGACTCGAGCCGGCCCCACGGTTACCCCACTCTGTCGTCATCGATGTGACGTCGACGTCGGGTGCCTACCGGGAGGACTGCTCGCGGAGCCGAAGGGGCATGGTTGGTCGCGTGCCTTCTTCCTGCTCAGTCGTCTGATCGGGTGTCAAGGACCGTCTGCCAGACTTCGATGAGACCATTCGGTCTGTAAGTTGTCCGTAGGTGTTGTAGGGCAAGTTCAGGGATATCGAGCAAGGTGACTATGGGTGCGGCCGATCTGCCCGGCGAGGACGGCGTGGCGGCGGCGAAGAGGTCGAAGAAGGGTGGGTCGGGGCGGCCGAAGCGTCGGTCGTTCACGCCGGAGTAGAAGCTGGCGATCGTGGCCGAGTACGACCGGTTTGACCGAGCCGGGCGCGGGGCGCGTTGCTGCGACGCGAGGGCTTGTATCACTCGCATGTGATCAAGTGGCGGCGCGCGCGGGACGCGGGCGCGTTGAACGCGTTGGCGGCCAAGCCGACTGGGCCGACCCGGCCAAGACGGCAGCCGAGCGGGAGAACGAGCGCCTCGCCGCGCGGTTGGCGCCCGCCACGAGAACAGGCTGTAGGCGGCCCACTCTCCCGCATCGTCGACGTCGCCGGGGTCGAGGAACAGAATCCCGGAGTCGGCCTCCAACGAGATCAGCAATCCCCGGCGGAACGGGTTGTCATCGCTTGCCTCCGGGTCGGGCTCGTCGAGATCGTTCCACTGCTCCCAGTCGGGTTCGAGGTCGCGTAGCCAGCCGAGGTTGGAGGTGTCGCGCATGCGCGAGACAAGGCCGCCGGCCTCACGCCAGCCGTCTGTGGTCAGCAGGAAGTCCGGTACGACGGCGGAAGCGACCTGCCGATCCGCGTCTCGGCCGCAGCGACGGCTGCCAGGGTCGCGGGGGCGAAACCGAGCCAGCGATCTCGCAGGACCTCCGCATCCATTTCGGTGGGGTCCGCGCTGCGGATCCACTCCTCGCTCCAGCGTGACAACCACGGTTTCCAGTCCATGGCGCTGCACTATGTCAGGCAGGTACGACAAATCGCGCGTGATTCATTTCTCCAGTGCTTCGCGTTGTTCCGGGCTCAGGCGGTCCGGTCTCGCGATGAGGGTGTACGTCGAGGGCTCGATGGCCTGCAGGACAAGGGGGTCGGCAATGGCTGGTTGACGTTGGATCGCGTCGAGGGCGGCGACGGCGCGTTCCCGGGACCAGTCGAGCGCGGTGGCCAGCGTGCCCAGAGTGAGCGGTCGGCCGGCGTGCACGAGGGCGGCGAGCACGGTCAGCGCGTCGTACACGACGGTCTCGGCGAGGGTGCTGCCGCTCATCTGCTCGCTGAGTCGGCCGAAGAACTGGCCCATCGTGTCGAGCCGGGCGCCGGCGGTCGTGTCGGCACCGAGGATCTCGATGCCCTGCTGCGCGGCGGTCGCGATCTCGCGGTGCGCGCCGGTGTCGGCCTGCCATGCCTGGAGCCAGACGTCATCGTCGATAACGTACCGCTCGCGGCGCCCACCGGAGTCCGGTTGGCGCAGCACCAGTTTCATGCCTTCGAGGTAGCCGATGGACTTGGATACCGACGCCGGGCTGACCTGTAGCCGACCCACCAGGTCGGCTGACGTCAGGCCGCCGGCGTCGGCAGTGAGCAGGCAGACGAACACCCGGGCGGTCATCCGGGGCAGTCCGGTCGCGGTCAGCAGGGTTGCGAACTGGTCCACGAAGCCGCGCACCACGTCGGTCGGCTGCGCGTCGGTCGCGGAGTCGCTGGGTCGTGTCGGCTTGCGCCGGCGGGCACGGTGGCCGGCGGCTTGCTGCGCGTGGTCGGCCAGGTAGTCACCGGGCGCAGCGTTGCGTGCGACCTCGCGACTGATCGTGGACGTCGGCCGACCGAGTCGGCGGCCGATCTCGGCGTACCCGAGCCCGTCGGCCAGCCATGCCGCGATTCGGCGACGGTCTTGATGGGTCAGTCTGCCTCCTGGCACCGGCGCACCTCCTCTCCTTGCGTTCATCAACAGTACATTGCAACGACCAGTAGCACACGATTGCATTCATTCGTAATCCTGTTGCAACGATTCTAGTATTTACCTGGCTTTATCTAGTCAACATGTTGATGGATCGCAAAATGCAACGTAGCTTTTCCTCATCTGGAAATATTGGACAGCGAGGACACCATGATGCATGTGATGGCCGTGTCGACCGTCTCGGACGCCGACAAATTCTGGGATGGCCTGAAGAAGGCGCACGCCAAGCTCCCCAAGGGCGCGAAGTGGAAGGTGGCGATCGCGAGCAAGGACGGGGCCAAGGCGGTGAACGTCATCACCCACGATTCCGTCGAGGCTGTTCGGGACTTCGTCGAGGCACACGCCGGCACGTACGCCACGACCGAGTATTTCGAAGCGGATGCCGCGAACGCAGTCGGTCTCCCGCGATGACGATCGACGTGCCGCGGCTTCAGGCCCGAGTCGCCGAACTCCTGACGGAGTACGCCATTCCGAGCGCCGCGATCGGTGTGCTCCACAATGGAGAGATCGTCGAATTCGCGATCGGCGTCAAGAACGTGGAAACGCGGGAACCCGCGACAACGGACACCGTTTACCAGTGCGGCTCCATGACCAAGACCTGGACCGCGCTGGCCTTCATGCAGCTCGTCGACGAAAGCAAGGTCGACCTGGACGTGCCGGTGCGGACCTACCTGCCCGGTTTCACAGTGGCCGATCCCGAGACAAGCGCCACGGTCACCCCTCGTCACCTGCTGTGCCACACCAACGGCATCGAGGAAGCCTTCGATGATCCCGGCGAAGACGATGATGTCTATGAGCGCATGGTGGACAACATCGCCGACGCGCCCCAGGTCTTCCCGCTGGGCCACACCCACGGTTACAGCGCGGCGCTGGGTTATGCCATTCTCGCTCGGATCCTGGAGGTAATCGACGGCAAACGCTGGGACGATGTCATACGGTATCGCCTCTTCGATCCCATGGGCCTGACTAGCACGAATAGTTGGCGCGAGCAGGTGGACCACACCCGGGCCGCGACCGGGCACCTGATCCGTTCCCTGGACGAAGGCCCCATCGTCACACCGGTGGACTACCTGCCGCGCGCCTTCGGCGCTGGCGGCGGCATCACCTCGACGACCCGGGAAGTGCTCGCGGTGGCACACGTCCTCCTCAACAGCGGCACGGCGCCGAACGGGAAGCGCATCGTCTCGGCCGACAGCATCCGAGAGATGATGAGTTCGCGGGTGCCTGTACCGGATCCATACATGTTCGGGCCGGAATGGGCGCTTGGGCTCATCGTGTGTGACTGGCACGGCGAAACCGTCTACGCCACCGACGGCAGCACGATCGGCCAGAACGCCCGGCTCCGGCTCCTGCCGGACTCCAACACCGCCATCGCGATGCTGACCAATGGCGGGCCGCGGGAAAGCTTCTACCGCAAGGTGTTCAACGAGATCCTGACCGACCTCGGCATGGTCACCATCCCGGATCTGCCCGCACCGGATCCGACGCTGACCCTCGACCCGGCCAGGTATGAAGGCATCTACGAGCGACCCGGCGCACGGTACGAGGTGTCAGCCGAAGGCGGAAAGCTTTACCTGACCTTGGTCCTTGACCCGATGCAGGCAGAGTTCCTGCAGAAACCAGACCACATCAGATACGAACTGCTCCGGGTGAGCGAGACACACTTCCTGATGCCACCGGCGGATCCGTTGGAGGACACCCAGACGGTCGCAATCTACGACTTCGCCAACGGCACCGCCCGATACCTCCACACCAACTGCCGGGTGAACCCACGACTGAGCTGACCTATGAACAACCGTGCGGATTCGCCGTCGACGTTATCGACAAGCCGCGACCTCAATCGGCCGGGCCAGTTCGGCGGCCACCCGGGCGCCCATTCGGGACGACCCGGCCGGGCCCGCGTCAGCTCCGCGCGGCTGACACTCCGAGCTGCGCAGCCAGTGCAGTGGCTGTTGCGGGGAACCGGTCGAGCAAACCGGTTACCTCGCGGTTTCCGGCGTCCTGCCAGCCGCCCTCGACACCGAGCAGTCCGGCGAGCGTGTCGCAGGCGGCGGGGTGGGCGGCCAGTAGTTCGGTGACCGGCCTGCGCGGTGCCGCCGCCACCGGCGTTGCGGCCGTGGTGAATTCGATCGACCAGGGCGGCACGAAGGTGTCCACGGCGGGCAGCGCGGCGGGGAAGGTGCGGCCCGCTTCCCGGACCAGTTCCGGGATCAGGTCGCCCGCCTGTTCCTTCAGCGTGGTGATGAGCTTCGGCAGCCACGGCAGCAGCGCCGTGTCCGGCAGCGTGCCGAAGGCCTTCGACAACAGCTCCACCACAAAGGGTTTCAGTGCCGGAGCCGGGTCGATCGCCTGCACGAAACCGCTCACGTACTGCGGAACCGTCGGCAGCACCAGCGGATTGGCCAGCATCCCGTCGCACCGCGCGCGCAGCTCGGCCATGGTCAGCATGCCGAGCTGGAACCGCGCCGCCCACAACAGGGACACCTTGGCCGGCGCCTCCGGATGCGATTGCAGCACAGCCAGTTCCAGCTGGGTGTGATCGCAGCCCAGTGACAGCGCCAGATTCTCCATCCCGAATAGGAAGCCCAGCATGGCCGCCACCTGCGCCGGTCCGGTCTCCTCGGCGGCGAAGGCGGTGGGCAGCAGGGTGCAGTAGTGCGCGTACCCGGCTGTCACGAACCGTTCGCACCAGGTCGGCAAGCCGTCCTCGGTGGAGCGGAAGTAGTTGAGCAGCAGCCGGATACGCCGCAGCACCATTGGCGCGTCGTCCACTGTCCGTTCGCCGGCGAGGAGTTCGACCGCACGTGTGCCCAGCTCGTCGGCGAGCCGGACCGATCTCAGATACACCAGCGCGTCCTCGACCGCGCTGAGCGCCACGACCGCGGTCGCGTCCGGTGCGGCGACCGCGCGCCGCAGGCGCTGCTCCAGCACCTGCTCCACCGACACGCCCTCGTACCCGAGCTCTACCAGCGAGCGCTGGTGTTTGCCGAGCCCGATGTCCCAGCTCTCCTGGATCGAGGTCGCACCCAGTCCGCGCGAGCCCATGATGGGCCGCAGTGCGTCCTGCGGCAGCAACCTACGCAGCAGCCACAGCAGATCCGAGCACTGCCGCAGGTCCGGATTCGTCTTCAGGTCCAGTAGTGCGCGTTGCAGCGTCCGCTTGGACAGATCCAGTCCCAGCGGTGCCAGCCGGTCGAGCACGTCGCGGGCCAGCGGCGGCAGCGCCGCGTACCCGACCTGGCCGATGCGGTCGCCGCCCAGCAGGATC
>FTJU01001570.1_pt3 | contig 20978 bp, 18 predicted proteins | sample 1658961 | NCBI WGS metagenome assembly FTJU01 (sample SAMEA3914878, study PRJEB12502) | metagenome | biome: forest; material: soil | place: USA | collected 2012-03-12 | depth 0.3 m | reverse complement strand
ATGACTCCCCAGGGTCAGCGCCGAAAAACCGGCCGCGACAGCGACATTCGCCGACCACGCATCCCACACGGTCGGAAAGACACCGGGATCGCCCGGGACATGCAATTCGAGAAACGCCTTCGCTTTGCTCTCCAAAGAGGTCATGACACCGATCATCGTCGCGCCCGTGATCGATGGCACTATGACACTCCCCATTTGGCCGACACGGGAGTGTCAGCGATGGCGAGTGGCACTATGCACTGTCCCCGCCGTCGCGGCCGATCCCGCCGATCTGGTCGACGAGGTCGAATCGCTGACCGCCGAAGGTATTCGCCTCAAGGAAGCGTGCGCCCAGGTGGCCGCCGAGACCGGCGTTTCCCGCCGCGAACTGTACGACGCGGTGCTGACCGCACGCCGCGACGGCGGGGACAGTGCATAGTGCCACTCGCCATCGCTGACACTCCCGTGTCGGCCAAATGGGGAGTGTCATAGTGCCATCGATCACGGGCGCGACGATGATCGGTGTCATGACCTCTTTGGAGAGCAAAGCGAAGGCGTTTCTCGAATTGCATGTCCCGGGCGATCCCGGTGTCTTTCCGACCGTGTGGGATGCGTGGTCGGCGAATGTCGCTGTCGCGGCCGGTTTTTCGGCGCTGACCCTGGGGAGTCATCCGGTCGCCGATTCCGTCGGACGCAGCGATAAGGAAGGGATGACATTCGCGGAACTGTTGACCCGCGTCCGGCAGATCACCGGTGCGGTCGATGTCCCGGTCTCCGTCGATATCGAATCCGGTTATGGGCTCGAGCCCGCGCAGTTGATCGAGGGATTGCTCGAGGCGGGCGCGATCGGCCTCAATATCGAGGACACGGTGCACAGCGAGGGCGGCCGGTTGCGCACGCCCGAGGAGCATGCCGATTTCGTACGCGGTTTGCGGCAATTCGCCGCCGCGGCAGGTGTGCACGTGGTGATCAATGCGCGCACCGATCTGTTCATGCGCGAGGATGGTGCGGCCCACGACCGCGTCGATCGCGCCATCGCGCGTCTGCGGTTGGCCGCAGCGGCCGGTGCGGATTCGCTGTTTCCGGCGGGTCGGCACTCCGATACCGATATGCGCCGACTGACCAGCGAATTACCGCTGCCGGTCAGCGTTGTGGGGCTGCCCGATAAGTCGGATAAGGCCGTCTTGGCAGAGCAGGGCGTCGGCCGCATCACCTTCGGCCCCATGCTGCAATGGGCGCTGACCGCCGAGATGAATCGGCTGCTCGACCGCTGGAAATAAGGCGCCTCCGCCAGGGCCGACACACTGAAGCGCTATCGCCGCGTCCAGCGGTAGCGCTTCAGTCGCGCGGTGATCTTCGCGTAGTCGCCCGCGCCTCGAGCTCGGTCGGGAGGTCGTCCGCGCGCAGCTCGTAATTGTCGCCTCAGTAGCGGTACGTCTTGCTATCCCAGCTGTGGTAGCCGCTGTGGACTCCCCGTGCGCCATATCGTCTGCTACCGACTACTTCTTGGGCTCCACGTAGCGCGGATATACCGCTTCCGGCTCCGGCAGTGCGGTTCCGGGGACCAATGGGGTCGCGATATCGGCGAACGAGCGGTTCTGCTGGGCCAGTAGATCCAGGATCTTGCCCGCCGATTCCGGCATTACCGGCTGCACCAGAATCGCGACGATACGCAGCAGTTCGATGGTCACGTACAGCACCGTCGCCTCGCGGGCCAGCGACTCCTCGGTGTCGGTCTTGGCCAGCGCCCACGGCGCCTCCGCGGAGAAGTAGCGGTTGGCCTCGCCGAGCGTCAGCCAGATCGCCTCCAGCGCCAAATGCATTTGCTGGGCATCGAATTCGGCCCGGCAGCGCTCCAGCAGTCCATTGGCGCGGTCGAGCAGTGCGCGATCGGCCTCGGTGAATTCGCCCGGCGTCGGCACCACGGCGCCGCAGTCGCGGGCGACCAGCTTCAGGCTGCGCTGCACCAGATTTCCGAATTCATTGGCCAGATCGGTATTGATCCGCCCGACGATCGTCTCGTGGCTGTAGCTGCCGTCCTGACCGTAGGAGATCTCGCGCAGCAGGAAAAAGCGCACCGCGTCGACGCCGTATTCGTCGACCAGCGCCAGCGGGTCGACCACATTGCCGACCGACTTGGACATCTTCTCGCCCTTGTTGTACAGGAACCCGTGCACGAAAACGCGTTTCGGCAATTCGATCCCGGCCGACATCAGGAACGCGGGCCAGTACACGGTGTGGAACCGGGTGATGTCCTTACCGATGATGTGCACGTCGGCGGGCCAGAACCGCTGGAACGCAACGGATTCGGTATCCGGGAAGCCGACGCCGGTGATGTAGTTGGTGAGCGCGTCCACCCACACGTACATCACGTGATCGGGATGTCCCGGCACCGGCACGCCCCAGTCGAAGGTGGTGCGCGAGATGGACAGGTCCTTCAGGCCCGCCTTCACATAATTGACCATCTCGTTGCGAGCCGTTGCGGGCGCGATGAATTCGGGGCGTTCGTTGTAGAGCGCGAGCAGCTTGTCCTGGTAGTTCGACAGTCGGAAGAAGTAGTTCGACTCCTCGGTCCAGGTGACCGGCGTCTTCGACTCGGTCGAGATCCGGGTGCCGTCGTCGAGCAGCGTTGTTTCTTCCTCGGTGTAGAACGCCTCGTCGCGCACCGAGTACCACCCCGAATAGTTGTCCAGGTAGATGTCGCCGTTGGCGAGCATCTGTTCCCAGATCGCGACGCTGGCCACCTGATGATCGTTATCGGTGGTGCGGATGAACCGGTCGTAGGAGATGTCCAGGGTCTTGTCCATCGCCTCGAACACATCCGAGTTGCGCGCGGCGAGTTCCTCCACCGGGACACCCTCGGCGACCGCGGTCTGCTGCATCTTCTGGCCGTGCTCGTCGGTGCCGGTCATGAAGAAGACGTCATAACCGTCGAGCCGCTTGAAGCGGGCGAGGGCGTCGGAGGAGATGTACTCGTACGCATGCCCGATGTGCGGTGCACCGTTGGGGTATGCGATGGCCGTCGTGATGTAGAAGGCGGGGCGGTCGGCTGGGCTCATGGTGCATCTACTGTAATGCGCGTGGATTCCGACGCTCACGTGAATATCCCCCGACTCGACGGCCGCCGTCCCGCGCCCGCGTTCCGGTGTGCCGGAGTTCGTCGATGAGCGAGCGCAACGAGCGAACAAACGTGGCGGTCAGGCCGGAGCCGAGCGTCAGCGAGGTGCGCATATGAGCGCCAAACGGCCGGCGCCCGAGCTGCCGGAACCGCTCGCGCCGCTGGTGGACGCGCATACCCACCTGGATGCCTGCGGGGCGACCGATGCGGAGTCCACGGCGGTGGTCGTGGATCGCGCGGCCTCGGTCGGGGTCGGCCAGGTGGTCACCGTCGCCGATGATCTGGCCGCGGCACAGTGGGCCGTGCAGGCCGCCCACTGGGATCGAAGGGTGTTCGCCGCCGTGGCGCTGCATCCGACGCGGGCCAATGCGCTGGACGACGCGACCAAGACCGAACTGGAGCGGTTGGCCGCCGATCCGCGCGTTGTGGCAATCGGCGAGACCGGACTTGATTACTACTGGCCGGGCAAGCTCGAGGGCTGCGCCGATATCGAGGATCAGGTCGAGGGCTTCCGTTGGCATATCGACCTGGCCAAACGCCTGCGCAAACCGCTGATGATCCACAACCGCGAGGCCGACCACGATCTGCTGACGGTACTGCTGGACGAGGGCGCGCCGGAGACCGTGATCTTCCATTGTTTTTCCTCCGACACCAATATGGCGATGTCGTGCGTGGCCGAGGGCTATATCCTCAGCTTCTCCGGCACGGTGAGTTTCAAGAACGCCCATGAATTGCGTGAGGCCGCCAAGGTGGTGCCCGACGATCAGATTCTGGTGGAGACCGATGCGCCGTATCTGACCCCGCATCCGTTCCGTGGTGCCCCCAATGAACCGTATTGCCTGCCGTACACCGTCCGCGCCCTCGCGGAATTGCGTGATCAGGATCCGGTGGAGCTCGCGACTATAACCACCGCGAACGCCCGCCGCGTTTACGGTATCTGAATCGATTGCATTTCTATTCGAGCTCCCGCGGGAGTTCAGGCGGCATTGATCGAGAAATCGTTTCCGCGATCTTGCTCTGATGCCGACATTCCGGGCCTGCGCCGATGCGTAAGGGTCTGGATGGTCGGTGTGTTCTAGGTCACTTCGCTTGGAGTGTTTTGTGATTTACCTGCGGCGGCGATATTGATCGGTGATATCGAAACCCGCTGTTGAGAGTCCGCGGTTGTCGATCCCTGACCCCTTCGTTATCGTACTGTGACCATGTCTCCATTCGCGAGGATCAACCAGTCCCGCTCGCCGCTGCTGTACGCGGCGGTTGCCGCGCTGCTGGTGACGCTGATCGTCGGTGCCGCGATGGCGATTGTGAACCGCAAGACGGTCACGGTCGTCGTGGATGGCCAACGGATGACCCAGGCCACCATGTCGCGCGATGTCAGCGGAGTGTTGAAGGCCGCGGGTTTCGATGTGAACGACCACGACCTGATCCGGCCCGCATTGGCCGCGACGATTACCGACGGTGCGACCATCACCTACAACCGTGCGCGCGAGGTCGCGATATCGCTGGACGGCAAGGCCGAGAAGGTCTGGTCGACCGGTCTGACCGCGGGCGATGTGGTCGACCAGCTGCACCTGCCCCGCGAAGTATTTGTTTCCCCCGCCCGCAACGAGAAGTTGCCGCTCGAGGGGGCCGCGCTGCAGATCGCCAGCCCGCGTTCGGTATCGCTGCTCGACGGCGTCGGCAATCCGGTCGATGTGCGACTGGCCGCGCCGACCGTCGGTGAATTCCTTGCCGTCGCGGGCATTCCGCTGATCGAGGAGGACACCGTCGAGCCCGCGGCGACCACACCGCTCGCCGAGGGGCTGCGGATCGTGGTAACCCGCAAGCGCGTCGAGAACGAGGTCGAGACGGTGCCGCTGGATCCGCCGGAGAATGTGATCGAGGATCCGACCCTCAATATGAGCCGGACCGTGGTGGAGAGCCAGGGTGTACCGGGCCTGCGGGACGTGACGTTTGCCGTCACCTTGGTCAATGGCCAAGAGGTCAGCCGACGGCCGATCGCTTCCATGGTGAAGGTGACGGCGCAGCCGAAGACCGTCCGCAAGGGGGTCAAGCCCGGCACCGAGGTGCCGCCGGTGCATGACGGCGATATCTGGGATGCGCTGGCCCGCTGCGAATCGACAGGTAACTGGGCCGTCAATACCGGCAACGGCTACTACGGCGGCATCCAATTCGACCAGGGCACCTGGGAAAGCCAGGGCGGCCTCAAGTACGCCCCGCGCGCCGACCTGGCCACTCGTGAAGAACAGATCGCCGTCGCCGAAGTCACCCGCGCCCTCCGGGGGTGGGGCGCCTGGCCCGCCTGCATCGGCCGGCTGGGCATCGGCTGATCGCCGAGTCGACCACAGCGCCTGTGCCGCTCGGTCGCGCCGAGGCGGGGTTGATACGTTGTCGGACGTGTCCGAACCCGATATTTCCGCTCGTGGAAGTGCCGCATTGCTCGGTCCCGCCGAGGTGCGGGCGCTGGCTGAGCGGCTCGGCGTGCGTCCGACCAAGCAGCTCGGGCAGAACTTCGTGCACGATGCCAATACGGTGCGGCGGATTGTCGCGGCCGCCGGGGTGGGGCGCGGCGATATCGTGCTCGAGGTCGGGCCGGGGCTCGGTTCGCTGACATTGGCGCTACTCGATGTGGTGGATTCGGTCATCGCCGTCGAAATCGATCCCGTACTGGCGAAACACCTTCCGGTGACCGTCGCGGATCGCGCGCCGGAACTGGCCGGCCAGTTGACCGTGGTGGAAGCCGATGCGCTGCGCATCCGTGCGGACCGTCTGCCCGCGGCGCCGTCGGCGCTGGTGGCGAACCTGCCCTACAATGTCGCTGTACCGGTGCTGCTGCACCTGTTGGCCGAATTGCCCAGTCTCGCAACCTCATTGGTGATGGTGCAGGCCGAGGTGGCGGACCGCCTCGCGGCCGAACCCGGCAGTCGCATCTACGGCGTGCCGAGCGTCAAGGCCGGCTTCTTCGGCACCGTGCGCCGCGCGGGCGCCGTGGGCACTCAGGTGTTCTGGCCGGTGCCGCGCGTGGACTCCGGCCTGGTCCGCATCGAACGCTATGCCGAACCGCCCTGGCCGATGGACGACGCACACCGCCGCCGCGTCTTCGAGGTCGTCGACGCGGCCTTTGCCCAGCGCCGCAAAACCCTCCGCGCCGCACTCGGCCAGTGGGCCGGTTCGCCAGCCGAAGCCGAACGCCGCTTGGTCGCCGCCGGCATCGCCCCGACCGCCCGCGGCGAAACGCTGGATACCGCAGCCTTTGTTCGCCTCGCCGCCCAGGCGTGAGCGCATCCGTATGGGTGGCTTGCCGTGGCGTCGCCGGAGCGAAACAGATTGTGGATAATCAACTTTTGTCTTGTTGCCCGCGAGACCGGAGCCGCCTGCCAAGATCGACTCGCGTCTGTCTCTGCGCGCGGCGCGCCACATAGGTCATCGCGCCGAATGCTAAGTCGGGTGCGCGCTGGCCGACGGATACGGTCGGGAGGCCGTCGCCCGAACGGCGTCCGCCATCGGATGTGGATGGCGCTATGGATGATTCGACGCGCGGTGAACGCGACACCGCTGCGGGAGCAGTCTGGATGCCACCGAAATGCGCGCGCATTCGGGTCCGTCCTGGAAACCGACCGCATGACCAGCTGTGTGCGACCTATTTCGTCCTGCCGATAGCGGTGCGGGTAGGAAAGGTTCTTGGCGCGTAAGGCAACCGGATGTGCTTACATGCCGTGGTCCGGTACCGACCCGGTCGGATCGCCCAGCCGGACGCCGAAACCGAGTGCGGCACCGAACGGTGCGACGAGACCGCCATCGATCTCGGTCGGGCCTTTATCAGACGGCGACTTCGTATCCCGCGTCGTCCACGGCGGCGACGATATCGGCGTCGGCGAGCGGTGCGGTGCTGTCCACTCGGACGGCGCCGCTGTCGAGGTCGACGTCGACGCTGGTCACGCCATCGATCTTGCCGATCTCCGTCTTGACCGAGTTGACGCAGTGTCCGCAGGTCATCCCCGTGACGGTGTAGGTGCTCGTGGCCATCTCCGACTCCTTCGCTCACATTCGATCATACGGTGCGGGGGTATCCGCGACCGCAAAGTGAACATACCCCTGGAGGGTATCAAGCGCAAGTGGCGTTCCGGGGGTCTCGTCGACTAGTCGTTACGCGGGTTCCGATAGTTCCCGATCGCCGAGCTGAATTGCCCGCTGGTTCGGTTTCGGGCAGCGCGAGGCATTGGTGGCCGGCTGGTCGCCGTTGCATCGAGTCGGCAGCCCCGTGTTATCGCGGATATCACCGACTCGCCTCCGACGACTCGCGGTGGGTCACCGGCCCGTGGATCGACGCCACCGGGGGCGCCGGGTTGCCACCGTTCGACCGGAGGGCGGTGACGTCTCATCACGAGCTGAGCACCTGTCGTACCCACGGGATAGGCTTGATCACCGTGTTGTCAGTTGTGCCAAGCCCCGTTACAGTGCGCGCGCCGTCCAAGGTGAACCTCCACCTAGGCGTCGGCGACGTGCGTGCGGACGGCTATCACGATCTGACCACGGTCTTCCAAGCGCTCTCGCTCAGCGATGATCTGGAACTCGCACCCGCCGCCTCGCTGACCGTCCGGGTCAGCGGAGAGGGCGCCGACGATGTGCCGACCGACCGGACCAATCTGGTGTGGAAGGCCGCCGTGCGCATCGCGCATCTGGCCGGCCGTGCCCCGCTGGTGGAAATCGGCATCAACAAGGGTATTCCGGTGGCGGGTGGGATGGCGGGCGGCAGTGCCGATGCGGCCGCGGCGCTGGTCGGCCTGAACGAACTCTGGGATGTCGGGCTGACCCGCGACGAATTATTCGCGGTCGCAGCCGAACTCGGCAGCGATGTGCCGTTCGCGCTGCACGGCGGCACGGCGCTCGGCACCGGTCGGGGCGAGCGGCTGCTTCCGGTGTTGTCCCGCAATACCTTTCACTGGGTTCTTGCCCTCGCCAAGGGCGGATTGTCCACCCCCGCGGTCTTCGTCGAACTCGATCGACTGCGCGAGATCGGCAGCCCGCCCCGACTCGGCGAGCCGCAGGAACTGATGCAGGCACTGGCCGCCGGTGATCCGAAACAGCTCGCGCCCCTGCTGGGTAACGATCTACAAGCGGCCGCGCTGTCGCTGAAGCCGGAGTTGCGGCGGACCTTGCGCGCAGGCGTCGGTGCCGGTGCGCTTGCCGGACTGGTCTCCGGCTCCGGCCCGACCTGCGCATTCCTCTGTGATGGCGAGGATGGCGCGGTGGCGGTCGCGGCCGAGCTCGCGGGTGCGGGTGTGTGCCGCAGCGTACGCACCGCGAGCGGGCCGGTACCCGGTGCTCGGGTCATCAGCAGCGGTACGCCCGGCAAGCGCTGACGGTTCGCCCGCTATGCGATGACGTCGCGTAGACGAACGCCGTTTGTCGCGCAAGTCTCCGGTTGCGATCCCTGGCGAGCCGAGGCTGTGGAGGGTCCGGTGGGGGCGACGCCACGTTCGGCGTGCTCGGTAGGCTTGCGCGGGGCGAGCACACGCCCGGCGCATGACTCGGAAGGATCCATGTCCAACCTGATCAATCTCGAACAGGTCTCCAAGAGCTTCGGTATCAAACCGCTCCTGGACAACGTTTCGCTCGGCATTCACGCGGGCGAGCGGATCGGTGTAGTCGGCCTGAACGGCGGCGGCAAGACCACCCTGTTGGAGGTGCTGACCGGCCTCGAGCCGCCCGACAGCGGACGGGTGAGCCGGGTCGGTGGGCTGCGCATGGCGGTGGTGACCCAGCGCGGCGTGCTCCCCCCTGGCGCGACCGTCGGATCCGTCGTGCTGGCGGGACTGGCCGATGATGCGATGACCCCCGGCGCGAGCGACGGGCACGGCGGGCCCCTGGAGCGCCGAGATGAGTACGGTGTCGCCGAACACGAATGGGCCGCAAATCCGCGCATCCGTTCGGTTATGGCGGGTATCGGTATCGAGAGCCTCGGTCTGGATACCTCGGTCGACAATCTCTCGGGTGGTGAGCGTCGCCGCGTCGCACTGGCCGCCGCGTTGGTCCGCGATCTCGACCTGCTCGTCCTCGACGAGCCGACCAACCATCTCGATGTCGAGGGCGTGCAGTGGCTGGCCGAACATCTGCTGGTGCGCCGCAGCGCCCTGGTGGTCGTGACCCACGATCGCTGGTTCCTCGACACTGTTGCCACCGACACCTGGGAGGTTGTCGGCGGCAAGGTCGAGAGCTACGAAGGTGGTTACGGCGACTGGATTTTCGCGCGTGCCGAGCGGGCCCGGCAGGCCGATGCCGCGGAGGCCAGGCGCGCGAATCTGGCGCGCAAGGAGTTGGCCTGGTTGCGGCGCGGGGCGAAGGCCCGCACCTCCAAGCCGCGCTATCGGGTGGAGGCGGCCGAGGTGTTGATCGCCGATGTACCGCCGCCACGCGATAGCGTCTCGCTGGCCGCCTTCGCACGAAAGCGCCTGGGCCGCGTCGTCATCGAACTCGAGGATGCCACGCTCACCACCCCGGATGGCCGAGAGTTGGTGCGCGACTTGACCTGGCGCCTGGCGCCGGGCGAGCGAGTCGGCCTGGTCGGCGTGAACGGGTCCGGCAAGACGACGCTGCTACGCACGCTGGCCGGTGCCATCGAACCCGCTGCGGGCAAACGCATTCAGGGGCAGACGGTCCAGATCGGTTGGTTGCGGCAAGAACTGGACGATCTGCCGACCGAGCTGCGGGTCCTGGAGGCGGTACAGCAGATCGCGCAGCGAATCACGCTGGGGGACAAGGAAATCTCCGCCGGCCAGCTGGCGGAGCGTCTCGGCTTCACCCCCGCCCGGCAGCGCACCCCGGTCGGCGATCTATCCGGTGGTGAGCGGCGCAGGCTGCAACTCACCCGGATCCTGATGTCGGAGCCGAATGTCCTGCTCCTCGATGAGCCGACCAACGACCTGGACATCGACACCCTGCAACAACTGGAGGACCTGCTCGACAACTGGGCAGGCACCCTGGTCGTGATCAGCCACGACCGCTACCTGATCGAGCGCATCTGCGACTCCACCTGGGCGCTGTTCGGCGACGGAAAGCTCACCAATCTGCCGGGTGGCATCGACGAATACCTGAAAAAGCGCGCCGCATCGAGCTCCGCCGCAACGCGATCCGCCGAGCCCAAGCCCGCCGAAACGTCGGCAACCGATTCTGCTGCTTACCGAGCCGCCCGCAAGGAGCTGGCCAAACTGGAGCGCACCATCGACAAACTCACCGAACGCGAACAACGTCTCCACGCCGCACTGGCCGACGCCGCCACCGATCCGGACAAACTCATCACCCTGGGCGCCGAGCTGAAACAGGTCCTGGCCGAAAAGGGATCCGCCGAGGAGCGCTGGCTGGAATTGGCCGACGGCGCCTGATCCGAGCAGCGCCGGTCTAGCTGCTGCCGGAGACGCGCCCGTCCTGGACGACAACCGGCAGGCAGGTCTGGACGAAGTCCGCGCCGAAGCCGGTGAGCGCGATGCTGCGGTAGTAGACCTTGGTACCGAAACCGGAGCGCTTCAACACTTCTCGGACAGGTGATTGGGCCTCGAGTAGTTGGTAGCGGTTCGGGTTGCCCACCGGTTCCTTGACGAATTCGATCAGGCCGAGGCGGCGCAGATTGGGCAGGTATTGCTGGATGCGGTTGGGAAACCGCAGGCCCGCATGTTCGCCGATCAGGTTGAGCCCGGAGATGATTCGCTCGACGCCGATGCCGCGCGGTCGTCCGGTGCGGATATCGATCGAGGGCTGCGGCCCGTCGAGGTGCAGGAAGCGCAGGATGCGTGCCTCATCGGGGGTCAACTCCTCGAGCATGTGCGCGAAGGCGGGGTGGGAATCGTGGTGCTCGCCCTGTGTACTCGCGGACAGCCGCAGCAATGCGGCGCCCTGCTCACGCAGCGTCGGAACGGCATCGGGCGTTGGCTGTTCGGGGGGCGCGGGCAGCCGCAACGCACGCCGCACCGCATCCCGAACCTCCGCCTCCGCCTCCGCCAGCACCTCACGCGGTGGATTTCCGGCGATACTGCCGCGCACCACGGTCGCCCCGACGCCGAGGGCGGTGTCGATCCCCCACGCGGTCACCCCGGCCGCCGCGCTCACCGCGACCCGCGCGACCCCGGTGGTCGCCCGAACGGTCTTGCGTACCGTGCCGGGCTCCCGCTTCGGCGGCGCCGACTCGACCGCGCCGACGGGCAGGCGCGCGATCTCGGTCGATTGCCTGGAGACTGACTCGGAAGTTGTTGCTGTTTCGGCCACCTCGGACTGCCCCGCCCGCTCGGAGCCGTGCCCGGCGGCCCGCAGATCGTCGTCGCCAGCTTCCGTCATAGCCATGTTGTCGCCACTCCCGTTCCGAAGATCAGGATGTGAGCGTATCCGGCGAAGAGCCCCAACACGCCGCCATGCAGAAAAAGGAGCCATTCGTCCTGTTTGATGGCCGATCGCAGCATATCCACGAAATCGGGGGGCGAGAGCGCCGACATCTGTTTGGCGATGTAGTCGTTGATTTGCCTGCCCTGCTGGACGTTGAAGTCCGGATCCGCGAAGGCGATCGGTGCGATGGACATCGCCTCGGTGGTCAGCGTCGACTGCAGCGAGTCGTACTCCCGGCTGCCGAGCACGAACTTCACCGCCGGTCGCGCCGGACCGAGCGCCCGGTCCGCGGCCGGGCGCAGCGTGTCCTCCAGCATCTGCATGGTCCGGTCCGAGCGCGGACCGTTCAGCAGTTCGTCACCGATATTGGCGACGGTCATCACCTGACTGGAAACCAATTCCGCATAGCCGTCGGTGATTTCGAGTTGCCGCTTGATCAGCAGACCTTGCCGCCACGGGCACCACCACTTCGGGTACGCGGGCGCGAAAATCATATTCAGGCCGATCCAGTTGACCACCCAGCCGATGATGACGCCGCCGACCGGCAGCACCACCAAAGTCGACCAGCCGGTCAGATGCAGCACGGCGACCAGCACCACGCCCATCGGCGCGCCGAAGTAGAAACCGAAGTTCTGCATGAAGCGCAGTTCCTTGGCGCCGAGCACCTGGAAAAGAGTGTTGAGCAGATGCGGACGCGCCTGGAAATAACGGATGACCATCTGCTTGACGTCCAGCAGTTGATCGATATTGGCGCCCAATTCCTCGGTCAGCTCGCGCAGAATATCGGGCAGCTGTTGGCGGACCCGCGCGTGTACCATCTCGCGCACGCCGGTCGGCAGGTTGTACCAGAATTGCGGATGTTCGCGCCGCAGGATTTCTTCGACAATGTCCTTGATCTGCGCATCGGCGATAGCGGCGAGGTGTTCGGCGAGCTTGTCCGGCTCCAGCTCGCGATAGAAGTCCGCGACGCTACCGAGTTTCGCCAAGCCCTTGTCGACCGCGATGCTCGCCATTTTGTCCGCGCGGGACGGCACAATGCCCTGCCAGCCCAGTCGGCCGTCGTAGCTCAGCAGCGGCAGCACCTGAATTCGCTTGGGCAGGAACGGAAACAGGGCGTGCAATCCGGGTAAACGAATACCGTGGAAGGCGACCGGCTTGAACAACATCAGCACGCCGGTCCAGTTGGTGATGTAACCGATGATGCCAGTGAAAAGGGGGATAGTCAGCAACTCCAGGAGGACCGTCGGGTGCACCCCGAAAACACTCTCCAACACGACACCCTCCTGCCGATATACCGGTGACCGCCGCCTCACCGGCAACCCAAACTAGCACCCGGTCGGCAGACGGACCCTACTGTCAGGTCGGGTAGTGCGCGAGTGTCCCGGGCCATAGCAGGATTGTCTGAGACATCGGTCACACTGTGTGTCCAGAATGTCGTAGTGTCAACAAGCGCTGGAGACAATGGCGACTGTCACGCGTCCGACAGCAGGGGTCGGCGTGTTTACCGGGCCAGTCGGCTCACGGTACGGCATACCTGGAAGGCTGGCGGGCAATAATCTGTGGGCGTATTCGTTCACTTGGCAATTCATCGGAGTAGAACGTGACAGACGACAGGACCGGACAGGACATAGCCCGGGCCGGTTCCCGCTCGGTGGAGCGCAGCTCGGATGTCGAACAGCGGCAGATCAGCAATGAGGCACGGCTGATTCGCGGTGTGTTCCGAGCGGCGGGGCTCGCGGCGGGCACCGTGGTGCGCGGTAGTCAATGGGCCGTCGGGACGACCTATGAGGTGACCAAGGAGATCACCCAGGCCGCGCTCGACGGTGAGTCGTCGGCGGATATCGCCGAGCGCACCGGTAATGCGTTGCGCTCCATCGCGCGTAGCGCGCTCGGCGTCACCGAGGGGTCGGTGCGCGAAATCGTCAGCTACGTACCGACTTCCAATGGGAGCGCGCCGCAGCAGGCGGCGATCGGCATCGGCCCGCCGCTGCGTTCGGCCACCAGTGAGGAGTTGCGGCGCCGCGGCGATGCGCTGCTCGCCCGCTCGGCCGATGTCTACTTCACCGAGGACGTGCACCCCGCCTACGACCGGATACTCGACGAGTTGGCTCCCGATGAGGCGCGCATTCTGCGGTTCATGGCATTGAACGGGCCGCAGCCGTCGGTCGATGTGCGTACCAATCGTCCGCTCGGCATCGGTTCGGAGTTGGTCACCGGTGATCTCACTTCGGTTCCGGAACAGGCCGGTGTCCGTTATCCGGACCGCGCCCGCACCTATCTGATCAACCTCAACCGTCTCGGCCTGACCCAGGTTTCCGATGATCCGGTTGTGCTCAGTCGTTACATGGTGCTCGAGGTGCAGCCGGTGGTCGAGGCGGCGCTGAAGAAGGCCGGACGCGCGCCCAAGATCGTGCGCAAGAGCCTGCGGCTGACCGAATTCGGCAGCGACTTCTGCAACACCTGCTTCACCATTGGGAACTGACCCGCACGGTTGACCGCTGGTTACGGCTCGAACTGATAGCAATCTGATACAAATCTCCCAATCTCTGTAGCGCGGCGACTTCGAATGGGATTGTTGAGTTATGGACCGGGATGCTGAGTCAGCGATCAGTCGCCTGAAATTCAGGTATCTGCGCACCCTCGACACCAAGTCGTGGGACGAATTCGCGGAAACCATGATCCCGGAGGCGACCGCCACCTACAGCGAATACCTGCAGTTCGAGTCGCGGGATGCGTTCCTTGCGTTCATGCGCAACACCCTCGGTCCGCACGTCATCACCGAGCACCGATGCGACCACCCGGAGATCGACGTCGAAGGCGACACCGCCACCGGCACTTGGTATCTCGCGGATACCGTGCTGATACCGGCGCACAACATGCTGTTACGCGGCGCGGCGTTCTACACCGATCGCTACGTCCGCTGCACGGATGGTCAATGGCGCATCGCGCACACCGGATATGAGCGGACCTATGAGGTGGTCCTCTCGCTGAGTGATTTGCCGAGCCTGCGGCTGACGTCGAGTCGCTGGGGGCTGATCGCGCGCGAAGACGGTATCGCGGCGGTCGAACGCGAGCCGGGCACCACCACTCCGCTGTGGCGCGGGCCCGCACCGGAGTCGGCCGAACCCGAGGCCGGGTGAGCGCATCCGCCTCGGCCACGACTGTGTGGGACCTCGTGGAAACGGGAGCTGCGGCTGTCCCTAGTCCGCCGTGGCGACCAGCGGCTGGAGCGTGAGTTCAGGATGCTCTTTTTCGATGTACTGCAACCGCCACTTATCGCTGAACAGTGCCAATAGCACGCCGTCGGAGCGGGTGAACACCTCGACCCCGCGCTGTCGATCGAGTTCGGCCATCGACTCCGCATCGGTGCGCCGGGCCAACGTGTAGGGCAGGTGCTCCATATGCGTCTCGACATTGAATTCCGCGAGCATTCGCGCGGTGACGACCTCGAACTGCATCGGACCGACCGCCGCGAGCACCGGTGACGCGTCACCGCGCGCGTCATTGCGCAGCACCTGCACCACGCCTTCGGAATCGAGCTGGTCGATGGCCTTGCGGAACTGCTTGTACTTGCCCGCACTCTGCGCCCGCAGCGCCGCGAAATGTTCGGGCGCGAAGGACGGGATCGGCGGGAACTCCACCTTCTTGTCCACGAACAGTGTGTGTCCGGGTGCCAGCGCGGTGGCATTCACCAGGCCCACCACATCACCCGGGTACGCGGTGTCGACAGTCGAGCGCTCGCGGCCGAAGACCGTGAGCGCGTATTTGGTCGCGAACGGCCGACCGGTCTGCGCGTGCGTGACAACCATGCCGCGCTCGAATTCACCGGAGACGATCCGCATGAACGCGAGCCGATCCCGGTGTGCGGCATCCATTCCGGCCTGCACCTTGAACACGACCGCACTGAACGGATCGGTGGTGTCGCGCGGCGTGCCGCCGATATCGGCGCGCGAGCCGGGTGCGGGCGCCAGCGCGACCAGGGTCTCCAGCAGTTGCCGCACACCGAAATTCAGCATCGCCGAGGCGTAGATCACGGGGGAGGTCTGCCCGGCCAGGAACATCTCCTGATCGTGGTCCTGTCCGGTGGCCGAGAGCAGTTCGCTCTCCTCGGCGGCGGTGGTCCACGCCTCACCCTCGCGGGCCTCGGCCGATTCCGGATCTATCGATTCCTCGGGCGCGATGGTCGCGCCACCGGCGGTCCGGGTGAAGTGGATGTACTCGACGGCCGCGCCCTCCGGGCCGCGACGCAGCAGACCACGGAAGTCACCAGCGATGCCGACCGGCAGGAACAGCGGCGTCGGGGTGAGGCCGATGCGCTCGCTGATCTCGTCGAGCAGTTCCAGCGGCGCGCGTCCCGGACGGTCCCATTTGTTGATCACGGTGATGACCGGGATGCCGCGATGGCGACACACCTGGAACAGCTTCAGCGTCTGCGGTTCCAGACCCTTGGCGGCATCGATGAGCATGACCGCGGCGTCCACGGCGGTGAGCACGCGGTAGGTGTCCTCGGAAAAATCCGAGTGGCCGGGGGTGTCGACCAGGTTGATGACGTTATCGATATCCGAGCCCGCGGTGCGGTAGTTGAACTGCAGCGCGGTCGAACTCACCGAGATACCGCGTGCCTTCTCCATCTCCATCCAGTCCGACACGGTGGATTTACGTCCGGCCTTGCCGTGGATCGCGCCCGCTTCGGAGATCATTCTGGCGTGCAACGCCAGCGCCTCGGTGAGCGTCGACTTGCCGGCGTCGGGGTGGGAGATCACCGCGAAAGTGCGCCGCCGGGCGACCTCGGCGGGCAAACCACGCGGGGCGGGCGTGACGACACCCTCAGTGGAGGCGGTCAACTTCAACAACCTTTCAGACGGCCGATCGGCAACCGCTCCAGCGTACGCGACCGGGCTGACGACGAGATTGCCGGTCCGACCACCCGATTCAGCTGGACATAAACACTTGCGCTATGGTGTTCGGGTTGTCTCGGCGAGGGTGACCGCAGACGTAATGCGTTCACCGTGATCGACGCGGCTCGGCTCTCGGCCGTCCCCGTTCGGTCTTCGCCCGACGAATAGACCAACCTTGCCAGGGCGGATAACGGTCCCTGGCGCACTGTTGACAGCCCGCAAGAGCCATAGGGAGTACATCCAGTCATGTCCGACGCCAACCTTCTCGAAGCCGCCGTCCGCACGGAGTTCGGCAAGGGCGCCGCCCGTCGCACCCGGCGCGCCGGCAACGTTCCCGCCGTGCTGTACGGCCACGCCGCCGACCCGCAGCACCTCTCGCTCAACGCCCAGGCCTTCGCCGCCATCCTGCGCGAGCACGGCACCAACGCGGTGCTGAACCTCGTCATCGACGGCAAGCAGCAGCTCGCGCTGACCAAATCCGTTGTGGTGCATCCGATTCGCCGTTACATCGAGCATGCCGACCTGCTGATCGTCAAGCGCGGCGAGAAGGTCACCGCCGATGTGAACGTCACGCTGACCGGTGACGCCGGTCCGGGCACCCTGGTCACCCAGGAATCCACCACGCTGTCGATCGAGGCCGACGCGCTGAGCATTCCGGAGGCCATCGAGGTCTCGATCGAGGGCGCCGAGGCCGGCACCCAGATCACCGCGGGCGCGATCGAGCTGCCGAAGGGTGTCACCCTGGCCGGTGACCCGGAGGCCCTGATCGTCAATGTCATCGCCGCCCCGGCCGCCGAGGCCCCCGCCGAGGGAGAGGGCGAAGCCGGGGCCGAGAGCGCCGAGTAAGAATTCTTCGGATCGGTTATCCGAATGACCGAATCCTCGACCGGGCCCGCGCTCGTGGTCGGACTTGGCAACCCGGGTCCCGAGTACGAGCGCACCCGGCACAATATCGGCTTTCTGGTCGCCGACGTGCTCGCGCAGCGCGTTGGCGGCCGTTTTGCTGTGCACAAGAAGTCCGGTGCGGATCTATTGCAGGCCCGGCTGGACGGACGTCAGGTATTGATCGCCAAGCCGCGCTCGTTCATGAATCTGTCCGGGCGACCGGTCGCGGCGCTGGCGAAATTCTTCTCGGTGCCGCCGACCGAGGTGATCGTCGTGCACGACGAACTGGATCTGCCATTCGGCCAGGTCCGGCTCAAGCGCGGCGGCGGTGAGGGCGGGCACAATGGATTGCGTTCGGTCTCCAGCGCCCTGACCACGAAGGATTATCTGCGCACCCGCATCGGCATCGGCCGCCCGCCGGGCCGCCAGGACCCGGCGGACTACGTGCTCAAACCGTTTTCGTCGGTGGAGCGCAAGGAAGTGCCGGTGATCGTCGAACAGGCTGCGGACGCGGTCGAACTGCTCCTGCGCGTCGGGCTGGAACCAGCCCAGAACCAACTGCACTAGACCACGTTCAACGCAGGTGGATGGCGGTGGCCGAGCGCCGCAGCTTGCCCGACGAGGTCTTGGGGAGAGCGCCGGGGCCGAGGACGGCGACGGTGCGCGGGCGGGCGCCGACCTCGGAGAACACCGCGTGCACGATTTCACGCTCGATGCGCTTGACCTCGCCGGCATTCTGATGGTCGTTGCTTTCCACGACGACGGCGAAGCTTTCGCGCTTCTCACCCGCGTCCAGGCGAACCGCGACGGCATTGCCGGGACGCACACCCGCCACGCGCATGGCGGCACGCTCGATATCGGTCGGGTAGATATTGCGGCCGCCCATGATGATGACGTCCTTGATCCGGCCGCACACCACGATCAGGCCCTCATCGGTGAAGTAGCCGATATCGCCGGTGTCGAGCCAGCCGTCGGCATCCTGTGCCGGGCGAAACCCGTCGACCGTGACGTAGCCGGAAGTGACTGCGGGACCGCGCAGTTCGATCACACCGACGGAGCGGGTCGGCAGCGGCTGGCGCTCCGCATCGACGACCCGGCCCTCCAGATTGTCGACCAGATAGCCGAGCGTCGGCAGACGGCGGATAGTGCCGTGGTGATCGTGTGCAGGTACGGCCTTGCCCAGCGCCTCCAATAGGTCGGCATCGATGACGTCGAGGATCTGTCCGTGTCCCGGATCCGGAATCGAGACGGCCAGCGTGGTTTCGGCCATGCCGTAGACAGGGGTGAGCGCCATCGGATTGAGTCGGAACCGTTTGCCGGCCGCGGCGAGGGCCTCCATGGTCTCCGGATCGACGGGTTCGGCGCCGTTCCACATGTATCGCACGCTGCTGAGATCGTAGGTGCCGTCCTCGGCCTGCTCGAGCCGGTGGGCCAGCAGCGAGTACGCGAAATTCGGTGCCGCCGTGACGGTGCCGCGATACTTGTCGATCAGCTCGGCCCACAGCAGTGGCCGCATCAGGAAGTCCATCGGCGTCACGCAGACCACTTCGGCACCGAATTGCATAGGGACGCTGAGGAATCCGACCATCCCCATATCGTGGAAAAGGGGCAGCCAACTGATCATCACATCTTCATCGAGCTGGAATTTCACCCGGTCGAACATGGCGTAGGCGTTGACGTAGAAGTTTCCGTGCGTGATCCGCACCGCCTTCGGCGATCCGGTCGAACCGGATGTCAACTGCTGCAATGCGATATCGGTCTCGACGGTCGGCACCGGATCGGTCTCCGGGCAGTCGCGCAGCTGATCGATGCGCACCACGGTGATGCCGCGCTCGCGCAGCAGCGGTTCAGCGGCCTCGAAGGGCGCGCCGAGCACCACGGCATGCGCGTTGATCATCGTCAGCACGATCTCGGTATCGCGTGCCCAGACCATCAGGTCCGTGCGCGGGGTCGGCTGATGCAGCATGGTGATCGACGCACCGCGCATCCAGATGCCCTGACAGACCGGTGCGATATCGACCGGCATTCCAGCCAGTACGCCGACCGCGTCGCCGTGTCCGATACCGGCGGCCGCCAGTCCGCCGGCCATTCGGCGCGCGATCCGGTGGATCTCGCCCCACGTCTGCCGCAGCGGCGCGTTCGGTTCCCCGGTCACCAGCCCACGAACCGAGGTTTGTGCCGTCGCGTACATCTCATCGGTGAACCTGCTCAAGTCCAACTCCTGATCACCACGCCTGCGATGGCCCGACGTGCTCCGGCCTGCTTCCAACTATCCCGCCAATTCTGCTTCGCGTTAACGGTTCCGGGCGGTAGGCGGTGGACTTGTCGGATCTGGTCGGCTGATCTGGGGCTCGGACCTACGTGCGGTTCGAACCGAACGTGGCGGCGTAGCGGTCGACGTAATTGCGGCCCGACCGGGCCGCCAGCTCCCGCATCAGTTCGTCGGTGGCGGCGCGCACCTGGCAGATGGGTTCGTCGATTCCGGTGTGGACCGCCGGGCTCGGGACGAGGTGCGGGTAGTGGCGCGGCGTGCCGAAGCTGATGCGCACCTTGCCGAAGCGCGGCAACCGGTGGCCGCGCGGGTTCACCTTGTCGGTGCCCGAGAGCACCACCGGGATGACCGGAGCGCCGGTGGCCATGGCGACGCGCAGTGCGCCGGTGCGGCCGCGATAGACGCGGCCGTCGGGGGAGCGGGTGCCCTCCGGATGGATGGCCCAGACCCCGCCGGATTCCAGGATCTTCGTGGCGGCGGCCAGTGCGTCCGCGGCGGCGGTGCCGCCGGTGCGGTTCACCGGGACCTGTCCCGCGACCGTGAAGAACCAGCGCTGGAACCGGCCCTTGAATCCGGTCCCGGTGAAGTACTCCTGTTTGGCCAGGAAGGTGACCCGGCGTGGCAGGACGAGTGCGAGGTACATCGAGTCGAGCATCGCGAGATGGTTGGCCGCGACGATCACCGGTCCGGTGCGGGGCACGTGCCGCAGCCCTTCCACCTCGGGGCGGCCGAGCAGTCGCAGCAGCGGGCCGAGCAGTACGTACTTGAACAACCGATACCACACATGAGCCTCCGAGCAGTTTTCGTAGACACTGTCTACTAGATGATCGTAGACATTGTCTACGATTGTCGGTAGAGGCTTTTCACTTATGTGACGCAGTCGAGAGGAGTGATTCGGTGACCGACGTAGACACTGCCAGTGAGTCGTTGCGGGAACGATTGGTCGGCGCCGGGGTCGACATGCTCGAGGAGGTCGGCGCGGGCCAGCTGGGTCTGCGTGCGATCACCCGCGCGGCCGGAGTCTCCCACGGTGCGCCACGCAGGCACTTTCCGACGCACCGCGCACTACTGGCCGCCATCGCCGCGCGTGGATTCGCCGACCTCATCGAGCGGTTCGCGCGGGCGGCGGCGGGAGCGACCACACCGCTCGACCAGCTACAGGTCATGGCGGTCGAATATGTCGAGTTCGCAGGTGAGCGCCCGGAGATGTTCACCCTGATGTTCCGCCATGACCTGCTCGAGGGCTCCGGCGAGAATCTGCGCGCGATCACCCTGCCGCTGTTCGAACGCTTTGCCGCGCTGGTCGCCGCCGCCGCATCGACCGCCACCGATCAGAGGGCCGTCGCTATCGCGCTGTGGACCAACCTGCACGGCATCGCCGCCCTCCAGGCGAACCGCAGTTTGCGCCTTGTCGTCCCGACAACCGATACCCGTGCGCTCGTCGCCCAAGTTC